>Ga0228627_1000283_pt1 | contig 32839 bp, 44 predicted proteins | sample 33DmetaG_FD_190483 | JGI IMG/M metagenome (GOLD analysis project Ga0228627, IMG submission 190483) | Seawater microbial communities from Monterey Bay, California, United States - 33D | ecosystem: Environmental > Aquatic > Marine > Coastal | place: USA: California | collected 2016-09-28 | reverse complement strand
GTAACTCTAAATTTCAGCACCTCAACGGCGTCACTTCTGGTATTCAAAGTCAGTTAGATGGTATTCAAAGTGAGCTAGATGGGAAACAGGCAAGTGGAAATTACCTCACATCGGTTCCCTTTAACACCGATGCTGCTCTAATTGCAGACGGATCGGTAAGTAACTCTAAATTTCAGCACCTCAACGGCGTCACTTCTGGTATTCAAAGTCAGTTAGATGGTATTCAAAGTGAGCTAGATGGGAAACAGGCAAGTGGAAATTACCTCACATCGGTTCCCTTTAACACTGATGCTGCTCTAATTGCAGACGGATCGGTTAGTAACTCTAAATTTCAGCACCTCAACGGCGTCACTTCTGGTATTCAAAGTCAGTTAGATGGTATTCAAAGTGAGCTAGATGGGAAACAGGCAAGTGGAAATTACCTTACGTCTGTTCCAGATCTAAGCAATACATATTTAAGCCTCTCTAGTGGCGGCACTGTAAGCGGCAACACAACCTTTACAGGTACATTGACAGGTACAGCATCTGGTAATCTAACAGAGACACAAGGTGATGATCGTTATCTTCCATTACCATCAGGCACACCTTCAGCCAATGAAGTGGTGCAATGGAGCGGTAGTGCGTGGGTTTTTAATACAATATCACAACCATTCTTTCAAATGGTAAATTTGGAGACCAGTCTTGTTAATTATGGTGATTCGAATCCCCAAACAGATGATGTACCTACTTCTGCAGATGATTGGCGAAAGTATTTAAATTGGGATACAAGTACGTACTTGACAAATGATAGTTCAAACTTCAGTGTAAATCAACAAAGAATCAAAGTCAAATCGGCTGGTTACTACAGAGTTACATGTTTGTTCTTCTTTTATTCTGTTGATACACGCGTCACTGTTGGGAGTAGAGTAGGTAAAAACAGCACGATGGAAGGTCCGATTGCAAACAACAGTTACATTCGAAACGCAACCGGTCACAATTCTTCATCAACACATCTTTCACACATCCTCAGTTGTTCTCTCAATGACGAAATTTCAGTACACACAGCTAGATTTGGTGCAAGTGGTACCGCTAAAACACCTGCTGGGTATAGTCAATTCAGAGTTGAAAAGATTTAACCCATGATGTACAACACTGTGTACCCTCCAATCATACCACCAAGAGCACAGAAGATGAGTTGTTCATCCAAGCCACCCTTGCTGTACACATCAGTAGCTGCACCTGCGAGCGCCCAATGAACAATTGGAGGAGCAGGAAGCAACTGATCAAGACCAGTAACAGCAGCAACCGCCCCTGCAGCAACAGCTTTGTACGATGAAGTATCCATGATATTAATACTTTGGAAAATTAATTCTTATTGCATGCACAAGGATGATAGATTGCTATCTTTTTGCTACAATAACATTCTGTTTTGCAGTGTACGTAATTCGATTCACTCACAGTGCAGAAGTTTCCGATGCACAGATGCATGGCGTGCCAAGAAATGGGCAAGTTGTACAGCGCAATGACAACCGACATGGGTCAGAAGCTCAGCGGATACTACCTCTCGCTCCAGTCGCGGTACGGGGACCCCCGAATCTATGCAGCGCAACAACAACAAATGGCCCGCGATCGTGCAGCGGTACAACATACAAAATCTCGGAAAACAGCTCAATTACTAGAGGACGCATACAAACGACAATCGGAGCGCAACCGAGAGATTCACAACACACGACTTAATAACCGAGCCTATCGTACGTCAAAAGCACACCCTGAATCGATGGCGCAACAGAAGCATCGTACTGTTCAACTGCCTGCTGCTGAGCCGCAACCCTCGAGTCAAGAGAATCCTTCTGCTTCTGAGTAAGATCTTCAGACATGTCGCCATACCTGGTAAAATCAGTGTTAGCCCACGCTGCACGCACCTCGCTCGTTGTAACACTACCTGTGGCCGGTTTTGCTGCAGAGTTGTACTCGGCCTTTGCATCTTCTATTCTGCCGCGCACTTGAATGTTTTTGTTGATCAGGTAGCCGGCAGCAAGCGCAAGTCCAACAACCCAAGCAGACATTTCTCCGATGGTTAGATTTAAGTTGTAGCGCCGGGCATCGTGTACTTGAAGACAAAGTTACAGAACTCATTAAAACCACCTAGTTGGTAGAAGGCGTTACCAAAGAGTACATGTCCACTTCCCTTAAAACACTGGTAGAGTTCCTTCAACACGTCGTAATTCTCCACTACCCAGTTCGCCCTTAGTCGTTGCATGCTTGCAGGAATCTCAGACTCTGCGCTTTCATCCTCAGATGACTCGCGGTAATCAGGGTCGTCTACGTGTGCTTCATAGTAAGAGTCCCCCTTGAAAGATGACATCTGTTGCACTGGTCAACTGATTGGAATAAGTGTCTAAATAGTACATGACGAGTAGGAGCGAGTCTGCTAGATCATCCTGTTTGCGTCGCTCGTGCCAATTAGAGCTTGCTATCTTTTCAAATGCGTGAGGATTCACCTTTAAAAAATTTGTAGCCCATTCCACGGCTTTTTGTTTGTTAGCCCGGTAATTCTTCGTGCTAAGATCGTAATGAATCTTGACACTTCGCGCGGAGATGACAATACAACGCTCGTAAAACATTGTTTGCAGAACAGCCTCTACAATTCGCATATTACAGCGAATCTGCCGCTCAACCAGAACCTTCACTGCACAACTGAAGTAGTGATTGTAGCGCTGTATAAAATTGCGCACGTACTCCACGTTATTTGAAGGTACATATCGACCATTTGGAACTAAGGTCACACAATCCCAATGTATAATTTTACTCGTACAAAAATCGAAGATACATAATCCTAGATTCTTTATGCCAACGTCAATAGCAATGATGAAACTCATCTCTCTAAACTGCGTCAGAAGAAGGTTGTGGAGTCTGCTGAAACATAACGCGCGAGGGACGATCCAATTCTACTTGAGTCAAGTCCAAGACGTCACGCTGACACTCGATTCCACAACATTTTATACTACTACATCTACTTTTTAAGAAATAGACGGACATTGCACTAACGCACGTACCAACTATTCCAAAAACACTAAGCAGCCATGCTCCATTGCGCTCGACAAAATCCGGAGTGTACCCGTCCCATGTCTCTGACATGCTAATTACATTATTAGATTTTAAGCAAAGCTGGTTAGTGCACGACCATCCTTGATCTGCAACCAATTGAAGTGCACACCCCACACATCAATCCGATACTCCTCGTCGCGATTCCCACTTGAAAACGCCTTGCCCTCGATGCGAAGCTTCGCGTGCGACACCTTACTGAAGTTGACCGCGCCGCTCGGGTTCGCACCTTCTGGGTTCAAAGAGAATGGGTACACGTAGATTTCCTTCCGATCCAGCATCTCGCTAAGAGCACAGAGGTCAGAGCTGTGGAAGGGCGCATCCCTCGGCGCATCGGTTCCAGACTGAGGAGTGTTGGCCTTGTAGTAGGACGTGTCACTAACATCACAAAAGTGACTTGAGGTGTTGGAGTGCAACATTGGCATCATCCGGTTCATCAGGTAGTTCCGATCGATACCAATGCTTGCCAGCGATGGGTGCCGCTCCTGGCCGTTGAGAGTGAGCTTAAAGTTGTCAACCTCAAGGTAGGATTCGACATCGTTAGAAGTGCCTGCTTCGAACACACTCTTCGACATGGACTCGACGTTCGGGTCCTTGCCGCCGCCATGGAAGGCAAAGTAGTTCTTACAGCGAGCCTTCTTGTCGTACTCAGAAGTAAGAGCAGTAGAATCAGTCGACGAAGACATCTCAGACGTTTTCCGGATGACTATGATCAACTGCTGCACTGGATGAAGGAACGGCAGCTCGAAGTCAAAGAGGACAGTGTTGGTGGAAGGAGATGCAGAGCTTTTGACAATCTGAGTCACGTTGTGATTCTGCCACAGCTTTAGCAAGCGCACGTGCTCCTTGTTCATGAGCAGAGACGCTTCGGGACCAGTGACGTGCACGTAGTGGCAGCGCAGGCGGCACTTGCCTGTTGAGATCTGCACCTTTGGCACCGTCGTGACCTCCTTAGGTGCATCAGCTGTCACGACACCGCTAGTGACTTTCTGTGAAGTCTTCATCACGATCAGCTCGTTGAGCGTGCGCAACTTCACAGAAATACGAACATCGTTACAACCCGCAATCGCCGCGAGTGGGAAATACTGCGACGGGTGCTTCGTGAAAAAAAGACCAAGTGGGATGATTAGCTTTGTGCCTTTGTAATAAAGACTCGTGTCGCTTCCATCGGCACCTCCAACTGTGACGTACTGTGCCTGGATCAGACGGTTCGTTCCCTTCTTCTGTTTCTTATCCGCGGAAGTGCCCGTCTGGTCAAAGATAGCGTCCCATTCCGTGTACGCCGCAGATCCACCAGTTCCGGTGTCGGCTCGCACAAGGGGACGACCTGTCTTATGAACCTGATCAGCACCGAACCGATGCTCATCACCACGCATCAACTCGTTCGTGATGTATAGCTGATCACCGCTAATCGTCTCGATGTCGTGCGACCCTACACTGAAGACAATCTTGTCGATGATCGCAAACCCAAGCGACTCGACCCAACCAACACCAAGGAACTCACCACTAGTACACGATCCAAGAGTAGTATCAGTTGGTGTGTCGGCCATGTCAATCATCAGGTCAACTGGACCAAGGAGATCAGCAGCCTTAGGAATGACAAACTGCACAGTGGACCCGAGAGTGGCGGAGTTCTGTGGATCGACGTCCCTCAGTTCAAGCTGAAAATTAGAAGTGCGTACGTACCCCACATTCGTGAAATACGAACGCGTGTTATCGTACAAAAGAGCGTCCTGTGGTCCAGCATTCAGTTGAAGTTGCGGCATTTTACTGTTATACCAACGATTAGAAATAAAGAGTTGATTTAGAGTACAGTGTGTGCTACAAGGTGCACTCCTGGATGTTGCATAGCTTCTTCGGTGAGTGTACGCTTACTATTCCTGTACGTCGCCGCTAGCTGGCTCTGGATTGAGTTCATCGACGGCGCTCTGTCGTCCCTCATCAGTGTGTTGATCGCTCTGTCCACGAAGATCTGCTCCCCGCAGTACTTCTCCTGGCACTCCCCGACCGACGTTTCCGTTGCCCTCGTTGCTGGTGCTTTGAGCATGTGGTACGCACTCATTGCTACTGCCGTCATTGCGGCGATCTTGGGAAGTGTCATCTATCTGCTTCTGCTTGGAAAGTTTTACTAAAGCCAGACCGGCTCGCTCATTTAGATGCTTATACTGGCCAACCTGCATGCGCAACATCTCATTCTCTTTCACAACTGCTTTAATGTGTACCTTCTCGCGTTCACGAAATTTTAATGCATTCTCATACGTTTGTCGTGGGTATACAGTGTTGTACGTACGGTGCACATCCTTTAGATATGACAGACCGATGGGTCCAGATGCACGAGCATCGCGGGCTTTAAAGAAGGGATCCATCTCTAAACACTACTTAAGAATTTAACTCAGCCTCAATTTGGCGTCTCACAAGACTAATCTCCTCCATGTACGTATTCATATCCGCCTCACGGGCTTCACGTGCAGCTTCTAAGATTTTATCTACTTTACCCTGATAAGCACCCAACGGATTAACTAAGCGTCCTGCAATGTCTCTGGCAGTTTGAGGAATCGCCATATTGTAAAAGCCCATCAATGCATTCTTAAGCCAATTCTGTTTCACCATTGTGAGACCAACAGGCTGCTCTGCTCCTGTGACAGTTTCTAGAAAGTCTTGCTGACTAATTTCACCACGAGAGAGTGATGCAACAGCTCCAGGCAGACTCTGTTCTAACTCTTTGATGACCTGGACGACATTTTGCTTCATCTCCCTAGTATAACTGGACCATGGCTTTCGAGCACCAGGTACTGGACCTACACCCTGTAGCACACGCACAACTCTTTGTGTGGATGGTGGAGTGGGCTCTGGCTGTGTTTCGAATCGCTGCAACGTTGGTGACCAAATCTGTGGATCAATCTCCAACACACGACGACTCAGATCTACAGGACCTTGAACAAGACCTGCAGGCGCGGGAGCAGAGGGGCCTGGATCAGATGCAGGTGGTTGTGTCCACCGCACACCCCAACGGTCTTGCAGCTCTTGCTGCTTCTTCCTATTCTCACGCAACTCCTCCCACTTTACAGCACTGCGCGCCTCCTTATCCACAGCACTGCGCGCCTCCTTAGCCACTTTTGGTATCTCTTCTCCTAAGATTTCGTCGAGCATTTGCCGAAAGATCTGCTGTCGCGCTCTCTCATCTGCTCGACGCTGCAGATATTGCATTGCGGCGTCTTGAATTTGAGTTGCCGCGGCTTGATGCCCTGTTTCAGCTCCAGAAGCGGGCGTGCCTGGAGCTACGGAAAATCATCATCACTGTCAATCACTTGGATGGGAACAGACTCTGGATTGTTCAATTGCGCAATCAATTCTGGCAGACGTTCATTACCGTATGCATCCTCTAGGCTCTCGTCAACGTCGCGTAAAAGTTGCAGTGGTGTGCCGTATTCGTCCTGTTGTTCCGCATCATATGGATTGGGCGGGGGTAGATTGGGCGGGGGTTGTGTTGGATTTGGTCTGTCGCCAAGGTGCAATGGCATATTCCCAAACTCTATGCGGCGACCAGGCGTGCGCTGATCTGGTGGCTTCCATGGCTGAACACCGTCCATACACGTCTCTGGTCCAACCGGGCGACCCTTAACCCAATGCTTGAAATACAACCAAGCACTTTCAATATCCTGCGGACCATGCTCAGCAAGAAGGTTCATCTTCAAATCAGCATCGTCACCCTTCTGCTTTTGTGCACGCAGGTATTCACGCACACCCGGTAAGTGTGTCATAGAGGCTGTGGCCCACCACGTAGGCTTCCACTCACCGTGCTCAGTTGTGTCCCAAGCAACACCTGGCACCTTGCGATTACCTTCGCGGTACACTACACGACGCCGCGGCTTTCCTGCTTCATTCACATAGGGCTTTGGTTGTAGGTTGTCTGAATGCTTACCTTGCAGCCAATCATCAAACTCCTGATGCAAACACTCATCTGCCTCCTCTTTGTAATGACCCGTTACCTTCTCAAGGTAAGCCATCTTCTTCTCTCCAGCGAGGCCTGACGTATCATACTTTCCTAACCCGGTTTGCAGACGGTGTTTAAGGTAATCTGCTTCGTAGTTCGGCCATGCATGTGTCACTTTAGCCTCATCAGCCGTGCCTACCGTGCCACCAATGGCGACGTCAACTGGACCTCGTGTGTCCCAGCCCCAAGGCATTTTATCTACGATTAGAAGAATTTCCAACCGTGTGTCATACTGGTTATGGAGACGCAGCAACGTACAGATGAATGGTTCCAGGCACGGCGAGGTAAATTGACAGCTAGTAACTTAGGTGCACTTCTCGGTCTTGTCAAGTGGACGAGTCGTCAGCAAGCATACGAGCGTGTTACTGGTGAGGAAGCACGGGCACGCAAGCCTGAGAATTGGAGCGACAACCGTGCGTGTACATGGGGTATCACACACGAACGCGATGGGGTACTCGCTTACATGACCAAAACAGGAAATCTAGTCAATATGACCGGGCTACATGTACACAGGCACATTCCGTGGATCGCTGGCTCCCCCGATGGCTTCGTTGGTTCAGAGGGGTTAATTGAAGTCAAATGTCCCTACTGGCCAAAGAAAGATGGGTCACCACGCCTTCATTCGAGTGTGCCGATTTATTATTATTTACAAATGAACGCCTTGCTCGAAATTACTGAACGTGAGTGGTGCGACTACGTTTGCTGGGTGCCTAATGAAGGTACAGCAGTTTTTCGTGTGTCACGTGACAAGGAGACTTGGGACTTTCTAATGCATTACTACTCTATCATTTACGCGGGTGTACAGAACGGTTTAAAGCACGTGCCGCACATCACTGTAAGGGAGCGTGAGAAGATAGAGGCTCGCATCCACGAGGCAATGAAAAGGAAAGTTGATCTCACATTTTGGAAAGCGGAAATTCACAGCAAACCACCGGAGCCAGAAGATTCTGAAGAGACGATGAGTGATGAAGACCCGTTACCGCCCGCCAAGCGACGTCGTGTTTCCGAAGCGCCATCAGAAGGAACAAGTTGTGACCTCGTCTCGTCTCGCACTCGCCAAGCCGTACGCGGTAGGTGTGGTCAAGAAGCAGTCGACGCGGCTGCGGAAGCACTTTTTGCGTTTCGCTACGAGAAAGTACAAGTGCAAGCCACAGCAAGTTAAATTTGATGCAGACGAACAGTTGTGGCGAATGCAAAGGGCGACATTGAAGGAGTGTCCGCCTGGTATTTGTGCAGAAACTGATGGACAATCAATCTGGGTTAGCCCGTCTATGCCCATGTCCTTTGATGAATTAGTAGGTGTCTTAGTGCATGAATATCTGCACAACTGGTGTCGCGTGCGTGGCCATTTCATGTCCTGTCACAACGAACATCAGTGCATGCGTGGTCTTGGCGACGTGTGAAAGCTTTTCTAAATTTGGTGTAAGATATGAGCACTCAGGTTACTTTTAGCCAACGACGTCCTACCGGACCACGACCAGATCTAGTGTCGGATTTTTACGGAGACTTATGCTGCAATCCACACATGCAGGGTCGACAGCTAGATTGCTTCAAGGAACCACCTCGCCGCGAAGATAAGCTACCTGTACGCTTCGGCAGCGGTATCCCATCGATGAATTCGACAGTTACAGATTTGGCGGGAATCCCTCAATCCAAGCCAGACGCTATTAAAATAGCGAACACAATGGAAGGTTCACTTAAACTTCCTGTACATTTCCAAGAACGAGCATTTCTGCCCAGTGTGGCCGCACTCGAAATTCTAACACACACATCAGACACACGCAGGTTGCCTCTACCCGCACGCTACTACAGATGAATTCCAGGACGTACATGCAGATGAAGGATCTCGAACCCGACGCCATCAAGCTGTCAATGACAGACCGCCACGGCAAACCAGCAATCTCAATGTGTATCGGTACTAACTGTGCCGATGTCGCATTCGTGACTCCAGCATGTGTGACTCAATGGCCTCGCTGCACCGGTGACGGGAATTTTGGCACGATGTGGGGGCCGTCTGACATCAGCAAGGCAAAGTTCTCGCTTGACCTCTGCGACGGACCCATAAATCACGATCTCAACACCGGCTTCATCACCATGTCAGACAAACTGGAGAAGATTGACGAGAAGTTGCTTGAGTTCGTCTTTCAGAACCAGCTTAAGATACTCGGTAGGAAGAACCTGTCAAAGGAAGAGTGCAAGATGTTGCAGATCAGGACTGTGCGCGCCAAGTACGACAAGAACACGGGCGCACTCACAGGGCACAACATCCAACTCAACACGCCCAAGTTTGCATGGGACGGCATGGGTGGCAAGTACGAGCGCAAGATCAACATCTGCGATCATACTGGCACAGTCATCCCAAACGGGAACGTTGCACCTGGAGATGTAGTGGCAGCAACCATGTATGCTAGCCAGGTGTACACAGGTGTCGGTGGCGACAAGTTTGGGATCCAATGGTGCTTCGATGACGTCTCTGTCATCTGTCAGCGCTCGAAGCTAGAGATGAAGTCGCAGGTCACTGTCTTTAATGTGCAGCAGTACAACTTTGCAACAACCTACGATGATCAAGCAATTACCTTTTCTGACCCAATCAACGTCGTATGAAGAAAGAAAACGAAGGGCTGAAGAAAGAAAATGAAGGGCAGACTAACCCTCGTGTACAAGATAAAACAAACAAAGGACTAAAGCCACGAACCACATACGGCAAACATGCAACTATGCCAATTCTAGCTGCAGATCAATATGCCGAGGTGATTCTACCAAACTTGACAGAGTTTAACCCAGAAAACATTAAACTCGATGGAACTGTAGTTGCGGTGGGTAAACGTCGTACTGGTAAGTCGTGGGTCTTCCGTAATCTAATGTATTTAATGAAAGATAAAATACAAGCTGGCATAGTCATCAGTCAAACAGATGAGCTAAATAAGTTTTGGCGACAGTACATCCCCGCAAAGTACATTTACCCTAAGTATGAACCTGAGATTCTCGACGCCGTTTTTAAACGACAGAAGAAGATACTCAACGATAAGGGTTTAAGCGATAAAGAAAAGGATGAGAAAGCACCTTTTTTTGTACTCTTAGACGATGTTATCAGTGACCAACGACTAAAATACGACTCTAATCTTATGGAACTGTTCGTCGCAGGTCGACATTACCGTCTCTTTGTCTTAATCACGACTCAGTACGCAAAAGCTATAACACCCACTCTTCGCGGTAACACAGACTATTGCTTTATTATGAAGTGCATTCAGCAGCGGCAGCGTGAGGCGCTCTGGGAAGATTTTGGTGATTTTTTAACAAAAGACGCGTTCGCACAGATCTTAGACGCATATACAGAGGACAACGAAGTCCTCGTTATAGACACATGTCCAGAGCACTGTGTGGACCCACTCGAAATGCTCTACTGGTGGAAGGCACAAGATCCAGGCGAGTATCAGATGGGAAGCAAAGAGTACTGGGAGAGTTCGATGAACGACAACGCTGTACCTCCGAAAAGTGGACCAGAATCAGCTCTCGACTTGCTTACAGTCAAGGACTTTATGCCACATCCTTGGTCGCAGATGATTTAATTCTGAGCTGTTCGTAAATTATGACGACAGCTCAGTCTATTCAAGTCTCTGTAACACACGTCGCTCTCGGAATTACAGTCGGGTCCGTGATCGAGGGCCTCTTGCCGCGTTTAAACGAGGGCGCTTCACTCCAGCAGCAGCTTTTCGAGGCTCTTGTTCAGGTTGGTCTAAATGGTGCCGCGTTGTCCCTCGTATCAACCTACTTACGGAACGGTGATCCAACGTTCGGAATACCATTTTCAATGGCTCTGTTTGAATCGCAGCCTGAACTGGGGGCACGTATTCGCTCGCTAGCCGTTGTAGCAAAAGATCAGGTTGCTCGAGCCGTACAGCAAACGGGGCCACTTGTGCCAACGGTTTGATCTCCCAATTCAGCGACTCTGCCATCAATACCCACATGTCATCCAGTTGCTTCAGCTTTTGCTTGCTCTTTATTAATGGAAAGAACATACAGAACTGAGTACAATCGAGTCGCTGAAACAGGCGACAGAAAACGTAGTTGTAGTTGAGGAAGTTCTTTCGCTTCTTAATGCGGAAACAATCGAATGGCTCTTGAAGTGATTGAAACATTTCGTCTAATTTGTGCACTAAAATGTTTCCTGGTATTGGTGGTGCGATACGCGTCACTCTAAAGATAATTTGCAGCCATTTTTCGATGTAAAGTTGCATGTTCAGAGATCTGAGTACTGCTCGGACTGTATCTTTGTTGATAACGGAGTGCGTGCCATCACAAAGCTTTTCCGCAATAGCCAGCATTTGGTCATAAGGGATTTGGGACTCCATGAGCAGAAGCTGTGAGATACGCTCGTGCCAGTGATGGATCCGCTTGTAATTACTTGATTTGTGCGTGTAATCGTTTCCATACATTGTCTCATAAAAGACGACACCTGGTTGTACCACACCGCAGCTATCACAAACGAGGCTGCCGGGGTGGGATGTCCCAGATCCCGCGTAAGTGAGTCGAGCTCCACCACAGCTAACACAAATGCCACAAAACTCGCTAGCAACCGGCCGTTCTGCAGCCAGTAGATCATCAAGGTCAGCAAAAACGAGATCCAGCAATTGCTGATCGTAAGCCACACCTCCGTCCATTCCATGTGTGCTCGTCATCTATCTTACCAGAAATAGTTCTCCCATTTTCCAAGCACCTTCCAGGAAATGGAGTTGGGAAGTTGCGCTGACAACTGGATAGACGTTTTCATCACTAAGTCTGCTGATGACCCGACGACACGCCAACATGGTGCAGGAGATACAGAATCAGGTTTAGCGTACACGTACGATGACGAATTCTGCTGCACTGTTCAAAGCATAGAATTTGACCCAGATGACGTTCAATCGACAGCCTACATTACAGAAAACGATTCTGAGTGGATTCTGCCTACATGGTCAAACACAAATCAATACGGTTTATCTAGCGCATCGACGTCTGCATATGCACAGCTGAAAGTTGGAGATCTTGTGCGCATCGGTGGAATAGCAACTGCTGGCTTCACTGATTACCTGACGGTCATTGAGATCCGAAGGGTTAACTATCTTGCCAACGCTACAGATAGCGCAGTCACATTCACGCACGGCCTTGAAGATGGAAACCAAGTCGAAGGGTCACACTATCTTCCTCAGCCGACAAGCAGCAGTGTACCAGGGACAACTGCAAATCACAGATTCACCCTTTCGACTGCAGGCATAGCACACATCGCCATTCGCCTAAATCAGGCTCTAAATTGCACTACTTTGCCTACAGGTACACTACGTCATGACACTACTCAGGTCGTGCACAGACAAAACGTTAGTGGGTATAGTAATGTTACTGCGACTTTGGCAACTAGACAGCATGCGTATGAGTACCTGACAGATCCTAAACCAGCATTTAAGTCAGATGAAGTCACAGAGCAATACTATTACCCCTTGTACCGAGCGAAGAATTGGACGACTGGTAAAGAACTAATCGCTCGACTCGATCATGGAGTAAAGCAGGTTGCAGTGGTGAAGCTGTTGGGATACTCATTGGTTAATAAGCGTCAAGTAGGAATTCAGCATGCACACGAAATGCAGACAGATGACTTCCTGATACTGCGAATTAAGGAACTTGATGGTCACGTGATCAGTAATAATCAGTATGCAAATGGCGCGTTCGCTATTCTACGTGCTGGTGATACTAGTAACAATTTGATCGGTGCTGCAGAATTCTCATCGTATGAACCTACTGGTATCGTGTCGGTACCTGTACACGCGTCTAACAACACTATCCGCAACTTGACGATTGAGATCACAGATCGACTTGGAAATCCTGCTCATTTTGGTCGTTTGCATCTCTGGTTCAAGCTTCTTGTCACTCATGGATGAATTTCTGACAGTTAATTTTAGAAGATGGGAATGGACAAAGGAGGTCCGTCAGCCATGGGCTTGTACGCTAGTGCAGGTGGCCAAAGTAATCCAGCTGACACGGGAATGGCGATGGGACGTGGTCTCTACGACGCCGAGCTAGCGGCGCGCACGCGGTATGCTGACCCTGTGGTCGCCCCTGATAGAGCAAACGACGGGCTTGCAAACAGTGCGGGGCCTGCCATAAACGCACCACCTGAGTATTACAACTACCAAAACGCTCTCCCTGTGAAATACTCTGTCCCGTCGGCTGCTAAGGAGCGCATGGTAGCGCGACAGGCGGTCCGGGAGGCGGTACCAGCGACAAACAACGGCGTTCAGCGCACTGATCCAATCACCGACGAAGAGGTCAACTACCTTCAATCCATGAAGGATCAGGCTGAGCTTGCAGACTTTGATCGCTACGTCAACTCACTCATTGACCCACGCAAGCCCGGCAACCTCAAGTGGCTTATGGAGATTTACCCTGACTTTGTAAATCGTCGCATTCAACAAGTTCACACGGACTACGAGTACGCGCTGCGTGGGCAAATGATCGACTCGTGGGGCATTAACACGTTCGATGACCTACACTTCAAGTACCTTCAGGATCAAGGTAAGATCAAAGGACCTTACCTGCAGACCGATGTCACACCAGGTGCGGGTTACAGTGCAGGTATACTTTCTCCGTATGCATTCCAAAGCATTCGACGACAGGGTGTGCGTCTACCCTTTGCGTCGGCTAGGTTTGGTAAGTCTGCTCCTCCTGGTGGGACTGGCTGGGTCATGGAGGATGCAGACCAACCTCTTGCTGGAGGTCGTTCGATGGCGGCGATGGCGCGTAGCATGTACAGGGAAGGGCAGTCACGGGTGCCGGCGCCAGATCTTCCATTCCCACAGCCGAGTCGCGCACAGGCCGCGGCACCCTAGACTTTCTGAACTTAAGATAAATGGTGGGAACGATGGTTCAGGATTGGCGCGACATTGCGGTGGTTATGGGTCTAGGCGCACCCGCGTCACGCGCTTTCGTTGCAGGTGTCGCTGCAACGACAGTGTTGTACGCAGCAGGATACCCAAAAGAGTCCTTCAACGAAGACGGAAGCATGCGACCTTTCGCTCCCATCACTCCCGGTCCGTACGGCGTGACTAGCAAGCATTTTCTAGTCATTCCTGTAGTGGTAGCAGGCGCTGTCTTCCTATTTACATGAATCAAACAGTGGGTGAGTTTCTACGCGAGAAGATGAGCAACATGGCCAATTGGATAGCATCAGAGCTCGGCGAACAAAACACAGTGGACCTCGAGCAGTACTTAGCCGAACGGAACGACACGGAAATCGCCTACGTAGTAGGGATCCTAGGATCGAATTCAACCATGATCACACACAGAGACTGGAGTGGTCTGGCTAGATTGGGAGATTTGCCGACGCAGCTTCTCGAGCTTTTCCAGTCAATCAAGCAACGGGAAGACATGCACGACAAGTTTTGGCGTTACCTTTCACTTTTTGTAGAAGTAATTTCCAACTAATACGTATGCATGGCACCCGACCCGCTCGCGTTGGGTGAACTGGAACCGAGTGCACTAGCGTCGGCTGTCGAAGCCAAATCGAAAGGTAAGGTGAAACCACCTAGTGAATTGGACTTGAAAAAGGAGGAGCGTCTTGCGCAGAAAGAGCAGCGGCTTGCTACTGGCAAAGCCAATGCCGCCTCCGGTCCATCCGTTACGCCTGTTATGATTGACCCTGCTCCTCTTCTCGACAAGATTGCTGCATACAAGGAAAGGTTCCCTCATTTGAAGAGTCGTAACAAGATAAGTGCTAAGTGTAGTATTGAGGAGATTGAAGACGAGTTGCATTTCCTCGAGCTACAGCTCGGATCGTCTAAGAGCGACTCCTTTGGGAGCATGGTATTTGTAGGCAGTATGGTAGGACTTGAAACGTTTACCCGAGATTTTTACAACCCGCTCAACTTGAAACTGAACGGTCTCGGGCAAGTCGCTAAGGATAACGTGAAGGAGTTCCAGGACGTGATTGACGAGTTGATGATTAAGTATGGCGCGAGCTTCCACATGGCACCAGAATACCGCCTGGTTTTGTCGGTCGGTGCTCTTGTGATGACCGTCCATAGTGCGAACAGTGGTGATCCGCGTGTGGGTGAAGCACTCAATAGGATGAAAAGTGTTGCGAACCCACCAAAAGGGTATGAGGGTATGTAAATTATAAGATTGTAATGCGTTAACTTTCCAATTTTATGGTTGTAGCTCATGATGGGTCCGAATTATGAGGCTAGAGTAACAAGTGTGCGTTTCCGAGATCTTATGCGTCGTTTCTTAAGTCAGGTTGGACAACTTCCACAAGACGTAATAAACAACATCGTAGCCCAACTGCGTGCAATCCTTTTCGAATTCCAATTACTTACAGAGAGTTTGTCAGATGCTACTCGTAAAGCTCTGCGGTAGGTATAAGCCACACACAATGACCACTCACTATATGAGGAGGCTATGTTTCTGACTGTTACATGACGATGACGCGGCCATTAGTAAGGCTGATTATGCGAATGTTGAATGTGTCTGAGGATGTAGCACTAATTGTTCTCGGCTACATCCCTGTGCGACGACGATTGAATGTCACCTTACCCGTACCTGATTATGGGTTCTCATACTTTACGAGACCTGGGGCAGATAACAAGACCTGGAGGGGCAAGGACGCTGCGACAGCCGTAACAACTTGGGGATATTTTCAATAGTAAATCTGTTTCTGCTTAACATTGGAGTAGGGGGGAAGGATGAAAAGTGTTGCGAACCCACCGAAAGGGTATGAGGGTATGTAAATTCTAAGATAAAAAAAGAGAGAGGTGATGATCGTTAACGAAGTTTTAAACACAGAGTTTGGTAACTTGATTGGTGATGTGTTAAAAAATATTACAGTGCTACCTGCACAAGAGCCTCCCATGCTTCGTTCAACTTCAAGAGTTGGATATAAATGCGGCACAGTATTTAAAAACTATGGACAGCAAGACGAAACGCGATCATCCATTGATTCACTTAGCCACTCACATAACGAAGGTGTAGAACCTGGCGCGGCATCATCTGTGCTCAACACTGCAAGTATTGTTGATATGGCTGAACATTACACGAATTCAGCACATAAAACGGACACGACTGTCTCTCCAGATTCTTCACTCACAATTGGTATTATTTTACTCGCTACAGTGTTTATGTACGAGAGCTCACGTATCTTCTAACGTAACTTAATAAATATGCAGAAAGTAGCATTTGCTGTGGTTACAGTAATTGCATTGTATGTTGTACTATTCGGTGTTTCGGGTGCAATGCCAGATGATCCAGTGCCAGACCCCTCACATTACAGCTCACTTGTAACAGCACTCGCGAGTTCTGGTCCCGATTCATATCTAAACGGTAGACCTGTGATGTTGGGTGGTGTGGGTGGCAATACTGGTGATCAGAATGAGGGAATCACTTTTGGATCATTGGAGGAATCTTCTGATTAGATACAGTGTAGTGATGCGTCGAGTGTATAGATCCGGTGAGGGCTATGTAGACGAAGAGATGACAGATCCATATGGCGTTTACACTGAAGACATGCGGAGGGAGGAAGATGCCATGCTACAGACATATACAAAGGAGAAGGAAATCTACACCGATCCGGCGTTTAAAGCTATGATAGCCAGAGCTGCCTATGAAGACAACTGGATTGAAGCAGATAGATCTGGACGCGGCGACCTACCGGGAACTGAATGGAAGTATCAGTCTAGCTTAAGTGATGCACGGCGAGCTGTGTGGTACAACAAGTACCTGAATTATGTTGTAATCGCATACCGTGGTACTAATTTTGGTGGTGCTGGGCAAGGGGTTGATCTAGCGACGGATGTTGCGATAGGGTTGAACGCGACGTCACTTACACCAATGTACAGGGAGGACACAGCTCATTATCAGCGTGTGGTAGCAGCCTATCCGAATGCGACCATTGAAGTAACAGGACATTCACTTGGTGGTCATCGTGCTAAGACCATCGGCCGCAACTTTGAGGTCCCTAGTTTTGGCATTAATGAAGGAGCAACACCAATACAAAACATCTTTACGGCTGGTGACGCACTTAGATGCAGGTTGTTCCCCAACAGCAAGAAGTGTCAACATACGGCTGTAAGAGTGGAGAACGATCCTATTTCACTTTCCGCTTCCTTGTACGGTCCAGTGACCACTCACTCATATCCTGCCAATCGTGACTTCAATGCATGGAGCAAGGACTCTTACTTGGATGCACATACTGATGCAATTCGAGAAGTGTTACCACTCAACGATGCACTATTGATTTGCAACGATGACCGTACCTATTGCATCTAGGACTTTTTCTTACATGTAAGAGTGTTGTAAATGAGCGTTCTTGGATGTGATATTGAAGATATTGGTGCGAGTGCCGCTAGTATTGGTGGTATTATGGGTGCGAGTGCTGGTTTGATGGCTGGTATTGGAGCAGCTTTAGGTGTGATTGCTGCACCAGTGACAGGTGGCTTAAGTCTAGCAGCTGCTGCCACAGCGGTTGGTGCTGTTGCCGGTGGCGGTGTTGCTGTTGCACGCAACGCAGCAGGGAAACCATGCAAGTCACCAGCCCTGTCCACAATTAACACTGCTACAGGTGTTGTAGGAGGAGTAACAGGTGCAGGTTTGTCTGCTGCTGGAATTCCTGCATCCTCAGCTGTTATGGGTGCATTCCTATAAATTTCTAGATAATTAGTATTATGACGGATGTTCTCAGTACACACGTTGTACGGACAATGGACGACCCTGTGAGTATGATAGGTGTACCAATGGTTATTTGCCGTCTGTCGCGGATGATGGGCTTTGGTGCAGTCTCTGAAATGATGCCGTTTCTTTATGGCTGGGCACATACACTTGCGGTCAATGATCTGAATACAGAAACATTCATTCACGCCGCTATTACAGGAGCACAGTCGCATTACATATGTAAGATAGTTGGACTGAAATAATCTGATACACTTAAAAATGACATCCGCAGATATCGAACGCTTTGTCGATTGGGGTGATCACACTACTGTAGTGGATCCTATTCGTCGCGATCATTGGATTTACGACGGATCCGAGAGACACTCACATAGCCAAAAGAGAGGGATGAGGGAGGATGTACGCGCAATGGAAAGGGGACATGGGTGGCAAGAAGCGCATCAGAACACGCCTACTCTATACTTGCCTACGACACACGAGCTCGACATGCTGAATAAGTTTACATACCGTGATTGCGGGAACGAAGCAGCAGCACGCCACGGTCTTCAACCACCTTACAAACAGACTTCAGAAAGCGCACGTAATGGAGGCACAGGTGATGGTCAGTTGCCCGTAATTACTGGACTCTTGTACTCAGGTGGGCTACAGAATAAAAGTATAGGTGTGATTGAACACGAGATGCGAGAGGCACAACGATTTACGGGAAACCGCCTGTACGATACTTCCGGCTATACGCGGTAAATTTCTCAGCTACACTTATTATGACAGATTCAGCTGGTCTGATCATCTTGACTGTTGCAGCACTAGCGTTGATGCATTCTCGTGCTAAAGTGGTCTCTGATGCTGTGTTGCCCGCGGGGCCAAGCGCGGAGCGCGAAGTGGATGTGACACGCTGGCGACACGATGGTACTCAGCCACTCTTTTGGACAAATGGTAATGGAGAGGTGTACATTGACGAAACAGCCAGTAGAGTTAAAACACTAATAAATTAGTTTTATCATAAAGTGGTTGCCTTTTCACATCTATTACCTTGAAAGTTCCTGGTACTTGGGAGGGACATTTTCCAATACTCAAACAACACCAACACACACACATGGGAAAACGCAAGCTGCACGGCAACACCTACTATCAATGCGACTGGACTGGTTTTCCGATGAAGAGTGCCAACTGCTTCATGCCGAGCTGGACTCTTGACGACAAGTTGATCAAGAAAGGCTCGTACTGTAATTGGGAGTCTGTTCTTGCCCATGCACGGCACATCTACAATGTGGAAAAGCAACTCGAAGATGTTGATCTCGAACGGATCAATGATTTCGTGAAGGTTCAGATGGGCGACGCGGTGCACAATACAGAGGCGCCACATTTCACAGACCTCGAGCACTTCAAGCAGGATGGAACGCGTAATCTCAGCGCTGAGGAATACCACAAGGCGTGCTGCTATCAGACAGACGAGGTAGTCGCGGTAAAGATTAACGAGGCGGGAAATACATTTGAAGTGCTTGTGGATTCGATCGACGGGAGCTACGACTTCGCGCGCTTTCTCAAGACCCCAGCAAACTGGGACTTGACGCCAAGCTGCTTCCAGTCTTTCCGCAAGGGGAAAAATAAAGAGAAGGAGCTCTGTATCTACTATCACCCAAGTGCTGGTCGGATGAACGGCAATGGGCTGCTGTTTAACTCGCTCGCTAGCAACCTCTTCAAGATGCAGATTTACGGAGAAGTACTGCTTGTGCAGAGTACGAAGGAAGCTTCTTTCATGCCACGCGAGCGCTACGTGAACTACACTTTGGTAGACTTTACCGACAATTTTATGCGCAAACGGAAGCGAGTCGTACAGGATACAAACTCACTAGACACGGAGGAGTACAAGAAACTCAAGGCTGAGATGCAGGAGTCACTTTGCGCTTACGAGAAGCAGGCTGCTTCTTTGGCGCAAGTTCCTGGGGCGCTTGCAAAGGCTGGTAAATGTCCTCCGTCGAACGGACGGGATCTGGCTCGCTTGAAGAAGCATGAGGCGTCTCTTCTTGTTGCAGCTGCATGAATGGGTTGTGCATGCCTGGTTGTCGATGAGGAGGGATCGGGTCGAGGGAGATAGGTTTGGTTGTCTTTTTGGGTGTTTTAAAGCCGTCATCGTATTCGTCCAACATGTCTGCCCATCGGTTGTTCTGCCGAACAACTGGCGGTGGAACTAGTTGTGACAGACTCGTCATTGGCATTGTTTCTTCGTGTGCTCGTATCTTAGAATTTAGAAGCTCGATAACTTGATCTGTACACTGTAGCTCGTTCCTATAATAATCACGTACAAAATAAGGGAGCCCCTTTTCCCAAATAGTGTCGAGGTAGCTGTGGTATTGACCCAGCCAACCTACACCTTCGACCCATAACGCATCTCCTTCCGTGTGTAATTCATTGTCGGGTAGGAGCGGATATTCTGAGTGTTGATTGATCATGGTGAAAATGACATGCATGACGACGAAACAGAAATTTGAGGTGGAAGATCCAACGGTCGTGGTTTTGGCAAACGGGAGGTTTGCTTTTAAGTGTAAGTGTCCATGGAAAGGTAAGAATGATAAGGAGCTACATGCGTTCAAATTCTGTAGCTCTACCGACTACGAAGCATACATTGAACGAGTCAAGCTTTCTGAAACCGAGTAGTGATTTTTCCGGGACATTACCAGGAAAATGCCAAACCCAAAGGTAGCGGCAGTCAGCAGACTTTTGTATCGCACAGTTGGACACACACACAAGTCGTATTCTGAGGGAATGGTCGCACGAGTTCGCAAAACACAGATATCGACCCAGTCTATTGATTTCAAGGCACCGCATAGTGCAAAAACCAAACAGGCGTGGCGCTACCCCGGTGGACAGATTTTGCGTGCGCCAGGAGTACGCCTTGGCAACAACAAGTACGAGGACCCAAAGGATCCGGGTATGCCCCGCCGCAAGCAAGAGTCTAACTTCTTCATCACGATCAACAGCAATAAGGCACCGGACGCTACTGAGGAGATTGACCTTGCAGTGAAGCAAATGGAGAAGATGCTGGAGAAGCTGTCGGACCAGAAGATCCTCTGTACGTACTTAAAATTCGGGCCAAAAGATGATTCCTACCAGAAAGATGTCTACTCGGAGGTCATACATTCAGTAGATTGGAAGGCGGCTGTGGAGACGGGTGATGTGATGCGACGTGTGCATTCACATATCTGGCTGACGATCACACACTACAGCCAAATTCAGATCAATGTTCAGATGCTTATGCATTTGGCACGTAAATACTACAATGAAGGTCTACCTCTTGGGAATCAATTGCGAATAGACGACCTTCCGTATGTGCATGTGAAGTTGCTGCCACAGAGTGACTGGACATCTGTGATGCGACAATACATCCATAAGGGAATGGGAGGTGCTTGATTTCCGGCAGCACTTTTTTCCTGTGATAGAGAGTAGAACATGAGTGCTGCGTGGCCTCCACTAGGACAGGCACAGAAGCAGTACACAACAGAATGGATGAAGCGTCGTAAAGAATTAAGAGACACTCCCATGAAGTGGCACGAGGAACACCCACACCTCATCTCATTTGAATTGTGGTGTGCGGCGACTGGATATGACCCTAGCAGACAGGATGGTGGGCCAGTGTTCCAGCAGCTAATGAACTATTTGTTAGTGTCTGGTCAAGGTGTGATTCCCGCCAAGCAGATTCTTGTAAGTAACTATTACACGAATAAAAGAGGACCATCCTGGGAACCAGGAAACCACCACGAGCTCCATCTAGCTGGTCTAAAAGATGGAGAGGTGTCCTGGGTTTCCCGTTTAAGAAAGCCACAACTAGTAGCGAAGGCAAAGGAATTAGGACTTGATGAGAGTGGTGTGGCCAAAGTATTGGTACAGCGAATTAAGGATGCTATACGCACCAATCAGCAATTTCTGCACAGTCCTGTCACCCAGGGTAAACATAAAGTGCGTGGCGGCAACCAGGGACATTGGTCAGGTGAGTCTGTTGGATTTCACTACCCTTTTGGTTCAGGTTCACAACGGAGTCAATCAGAGACGTGGCAAACAAACGTGGCGCGCGCACCGTGTAGTAAGTTAAATTGGTTACAGACTCTTGCGAGTAAACAGCTGATGTCAAAGATGGCTACAGGACAGAAAGCATCAAATTCATCCGAAGTTAGTTTTGCGACCACTGGCGGAACTGAGAACTGCAACGAGCTAGAAGGTTGTATGGCGACAGCTAACTTAATAGCCGGTATATTTGGTTTGTATTACTATCCACGATGTGACGCAACAGAGAACAATTGGGTTGTGTCGCAGGAAACTCCATATGGAACGGTGAACATACGCATGCGCATGTACAACCCGGAGTATCAAGCGGTGCGTGGTAGATTGTTAGTACAGGAGCCGTTAAACACACAGACTAAATGGTTTCCCAAATATGGCAAGACACGTTACGTAGGTGGCAGAACGGAGAGCATTAAGCAACTGGGCTTTCAATTGCCAGATGTCTTCCAGGAAACAGAAAGACCTATGGAACCGGGAAGACTTATTCGTGGCCCACAGGATGATAAGGCACGACTTGCACCATTCATGGGTAGTAATAAACCAGCTGGTTTGATTGGTGCAGAGAATAAGTCTTACAAGCAGCTTTGTGTGCGACTCAGTCAACTTTGGCCTAATCTTGTGCACAAACCTGAAAGTGATAAGGAAGGAACCTATTTTGGGTTTAATGTAGCGAAAGCACACTGGCTATACCCCATTCACGTACCCGACATGAACGAGATTTCTAGTAGTTACGCTGTAAAGGGTAAACATGCGAGCACTACAGATACATTTAAGGCATTAGGTGGTGCTTACCAAACATGGCCTACGTATTCAAAGAACGAGACAATGAGACGCACGTACATCACACGACAACAAGGCAGTCAAAAGTTTTACGAGCTCTTTGACCTACCAGACGTGACGAAACTGACAACAGAGGAACGACGTGCTTATGCGTTACAGGGAACATTACCTGCTCCTGCATCGACGACTACTGCACCACCGTCACAGGTTTCGGAAGTGAGACGTGGTAAGGCACCTACAGCCATACCAGAAGATGAGGGTGTGCAGGAACAAACGGCCGAGGAAGGTGACGCGCTACAAACGAACATGGATGGCAATGATGAAGATGCTACTGAAGGTGTGCGCAGGGAGAATGCTCTAGACATTAGTTTTGTGAAGGAAAGTGCGCTCAACATCGAGCCACTTGAGGCTATGCTTGAGTCTGAGGGCGCAGAGATGGGTACTGCCACTAATAATGATAAGGACAAGGTTGGCGAAGAATTTAATAAGCTGGCTGGATTCAGTGTTAATACAGAAGAAGTTAAAGGGTTGCAGCCAGGAAACCCCTATGGCAAGGCGGATGTAAACCCACACTGGTACTCTGCGAGACACCAACCATGGCCACATCGCGATTTGTACGACGAGAATGGGCTTAAGATTGTACCAGGCGAAGTACTTGGACAAGCTGATCTAGATAGGTACAAGCGCATGTTTGGTTCTACACATAACCTCTACCTCCGTGGCGAGACTACGCCTAAAAGTATCAAAAGCATCGAGCAGCAGTTTGGTCTAGCCAAATCTGTGATTCATACCACTCTGGATACAGACACAAAGCTACATCACAGCCATATGTGTCGCATTCTGGCAATCTACTTCTACGCAGGTGAGATCGGAGTGAAGGGGAAGACTATTAGTGCAGATGACAAGCAACAGGGTATGCTGCATGGAGTGTGGGGCAAAACAAAGGTTGGTCAGCAGAGCGAAACACTAAGTGGTGGGATACAGCTTGTGTACGGCCCAGATCCGGGAAGGGGGTATACGTGTCTTTGGCCACCTGTGTTTAAAAAAAAGCCTGGTAAATGGGAGAAGTGGTTCGATTTCGTGTTGATGCGTGGTGAAAACAATAAACTACACGATTGTTTAGTGAGAAACAAGCTGACTAAGATAAAGGGTGTAACGTCTGATATGACAGTCTTACAATGGGTAACGTCACCGTGGCATTACGCATTCCTACCCTACCAACCACAACACGTACTGTTTCGTGACGGTGAGACATACTCCGAAGGATGTACTCGCTGCTCGCGCCCTTTCTACGAATTCGAATACATGTACTCGTGGTATAGGCTCAGCTTTAACAAGACGCAACACTGGCCACAGGCCTATTGGACTTTGGATGCTCGGGGCAACACGTGTGGACCTGCATGTGCACCAGTACCTTTCCACGATGCTCGCCTTTGGTCAAAGGAACAAGAACATAGTCACAAACTGCCAAGTCAACCGCGCAATGCCGAGAAGGCACACTTAAAGGATGGTATTGACGAGGATGGAGGATGGCATAACTGGCCTACTTTCGGTTTTCTCTTGGGTGAAAAGACTTTACTCAGACTTGAGTTTCGTCGCAGGTACCAGACGCTTGAGGATTCTGGTATTGCTGTGGCGTTAAACCAGGGAAAACCACTAACATTTCGACGATACATAAACCATGTGTACGATCCGGAACGTCTGGCGTTTTGGGGTAGCGAGTATCCAGAGTACCCTCAAGGCAGATTATCAAAAGGAAAGGTACAATTAGGCATGCGTGAATACAAGCTATTGCGTGCTTCAAAATACGGCAACTGTTGCAAAGACTGTGCTGCTGTGTTGGAGTTCGCACCGGGTTTATTCCGCCGCAATCATCGCACCGTCTACGAGGTGGGTATGGTAGTCGGCAACAAGAAGCAGCACAGAACACGAGAGACTTGGTGGACAAACTTAATACAACGTGTGGGACCGCGTGACGGAATGATGAATTTTGATGCAGACCATATCTTCCACAATCCTACTCGCGTAACAAAGCTCTCAAAAATGGACGCTGTTACACGGAAGAAGTACTTACAAAGCTTTGAAGATAGTATGGAAACTTACTCTAAACTACTTCAAGAACAGCACGAGGTAGCTCTTCTGGGCATAACAAAGTACAAGGAGCCACCAGACATCTACATTCAGAAAGCAGTGCACAACATGGCAGACTCTAGCAAGGAGGCAGACCATGAGATGGTCCTTCGTGCTATTAAGGATCTCCGTTCTATGCTCGACCTGCCTCTCTCTGAATGGAAGGACTCTGTGGATACTAAGAACAAGGCTTTTCGTGATATGGTGTTCGAGTTGGAGCGCAAATATACACATAAAAAGCAATTCAAGCGATCACAGGGCACTAGGGTTTTTGATTCAGAGATGATGCGTCTTGAAAAGCGGAATGAGCCAGTAAAGTACAAGGGAGTCACTTATCACAACTGCTTAGTCACACGTATCTACCAACCTGAAGGGCCAGCGACAGGTGGCTTGAAGCCTCCTGAAGAAGATTATAAACAGGAGGTGTACTACGCAACTCGCTATGGCAATATGGGCGAATGTAAACATCCAGATGATAAGCCGACCATGTGGTGTGGCGATGGGTATGTCACTACGTACAATGAAGACAACGAAGAGCACTGGGTGTCAGCAACTAAGCGTGTGAACAACGTTACGCATCAGTGGCGTAAAATGCGGCAGTCTCGTCTATTTATCACCTACTCTCTACACCGCGCTACTACTAGCGAAACGGAGGCGCGACTGTTGATGGAAAGGATGGCAGGAGCAGCGCACTACCTGTTTGGTAACGATGAAACTTTGTCAGAATTGTTAGTCTTTGGGTACAAACTAGGTGGATTTGGTGCACGAGGACAGACTACTGATAGTATTAGTAAGGGTCAATTCGAACTTATTAAGGCACCTAACAAGAAGGATCAAGTGCAAAACTTTTACGGTGAGGGCACCGCTTCAAGTTACATGTATGACACATACGAAACGCACATTGATTCTGTGCAACTTGATGGTGGCATAGAGATTGGACCTATCAGACACCACCCACACTTCCACATCTTATTGACTATCAATCATTGGAGCTACATTCAGATTGATTACTTCAAGATGAACGCTTACCTGGAGATGATGTTCAGGGGAGTAGACCCTCTACAGCGAGGATGGGGAGACAGCTACAAATTAGAGGATGCATCTGGCTTCCTGTTCTATACTGATAACGAGAATCCTCACGTGGATATTAAGTTGTATCCACAGGACAATTGGCAGGATATAATTGCTGCGTACGTGCGTAAAAATGCTGTACCTGGCATTTTAGAAACACTCGCGGCTCGAACAGGAGACACTTGATTTTCTGGCACTCAATTAATATGCCAAACTACAAACCGAAAGTTAACGTTACGATTGACCCAGACGTCGAGCCAGAACCTTACAAACCGAACGACCCAGGCGTTGAGCCTGAACCTTGCGTTGTGAAGATTGAGTCTATTGAACCACACGTACCAGTACCGTTATTGTGTACGGATGTTCTCAAGACGATGGCTGCGAGTTTTGGACTTGGTGTCCTAATCGGAGGCATTCTTGTGTACTCATTTTCCAAGACAGAAGCAGAATGAAGACTGGCTTTCTAGTTTCTCTTTCTACAACCGACTGGAGTGACGCGTACGAAGTAGAGGCAGGAAAGATGGCGAACTTGATCACTGACATCTTTACCGACACAGACAAGATCGCATCACTCACAAAGAAAGCGGAGATCGCAGAATGTACGAGCGAGGTCGAAGTGAAGCGTGAGGAAGACAGACTTATGGGGAGAGTCGTAGTCGAAATTGAAGCGGAAGGTCGAGTGACACTCGATAAGTCAAAGCTCAGTCAGTTTGTGCGTAGTGCGTCTCCATGGAAGAACTGCAAAGTAGAGAAGCGAGCACTAGAGACAGATGTCTTAGAACAGGCCCATGCGGCAACTGTGGCACATCTGCTCGTTTAAGTTGCAAGGTTCGCCGCAAGTGACATCTTTTCCGTCGTCGTCGGTGTAAATAACATTGTTGCACTTACCAAACTCCTGTAAAACAAAAAGGGTGGGTACTTTTTTCCCCAGTGGGGTGCGAATTTGAAATGGCGGCGGACGCACCTCCGCGATTAACACCGGTGAAGAAGCGCGACGACGCTTGGGAGGGCGCTCGTCACCAGGCGATGGCCCGTTTGGGCTTTTGTTAAGCTCAAGCGTCGAGTCCCGAAGGGGGCTCGAACCCGGGTTCCGCCGGTTCGGAGACGGGCCACCTAAATCACTGGACTGCTCGTCGTCCTCGCTAGGATGTGGACTCGTCGACGACTTAAACGAACTGGTGAGCGAAAGACCCGAGTGCCACTCACGGTACGCGTTGGTGTCGTGGTCATAGATCTCGCCGTACCCCTTCAATCCGTCCTTTTTGTAGAAGTACGAGTCGTACCACGGCGGGAACTTGAAGTTGACGAAGAGGTCCTCCTCCGCGTTCCGCATGAGGAAGGGGCACATCTTGATACCGGGAGGGAGAGAGTCGATTGCCGGGAAGTCGTAGCCAAACATCTTAAGAAGCGCGGATGGCTGGTACAGCTGTTGAACGGCCACGAAACCGGCGTCTTGATTCTCCCGCAAGACCTCTCCGACCCAAAGAAGCTCAGAAGTGTTAGTGCCGACCGCCATCTTGTTTGTCGCGCCGCAGTACTTGCCGAAGGTCGCGTTCTGGAGGCTCCTGTAACCAAACCACAGAGAGTCGGAGTCGCCACACACCGCCGCGTAGAAGTTGTAGCAACCCGTCTCCTTGTTTGCAGAGTTGATCTCGATTATCTCGTAAGCGGTGTCGATCTCGGATCCTCGCTGCACGCTGTTGACGATCTCCATGAACTTTTCCTGCTTGATGAAGATGCACTTCATCTCCTTGAGGTGATTGACCAGCAGCTCTTCCTCCGCCAGCGGAACGAGAGTGTTCGCGTGGGTGGTGTCGTCGTGGATCGTGTTCGCGATGGGCCACGAATTCGTCATGATGTCGTAGAAGTATGCCTTGCCAGTCGTCGCCCAGCTCGACTCGTTGACGCAGCGCTGCACCTCTATCGGCTGGAAGGTCTTACCGAGCACATTCTTAATCACGGCGACGACGTGCTCGACCCGGAAGGAAAACCAGGGAATCGAGTTGGCGTTCTGGAAGATCGCCGCGTGCGGAGAGCAGGTCGTGCGGTAATTACTGAGGACACAAAAGGAGCAAATGAAGCAATATGAAGCATGAATGGAGGTTCAAAATGGCCGTAAGCGCACTGCCAGAAGAGCGTCTCCGTCTCGCGGCCGAGCGGGTTGCGGTGCGTCGTCCACAACTTGTTGATCGCGAGAACGAATTGCTCGAGGAGCGAAGTGTGATTGTTCAATTCGTAAGTAGAACGCGTGACAGAGTTGATCATCCTGCGCAGGCGGAACTGAGTTAGAAGGTGAACAGAATCGAGTATTTGGAACACGACTCACCACTCGAACACTTCGCGCTGCTCATCCTTGCCGCTTTGGAACATCATGTTGAGCATCAGCATGAAGTATAGGAGGATGCCCCACAGATTCGCGTTCCGATCTCGCTTCCGGCCAATCGAGGCTTGAAGGAACGTGGCGCAGTCCTGAATCGCCTCGCGGTCCAACTTCCCGTCGACGAGAATCGTGCAAAAATCGGGAGTGAGCGCCGAAAGCAGCTCGCGAATCATAAGCCACCTATCCGTGTTTGTTTGCGCGCGGCGGCTCATAGTCAGTAACGTGCTTCCATGTAGTTACACCGTCGGTGTGATTCACTAGTTTCGAGCTCCATTTCTTTTCTCTATCGCTGCGTTCCACTGATGGCCATGTAGCTTCAGAACTGAAGAGGCTCCCCATAGTGTCAATACAAAGGTTAGAATTATAATACTCACTCGTTGTACAACTCCGGGTCCGAGTTCTCCACCGGAGTCTGCAGCGCCGAGAACTGAAGCAGCAGGTAGCGCGACTGGAAAGCGCGGTCCTCTTCGTTGACGAGACTGTTCGCCTGCTTTTTTCCAGAGTACAGAGTAGATGGGAAGATCTAGTGGGTACAGAGCAAAGAAGGGGAACAAAGAGCAGATTTCGAAGTTGAGAGCTCGATTAGCAGAATGTAAATGCAGTCAATGGCAGAGAGCGACTATAATTATGCGTGAGATTGTGGAATTGACAGGAAAGAGCGTAGGGCCGTCTGGTTGTAGTGTGGAACCAAGAGCGTGTAAATACTGTGGCCGTTACGGTCACACACGCCAGCACTGTCAGAAGCGACTAAGTGACGAAGAAGCGTCTATGGAAGCGTTGATGCTACGTTGTAAGCAGGAGGATGAGGAGAGGAGCAGAAAAATAAAAAGTAAAGAGAAGGTGCAGCACGAGTGGACACAAGAGGCGTGGTTTGATCAGGTTGGGAAGGTGTGGGAGAGGAACCCAGAGCGATGGTGGATGGGTCCCGAGGTGCTACATCCTTTACAAGATGGGGGGCACGGAAAGTGGGTTCGAGTGAACGGTACCGTGAAAATGGCAGACGAGTGGGGGCGGCGAATCTTGCCAGTCACGGCGCGAGACGTACGGTCGTAGAGAGCGCGGCCCAACTGGGAGAAGATTCTGGACTCCGACTTGTTGGGGTCGATCACAACATCATCAACAGCGACGGTAAGATCCTCTTGCTGGTGAAGACGCTCGAACATCGCTGACTTGGTGGCGTCGCCTGCCCACGGCGACCTCGAGTAGAAACCGAGCATCGAGTTGCCAGCAAGTAGAGCCTCCGTCTTACCCTGCAAAAATCCAAAATAGAGTATATTATGCGCCGTCGTCCCCTGCAACAAATAGGTGGTACAAGTCCACTGCTGGAGTTCGAACGTATTGTGCAGCTCTTTGCTGATGCACTACGTAGGTGGATGAGAAGAGCATTTGCAGTTGTGGATCTGAGAAGAGCAGCCAGAAGGCCAACTAGAAACACGCCACTAAGTCTGCAATAAGCAACTCGCCGTATTTGGCTCCGTTGAATAACACCAAGCGAAGGGCATTCCTGCGATTACAAAACAGGAAATGTCGGAGAACAATTTAGAAAGCGTAGAAGAAGCACACTCACCATGCCCAAAACCAGTCTCGCCGCCCCAAATCTTTGTCGCGTAGAGGCCCATCACGAATTGTGCGAACGTAGCCTTCGCCACCATCGTGTTGTTGCTGCGAACACGAGAAAACAATCAAGCAAAGTTGCCAGCGCTTACTGACAACACGCTACTTACCAGAAGAACTTAGGCATCAGGTTCGTCCAAAAGTTGATGCCGATCACGTAGCGCACGTGGCACTGTGGAATGATGATGTTGCGCGGGTAGTCGGTTTTCGGAAGAGGCAGGATAGAGTCCTTGAAGTACTGAGGGACGACAGCTACCTTCGCAGCGTCGTGGTTCAGAAGCAACTCTCCGTTGTACCATAAGTTGCCAGAAACGAAATCTCCGTGCCACTGTCGACCTGTAATAAATTCTTAAAGGTGTGATAAATGAATAGTAACATACCTTTCGACAGCTTGACTGATGATGAGAAGATGGTCAGGGTTGAGGCATTCAACAGGAGAATGAGTTCAAATGCTGGCGAAGATTATTCGAACATGATAGAAAGGTGGAATCGAAAGGAGTACTACCCGGAAGAACTTTGGATGCAACAAAGTAAGACACACAGGGATGCGATACAACGAGAGAGAGAGAAGTGTCTTAATGGGGCACTCGAAAACGGAGCAGTAATAGGAGCTACTATGGGAACGTCTGCTGCTGTGCTTGCTCTCATTGGTGGAGGAATAGGAGCACCGGTCACAGGTGGAGCAAGTCTTGTAGCTGCTGCTACTGCTGCTGGTGGGATAGCAGGTGCTGGTGGTGGTGCAGTACGGTATGCAATTGGTAAGCCTTGTAAGTCGTCTAAACTAGAGGAATTGAAGACAGTAAATAAAGTAATTGCAGCGCCGTTAAATCCAGTAAACGCGTTGAAGGCGGGTGAGGCACTAAATCCATTTTAGGTTCGCGCACCGAAACGAACGATGCACTTGGTGATCTCTGGCTTCTCCTGCTCCGCCATCCAGCAAGAGAGCATGTCCGGCGTGAGAATCGTAGTGTTGAGAAGGGCGTGGTACTTCTGAAACGTTTTCTTGACGTCGGCGTTGGAGCGAAGTTCTCCCATCTGCACGAGAACCTCAACATCTAAGTACTTGTAATTGCCAGTGTCCGGTGTGCGCCACGGGTCGTCCGCTCGAAGGTGAAATGCGCCGACCCCACTCCCACCGAGGTGAACACGACAGATGATCTTCTGGTACGGGTCACCGCAGTCGTCCTCGACAAACATGTAGATCGCTTCCACCCGCAGCAATTCGAAGTTACATACAGCGACACACTCGTTCGTATTCTTTTCGAGGTGCATCCACGCCATATGCCCATTCTTAGCAACCAGATTGTAGCGCTGCACGCACTCTTCGCTTTCTGGGCGAAGAACGTCCTCGAGGGGGTCCTCCTCGACCCACACGGGCCAGTGCTTGCCGGTCGAGTTATACTGGTAGAAGAGAGACTGCATCGTGTCGCGGTCGTCGATCTTCACCTCTTTGAACGCGTTCTGCCACCACGGAACGAAGTTGTTCGTCGACGCGTTGACCTGGCCGATCTGCAGCACACAGCAGTCGTCCCTTTCCTTCACGTGCGAAGAGTACATGTGTTCCTTGCCTCGCTTCCCGAGGTTGACGGAGAAGGCGTAGTCGATACCATCAGCATCTTCTCCATTCTTGTCCTTTACGTACTCCACGCTCACGCCGGCGACGATCTTCACTTGCCATGGCAGAGATTTGACGGGCTTCACCTCGTAGTGCAGCCCGTCTGGAGACTGAACCATCGACGTGTTACCAGGTGCCATGTACGTCTCCCACGAACCCGGAACCTCGGTCTCGTTCTCGCGCAGAGAGACGTCGGGGGACTCGCGGTACACGAGCTGGCCGTACTCGATCCACTTGATCTGCAGAGTGTCCTCCTCCCCCCGCTTGACCGCCTGCCTCATCGCCTCGAGGAGCGGGTGAGTCGGCGCAGATGTGGGAAGGTCGTACAGGATCACGGTCGTGAGGTGCTCCGCGAAGTACGATCGCTCGTCGCCGGACACGGCGTACTTCTGATTCTTGACGCACTGGTGCTTCGTTGCGCGCTCCCACGAGAAGCCAACTCCAGGCGCAGGTACGGCATGGACGCTTGCCAATGGTGCTGTGTACGATCGTGGCCGGCCACGATCGCGACGAGGGCCTCTCGGGTGCTGTGCGTTGCGGCTCTGGATGTCGCGCGCGCGCCACGGGCCCGATCCGGCTGTACCTGTCATCAGGGCGGTCGGTGTCGGTGTGCGTCGGCGGGAGGCGCGAGTCGCGGTGTGTCAAAAAGCGACCACTTTCCTGGTTACTTCCTGGTACTGTAAAAAGGCGAGCACTTCCCCCAGACCGTGCACCCCTCTATTTGGCTATTTTCCATATTCCTTATTCCTTCCTTCTCTTATTATTATTATTATTCTTCTTTTTAAAAAATAATAATAATAATAATAAGAGAAGGAAGGAATAAGGAATATGGAAAATAGCCAAATAGAGGGGTGCACGGTCTGGGGGAAGTGGTCGCTTTTTTTCGTCGACGGGCAGTGCACGCATCTCGGCGACTTTCGCTGGGCGACTCTCGCCGCTCCCGCTCGCCGCTCGACGACTCCCGCCGCCGATGAGCGTCGAGGCGGAAGACGTGATGATGAGTCTACTCACTCAGGAGCTCGTGACGATCGCCGCGCGCACCGTTCTGGAAGCGATCGACCTGGACCAGGTCGCCGAAGCAGCTGCAGCCCGTGTAAGCTGCTCCGGTCGAAAGCCGGCCTGGAAGGTGGTTGGCCGCGACGGCATCAAGGTGCGAATGACCCCCTTCGCGGTCGTCAAGATGAATCAGGAGTACATGCAGAAGTACAAGCGCCGCGGCCTGGAGCGGCACAACGCTCTTGCGGACCAGGTGAAGGAGCTCAAGCAGACCGTCGACGCGGTGATCGAGGCGCAGGAGAACTACGAAGCGGCGATGAATCGGCGCGTTCGTAAGCTGGAGGCGGCCTTCGCCGCCCTCGAAGCGCGCCTCCGTTGATCGTCTCCCGCGCCTCACACACGTGAATGAATGAAAGAATACACTGGTGCG
>Ga0228627_1000277_pt1 | contig 33010 bp, 46 predicted proteins | sample 33DmetaG_FD_190483 | JGI IMG/M metagenome (GOLD analysis project Ga0228627, IMG submission 190483) | Seawater microbial communities from Monterey Bay, California, United States - 33D | ecosystem: Environmental > Aquatic > Marine > Coastal | place: USA: California | collected 2016-09-28 | reverse complement strand
CCCCCCTGTGTCCCCCCCTTTATCGATCACTTGGCACACACGCGTCAACGCACAAAGCTCTCACAAAGCACTCACAGTTTGCGTCTAGCATCTGCGGCAAGCCCAAGTTGCAAGCCCCGCCTCGCTGCTTGGCAGTCTTGTCACTCGCCCCAGCCTATTGCTCTATAGGTGAACACCCCCTCGGATGATCCGTGTATGTCACTGCATTGCAGTGGACAGGCGCATAGCTGTGCAGCTTCGCTGCGCTTTATGCTTTGCGCCTTTCAATCGATCTTCCGCTCAATTCCTCGCTTCGCTCGTCCCGAGAAGACGTTGACCCCTGCAATGCAGCAACATCCCCTGACCATTCTTACCGAGGGGGCTTATCCCCTCTAGCTCAACAGGAGGTTCTCATGAGCAAGAAAACCAATCAGTTCACCGCAGCTTACAACTCGGTCTTCCCACAGATGGCTAACCACAAAGGTTCTATCTATCTCACACAAAATCTCATCCGTAAGAGTGTAGAGCAAGCTAGCTGGCTCATCACTCAGAAGGAAAAAGATCTGCTAGTTTTACACGATGATGCAGTTCAACTCTCAAGTGCAGATCAACTGACTGCTGACGGCGCACTCGTTATCTGTGCCAAGTACGGTGCAGTCCGTGGCTCAATGCACTATGACGATATCGCACTAGACCGTTGCGATGAACGCATCACCAACCTAGAAGTTGAGATCGAGATGCTTCAGCAGTTCATCGATGCCAACAAAGGTGCATTCAAGGATTGCACCGGTGACACATACCAAGACAGGAAAGCTGCACCAAAGCAGGAATTATCTGCAGACAGAAAGGCTGCATTGCGTGCCAAGTACGCAGCCTAACGGCTGCGGCCAGCCCTTCGGGGCTGGCTAACCACTCTCCCCAGAAGGGGCAGTCAGAACAGGCCATCTCCCTCCTGTCTGACTGCCCCTTTTCTTATGCTTGTTGGGGTGCCAACTCCCCTCCAAATCATGTCGTTCCGCGACCATTTTCATGGAGACATCATTGGCGAATCTTATTTTATTTTTGACAATTCTCTCACTCATCGTGGGGTTCACCGGCTTCATTCTATTAACGATTGATGCCATCGATAGCTATGTAAGGAGCAAGAAATGAAAGCCTATATCGTAGATCCATCCACCCAACTGATCACTGCTACAAATTATAACGGTGATTATAAAACAATCATGTCACACATCGGCACTGGCCGCGCGTTTGATGTCGTCCGTCTGTATCACACAGATGATTACGATTACGTTGACGATCATGTCTACATCGATGACGAAGGATTGTATGTTGACGATCAATACTTCTGGATGCACGCCAACTACCCCATGCCACTGGCTGGGCGTGGCCTCATCCTTGGCGGCACACCTGATGGTGACAGCACAAATGTCAGCACCAAATTGGCTACCATAATCGATGACATCCGAATGATCGGTAATCGTTTCCAACTGCAGATGATGCTGCAATTCTCTAAGTCTTTCGGCATGCCATCACCTGATGGCTACCTCGAAGACTATCGGCCATTTGTGTGGAAGCATCACGAAGCACCATCGATCACACAAAAGGCTATATAATTTGTTTGCAGTAATGCACTAATGCAGTATTATTAAATGTGAAAGGTTATACACTCAATGGAAAGCCTTAATAAACACGACATCCAACCTGCGTTAATGCAGGATTATAACTGCAACAAATGCAAAGACAGAGGCTTTGTATATGTGCGCAGTTGGGATTCACCAGCAACCTTTGGCGGCTTCGGCATGGTCGATGTTGTTCCAGAGGATTGCGATCACTGCCAGTAATAGGAGGTTACATATGGCTAACAAAGCACCACGTTTCACGCGTCAACACTTCGAGTTTATTGCTGATGTGTTCGGCCCACTCATGACCCATCCAACGCAGGCTTGTGACCTAGCTGACAAGCTGCGCCCAACCAATCCCAACTTCAATCGTGATCGCTTTGAAGCACGCGCTGTATCAGCATGGGAGGAAGTCCATGCTGATAGCATCGAGGATGCCATCGATCAAGAGCAGACAATGCTAGACAAGGAGATCAAATATGCCACAGCGATTTGATGATATCTTCACTCAGACACACGCCGGTGACGGCGTAAATGTCTTTGAGTTTGATAGTCGCACTGCACCAAGCCATCCTGACAAGATGACTTGGGCGCAGGCTTGCGCAACCATTGGCCCAATCGTATCGCAGTACGCTCGTCACAAAGATAATGACAGCGACAAGATACATGAAGCATGGGCTACAATCTTGCGGGGCGTGTAATGTTTATTGAAAAGCACATACCTATACCGCCCCGCTTATCTCATGTCGTTGAGCAAATGGAAGCCGGTGATAGCGTGCTGTTTGAAACAGAAATAGAAGCGTTACGCTTTCGAGATCACATGCGTTATCGCAAGATAGATTACACGATGCGCAAACTTAAAGAAGGCTATCGTGTCTGGCGTTTAAGTTAATCGTCTAGGTTCTTAACAATCTGAACCACCCTACCAATGACCCGCACATCAGCAAGCCTGACTGTGCGGTTCTTTATTATCTGGAACACAGCGTTCTGACCTTCAAGCTTCTTGCCTAATTCCAAGCCTTCATCAGCGATGAATAGAACAGTATTACCTGTGTCAAATTTCTTTTGCTTGCGAATAACAATGATGTCACCAATGTCAACGCCATGCGTTCTTGATTGTCTATCAAATCTATACGCGACTATATCACCAGTTAAATTATACACTGTCACCTGCCCTACATCTTTTTCAAGATGATCCTTCAGCACGATCGTTCTTGAGGCCGCATCCAACGTTGCGTTTTGTGATAGTGAAGGTGCTGAACCCGCAATGTAACTTAACTTCCCTATTGTCTTGGACGATGGCACAAACTTACCACCGTTCAGGAATCTTGTTATGTTGGTCGGGCTTGTACCCGCCATGGTTGCCCACTTATTAGCTGACCATTCGCGTGTCTGCATAATCGATCTCATCCATACACGGATTGCTTTAGCTTCGTAGTCTTCCATTTCATCGATACCTCCTACTGTATTAATACAGCATGAAACATCAACCGTCATCAGAGCTTAATGCAGTATTGCATTACGCAGCTACTTGCGCAAGCATGCATTAATGCAGTATGTTAGTCGCATGTTGAGTTATATGGAACAGCTAAAAGCAGCAGCAGTTTTAGCAAACATGCAGGTATTACAAGCATTTAGATTAGCTGGCGTACCTACTAGCACATACTACCGGACTCTAAACGGTGGAGATTTGCGTTTGGCTACTGCAAAAAAGGTACTGGATGCGATCAGAATTCACGCATTACAGCAAACCCAAAGCGATTAGTGACAACTGGCACCAGTTAGTCACAGGCTTAGTGTCTCTACGTCATGAGCGTGGCTGGTCACAAGAAGAACTAGCTGATCGCATCGGCTGCGCCTCGTCTCTTGTTCACAAGTGGGAACAATATAAGCGTGTGCCAAGTAACTTCCTTTTAATCTGTTGGATGGATGCACTTGGCGCGCAAATCGAAATCAACTTACGACAAGATCGGTAACGCATGTGAGTGCGCAGCATGTGGTGATGTCACTACATGGTTCGTTGTATATGGCAACAAAGTTATCGTCTGTTTGTCGTGCCATGAGGAGCAACGATGGCAACATCTCAACGCAATAAAGGCAACTACCATGAGAAGTGGTGGGTCAACTGGCTTGAAGAACGCGGGGCCAAAGCGAAAAGGCAGCCTCTCTCAGGACAATTGGGTGGCGAGTTTGGTGGAGACATCCGCATCGAAACCAAAGCCGGAGTTCTAATAGCTGAATCCAAGTACCAATCAGCCGGTCGTGGATTCAGCTTTCTAACCAAGACACATAAAGAACAGCCGGCAGATATCTATTTGTTGAAGCAAAAGAGTGGCCCGAACTTTATCTGTATTGAAATCAGCAACCCTATCGCAACGAAGATAATCGGCTGGCTAGCTAGGAGGTAATAGCCAGCCGATCTTCTTACGACAGGGAGTTGTCATGGTTTCGTAGCCGTCAGAGTGGCTACAAAACCATCATGCATTAAATCACTTGATCGTGTCAACACTATATGATCTACTGCATTTATGCAGTGGAAAGGAGGATCTATGTCTGACAGTCTTAAATATAAATGGTGGGAGTTTCATAAGAACAACCCGCATGTTTACGATTTGGTCGAGCAGTTTACATTTGATGTAATCAATCGTGGTTACAATAACTATTCGATTAACTCAGTGTTCGAGCGTATCCGTTGGCACACTGACATCGAAACCAAATGTGAGCGTGAGTTTAAACTCAGCAATAATCATCGTGCTTATTACGCACGCTACTTCATGCACCTGCATCCGAAGCATGACGGCTTCTTCCGCACCAAAGAAACTAAATCATAATGTTTGTTATAATGGCAGCGGCAATGAAGGCCGAGATTAAAGATGCGCTTGCTAAGTGGATGCTTGTCACGCTGGCAGACTATGCCAATGACGAAGCTATATGCTGGCCAAGCATCGAGACACTATCCAAAGTTACCGGCATGGGAACAGGCACAGTGTCACGCAAGTTGGCATTGCTCATCGAGCTAGGCTTCATCGAGCGCATCCATCAGCCATTCACATCCACCAGATACAGGTTGCTGTTGCCCCAGAGTGGGGCATCCGCTGCCCCAGAGTGGGGCAGTAACCTATCAAGAACCTATATAACACCTAAGAGGGCAAGCAAGATGCAAGTTCCAAATGACTGGCAACCATCTGCCAAAGTTATTGACGACATCAATGCTGCACGCCTGACCAATGGGCAGGAGGCCATTGACCATGAGTATGAAACAAATCAGTTCCGTGACTACCATCAATCCAAAGGCAACAGCTTCAAAGATTTCAACCTTGCCTATCGTGGTTGGTGTCGCAGGATTAAAGGCATGTCAGCGAGACAAGGCACTAGCAAGGCTAGAGCAAGCAGCCAGCCCCATCGAGGTTACGACCAGAGTGATCGATTCAGTGAGTACCTTGATTCCATCGGTTGAAAAAATACATGACCATGACTTCAATACCGTTGGCTTCAAGATCACTGACGCTGACCCGGACTCATTGCGTCAAGCCTATAACCAAGTGTTGACAAGCATGGTTCCGCTGCCGACCACAAATATCGAGCAGCGGATTGCCATGCTTGCAACGCTGATTGTTCTGCCCAATACACTGACGGCAAAGATGATGACAACCAAGACCAAAGCATTGGCAGCTGAGTTGTCGGAATATCCAGCCGACATTGTTATCTATGCATTCAAAGAAGTGACCAAGACTGCCACGTTCTGGCCTAGCTTTGCAGAGTTCTACAAACATATGTCACCTATCTACAGAACGCGTAAATTATTGTGCGATAAGCTGCATAAATGCATTGTTAATGGTAGGTAGTTGTGCAATAATGCAGTATAAATACAGGAGGTATTATGTCTAAAGATAAATCAGTTCGTGTGTACACACAAAATCAAGTCAAGTTCATTGCATTAAACTTGCTTCATAGATTGCAAAATGATTCTTCAATTGAATCTGATCTTGATTTTGACAACGACCATACAGCCAACGGCATATGTGGCTATGTTGATGAGCTTATCATAGAGCTTAAAGACCATGGATATATGAAGGACATAGGAATCCTTCCGTATGGTGACATGCAATGAATAGGCAGGGATTTATTGGCGGGTCAGATTTGTACTCGATCATGCGCGGCGACTGGCATGACCTATGGCTGGTCAAGACAGGTCGCAAGCAGCCCGATGATCTAAGCCACATCTTCAAGGTCAACCTTGGCACGCAGACAGAACAGTTCAACATAGATTGGTTCTGCCGTGACACAGGGCATACCGTCATGGCGCAGCAATCTGAGTTTGAGCAAACGCTGCGCGGCGTACCATTCAAGGGTACGGTTGATGCACTTGTTTATGATGAACAAGGCCAAACGTATTTGCTCGAATGCAAACACACAAGCAGCAACCGCCGCATGGCTGACATGATCGAGTCATACATGCCACAGATCCAGCTATATATGCACCTGTCCAATATGAACAAGGCGCATCTGTCTGTCATCTTTGGCAATGACTATGACCATGCACAGATTGATCGATCAACTGCATATCTAAGCGAGATCGTAGATCTAACTGCAGCCTTCTGGCAGCACGTTGTCGATGACACAGAGCCGACCAACACCAATGCTGTGCGTGTTGACTGGTCTGCTATCAAGATCGATGGCCTCAAGATCAGAGATGCCAGCAAAGATAATCAGTTCACATCACTAGCCTACGACTACTGCATGTCCATGCCAGAAGCCAAGAAGCATGATGTGATCAAGAAAGAATTACGTTCCATGATCGCTGATGATGAGAGGGAAGTCTTCTGTGACATCCTTGCCATTAAGCGTGACAAGCGCGGCGCATGCCGCATCACAGTCACAGGAGGTACAGATGACTGACAAGCAGCCGAAGAACCTAGCAGAAGCATTGCTTGAGTTTCAAAAAATGTCCGTTGTTGCCAAGAAAGATGGCAAGAACCCACACTTCAAAAGCAACTATGCCACCCTCGAAGCTGTCATAGAAGCTGCAACACAGGCCACCAAGTTCGGGCTGTGCTTCACGCAAGAAGTTGACTTCGAATTCCATGGCGAAACCGGCATGACATTCATCCGCACTGTGCTGATGCATGCACCATCCGGCGAGAGCCGTGAGTCCAGAACACCCATCCGTTCTAAAGATCCTACCGATCCACAGAAGATGGGCAGTGGCATTACCTATGCCAAACGCTATGGCTTGCAAGCTGCGTTTGGTCTGCCGTCAGAAGATGATGATGGCAATGCTGCTTCCGTTGCACCAAAGCGTCCGGTGCAAACTATCACGCCTAACAATAACGTAACCGTAGGAGAATTCTAATTGGAATATGACAACACCAACAGGGGGGCTGTGTTCCCCCCAATGGAGCAGCAACGCCTGTTGTTGACCGGCAGCATCGACATAGATGGCGAAGGCAAGAAGGGGCTGGCACTTGTCACTGACACTGACAAGCAAGGCCGTGATGTGTTCGTTGTCTATCAGCGTGCTGGTGTGCTGTATCTTAATGAAGATGCAACCGAAGACAACAAGCAGCCAGCCTACTCTGGCCCGATGGATGGCGACATGCGCCTAGCTGCATGGCGTTCTGAGTCTGACAAGGGTGTTAAGTTCCTGTCACTCAAACGTGAAGCCAAGATGGCATCGAATGGTCACGCTGCGCCTGCTCAAGCACCTCGTCCACAACAAACAATTGTTGCAGATGATATACCATTTTGATTCAATCAGTGAAATGTTTGGCATCAATACGCGCACGCTCAAGAAGCATATCAAAGACAACAACCTTGAGTTTATGCGTATTGGCAATTCCTGCTCGATGGACGAGCAGCAATTGCAGAACCTAAAGGATAGCTTAACGCAATGTTACGCACATACAAACGTGGAAAATACTACCACATTAGTGGGAGCGTATCGTTTGCAGGGCAATCTATCAGGGTCAGGCAATCTACCGGACAAACCCGAAAGGGCGCGGCCGATGATGTCTGCCGATTAATAGAGCAACGTATCCTTAACGACATGCAAGGCAAGGTAACTTTGATGCCATTGTCAGAAGCCGCAGGTCTATGGTTCAACAACAAAAGTATGACCGACTGGTACAATATTAAAACACTGGTCGGCCATTTCAAATCAACCCCGATATCGGAGATCAATGCAGATGCATGGAATAAATTTGTTCGCACCAGTCTTGGTAATTGTAAACCATCACATATCAATCGCGTCAGAGCAACGCTGGTCGCCATAGCAAACCATGTATCTGCGCCTCTCCAGATACCCAAGCTGCAAGATGCAAACGATCGCATCCGGTTCCTTAATAAAGAGCAGCAAGAAAAACTATTAGATGCATACCCAGAATTTATTAAGCCATTCTTTATTACACTTTGCTATCAAGGTTTCCGCAAATCGGAAGCACTCTATCTTAAATGGCAGCATGTCAACTTCGATATGGACACCATCATCATAGATAAATCTAAATCAGGTAAACGCAGAATTGTACCGATACACCCACGCACCAAACAGGCTATGCTATCCAGCCGACATAACCATGAATACATATTCACTAACAAGAACGGAGAGCCATACTCACATGGCGATAGCGTTAAAGGATTGCATATCAGAGCCTGCAAAAAAGCAGGCATATCAGACTTTACCATCCATGACTGGCGGCATCATTGGGCAAGCCAGCTTGTAATGAAGGGCGCATCGATCCCAAGTCTAATGAAACTAGGGGGTTGGGCATCTGAACGGATGGTGCTTCGATACGCTTCTGTTTCAGATGAACACATTCGTGACACACTGATGAGGTTAGAATGAGAAAACGTCAAAGAAATCCGGTAGTTATAAACAGTGTACTGCCCCTTGGTAAGGGTGAGGTCGCGTGTTCGAATCACGCTGGCAGCACCATTCTCTCCTTATTTATCAATATGTTACGCAGCTATTTGGTTTGGCTGTGCATCTGCATTTATGCAGGCTTTACGCTTTTTATCATCTTTTAACCTAATGCATAAAAGCATTTTGACACAATCCTGACACAGTGAAAGGTTTAATAAATGGCTCTATTCCGCAGAACAGGCAGCAATCACGGCACATATCAGGCACGCAACCCAGAAAATAGATGCTGGTCTAGTGTCAATGGTTATGATGATGCTGAACGCCGCAAGTTCTTTGCTCCGAAAGAGAGCAACCTGCCGGCAGATGCATTTGCAGATGATGTTGCTGATGATGATGTTGGTATCTATTACGCACGCGCCACTGAATTAGAAGGTGGCTGGTCATCGCTTGGTGAATACGAAAAATTCTCAAAGGAAAAATAATGAACAGATCAGACTTGCTTGAGGATGCATTCAATGCAACCCGCAGCCGTGGTGAGAACTACGGCACACCGCTTGATAACTTCAACAACATCGCAGCCCTGTGGTCTGCCTATAAAGAAGTGCCGTTCACAGTTAAAGATGTCGGCATGATGATGACGTTGTTGAAGATTGCTAGGTTAAAGCACAGCGACCACGATGATTCATTCGTGGATATCGCTGGCTATGCTGCTGTTACTTGCGAAGCTGTCGCCGGTATTGCAGATACTCTGCCCCCTCCAGAGGATCAGCAAAGCATTGCACCCATGAGACAGGGTTAGGGTTATGCGGATCAATGACCTGCATGATTGCCTGCCCAAAACGCTGTTGCTCAAAACCTTTAACGAACGCATATGTGTCATGGAATTTGTAGCCTCTCGCTCTGGCAAGCCACGCTGTGGTTTCCTGCTCTACGAGTTCGATCTGACCCAAAGCCCAGTTGTGCCTGTGGCCGCTTATATAGAGCGAAGCGTTACCTTTGAACCGCGCCATTTTGTTCTGAGCATGAAGGCTATTCCATTGACTGTGACCAGGCATATCGTGCGCTGCATGGATGCGGCAGTCTCTGCCGTTAGGGAATTTAAGTTCGACCCTAGCCTCCCAATCCTCAAGGACAGAGTGCGGGCGTTGCATCCATTTAAGGGGATCTCCGGCACCAGACCACATATCATGATTGCCGCCAATGAGAATAAGCGGATTCATCTCATTGATTAGCCACTCGACTAGCTTCCATGCTGTTTTGTGAGAGGTGTCCTGTTCGCCGTATATGCGCCCCAGACGGCCAACCCAGTTATTCTGGTAGTCCCCTAGGTTGCACCCATACACACCGTCATACTCGTTGATTATACGCAGATGCTCGCGCAGATTATCCCAGTCACAATAGTTGTCATCGATGTGAGGATCACCCATCCATAGCAAGCCGATGGGTTCGTCCGACTTCATCTCAATCGGTATCCATTTCTTTGCTTCACGATGGGTCTTGCGTTTACGAAAGCGTGTGTGCAGATGCTCAACGATCTCATCAACAGGGATGTCATCTTCTGGCATCTCTGGAATGTTGTATCTGCTTTCAGCAAAGTCAGACTTAGCTCTTTGATACCAACGATGGAGTGTCGCAGGTGGTATGCCGCTAACTTCTGATGCTTCTTTTAGCGTGCCATGTTTTTTAAGGAGATCTTGTGCTTGCTGTTTCTGTTCATTGGTGATTGTCATCACATTCCAACATTAGGTTTTTTAATTCAGCCCCGCGCGTTTTGATTTGCTGAAACCACAGACTATCCTCCATCTCCGCGGCTGCGCGGATATAGTCACGGTCTTCGAGGGCGGCGATAAACTTTTTGAAGCGAGAGAAACGAGGCCAACCAAGGTTAAACACCATCGATGCCAGCACTAGCTGTGCATTGTCAGGCAGGTCGCGCCACCAATCCATTCGATCATCAAGTTCTTGCACAGCAATCCGCACATCATCAGCCAGAATAACCTTGGCTGCATGCTCAGAGATTGGCTCATGCAAATTGTGACCATAGCCAATCGTAGGTACACCAACTGTGTCGGTATACATCGTCAGCATTTTCCCCTCATGCTTTGCAATCAGGTCGGTCAGTTCGGAAAGGACAATCATTTTTTAAACATCTTTGTTAGCTGTTGAACGCCAAAGCTGGCGGCAAACACAACACCAACGGCTGTTTTGTAGAAGTCAGGCATTGACTGCAACGCATCAAAGCCGCGCTGCACGATGTCTTCATGCCCTGTGAATGCTAATATAAGGGGGATGCTTACCAAAATTGTAAGCCATTCATCTTTCCAAGATGATGCAGAAGCAGATGCCATTGTCTGGTTCCACTCCTGTTCACCAGCAGCGACACGCTTGGCTACCTCGACCTTGGCTTTCTGTGTCTCGACCTTGCCTTCCATCCATGTGCCAGCAAGAGAGGCAACTGCATTAATGATTGCAATCATGTCAATGTACCCTGTTTCATAGGCAGACATTTCCAAGCAATTGCTTTGTACTGTGTCATTCGGTTTATATCGTTAGCCATTTCCATGGCGCGTGCTTTGCAGGATTCATATGTAGCGAGAGGATGGCGTGCGTTTTCAAATTCAATGCATTGATCTAAATTGCTGACAAGGCATGCCATGACTAACGCTTTGAACATTTCTTTAACCAGCGTTGCACTGTATCCATCTCGTAAATACGAAGCGCAGTCCATACGATAGTAAAAATAGCGGCAACCGGAGGGAGAATGTCTGTCACTGAACCCACCGTTGCAAATATTGCTGCACTATCAAGTATATCTTTCTGATCCATGGCTTAACCTACTGCATTAATGCATAATAGAAAACGCACATTATTACGAAAACAGCTACGAACACAGACACGCCAATAAGAATGTACTCAAATATTTCTTCTTGCCGCCTAGCTGCCTCAATCAGCTGTTGTTTCTTTTTAACTCTGATGTCTGCTTGTATCTTTATTATTTGCTGCCAAGCGGTCATGCCGTACTGACCAGTGATAAAGTTACGAAGCTCGTTCTCCATCTGCTCTGCCTTCTTCATGGCTGCAAATGTTTCTAATGCTTCTTCTTCTACCGATCCAATGCGCCTGCCTTTTGCCTTAGAGTGGCCTTCCTTGACAGCATTGATGCCTTGCATCCATCTTCCGAGATCGCCAGCCATCTGCTCAATTTCTCTGCCATGTTGAAAGGCAGTGCAAATAGCTTTGTATGCTGTGCTGGCAAGAGCAATCCCTGTAACCGGATCCATTTACTCCGGCTTAGCGGGCCAAGTCACGCTTGAAGGAAAGCCAGCTTGTGCTGGGATGTCACGCAAGGCTTGACGATAGGCGGTCATTGCGTCAGACATAGTAACATCACTCAAAGCCATCCAGTCTGTTTCAGCTAATAAAATGTCACGCTGATCCCGAACATCCAACGCAACGCTATTGCTTTCTTCAACAGCCCAAGCAGCTTCTCTAGCATTTAGCGCAGTAGTTTCAGCTTCAGTTAAGTCTGTTAGAACTCCATTCACACTTTTATAATTAGCCATTATTCAGATATCCCATACAGTGAAACAGTTCCGTTGTTAAAACTGGCTGTTAACTCAATGCAATTACTTCCTTGCTGCCCCCAATACCCACCATAATGTTCAAGCAAATAACTGTTGCTACTGCCAGAGGCTTGTCCATAAAACGAATAACCGCCTCTGCGATAGTTTCCAGTAGAAGTCCGAGCTAAGTCATATATGTAAAGATTTCCAGAAACACCATATCTATAGCCTGACGTGTTTACATCAAACTGTGCCGAGCCTGATGAACTCGTTGTGTTTTTGTAATTATTACCACTGTCATATGTACCGTTAATTCCATAACGCATTGTAAGTGTGCTATAATTCATACTTGCACTTAACAACATGAAATAGTTGGCATAAGTCGTAAGACCAGTAAACTCTATAGAACTTACTGCTGAACTAATTGTGGTTGTGCTAATTAAATTAAATGCACCACCACCACCACCACCGCCAACAGCCGAACCATCGATGGTCATTGACCCAGAAGTAGCTGAGATGTCGTTAGTCTGATGGTTTATTATTAACGCCATTATCTACTCCTTAAACGGCTGTCGAGCCTGACATATCAGCTTGTGCCATTACCCACGAATAGCACTTGTCAATAAACTGGTCGCCACTTGCTGCAATAATTTCGTCAAGGTTTGCGTGGTAGCGTTTGAAGTCTACCTCGCGAGTGTCATCTGTGGGCGATGACGTTGCGTAAGCTGACAGATCAATCGTCACCTCAAACTTTGGCTCTGACCCCCGCTGCCGACTAATTGCCGCCGTGACAATGCGGTAGTATGCGTTGTTAAATGCAATGCCGTATTGGCTGTTGTTTTCTGCAATATTGTTTTGAATAGCCATTGTCTGTTCCTTATTAACTGTATGTAACCTCAGACGTATGAATCGTTGCAACGAATCTAATATTGGTAGACGCTGCTCCTGTCATTGTGATAGCAAGACCTCCATTTGTTGTGTCTGCTGACAATGCCATGCTCCAGTTTGGAGTATTGTCAATAACTGTTGTAGCTGAGTTAACCAACACAGTTGTTCCAGCATTGGCCTCCCTGCGTATCAAGCCTTCTACCTTAAAAGCACAACAATCTGTTCCGTCTGAAGCATCTTCGCGACCCACAATAGTGCCGTGAAACGCATAAGCTGAAGTGTTAGGTAAAATGATTTGATTAGTTGCTGCGGCAGCACTGTTATTCGTTGTTAAGATTTTGGCTGTTGCGTCAGTTGTATTTCCACGCAAAACAAATTGACCATATTGAGCATCAGCGTAGTTATTAAAGTATCCATTTGCTTTGGCAAATTTTCCGTGGATATTTGCAGTATTTGCCCCATGACCAATAGCTTGACTGTATGAGCCGCTTGCAATGCTAGTTTGACCAGCAGCAAATGCCCCTTCGCCCGCAACTGTTAAGCTTTGACCTATAGCAGAAGCACCATTAGCCCCAGAAACATTGTTAGAATGGCCTATACTGATAGAATAATTTCCAGTGGCTTTACACTGATTGCCTATTGCGATGCTATTATTACCAGTCGCACCATAGGATGATGAATTGTTAGCTATGCCTGCGGCAAAGCTATTTGAACCAGAGGCATAAGAATTTGTTGTGGCGTGAGAATAAAAGCCAGTAGAAACAGAACTGTGACCATCAGCAAAAGATTGTCCGCCAGAAGATAAACTATTTCCACCAATTGCGATTGTGTTGCTATTGTTAGATTCGCCATTTCCAATTGATATTGCGTTAAAACCACTTGCCAAAGAACTGAAGCCAAAAGCTAATCCCCGATTTCCAGACGCGACTGCGCTATCGCCAATCGCTGACGCATTTGAACCAGTTGCGCTTGGCTGTGCTGTAGGTGAGCTTTCATTAGCAGCGTAGAGGTCTGCGCCACCGCCACCACCGCTAGCAGCCGCCCAAGTCAAACCGCCAGTATTTCCAGACTGTGCAGTAAGAACATAGCCGTTGACTGGGCTGTTGCTAACTTTTAAATTCGCTTCATCAACAACATTGTCAGCTATTGTGAGAGAAGTAGAGCCAGTAACCTCGCCAGTATGCGTGGCGTTACTCGTAATTGTAGACCAAGAGGTAACGCCGCTACCATCTGAAATTAAACTTTGCCCTGATGCCCCATCATCGTTTGGCAGCGTAAGCGTATAGCTCGCATTTGCCGAATGTGGTGGGCCTTTGACGATAATGCCGTGGCTGTTTTGTTCACAGTTTAAAACAAACTGACCCGCGCCGCGCGTTGAATTACCTTTAAACGTAACTTTGCCACTGCCGTTAGGGTCTAACTCAATAGCCCCATTGCTTGCGCTTGTGATAGCACCAGTCATTGCACCGCCAGACTTAGGTAGCGCATTAGCAGCTAAAGTACCTTGTGCCGCTGTGGCGTAATCAGTGGATGCTGTTGTTGCCGCAGTTCCAAGTCCAAGGTGGACGCGCGCACTTGCCGTACTTTGTAGATCAGATAAGTTATTTGACGCAAGTAGATCTCCAGAGCCGGAACCCGCTGGCCCTTGTGGGCCGGTCGCTCCAGTCGCTCCGCGAGGTATTTCAAAATTAAATGTTGCAGCCGTGTTTGTTCCAGAGTTGTTTACAATTGCAGATGAACCGGCAGAACCAGTTGCAACTGTTCCAATAGCTATTGTTGCTGCGCTGCCAGCCGCCCCATCTGCACCATCTTGACCAGCCGCCCCAGTATTTCCTTGCGGGCCTTGCGGGCCAGTATTTCCTTGCGGGCCAGTATTTCCTTGCGGGCCTTGCAAACCCTGCGGCCCCGCAACAGTAGAATCAGCCCCCGCATTTCCTTGCGGGCCTTGCGGGCCTGTTGCTCCTTGCGGGCCTTGCGGGCCAGCAACAGTAGAATCTGTGCCATCTACGCCATCCGAACCTGCTGGGCCAGTGGCCCCAGTAGCTCCGACTGGGATTCCCAAAGCAAACGTAGCTGTGCCGCTTGACACGTTGACCGTTGCTGTCGGTGATGCACCAGCAGATAAACTAGACACATTAACCGCCGCACCAGTGACTTGCTGCGTTGCTTCCGGATTGCCAGTCGAACTGTTGAAACCTAATACTTTACCAGCACGATCAGAAAGGCTAGGAAGCGTAAGACTACCACCTGCATCAGTATCAGTAAGATGTAGTGAGCGAGTAAAATCATCTTTAAGGTCAGCAGCTACAGCAGTAAAACGATCAAGCTCTGTGTTTAAAGAAGCAATGTCAAATGGGCCAGAAGTAGGAAAGTCCGTAGTTCTTTCTAAAGCTATACCGCGAGTAATAACAACAGTGCTGCCACCAGACGCACCAACAACAGTCATACCAACTGAGCCACCTGTGCCGCCGCCGCCACTAACACTAAAGCTTGAAGTGATAAGAACGCCATCAACATATATGTTAAGGTCATCCGCTTCAAAGAAATCAAACGGCACAGTAAAGCTAGTCTGTGTAACCCCAGCGGCCACAGTGTAGATTACTCGCGGTGTATTATTGCTCAGGTTTATTGTCATAGTATCCCTCTATCATGCACTAATGCATTTCTCCACGCACAATTAACGGCCAGCATTCCACAGATCTCTTGCCGTTCCAGCAACGTATGGAAGACCTAAGAATGGCATTACATAAAAAGCATCTTTGCTTGCTGTAGCGTTGTTGCCATTACTGTATTCTCTGGCAACTCGGTACATATCCTGCGCCAATCCAACAGGCGCACCAAACGGCTCAGTAACAAAGTTGCCAAACCTTTTGTTAATATCTGGATCGATATATTTTGGTGGTATAGGTGATGATGTTGCGCCAATCATGCCGCTATTCACGCCCATAGACAGACCCATATAACCAAGATCACTGTAAATACCCAGCAATCCGCTGTGATCTACAACACGCGCCACTGTTTCTACGCTGTCAGCACCACGCCACCATGACTTGTCTTTCATTTCAAGCGACAGATACGACATACCAAGCAGAGCAATTACGCCTTGTGCATTATGCAGCCGGTTAGGATCGCGCAGCACATTAACGATTTTGTTATTTGCACCAAAGGCAAAGTTCATAAACGTAAATGGCAGCGTCATAAGCTGGCTGTCCATGCGCACCATCTTCTGCCCTGCAGTAGAGACACGATCCTCGATCTTAAATGACTCAGGCCACATCTTGCGTGCTTGCTGAAAGAATGAGTTGTCTTTCATATACAGCAAACCATCCATAAACTGCGGCTTATCAAAGGTTGTCGCCATGATGATGGTGTTATTAGCATGTGCATCAATAGCTGCCTGATATGTACGCAATACACGCCTTGCTTGTGGTGTATCTTGAGGCCATTTGTCAGTTGCACTAAAATGAAAATCAGCACTTGGATGACGCTCGACAGGCATCTTCGCAATATACTCAGCCATCTCCTGATCAATGCCATAGCGTGCCATAAACTCGGCATCAAACTTGTTAATCTTACCTGCAGCCATTTTGCGTGACAGCTTGAAAAACTTGTCTTGCACCAGTATCTGATCGAGCGTCTTGCCAGCAACAGTGATTGGAGCAAGGCCGTTCAATGTATAGAAAGCTTTGTTTGCAATACTGGTAGTTTTCTCAACCATGTTAGGCTTGATACGCTTCACATTGTCAGACAGGATTTCACGCGAAACAACATTACGGGTGATGTCAAGCACCTCACCTGCCATGTTGATTTGCCTAAATACTTTACTGGTATAGCCCATGTCACGGACACCAGACCAAGCGGCTTTCAGCGTTGGCATAACGCCATGCGCAAGCGCAATGCTGCCAACATCCGTAATTGCAGAGTAACCAGCATAAGGAAGATAGACTAGACCGGTATAGGTTCTTGCAGCTTTGACTGCTTGATTATCCAACCTGTCTGGGCGGCGAACAAACGATCCCATGACACGCTCATAGTCGCCGTAAAAGTCAGACTTAATGCGTGCGATACGTTGTTCAGTGAACCCGCCTTTTTTACGAAGCGATGTTTCAATATCGCCAAGCACATCGTCAATGTTTTTGCCGCCATATGATTCAGCAAATGCAATCTTCTTACCCATCCTATCTATGTAACTATAGAGTGCATCCTCATCTTTAATGATGTAGTCCATAACCTCATGCACAGGAATGTTTGTCTTGCGATTGCGCAGATGCTTGCTGCCGCCAGCAAAGTCTACCTGCAGATTTTCAAAATCATCAGCATCTTCTTGCAAGATACGAGCAAGAGTACGCTCTGCATCTTCACGCGGCGTAGTTGAGGGCATGGTTTCATCCGGCCCCATTGCAGCACGTTCTCTTATGTAATGCGCTTCAAACTTCTGTGTCAGACCCTCGCGTGCCATTTCATCTGCCATCAAAAGATCTTTGTTGTAGAAGATAGGGAATGCAAAATCCTGTCGCGTTGGCTTCTTTATTGCCCCTGTGAGATCATCAATCTCTTTTTTAATCTTAGCAATGCGTGCTGTGCCACTCTCTAATGCTTTAAACTGTGCCTTAGATATGCCCTGCTTTGCGCCCTTGCTATCAGTACCTCTAATGCTTTTGTCTTTGGTGTTTAATTCTTCAAGCTCTTTATTGAGGGTGTCAATGCGTGCCTTCAATTCTTGATTGCGTTTGAACACACCAGTAAAATTAGCATCATCGTCAATCTGCTTAAACAACTGGTCAAGCTGTACAATTGCATCAGCTTGTTGCCCTGTCATGCCTTCTTGAGCCTGACGCACCAGCCGTGGGTCATCCGACTTTGACAGCACCATGCGGTTGATCGTGTCACCAAGCCAATCATCGTAGTCTTTAGAAGACCCAGTGTAAGCACCAGCAATAGATGGTGCGGTTGCATCAATCTCGCCTGTCACTTGCTGCGCGTGCAGGTCACGCAAGTCTCGTTGTACACGCATATATGTGCCATGAAACGGCACAATGCGCATGGCTACTGATTGCTGCGCCATGCCGCTGCGGTTGCCTTGAACACTTACAGATGCGTTTGAAGTAAGCGCATGAAACATTCCTTTAACTTCTTGAGGCACGTTCTTATCAGACAGGATGCGCTGCGATGGAGATCCAAGAGGGTTGCCAGTAACAGCATCAAAATCACCGCCAGACTGCCCAACGTAACCGTCATCGCCAGCAAGAACAATGTTGCCATCTTTATCAAAAGTGTGCTGAACAGGTCTACCATTAGCAAAATCTGATGCCTTTCTTGCTGCCGATTTAATGAATGGCTTTAGGTAATGTGCTGAACTACCCAATACACCAGAAAACACAGTGGTCATGCCGACATTAGCAGCAGATTCCCAGTCACTATCAGCATAGGCAAACGGTGCGCGGATAGTTTCTGATGCCACACCTGCGCCAAAACCAAACTTTGCTGCAGTTTTGAAGGCATCAATACCAGTCTTAGCTACCTTAACTTGATTTAATGCAGGTATGAACAGTGCAAGATTGCTGATGTCAGTCAACTCAGACGCAAACTGCGCCGTGATTGGCGCGTTAGCAGCTTCTTCTTTATAGAGTAGTTCTTCTGATACAGCCCCAACCAAGAAATCAAAGTGATCATCGTTCTTGGCTCTAGCTAATGTCTCATGAAAGTTCTTATGGCTCTCCGGTATGCTCTGCATACGCTGAACAAATCGATCTCTGGTAAACAAAGGGTCGCGCTCAACCTCTCCGAAAAGGTTTTGCTCGTCAGTATATGTGCTGATTGGCTGATACTTGTAGGCTACATTAGCCTTAAAGCCTTCAAACCAACTGCTTGATACATTCTCACGAAAGCCAGTATCGGCTGCGATAAAGAAATCTTTGCGCCCATAATCCATTACTTATTGGCCTCTGCAGCTTTCATTCTTTTGGCCTCATCAATGGTGATGCTGCGCGGCATAACCTTTGGCTCGCCGCTAGTATTGAACATGCCGCCAAATGTAGCACCAGACGGTGGACGCTTTACTCTGCCCAGCTTATCCGTTGCACCAAACCGCATGTCATATGACTGCTTCCATGCTGCCATCCAGTCCGCTTCACTCATGCGCAAAGCTGTAGCGCGTGCAGAAATAACACCTTGCGGCCCAATCTCGATTGGCCCGTTAGCATCCCGCACCGGCTGACCAATTCTGTCGCCAGAGGTGTATCGAAGCGTATATGTGGGTAGACGAGTCGGTATGCCCCCAACAGGCGGCGTTCCGCGTCTGTCGGCTACCAACCCTACATTTTTACCTAAGACCAGTGTGGAGCCATTCTCGGCCGTTCTAAGGCGTGTTGCAATAGTGCTGTTCAAAACCTTGAGTTCAGCATCACCATAGAACATTTCCGGCGCAAACAAGCTTGGCCGGTCTTTATCGTACATAAGATTAGACTTCATAAAGATTTTATCTTTAGTGTTCTTGATAATCTGCATGGCTTTATCTGCACCATGCACATAGACCAAACGCTTTGCCTGATTGCCAAAGAACACAGCCATATCGGGATCATTGCCAACAGCCTGCAATGTAAAATCTTCAACTGCTGCTTTCAGCCCTTTAGATTCTTTTCCTGTGAATTCATAAATTCTGTTTTGAATCGCACTATCAACAAGCGCACCACCCTCTTGCAGCGCAGTTTCTGCTTCAAGGAATTGATCCATTGACATGGTTTGCCCAGACTTAGAGTAAGCATTTATTTCTTCCCAAAACACAATAGTCTCTTTAGGTATGCCGCGTGGAGCGCGAACGATACCATTTTGAGAAAGAGTTGCTTGCCGGAAGAAATTCAAAGCAGTTGGTAATGCCTGCGGATTTTGCTGCAAGAATGTTTTCGCAAAATCAGGAGACAGAAAATCCTTAACCACATCAGGTGCTACTGTGTTGTAGAGAAGTAGGTTCTGCCCCTGCTTGCTGTTTATTATTCTTTCAAAATTATTTGCTAGATCAGTTGCGTTGGTAACGCCAAAGCCTTCTCTTAAAAGCAGTGCTGCATCATCCTTGCCAACAGGCGCACCATTAGTCACGTTATTGGCAACAGCCGCTACTCTGTAATCATCCTTAAACTTGTTGAATGATTCTGCCTGACGGCTTTGCGCTTTTGAAAACTCGTTGCCTAACGCAGCACGAAGTTCTCCAATGCCTTCTTGCTGAAAGAAAGCATCGTCAAGACCAGCAGCCTCTAATGTTGCCCTGACAGATGGACTGTCAACAGCATCAAGACTACCAGTTGAAAAGGCAGTTACTCCTGCCTGCATGATATCGCCAAGAATATCATTGTTTGAGTTAGGGTTAGATGGCGGCGGCACTATCTCTTTAAGGTTGCTGATAATCCGGCTTATCTGCCCAGAATGAAAAGCAGTACGCGCTTCCTTTTTAAGTTTTGGAACAGTGCCTACTTCAATGCGTGATGCATATTTTTCACCAAGACGATCAATCGCTTCAAGCGTTTGCTCCAATGCAACCTGACCAGCAGGCGCATAGGATGGTTCAAGATCGCCATCATTAACAACCTCTACAACCCTGTCAGTAGATGCAAGGGTGAGAAGGTTAGCGATACCATCATTCAGCAGTTCTGTGTCATTCTGGTAAGCTTTGCGATCAGCCAGATCGTAAGCAATGCTATGCAGTGATGCGACATGCTCTGCACCAACTCTATCCATCATTTGCTGCATGACAGGAGCGAACTTAGCCAGCTTTGGATCTTGCGAAACAGCTTTGATCTGACCAGATGTTGCAGCTTCCCAGTCTCCCAAGAAGCCAGCAGTATCACCACGCTCTTTGTATTTGCCGTATAGAAACTTGCCTGTGTTTGTTGCATCAAGCGCAAACTGCTTTACATAATTCTCTTGCAGGCCAAGCTCTGCAGTCTGCCGCGCAACAGGGCTAAAGGTTGCAGGCAGCTCAACCGCCTCATAATTGCCTGCATCATCGCGGCCAATAACAGATATCTTGGCAAAGCTGTCACCTAATGCTTTTTGCTGCACCTTGGCTTCTTGATAGCCCATCTCAAAGATGCGCTGCCCTGCCGTTGCAACACCGGCAAATGCTCTTGATGCAGCCTCTGCACCAGTAGAACGAACCACACCTACTGGCTGATTAAAGACTTGCGCTTTCTGATATCTCTTAATCTCTGCCATTACGTCACCGTTGTTGTAGTAACAGGCGTTACCTGTTGCATTTTGTGGAAGTTCATTGCCATCGATGAGGCTGTGTTGAACATGCCAGCCATCATGATTGATGATGCAGCAGACCTGCTTTCACCTGCAGCCGCGCGATACTTGCCTGCGCTAAACAAAGTTTGCGCTGCCATGCGGTTAAGCTCATCTCTGTTTGACTGCTTGGCTTTCTTTTTAATTGCGCCTGCGCTGCGATCACTTAGTGCGCGGTTGTTAATAGCAAGCGCACCATCCATCTCAGACTCAAATGCAAAATAAGCAGACCTGCGCTCATTATGCATCTGCATGCCTTTGACTTCTTCAATCTTTGCTTGGAACTCCTGACGTTGTGCCATCCTGCGCTGTGCAGAAGCAGCTTGCATAGACCCCATTATTCCGCCAAATGCACTAAGCAATGTACCTGCCATTATCCACGACATTAGAAAGATACCTCTGTTACCATACCGTTAATTTGAACTGGAAGCGGGGCTTCCTGCGTAATTGTCACGCGAGGATCACGGCTATAGCCAAGCACACGAAACTCCTGCTTGCCTGTGACTGGCGCGTTACCGCTGCCAATAGAATGATTGACAGTACGCAACTGCAATGCAGTGCCATTAACTGACACGCTTAATGTATCAAGAAGATCTAAGACAACCTTGGTTATCTTGCGAGGCTCACCAGTAAGTGGCCCGCCAACAACCTGTGCATCGAATGGCAATGTTCTAATCTCAGGTGTGTATTTGTAACCAATCTGTGCTGCGACAGATGTTGGCTTGACTGCACTTACATCTACCTGCCCACTAGCTACAGTAAATGCACCAAGATACTCAGTGCCATCTACAACCTCTACAGTTGCTCCATTAGCAAAATGACCAGCAACGCTGAACACACCAGCAGTTCCAGTGAAGTCATTAGAGAAATCCATGTTCTTTGTTACATCAAATTTTTCTATAAAAAGTTTGTTTGCGCCTGACCCATCATCACGCACCGTACAAACATAAACATCTTCACCAACAGAACAGACAGAGTGAAACTTGCCTTCTGTTGTCCAGCGCATCCAGCCAGCACGCGACTCTGCTCTTAGGCTGTGGAAGATAGCCAACTCACCATTATCCATCAAAAAAAAGCCATACGCCCCTGGTCTTGATAACGCGCCCTGCACAACAGCAAGCTGCACAGGATTGCTAATAAGATGAGATGACAACAGCGATATTGTCCTTGATGTGTATGCACCTTCTGCATCAGTAAACAGATACTCTCTTACCGCTGTACCGGTCGCTTGCGTAAACAAAGTTGCACCATCTACAGATTGTGGCCGCATATAGCCGCTGCCAACAGGTGTCTGGATAGACAGCTTGGCTTTAGCTGGCGTTACCGGAGCGTCCTGAAACGCAGGTACATAGAATTCGCCTTGAGATGAAAACACTTGCAAGTCACGATTTGACACAAGATGTCTGATCTCGTTAGTGACACCCACGTTTGCGTCAAGGTCAATTGCATCTCCATCTTCTGCATCACCAAGATCAAAGTTGTAATAATAACCAGTGCGTGATGCCCATAACCCATCAGGCTGGCTAGGCGTGCCGCCAAACCACAGACGATCTTCATGAAATGTAATTGCTTGCGGAAAGCCGCGAACAGTGCTGTACGATTGCTCATACCATTCTGTTGTTGGTGCAGCAGACTGAATAACAGGTGAGCCGCCACCATCTACTTCAGATGTTGCAGATGAAGCGGCTGTAATTTCATAATGATTATCATCAATAATACGGCTTATCGTGCGTGCGCCATTGATGTTACTAGCTGATATACCACCAAGACCACCAGCTTCTGCAATAGTAATTGCTGCACCAACTTGCATACCATGCTGTGCATGCGTTACTTCAAGTTTGTTGCTGCCGTCCTTTGTTTTTAAAGCATCAGGGTCAAGCTGAGTTTCAAGATTTCCAGAGATATTAGCTATTACTTCTGTTGAGGATGTAAATCCAGTAATGACTGCTTCAGCTTCACCAATCAAAATACGAACGCCAACATGGCCTGCCGTAAAGTAAGCTGTACTTGATGTTAGCGTCACACCGTTTCCAGTAATTGCGCTTGATGAAAGCGTTATGCCAGCAGGCTGGAAATTGTAATAAGGTTGATAAACGCGGTTGCCATCAAGAGATTCTTCAAACTCAAACAGCCGCACCTCAAAGGTAGTCAGGCCAGTACGCACAAGCTGCCTACAAAGAAACTGTTTATGACAAATAAACATAAAGTCACCCTTTTGGGCGTACGTTATTTGCAGAATATTACCATCATCAATAGGCAAAGCGTTGCCGTCAGTATCAGCCGTAATGGTCTGTGCAAGAGACAACACGCCTGTTGCGGGGTCGATGAGGAAACACTCGATCTGTCCATTGGAGAAAGCCACAACATACTTTTCATCATCCGAAAATATAAATGGTTCAAGCCTTACTTGTTGCTGCAAACTAGAGTTGTATGTTTGAGAAAAATTATATACGCGCTTTAATCCTGCGCGATTGATCAAACCGCCTTCTGAACGAATAACAAAATTCTTAATGCTTTCTGCAGCCGATGCATAAACACCACTGTCAGTACGCGATGTTAATGATGGGCTTACCTCGCCAAAAGAGAAGTTATTTAGCGGTACTCTTACTCTCGCCATTAACTTCGCCTTTCAGAAATGAACCTCGATGTAACAAGTTTGCGTGTTGTTTGCTGTTGACTGTCTAATGTTTTTGCCTGCTGCATTAAACGCGCAGCCTTATTGTCAAACATTGATCCCATCTGATCGTCTCTAGCAATGCTGAGAGCAAATGTAGAAGCTAGAGCATATTCAACAGCAAGCGTGAAATAGCTAGGCCAGTCCTGTTCACCGGCTCTGTATGTATAATCAGCAATAAGAATGTCAGTTGTTGTGACATTGCTAAAAATCTTGTCACCGTAAATATTGTACTCAATCATTTTGCCATTAGTTGTAACAGCATGAACCATCAGAGTATCTGAAGGCAGTTGATGCGCTCTATCCCATCTGCCAGTAGGCTGCGCAGTCAATAAATTTAATTCCTTTTGATTAGTAGAAAACCGCCAGCGACTTGCACACAATGCTGCACGCGCTGTGTCTTCATATACATTACTTGCAACAAGAGCCTCGATAGACGAGGCTGTGAATGATGTAATGGGGTCAGCCCCAATCAACACCAGTGCGCGTGCTGCGATATCAATATCTGAATTTGCTGCTGATGGCATATAGTTAGCGGGGGGCTTATGCCCCCCGCCTCCTTACTTAGTTGTTGTCAAGAAGCTCATAGACACCGGCGTCATTGATGACGACTGCGCCCATGGACATCATTGATGTTGCCAAATGTGCTGCCTTCTCAGGAACATAATTGATCTCTGTTGAGACATCAGCGTTGATGCCAAGACCTACTGCAGATGTGTGGTAAGCAATGTTCTTACCAGCAGTCACTGCAGATGTTGAGAAGATCTTGAAGCCAAGGAACTGCTTCATAGTCATGCCACCTGCGAATGGTAGGTTCTGATCGCCAACATAGTCGCTTGATGCAAACTCGTTGATGTTGAACAGATCTGCATAAGCAGCAGGATGCATTGCAATGTAGCGTCCACCGTCCTCTGGAATGTCGGCAGAGCCGAATGTCTCAAACAATGCAAGCAGGTTAGCTTTGCTAACAGCAGTACCAGTTGTGCTGATCTGTGTAGCGTTTGCGCCAGCATCCATTGCTGTGTAGAGGATTTCGTCAGTCTTGCGACCAAGAGCAGCGGCAGCAGATGTTGCTACAGCCTGACGCTCATCGATGTTGACCTTCAGTTCATCGAGCTTGTCGATGTACTCTGGTGCATAGAAGTCAGCCATTGTGGCTTCTACGTTGGTATGTACCAGTTCCATTGGAGTTACGTTGCCGTTACGAGTCTTCGTGGTTGCCGCGCCTGCGCCAATCTTCTGAAAACGAACTACACTTCCACGAACATTACCAGCGGTACGAACAGTGTTCCGTAGCTTGGAACCCATGCGCTGATACGCCAAGTGTACTTCTGACTCGAACTGTTTGATAAATGCGATATCAATTGTATTCGCCATTTGATTCAGTCCTCATTACAAAAGTTAAATTTACACCTTCGGTTGTCCGTTTCGCTCGTCATCCAGTTGTCTCATGGCGAGGCTGTCAGTTAGAAACAGGCCGTATGCTATTCAAATGTCACTTCTATGTGTGGAGCGCAACGCACAAAACGGACGCATGCAAAGCCGTTAATCTTTACGACATCTTCACCAAACATAAAGTCTAACCAATACAACCAGTTAAGCGTCTTTTGATGATCAATAGGAACCACATTCTCAAGCACATCCCAATCTTGTGCGATGTAATCAAGCATCTTTTTAGAAGCGGGCAGAAATTGACGTGAATTCTCATCAATCAAATGACTGCCAAGTAACCAGATAGATCCTGTTTTGAATCCATCTTCAGTATTAATAGGCACAACACCAAACATGCAGACAGGCTCGTCCTTATAAAGACCAGTCCATGTTAATGCATCTTTGCGTTTGAGAGGGTAGTGCAACGCCCGCCAAGGCGTTGCACCATGAATCATGCACTCCCGCACATCTGTCAGCCTCAGATGATTTTGCAGGTAATCAGCATGATCCAGAGTTGCTTTGGTTATCCGGACATCACCATCGTGATGAAAGTCTTTAGCGGTAGACCTTGGAAAAACCTTCTTCGACTTTACGGACATATGATGGATCTCTCTTTGTTGGGTTCCAATAACGCGGATCTTGCATCATTGATCGCAATTCATCTTCGCCCAGAGACTGAGCAGGCTGACCATCAGATGACATTTGTGACTGACTTGTGTTACGCATGATATGCTCTAACGCTTCAATACCTTTAGCTGAAGCACCAAGCTGCAGCACAGCATCAGACACATCATCAGGAAAGAACTTGTTCGCCCATAACTCGACAGCTTCGATGCGTGCTTCAGCATTCTCGCCTAGCTGCACACGCTCTGCATCAAGGTTAGGCTGCATAGAGTTATAGAACTCCATGTATTTTTGAATGCCTTCGTTAAACTTTTCCTGACCAAAGCCCTGCTCATGCGAATGATCTGCCCACCATTTGAATAGATCATTGTCATTAACCAAGCCCTCATCCAAACCCTCTGGCACTTCATAGCCACCAGATGTTTCTGGACGCTCGGCATATTTAGCAGTCTCCATCTCTTGCTGAACTTGTGCGCGAATGGCTTCTTCGCCTTGCCCCAGCTTCGACTCCAATGCTGAGTATGACGCTGCCATATCTTCTGGCGATTTGAATTTCTCCGGCAACCATTCTGGCCTATCCACGGTTCCAGATTGGCTACCGTCAACAGGTGCTTCAGTAGCAACAGCCACCTCTACATTATCTGCTTCATCCATTTTGCTTTATCCTTTGTGCATGTGAAATACGGCGTTCAATAACGCCAACTAAATACCGCTGCCCTTCAAGATGGCGCAGTTCGGCATCACTTGCATTCGGCCCTTGAACGGATTCAATAGTGATCGAGCGCAAGTATTTCAAAACCTCCTTGCCTGTGGGGGTTTTGAAAACACTATCTATGTCTTTGGAGATACGCTGGTCTTCGGCTGGTGGGCGTTGAAACCCATCAACCCCGAAGTAGGTTTTCGACATCAGGTACTTCACCTTGTTGTTGAGCCTGCGCATATTGCTGTGCAGCTTGTAATAGCTGCTCACGCTCAACCTTATCCCTGACTAGCGTGTCAGGAACACCAAACTTCTTGGCAAGATATACCGCAACGTCTTCTGAGTTGATCAGAATATTTAACACCTCTGGCCCGAAGCTACTGCCTACAAGCTGGAGATACCGAGATACGGCTGAGATATCTTGGTTGGCCTGTGCCTGCGCAAGCGGTGACACAGAACGGATCTTGACCTCACGGCCATTAATAGAAGGCAGTTCGATCCGACCCTGCTTCTTTAGAATATACACAACGCGCTGCAGCACAGGCTGCACCATCTCTGCCTGCAATCTCCCAAAGGCAGAACCAATGCGTCTTGATAGGTCAGCCATGCGTTCTGCAATCTCAGTTGCAGATGCTGGCGTTTTGTTAGGGTCGCCTAACATATCATTATAAAGCGCACGCTTGATATTGTTGCGCATGTCATTCAAAACAATGTTAGCCACATCAAAGTTTCCTGCGTTCTGGATAGGCTGCAAACCGGAAGAACCCATAGCTTTTGGAATGATGGTGCCAGGGACTAGGTTGATAGTATCTGTGTTAATGATGCCATCATCATCCATCTGATAGATGCCGGAGATAGCCATCTGCGCATTTTCTAACACCAACTCGATTGTCAGGTTGGTAGTCTTGATTGCAGATAGAGCATTGATCAGTGGGCCGCGTCCGTAGATTTCACCAGATGCTTTTGACCAGCGGAAACAAACAAACGGATTAGAGCCAGTGCCACGGAACTGCTCGTAATAGATAATCTCTTTGTCAGGCTCATTGACAACATAGAAGTCAAACCGATCCTCATTGGGGTTGTCGTAGTTCTTACAGATAACCTCAAGGATCTTTGTCTTTGCTTCTGGCTGCGTGCTGATTGCTCTTAGCGTCTTTTCTCCAAGCACAGCCTTTGGATACGCAATTGGAATTGAAGCATTCTTGATGTCGCGTGACCGATAGATGTGGTCAATCTGGTCGTCAGGGCCAGTATCCAGATAGACACTTGGTAAAGGGATTGCATTGAAACGAACAGGATTGATTGCGTTACCTTCTTCAACCAGTAACACGCCTGTTCCCACAGCCAAGTCCATAAAGCTTTCATGGATTTCCTGACCGAAGTTAGAGTTCTGGATAACCTCGAAAACATAATCAGTCACCTCATCAAGCTGGTTATTAACTTCATCCTGTTGCTCTGGTGGTATTTCAGAACCAGCAATAAAGTCAGCCCAACGTGCAAAGTTAGGCACAAGGCCAGCCTGCAGCCGAGATGCAAACTCTTGCGTGCCAACAACAGCAGACTCATCAAAGATCTTGTCATCACGCCGCTGTCCAGCAACCTCATGAAAGAATGATTGCCGCATAGGAAGTGCATATTCATAGCACTCCTCGAACAATGGCTCAAAGTTTAGACGCGCATTTTTAGCGCGGTCATATCGTTCAAGCAGAAGATTGGCTGACTTTTCGTGCATTATAAAGTCGCGTCATAATAACCAAGACCGCCCTTGCTTCCTGTTAGCAATGACTTACGAGAAGCACCGCCACCAATCTTCTTGGACTTTGCAGTTTGTTCTAACTGCTTTGCCTTGTTTTGCGACATTTTAAGTTGCTCGGTTTCTTGCTGATTTTCTTGTGCAATTTTTTCATCTGCTGAAACTGCAGGTGGGTTGTTGCTAAATAAACACATAATAAAACTCCTTCTAGTTTTTCAGTACACCCTGCATAAATGCAGATCAACGCACAAAACTACATCCTCGACCACAGACCCTGACGGCGTGGCTTTGGCTTGCGGCTAAACACATCAAACTCTCTGGTTGCTTGGAAAGGTTTGGTTTGCATTGAAAGGTTAGACATGATCTGCCTACCCTCGCCTGCACCCAGCATCAGATACTGCAATGCGTCATGCACATGCGAGAAATGGTTCTTGTCTGGCTTGTCAGCATAACGCTCACCAGACACCTGCATTCGCCTATACTGATACCCACCTTCAAAGCCTTTAATCAGCGTGCGGCAGCGGGGATCAATCAGGAATCCAGATAGCCCCTCGATCATTCTACCTAACGGCGCAGACACAGACTCTAAGCGCAGCGACACATCATTCGATGGTGCTGGCCTTGCATATAGACCGCCACCACGCAAGATCTGAAACGGCGTAGACTCATCAGTCTGTGCGCGAAAATCACCAGCAGGATCACCAAAGATAATCACTTCATTGCCTGCATAGCGTGTAGCTATCTCATGCCGCAGTACCTCGGTAAATCTAACAATGCCCATGTCAAACGCTACCAGTTCCTGCAGCACTAGCCATCTGCCTCTGATCTTCTGCCCTATGGCAGCAGCAGGCGTTAAACCAAAGTCAACGCCGATATGAACAGGCACACCAGCAGCCACAGGTATTTCTTCTTTTGCTATGTGAATGTCAGGGGCAAACATCGCATAGACAGGCTTGCCGTCTTTTATGCTGCCTAGCTTGTTCATCACATACACATCGATCCAGCTTTTGGTCTTGCCCTGCACGATGTTGGGATAATAGTCCTTCCGCATGTTGGCGCAGTTCTCTGCGAGTTCGTTTGGAACGTAACCGGCGACTTCGCCTTCTTCGTTCTTCTCCTCGCGCATTCCGGCTGGTTGCGTAAAGAATTCCCAGTTGTTTGGCTTTACCAGCATCCTTGCTTCTTCTCGTCCAATATGATCTGGAATAGGAACCTCGCCCGACATTATAGGCCACCAATGATCTTCCTCCGGCGCGTTAGTATCACAGATAACGCCAGTCCATGTGCAGCCGCCATCCTTCATAGAAGGAAAACGACCAACACGCATGGTGCAGGCATCGATGATAGACTTTGGAATCTCGCGTGCTTCGTTGACCCAGATGCCGGTCAACTCCAATGACAATAGTTTCTTGACATCTTCTGGCCTGTCTAATGCTAAGAACAGAACCTCAAGATCTAAATCATTGACTTTGATGTGGTGTGTATACGGTACAACCCAAGAGAACTTGCCCCACTGTTCTTCTGGAAACCAGTCAAGCCAAGTCTTAATAGTTGTGGTTTTAAGCTGCGGGTTGGTGTTACGGATAACAGCCCAGCGGCTGCGCCTGACACCATCTGCATTAGGCTCTTGCTGCAGTGCGCGGCGAAAGACTTCAACGCAGCAACCAACAGACTTGCCCGAACCGACAGGGCCACGCAGGCCACGAAAGAATACATCAGACTTCATGAAAGCCTTCAGTACATCTCCGTCTGGTTTGTATTTAAATTTGGTCAACCTTTAGATCCTTGCCGCGCTTGATCATCTGAGCAACAACCTCTGGTGCAATCACAGAGATAATCTTGTCAGCCTCGTAGTCGGTCTGGAATTCATTCGGATGGTGGTGCATGTGTACCTTGCGTACTACACGGCGCAGGATATCACGCTCCTCTTTCTTGAGGGTGTGAAGAAAGCTCATTTCTTTTTGAAGCCTTTTTTCATTGCGGAATAAGACTTGGCCGACACAGTGCTGTTTGCTTTTGAACGTGATGTGCCAGCTTTCTTGCGGGCATTTATGTTGTCGTACAAACCTTTTTTCTTTGTCATGATTTCAACCTAACTCTTTTCTTTGCAGGCTGCTTTGCACTGAAGGCTTCATTGATCTCAGGTGTTGCAGGATCGTCAGCTTTGAATGAGCCACGATCATCACGCGCACGCTCGATCTGGTGATCTTCAATAGGCCAGCAGCGAACACTGTCAGCCGTTAGTGTTGCACCAGTCTTGAGCCTGCCATCCGGCAGCGCAGACACTGCACCCTCATAGATTGAGCCATCACCTAACTTATACTTCATGCTGTATCCTTCTTTGCTGCATTGCGCTTACTAATTGCTTTGCCTTTGCTTACAGCTTCAGACTTTGAGGATGCACCCCAAGCAATTAACGACTTTAATAATCTTGTAGGCTTGCCCTTGCTGTCACGCTCTGGCCCCTTTGCTGCGCCCATGCGCTGCAGGAAGCTGGCGCGGCGAGGGTTGTCGCCTGACTTGACTGGTGCTTTGAGAGTGCCGCCTTTGTAAGAGGCGCGACCTTTGGCGTTGAGACCACCGCTGGGGTTCTTGCCTTCTTTGCGTGTCCATGCTGGTGTCTTTGCCATTAATATATTCCTATTTTGGTAAAACTCGCGTTTCTCTCATAAGACGCTCTTTAGCAATTCCAGCCTCAGTAATTCCTCTATTGAAGCTATCACCATCTTCACTTGGCTCTTGTAACAAACCTATGGCTACAGATTGGATGGCTTCTTCAGAAGTGTTGGTATCAAGCAACATTGCGTTAGCTTGTGAAATAGGATTAAGCTGCGTTGCAGCCTCGCCAAGCATGCTTGTGAAGCTATCCCAGATAGACTTGCGCTTGTTAGTCATAGGGCCACGCAGCACCATATCTTGCGCACCCGCTGGCGGGTCATCATCATAATCAACATCAATGACCATTGGCTGTTCTGGTATGCGAATGTTTACATTGAGGTTGTCATCCTGATCATCACCCATGATGCGCTCACCTACAAACCGCGCACCAAAGTACATTTGCTTGTCAGGCATATCCTGCATGGCTTGCATGTAATCAGACGGAGTTTGAACTTCGTTAAACTCTTTCCAGTTGCCAACAGTAGGGAAATCAAACTTGTCAGTAATGACTGGCCTTCCGTCTATCTTAACAACACCAAAATTGCCAAGTGACATTTTTATCTGTTCTTCAAAAGAACCGACATTGAAGTTGCTGCCACGAAAAATATTATCAAGACCAAACCTGTCATTGATTGTTTTGTAATCAATGCGACCAACAGGGCCATCAGGCATATTGTCAATATCTGGAAATATTGTATTGACCAACATGCGCAATGCCTCAACAGTTTCGCCATTAACAGAACGCTCGTTGATCTCACGCTCTAGCGGGTTCATGAATGTAGGCAATAAAGCATTGAACACGCCACGCAGATAGAAGTTCTGGTGCATGGGAAGGTCTTTAAGAATATCGTCAAAGGTTGGCGTTACACCCGCCTCACCTGCGATCATTGATCCTGTACTAGCCATGCTGCCAATATGTGCTGCATATGGCTATTGCATCAACGCACAAAATCAAACAAACAACTAAAACCCCAACCATTGTCCATATGCAAATGGTCAGCATGTAATGCATCATGGTCAGGCGTTAATACAGTGTTAAACACTTTGCAGCCTTCCTTATACGCAGCACGCCATTGCTTGCTTATAGGCACGCCATCAATATGCGTTACATCTATAGCTGCACCATAACTGTGCTGGCTGCGAAAGAAGCTATTGCGCTGCTTGCGGCAGTTGTACCCACCCACATGACGAACCTTCTGGGCTGAAATATTTTTTGCCCAAATGCCAGCATCTTTTGCTGTTGAACAAGATAGCAATATAGATGGCTCGAAGACTGTTGTGTCGGTTGCGTATAACCTTACCGGCTCATCAATACTGCAAACACCGCTAGGAGATTGCGCAGCTTCTACACGCCAACCATCGGCCTTGAGATCATCAAGGCAAGAAGCTGAAGCAGCAAACGGAATCAAAGCTAAAGCAAGTATTAAACGCATAAAAGGATTGTACATCGCGGCTACAACGCTGCACAAGTGCTACAAAGCCTTTTGGCAAATTTCCTCAGTGAAGGGCGGGGTCGAGGCGGCACACACCGTTTTTTGACCCCCCCCTCAACTCAGATCGATTTGCACAGAGATGTCGCCCGCGTGAAGGTGCATGTGTCGCTCAGGGGCTTTGAAGCCAGCGCGGTCAAGGATATCCTTGCTCGCTTCCAGCTGCACATACTCACTCTTAGCCCCTTGAGCGAGGCGCACCAAGCGCGCCGCGGCGGTCGTAGCGTTCAGGCCAAGCGTTTCCGCAACCCTCTGCATCATGTAGGCTTGCACATGCGGCAACCGCAAAGTCTTGCTGGCTGTCACTCTCCCGCTATCACCGCTTGCATAACCGGCTTCATGCGCGGCGTCTTTGATACTACACCCAGTTGCTACAAGGGTATCCACTAGCCGAGCTTGTTTGTCGGTTATTGCTAGCTGTTTCTCACTCATCTTAACCTCTCAGTAACCCCCCCTGTGTCCCCCCCTTTATCGATCACCTCGCACACA
>Ga0228627_1000270_pt1 | contig 33213 bp, 26 predicted proteins | sample 33DmetaG_FD_190483 | JGI IMG/M metagenome (GOLD analysis project Ga0228627, IMG submission 190483) | Seawater microbial communities from Monterey Bay, California, United States - 33D | ecosystem: Environmental > Aquatic > Marine > Coastal | place: USA: California | collected 2016-09-28 | reverse complement strand
GGCTATCTGTTAATATTTTACTCATAAAAAATAGAAGTTAAAGGGTATATACTTCTATTCTAGTCTGCATCGCTGTGTCAAGTCTTTCTTAGACTTTATTTTGTGAAAAATCGGGGTAATCTAAGTAAATAATATTGACTTTTTATAATATTTTATTATAAATTTTTTGAAAAATAAATTTATATATCATCTATAGCATGTCAAAACAAAATTTAGAGATTATACATACAGTTGATACTAACCATAAAAATGGTTATAATCGAGACCTTTATAGTAAAGAAAGCGATATATATAGAAAAGATAAGATTTGTATAAAATCATATCATATATCAAGGGAGTTTGTTTCTGTTTATAATAGTTTTCAAAAAAAAGTTTCTCAAATTATGTGAACTTTTAGATTTAATACACCATCAATTCTAATACCTAGAAAATGCTTACCAAGCTTAAAATGTTCTTTTGGTGAAATGAAAGTAGAAAAAGTAAAAATTCAGATACTTGAAACACCATGAAAAGTACTATCACAAAGTACAGTGTGTTCTACTCTCAAATGAGTGATAGCAGAATTACCTTTCATAGAAGGAGACACAATATTAGATTTTTTCTGGGATCTATCAGATGAATCAATGGTCTTGTTAAGCAGCTCTATAGTAAATCATATTAACAGTATCTTGGCATCTAAATTTGATTTAAATATGTCTATAGGTTTAAGGTGAGATAATGCTGCAGGGCAGATATCAGGAATGAATTTGAAAATATCTGAAGTAGATGAAGGAAAATGAGAAATAAGCTTTATACTTATTGATATTGCAAGTAATATTAGGATTCTGATTGATAAGAATGAGAGGGAAATACAAGAGATTATAAATCCACAGTTTTGTTATGGATAACTGATAAATAAACTTCATTTTTTTGACTCATAATTTTAAATATGGTAAAATCATTATATATACTATATAATGATTTTTTATGGTTTTAAAACTGGACGAGCTAGTATCTAATGAAGGGTTGGAGCAAATATGAGAAGGAGATAAAAGAGTTGTTTTTCAAGTATGAAAATCAGTTTTAAAAATACCTCTCTCAGGCCAACATGAGTTTGAAAATAAACTTGAGATACAGGCAGATGATTCAGATGCAATAAAAAATCATTCTCCAAAAACTGTTACATTTGAATCTCTTGGTATAAGTTCAATAGATGATCTCAGAAATTTATCTTCTGGAGATTTTCAAGATTCTTTTTTATCGGACATTCTAGAGAGTCAGAATGAGATTATTCAATACTTGGAAAATAATAAAAAGCTTAATATCAATATTTGAAAAATTAATATACAAAAAGCAATAGTTGGTCCTTCTGACAATCTTATAGTAAGAAACCTTGAAACAGGTGAGGTTACAACGGGAGATCATATAATGTCTTTACAGCGTGAAAAGTGGAAACATACTTTTGGTTTTCAAGATGAGTATGATGCAAATGTGAAAAAAATAGATAGGGATATAATGGTATGAGTTTTGAGTGAGAGTATTGAAGAGGTATGTAAAAAAACTTTGATTCCATCACCTGGATTTAAAAAACATGAGATTCAGTATATATTAGAGGGGAATATATGAAATATTAAAAATTTAGTAGATTGAAATTTTGAAGCTCTTCAAGTAGTTACATATGTAAATAACTTGGATCTTGATATAAAAAATGCAGATATAGTATTAAAAAACTTTAAAAAATTATGTCAGTGATCTTCATATGATGAGATTGTAGATAAAGTCATTAAAAAAGCGAAAGCTACTATGGCAGAAATAAATATATCTCATGTGTTCTACTTGCATACTAATATATGATATAATATATATTGAAACCCAGAACTTTTTGATAAAGCAGTTCCAAAGCATGAATATATATTATCAAGAACATGGGAAACATACTGGGGTCATTTGCAATCTATTCCTAGTAATAAATTGAAGTATGAGATTTTGTCAAAAAAAGAATGGCTAAACATTCAAGAAAAGGGTAAGAAACTTTCTTACGTAGTTTCATATAAGGTTAACGATTCAAAGTCAAAGAGTGAGAAAATATTAAATCATAAAAAGAAATACTCTGATAATATACATAAAGAAAAGCTTTTTAAAGTAAATACAAAATAGGAAACCTTAAAATTAAATAAAAACTAAAGTTACTTCTTTGGTTTTTATTTAATTTTAAGGTTAATTTTTTTCTATTTTTGACTGATATTATTAAGTATGATATTATATATGTTATATAATATATAACAATACAATAATGGGTATAAATATAAATACTACGGGAACACAGAGAACAGGAATTTTATCAGAAAACTTTATTTTTAAAGTTATTACATGAGAGCAAGGAGAGGATGAAAATAAATCAGAATTAGAATTGAGTGAAACAAAAATATTAACTAATACTATTAATCTAAGGTCTTTAGGGATAGAAAGTTGGGAAGATCTAGAATCAATAAAAGATACCGGTAATGAATTACACAATAATATTATTAATGAATTAAAGTCTGTTTTACCACAAATAAAGGAGGTAATTGCAAATACAGAAATGAAAGACATATGATTAATTAATGTTCAGAAAAAATTAAAGATATTTGAATGAGCTTGAATTACTGAAGAGGCAATGGAAAAACTTGGGAAAATTCAAAGTTCAGGTAGAGAAGGGAGACTTATAAAGTTTGTAAAACATATTGCTGATAATATAATAAAAGATGAAAAGTATAGGCAAAACTTTAAGCATACTTTTTCAAATTTTCCTGCAAATTTTTGAGAGGCTGAAGATGGAAATATATACTTATATGATGGTTGAGTTCTATGAGAATGAAAAGAAGTTCTTAGGAAAATATGAGATGAAATGTTTGATATTCTTAATGGGGAAAGCGATACATCAGAATCTTAATCGTTTTACCAAACACTTTTTTTAACAAAAAATAGCTTCGGCTATTTTTTTTCTTGACCTATAAAAAAATATGTATATACTCAGTATATATTATTTTTTATAAAATATATTATGCTTACAGAGAAACAACAAAAGGTATTAGACGTTATCACAGATTTCATATCTAGAAATGGAAAATCTCCTACTATTGAGGAGCTTACTATACTCCTCGCTCAAAAATCAAAAAGGTGAGTGGTACAGTATTTAGAAAATCTTGAAAGAAAAGGTTTTTTGACGAGAGGAAGTGGGTATAGGGGGATAACTCTTGGAAACAGTATATGATTTCAATCAACACTGAACATACCAATTCTCGGGTATGCGAATGCTGGAACGCCACTCGTTGAAGCATCACAGTCAGAATATGGAGTACTTCCAATATCCAAAAAAATTATCTCTTGAGATGAAACCAATTATTTTGTTCTCAAAGTTGAGGGAACTTCTATGAATAACTTTGAAGTATCAGGAAAATCAGTAGAAAATGGAAGTTATATACTCGTAAAAAAAGATGAAGTAAATACCAATTCAAAAGATGCTTTTTTGTTTATAGTAAATGGATGAGCAACAATTAAAAAATACAAGCAAGATGCTGAGAATGTGTATCTCCTTCCAGAATCAAAAGATGATTTCCATAAACCAATTATACTCTCAAGTGAGGATAACATCTCTGTAAACGGAAAAGTAGTTGATGTTTTCAATTTCTAATTTTTCTCTCTCCCTAGGCTAAAAAGTTTTGCTTTTTAGCCTTTTTTTATATAATATTCGCATATTTTTTTAATTTCTAATTGTGAAGAACAGATGCTAAGAACTCATAACTGTGGTGAATTAACGAAAGAAACTATTGGAGAAGCAGTAACTCTCTCTGGTTGGGTAAGTAATAGAAGAGATCATGGAGGGATAATTTTTATTGATCTCAGAGATAGATACGGTCTCACTCAGGTTGTATTTGATCCTGAAGATGATAAGGATGCACATGTATTAGCTGATAGCTTTAGAAGTGAATATGTTATCCAAGTAGAGTGATCTGTAAGATCAAGACCTGAAGGTCAGAGTAACAAAAATATGGTAACGGGAGAGATTGAGGTGATTACAAAAAAAGTAACCCTTTTATCAAAATCAAAAACTCCTCCATTTGAACTCGATAGTCATAGCAATACCGCAAATGAAGAAATCAGATATAAACATAGATATATAGATCTTAGAAGAAAATATGTTTTAGACAACGTAAAATTTCGTTCAAAGTTTCTTAGTTTCTCTAGAAACTGGTTTTCTAGTCGTGATTTTTTAGATGTTCAGACTCCAATATTTACTTCATCATCTCCTGAAGGAGCAAGAGACTTTCTTATTCCTTCAAGAATCCACCCGGGAAAATTCTATGCACTCCCACAAGCACCACAACAATATAAACAATTACTTATGGTAGGGGGAATTGATAAGTACTTTCAAGTGGCACCTTGTTTTAGAGATGAAGACCCAAGAGCAGATAGACATGCTTGTGAGTTCTATCAAATAGATTGTGAGATGAGCTTTGTAGAACAGGAAGATGTATTCGCTGTCGTAGAAGATTTTATGAGAGATACGGTATGAGAGCTTTCAGATAAAAAGATTCTTGATGAGAAGTTTTATAGTATGACTCACCTAGAGGCTACAGAAAAATACGGTACAGATAAACCAGACTTGAGATATGATATGCAATTGGTTGATGTGATTGATATATTTGCAAGGTCTACCAATGAAATATTCTCTTGAATTGCTTCAGACAAAGTAAATAATAGAATTAAAGCTATAAAAGTAGTCGGGTGAGATAGAGTTTTCTCAAAAACTCAAATGAAGAACTTTGAAGGGTACGTAAAACAATTCTGAGCGCATGGACTTTGATATTTTCAAATGAAGGAAGATGGTTTAAAGGGGCCATTGAATAAGTTTTTCACAGAAAAAGATTTAGAAGAAATAGTTGAGCTTACTCACTTAGAAGTTGGAGATGTGGTTTTCTTTTGAGCAGGTGAAAAGAATGTAGTATGTAATTATATGGGAAAATTTAGAGTTCACTTAGCAGAACTTTTAGAATTAGCAGATAAGGATACTCTTGCATTTTGCTGGGTTACTGACTTCCCTATGTTCGAACAAGATGAAATAACTGGAAAAATAGATTTTGGACACAATCCTTTTTCAATGCCAAAATGATGAGTAGAAGCTTTTAATAAAGAAAATCTACTCGAAGTAGAATCAGTACAATATGATCTTGCATGTAATGGGTATGAAATACTCTCAGGATCGATCAGAAATCATGATATTCAGGCACTCGTAAAGGCATTTGAAAAAGTTGGAAGAACAGAAGAAGAAGTAAAAGAGAAGTTTGGAGCCATGTACGAGGCATTTCAATTCTGAGTCCCTCCGCATGGATGATTTGCTATCTGAATGGATAGATTTATGATGATACTTAAAGACGAAACAAATATTAGGGAAGTATATGCGTTCCCGAAATCTGGAAAGGCACAGGATCTTATGATGGATTCACCTTCAGCAGTAGAGGATACTCAATTAGACGAACTACATATAAAAATTGTAGAAGAGATAGATTCGTAAAACCTCTAGAGATTGTTTTAAAAGTAGATACAAATATTTTTTAATATATTTGCTTATGTTACACAAACAGGATATAAATGGGATTAAATGGATTGATGGTGTGAGGTTAGCTGAAAAGGATATTATAAAAGTTTTAGAGAAACATAATATTCATGAGCTTGATCTGAAGGCTTGTTTGGAGTGAAACCAAAGAGCAAGAGTTGATGTATATGATGATTATATATTTATTGTATTCCATTTCCCAAAGTATAATAGTGTTGGTAAGGTCTATGAATCAAATGAGTTTAATATTTTCTTGAGTGAAAAGTTCCTCATAACTTTCAGAGACTTTCCTTTTTCAAAAATAAATCATATATTTAAGAAATATTCTGAAATTAAAACAAATTCTAATATTGAAGAATTAAAGATTACGACTCCCTATATAGTATATGAACTCATACAGTCGATGGTTGAAAAGAGTTTTGATATGCTAAAAGCTATTAGATTAGATATAAAAGAATTAGAAGCAAAGGTTTTTGAGGGCTGAAGTGGTTCTCTCGTAAAAGATATCATGGTCAAAAAAAGAAGTATTGTTTTATTAAGGCATATTTTTAAGCCACAAATTATGGTTTCAAGGCAGCTTCAGAGTATTATGGGAAAGTTATATAGTGATGAGATTAAAGCGTATTTTGAGGAATGAGAGGATAAGTTGAATCAGATAATGAGTGAGGTTGATATTCTCTGGGAGCGTATTGATAGTGTTGAGGATGCTCTCAAATCTATGGTGGATATTAAGACGAATTTCACCGTAAAAGTACTGACAATTTTCTCAGCTTTTTTTCTTCCCTTAACGCTTATAACGAGTTTCTACGGAATGAATATAGACTTCCCTTCCAATGATCTTGGTTTTATCTACAGTCTTCTTTGACTGAGTATTGTGTTTATGTTGATTATATATTTATTTCTCAGGAGGAATGGAAAGTTCTAATTAAAAAAGACCCTGTTTTTAATAGCGAGCTAGCTAAAGCTAGCCGTTAAAAAATATATATTTAACAGAATGCTTTAGCTTTCTGTATTTTTTGGACAGTCTCTTTAAACAGAGTCTTTTTTAATATGTTCGGGAAGAGTAGTATTTTTAAGGCGCTTAATGATATGCGCATTATTTATTTCTATATCTGTAGCTCATGCTTTCCTAGCACCTTCTATACGTTTTTGTAATTTTATAAGATTAGCAATACCATCTTTTCCAAGTGATTCATCTTCTTTGATATCTTTCTCAATCTTTTGGACCGAATTTTTTCAGGTAAACAAAAAAGCACTTTTTTTTGCCTGCGCAATATACTCTTCTGAAACCTGTATGATGCTATCAGGAATACCTAATGCATGCATTAAATCAACGAGAACTTCCAAAAGTTCTACATCTTCCAAACGATGTTTTTTTCAGTCTATTTTTCAGTCTATTTTTCTTTGAAGCTTTCTAATAGATAACTCATTGGTTTCTAGGTCTCCAATAACTTCTCCAAGAGTCTCAAGCATTTCAAGTATGCTACGTACTTCATCTTTATCATTATTTTCTTCTTGGATATCTGTTGTATTTCCTATTGTTTGAACGGTATATTCAACTACTTTTTGCAAATTTTCTTCATCTATTGGTATTTCATTCGTATCACCTGAATCTTCAGGAGCATATGGATCTAATGGAAGGAGTAAATCTACTTCTTTTTGTACATCTTCTTGTTGAAGTTCTGTACTTTTACAAAGAACTTTGTAGAGAATTTTCCTATTTTTCATTCTTGTTGGTGAATTGCTTGGTATTGATTGAGTCATAAAACTTTTATAATAATATAATTTGATACTATTATTATCCCATTTTTCTTGCAAAATGTCAAAAAACAGAGTATTTTGAAAAATAAATTGAAAATTCTAAAAAATCAATATACTTCTTGTCATTAACAATACGTATATTATCAATAATACTAGAGGAAATGTTAGGAAAAGTAACTATAATAGGAAGGCCAAATGTTGGAAAGTCAAGTTTTTTCAATATGTATACTGGTCATAAAATAGCAATTGTAGCAGATGAGGCTGGGACGACCAGGGATATTTCTGAGTACGAATATAATGATGAGGAAAATGATCTCACGTATATAATCTCAGACTCAGGGGGACTTGATATTGGTTCAAAAACTGATGAAATTGCAAGTGATATAGTAGAAAGAACCAGAGATGCGATTCTTGAAAGTGATTTACTCATATTTCTTATTGAATATGACAGAATTACTGAACTCGATGAACAAATTTTGAAGATCATCAGGGAACAAGCAATAAAAAACGTTATTTTAGTTGCGAATAAAGCTGATAATGAGACAAAAGTAATGGAATCATATAGCCAAGCAGGGTTTTGATGATTTGAGAACTTTTTTCCCGTATCTGTTTCACATAATAATGGTATAAAGGAGATAAAAAGATATGTTGCAAAGTTTTTAAAAGACAAATGACTCAACTACAAAGAGGAAGAAATAGATGACTCTTTTATCAAGCTTTCTATGGTTGGAAGACCAAATGTATGAAAATCTTCACTTATCAATGCAATCGTTTGAAAAAATAGAGTGATGGTAAAAGATTTCGATGGAACAACGAGAGATAGTATAGATACAAAATTTAAATATAAAGAAGAAGATTATGTACTCATAGATACTGCATGAATCAGAAGGCTATCAAAAATTTGAGTAAGAAATATTGAAGACTGGTCAGTTATGAGAACCAATAGATCTATTACCAGATCTGATATTGTGACGGTAGTAGTGGACGGATTCCAGTGAATCGTTCATCAGGATCTTTCAATTATTTCAAAAGTATTAGAAGAAAAAAAGGGAATCATCATCGTTATAAATAAATGGGATATGGTACTCTGAAAAGAAGGGGTTGATAAGGAAACTATGATGAATAGGTATATTACTTATCTAAAATCAAAAATAGAGTTTCTTCCTTGGGTATCAGTAGTATTTGCTTCTGCTACTGAAAAGAAGAGAGTAGATGAAATACTGAAGAATGCATCTGAAATAAGGCAAGAAAGAATAAAAAGAGTAAAGACATGAATTTTTAATAATTTCATAGAACAAGTAGTATATAAACATCCACCTACTGGGAATAAAAAATCACATTCACCAAAGATCTATTACTGATCACAGGTTGATGTGAATCCACCTAAGTTTGTTATTAGTGTAAGTAATCCAAATCATTTCCATTTTTCTTATAAAAGATATCTAGAAAATAAAATCAGAGATAATTTCTGATTCCACGGAACTCCTATTACTATAGAATACAAAGGGAGAGGGAAGTATAAAGATGTAGTGAAATAGAGAATAATCCACCCTAGCCCTCCCTAACATTAGGGAGGGAATTGTTTTTTCTACTCCCTTCCCTAATATTAGGGAAGGGTTGGGGATGGGTTAATAAAGTCGTTAAAAATCACTTTACAAAAATTCAAAAAACTATAAAATACTAGCACATAAAATATTTAAGTGCTAGTATTTTATTTAATTTTTAATAAAAAAATATGACTACACATAATTTTGAAGCAGAAACTGGAAGAGTATTGGAACTATTGACGCATTCAATCTACTCAAATAAAGAAATATTTCTGAGAGAAATTATATCAAATGCAGCAGACGCTGTAGATAAAGCAAAACTAAAATCTCTTACTGATACAAACTTTTTATGAGATGATGTTGAATTTCAAATAACCGTAGAAGCAGATAAGGATAAAAATACTATTACCATAACTGATAATGGTATCTGAATGACAGGTGAAGAACTACAGTCTCATTTATGAACGATTGCAAAATCAGGAACCAAAGAATTTATAGAAAAACTACAAAAAGCAAAGGAAGATGGAGCTCACAACCTTATAGGACAGTTTTGAGTAGGGTTCTATTCGAGTTTTATGGTAGCTGATAAGGTAGAAGTAGAATCAAGATCTGCACTTGATACCAAGGCTCATAAATGGACAAGTGACTGAAAAAGTGGATATGATATTGCAGAAATAAAAAAAGAATCAAGAGGAACAAAAATTACTCTTTTTATAAATGAAGCAAATAAAGAATTAGCAGAAGATTGGAAGATAAGAGAATTGATTAAAAAGTATTCAAACTATGTATGAGTACCAATTATGATGTTAGAGCTTGATACGAGAAATGACGAAGAAAAGAAAAAAGAGAAAAAAGAATTGGAACTCAAACAAGTAAATGAAACAAAACCAATTTGGAAAAAAGCAAAATCTGAGATTAAAGATGGTGAGCTGAATAATTTTTACAAATCTATCTCTATGGACTTTAATGAGCCACTTACGAGTATATCTGCAAATGTAGAATGAATGGTAAGTTATAAATCACTGCTTTTTATTCCAAAACAAAAAAATATGTTTGCTGATATTTCTGACCCAGCAACAGAATATGGACCAAAGCTCTATATTCAGAATGTACTTATTCTTGAAAATGCAAAAGAACTTCTACCAGTTTGGTTAAGATTTGTTTCAGGAGTAGTAGAAACGACCGACCTTCCACTCAATATCAGTAGAGAAGTACTTCAATCAAATACTGTTCTAGAAAAAATAAAAAAATGATTAACAAAAAAGGTACTTGGAGAACTCAAGAAGAACTTAAAGAATGATGCAGAGAATTATGATATATTTTTAGAAAATTTTGTTTCATTATTAAAGGAATGAATTCACTACGAACCAGAGTTAAAAGAAGAAATAGCAGAAGTAATCAAGTTCAAGAGCCTCAATCTTTGAAAATGAGTTACTCTAGATGAATATCTTGAGAAAGCAAAGGTTATAAAAAATGAAGATAAAGAAGAAAAAACTATATATTATATAGTCGGAAAATCGGAGTCAGAGGTACTAGCAAGTCCATATCTGGCACAGTTTAAAGAAAACAAAGAGGACGTATTGTTACTCACTGATCCAATAGATGCTTGGATAGTTAAAGCACTTACTGAATATAAAGGATCGAAACTCAAGCCTATTACTGCAGATGATATTAATCTAAAAGAGGAATCAAAAGAGGAAACAAAAAAGAAAGAAGAAACAAAAAAAGAGTTTAAGGATTTCCTTGAGTTTACCAAAAATACTATATCTGCTGATAAGATAGAAAAAGTAGAACTCAATGAAAAACTATGAGATGCGATATCTGCTCTTAAGACTCCTGAAGGTTGACTCGATCCACAAATGGAAAAAATGATGAAGGCAATGTGACAAGCAGTCCCAGGACAAAAAAGAGTACTAGAGTTGAATCCGAATACTCCACTCGTACAGTCTATAAAAGAAGAATTTACGAAAGATATTAAGTCTGAAAAACTCAAAGATATGATTCTCTATTCATACAATTCTGCGGTTCTCCTTTGAGGCGGGGAACTTGAAAATATAAGTGATTTCGTTCAGCTTACCAATAGGTTTGCTGGAGGATATATAAAATAAACTATTTTTAGTGAAAATATACAGAAAGCTAAAGCATTCTGTTGAATATATTGTTTTCAACGGCTTGCTTTAGCAAGCTGAATATTTGAAAAAAGTACTCAAAATTTAATATTGAGTACTTTTTTTTCAAAAAAAACTTGCAAAACATTTGCAAAAGTTATATATTCGTGTATAAGTGTTCTTACACGCCTTTAACATATAACTCCTCGCAACATGAAAATACAGAAGGGAATAGCGCACGTACTTTTGGTGCTTTTTTTAGTATCTCAATTTCAAATTGGCACTCTATTTGCAGATACTCAGAGTAAGCTCGAAACGAGTAAAAAACAAACGATTCAAGTACTTGGTCAAGTATGAAAAGTAGTTGATGCTTCTATTGATAAAATAGATGCAAAAATAGTAGACGAAGAACAATCAGAAAGACTCAGAGAGAAAGAACAAGAAATAAAAGAATATATAGAAGAAACCCAGGAAGCAATCTGAGATGCAAATACCAGCTCAGCAGTAAGTAAAAAAGTAAAAGAAGCCGAAAAAGTAATCGTACTCAAGATAGTATCCTGAGTAACCAAGTACGAAAATGTAGAAGATAATATATCAGAAACAGTCGCTGATACACCTGAGGAAAAAGCTCAAGCTGTCGAAGCGATACAGGACTCTCTTGAAACCAAATCAGGGGACTACACCATCATGATCAAAACGAAATACAATGCCGTTCAAACGCTTAAGCTCCTTAGGAAATTTGATCCAAAACTTAAGCTCAATTTTCTCTACTCAAATAAGACAGAAAACTATTTCGAGCTCACGGTAGATGAAAATTCTCTTTTTAAACAAGAAATGCTCGAAGATATACAAAGTGGAGATATCCCAGAAAGTTTTCTTGGAATAGAAATAGTACAACCAGAAGTATTTAGTATAGAGGAACTCCCCCTTACATCCCCCTCAATTGAGGGGGAAAGCTGAGCGATAGCGAAGCAGGGGGAGCAGGTTGACCTCACTTGAGAAGATCTTGTATCTACTTGGTGAGTACAAAAATACCTTCCAGTAACCTACCTAGAACAAATATCAACCTCACAAACGAAAATAAAAGTTTGAGTAGTAGATACGTGAATCGACTATAATCATCCAGATCTTCAAGGAAAAGTAACGGGAGGATATGATTTCGTAAATGAAGATGATGACGCTTTCGATGATCAATGACATGGAACTCATGTTGCTGGAACTATCTGAGCGAATATAAATTGAAATGGAATTATCTGAGTGAACCCATACGTAGAACTCGTACCCCTAAAAATATGTAACGCACAGTGATTCTGTCCAACCTACGCAGTAACACAAGCTCTTTCGTATGCAAAAGAGAATGATCTGGATATTCTAAATATGAGTCTCGGATGAGAAGTATCTCCAATAGATAACCCAATCTGTGATGGAATTACCTCATATACTCAAGGCTGAGGAATTGTAGTTGCAGCCTCATGAAATTCAGACACTGATACTTCTACCTTCGTACCAGGATGATGTGCAGATGCAATTACGGTGGCAGCGATAGATCAGAATAACCAAAGGGCCAGCTTCTCTAACTATGGAACGAAAATAGATATATCAGCTCCTTGAGTTTGAATCTACTCAACCTATCCAAACAACCAATACAGATCACTCAATGGAACGAGTATGGCAACTCCTCATGTTGTTTGATTTGTTTCCGTGCTCAAAACTCTCAACCAAGACCTTACCACTACACAAACTAAAGACCTCCTCAATCAATTTCAAATACCAACATACTCAGAGACAAGTAAACCAATTGCACATGCGATAGATGTAGTAAATATTGTATCAGCCCTCACCCCAACCCTCTCCCTTGAGGGAGAAGGAGTAGAACAGGAAGTGGAAGAGTTAGTAGTTGAAGAACAGCCCTCACCCCCAGCCCCTCTCCCAGAGGGAGAAGGGAGTAGTGATGATGCTGGTATTATCCCAACTCTCCAGTTCATTGAAAACCAAATTAATAAGTCACAAGAACCACAAACTGAGCTAGAAGCATATGTTTCAGTGCAGGGGATTATTGGACCTGTTCAAGTTGATTTTGGGAATAAAGAAACAGGAGTAGAAATCAATAGTGTAGAAGAATCAGTTATTGAAATTCTTGATATTGCAGAACAAACAGAATCTGAGAAAGTATTTTCTGAGTCTCCAGAAATTCAAAGTTTTAGTGAAGCATGAGAACTCATAGACTGAGGAGAGATAAATAATATACCGGAAAATGAGAAAATAGAGTGAACCTATGTTGAATGAGACTTTGATATCAATAGTATTGTAGCTCCAGAAATAGATGATATCATTCAAACAGGAAGTGAAGAAGATGAAGAACCAACTGAGGTACAAGAAGTATTTATAGACGGAGCAGAGAAACCAAAATGAGTGGAAATAAATAGCATCAGTGAAAACGAAGGTGAATATACTGATATAGAAGTACAAAATGCTGATGATACCGCAAGTGGAACTACTGATGAAGCACAAATATCAGAATCAAACCCACAATGATTTACATGATTTGGACTACTTTCAGCTACCCAAGCAGATACCAACTGATTGATAGCCGAATACCTTTTTGAGTGAAATGCGAATGATACAGGACCAAATTGATTCCACGGAACAATCTATTCTGCTCAATTAACTCAGGGAAAAGACTGAGTAAATAATACAGCATACAATTTTGACGGACAAAACGATGGTATTGTATTGAATGGAATGGCAGGACAGATCACTACCTGAGAATTCTCACTCGACATGTGGGTAAATGTAGCTGACCTAAATTCAAATATTTCATGATATAGAGATAGTAGCTTCAAATGAGTATTCTTTTTTGGTCTCAATCCGTATTTTAGACTAGGAATAGATAATAATAATAGACTCGCACTTTGGCAGAAAGTATGAGGAGGATGGCATAGTACTACTTCTCAAAGTCAGATTCCAACGAATCAATGGATGCATATTGCTGCAACACATAATAAAGAAACGAGAGAAGATTCTATCTATATTAACGGTCAAAAAGTAAATAGTAGTTCAACTTCATCGAATGGAAACTTTGATGTCTATGTAGGTGCAAAATATGAGAATTCGCTGTGAGCAAGAAAATATGGTTCATATCAAACCAATACAAACTTTTTTAATGGAAAACTCGATGAGGTAAGACTCTATAATAAATCACTTACTCAAGAACAAGTTTCAAACCTCTATCAACACGGAACTCCATATACACCAGTAATTCCAGAAGCTGAACCAGTAGTAGAGGAAGTAATACAAGAAACAGTAGAAGAAAATCCGTATGTAATAAAATCATTTATTTCCCATCAAGATGCTGTTACTATAAATAATCAAAACGAAATAGCATTTACTCTTAGAAATGTAGAGTATCAACCCTATGGAAAAGAAACTATAGAGTATAGCTATTCTTTGGATGGAGATCATTATCAAACGATTGAAGGAACAGAATCGAATATAAAAGTGAGTTCTGTATGAGATTATGGAACCGGAATGACTCAAGAAGAAGAACCGAATATATGAATTCAAAATGTACTTCAGGCAAATGCTGATGGATTGTTAGCTGAATATCTTTTCGAGTGAAATGCAAATGATACTGGACCAAATGCACTTCATGGAAATGTAAATAATGTTACTCTTTCAACCTGACATGATGGAGCAGAAAATAGTGCTTATAAATTTCTTGAGGGTCATATAGATCTTCCACAGAATATCCAGGCAACTTCTCTTTCATTTTGGGCGAGTAAAGATACCACGGATGATACTGGAAATATGTGGTTTACTCCTCGTTGAGCAATACCTAAATATATTTGACAAGTTCATAGTAATGGAAATGTATATGTTGACCAATGAAATGGATGGAGAGCCTTTCCACACGGACTCACTACCAGTGATGAATGAGTCTATCATCATTGGGCATTAGTGGTAGAGGGATGATATTTGAAACTCTATAAAGATGGAGAATACATCTCACAATCAACCAATACAACAGGGCTCCTTCTTGGAAGAATAGGAAGGTGAAATGACTATTTCTCGGGACGTTATACATACGATGGAAATATAGATAATATTCGTATATACAATAAACCACTTACCGTTGAACAAATTCAGAATTTGTATGAACATGATAGTCTCACAGAAACTGAACAACCTCTCGCGACGTCTCCCCTTGTAGAAGAAGAAGGAGAAATAGGAGATGATTCAGTAGTTATTGCTTCTCTCAATTCTACTCAAGCTGAGATAACGCTTGAAAACCAAAGATCAGTAGACTTTGCTCTTGAAGGAGTAAGTTATCTTGCTGATGAAGTAAGCTATAGTTATTCATTCGATGGAACGAACTATATTGATCTTCCAAAAACAGAATGAGTACAAATAAGCTCTTTTCTTTGAGAACCAGTTGATAGCCTTGTTACTATAGCTTCAGTGGAATCAGAAACATCTACTGGATCTGAAAGTATTCCAGAACCAGAACCACTTGCATGAATCTGACTTCAATCGGTTATAAATACTGATTCAGACGGGCTCATAGCGGAGTATCTTTTCGAGTGAAATGCAAATGATACTGGTCCGAATAACTATAATGGAACTCTTTACGGAGCCACTCTTACAAGCTGAAAGAACAATGAATCGGATAGCGCTTATCATTTTGACGGTCAGGATGATGGAATTGTTCTTAATTCTATGGTAGAAGCTATATCTACTTGAGAATATGGAGTGTCAATGTGGGTAAACATAGACGACCTCAATTCACAGCTATGAATTCATGGTGATAGCCGGTACAAAGGAAGTTTCTTTTTTGGGCTTAATCCATATTTTCGTCTCGGGATCTGAACGAATGATACCCTTACACTTTCGCAAAAAATAGGAAGCTCTTGGTATAAAACTCAATCTCAAGGCATACTTCCAACTCAGGAATGGATGCATATAGTAGCCACTCATAGTAAAGAGACTAGGCAAGATACTCTTTACATAAATGGAGAACAAGTAAATACTTCTACTACATCGTCTAATTGAGATTATGTCAGTTATTTAACCAGCCAACATGAAAATTCACTTTGAGCAAGAAAATACGGAGCTGGTTATCCAAATACCAATTTCTTTAAAGGGATCTTAGATGATGTAAGAATATATAATAAAAACCTCACTCCAGAAAAAGTACAAGACTTGTATAACGAATGAAATGAGGAAGTATCAACTCCAACGAGAGTTGAAACGAGTCATGAATTTAATCTTGATCTTTCATCCCAAGCTGATGGAGAAGTAGTAGTATATGCAAAAGCAAATGATGGAACAAAAGACTCAAATATTGTGACTCTGACACTCCAAAAGCAAACAGCAGTCACTCCGGTACCAGATAATTCATTGCAAAAAATATTCACAAGCTATGATTTCCAGCTCGATCTTTCAGATCAACCAGATGGAGAAATTACTCTCTATGCAAAAGTAGGGAATAGCTGAGGAGAATCTACCCCAGTTACTCTTACTCTTTCAAAGGATACGTATGTACTTACCGCACCAACGAACTTCATAAAAACGGAAGTTCAGTCTGACCAAGCTACTTATTCTTGGACGGATACCAACAATGCACCATATAACGAGACGAAATATATACTCAGAGACGGAAACAACAATATAATCCAAGATGACATAGAGTCTGAGACACTCAGTTACACAGAAACAGGACTCAACTACAATACTGCCTACCAAAGAAAGATCTGTGCTGTCAGTGAACAATGAGAAGAATGTAGTACCCTTACTACCTTCATTACACCCTACCCAGAAGCAAAGGAGTATAGCTTTATTACCAATCCAGGAAATAAGGTAAATATCTATATGCCAATCAGTAACTACAGAGTAGAAGAACAATATGATATATTAGTAGATGGAGAAAGAAGTACTCTATGAGAAATATCTGGAAATGTTACTTATAACATACTCCATATATGAGGACAAAGAGAATGAAAAGTGACACTATACATGAAAGAAAAATGAGCAGCATATACAAAATATATTATTAACATAGAAGTAAAAATACCAGAAATATCTCATACCTTTTATGTAAGTGAAAGAATTAACGCACTCTTTTATAAACACGACCATAGATTGTATGATTCATCAATTATACGAATCGAGAGTGGGAAATATATTAATGGGCTCAAACCAGGAACCACGACTATCAGTTCATATTCTAATAGTATTTTAACAAAAATTCACCATATAACGGTTCTTCCAATTCCAGATCCACAGCATATTTATGCTACGACAGAAGTATGAAAGAGACTTTCATACCAATGATCTTACCAAAGATGATATAGCTATACACAAAGTAAGAACGGAGTGATACAAATAGATGCCTGACCACACACCATGCAAGTAAATGCCCAAGCCAGTGGAACCGCTACGATATATATCACATCACCAATATGACGGTATATCACGCACATCTACCACATAACCATCAACCCAAAACCAGTCCAATACTTCACGTGTAGCGTCCCACTATGACACGAATGTGAAACCTACTGGTACCCAGAAGACGAATGATACAGTTACACAGTAACGAACCCAGGCGTAGTAGAACTGGATAACAAAAGACACTACTATGCAGCACTCGATGAAAGATACTCACTTCTTCACATAGAGTGACTCCAAGAATGAGCCACCTTTATCTACATCCACAAAAACTGAGACCATGTAGCTACTATCCATACAACGATAGAAGCATCAGTGGAAGCAATTAGGTTAGAACAAAACTCATTCAGAATCAAGCAACTCGAAAGAGCTACTACGCAAGTAATCAGCTGATGATGAGAATACCAAAGAAATGAATACGATTCAACCCTTATCTCATTTTGAGTAGAGAACGACGGAAGTGAAATCCACATCAGAGGAACCCAACCTGGAACTACCTATCCAAGTATCAAAGATCAATACAACCAAACCGCAACGATTGAAGTTATAGTAGAAGACCTCAACCTAGAACTCACGAAATATGAATTCCAACTGAACCCTGGACAAGAAGAGACCGTGTATTTTATGGAGTACTATAGTGATATAGTATCCATCGTAAAGAACAATGAGAATGCGAAGATCTACCTCGATCAAGACGAACAAGGGAAGTATTTAAGAATAGAGTGAATAGAAGAGTGAATCACGATATTCCAAGTAACGGATGTCGAGTGAAATTCTAAGACGGGAAAGATTACGGTATGACCTGGTAGTGTTACTGAGCCGGAGAATCCAGGAGAGCCTGTTGAACCTGAACCAAATCCTGAGGAAGAAAGTCCTGAGGAGAAGGAGTTGAGAGAGTTTTTGGAAGAGTTACAGAATCTATCAAATGGAGTGCAGGTAAATGCTTTGACTGAAGAACAACAAGTTTCTTTGGAGGAGTATAAAATAATAGTAGATGCTATTATATCAAAATTCAAAGCAAAGAATTTTAGTGATGTAAGAATATCAGCTGCCATTACAGCAGTACAAAATGTAAAAGAAATTATTTCTGCTGGAACGAGTAGTAAGAAAGAATTGTATGTGGAGGTTTTGGGTTATCTTATAAATTGATTCAATATTCTCTTAACGAATGATATACAAGTAGAATATTTTATAAAAGAAGTCTGATTAGATAGAGTATCATGAATACAATTTAAAATAACTTGAAAAGTAGACGAAGTATGAGTAGAATATGAAACGTTAGATTGAACTATAGAGAGGAAAGTACTTAGTATACAAGAAGACTGAGAATACATAGTAGCTTTTACTAAGGAGAGCTGTTGAGAATGTAACAATTTTAAGCCGTATTACACAGTATGAAGTAAAACTGAATATTATGAACAACCACTTATTGCTCATTATTCCAATACTATTTGACTAGCAAGTAATGAAGGTGTAGAAATTAATAGTTATAACGGCTTTAGTAGATTTCAATCTATTCTAAACTTTGCTTTTTATAAAGAATGATACGCTGAGGCATCACAAAAAGTTATTGATTTTAAGAGAGAATATGAGGATCAAATAAGTTTGGGAGTTTCGATTATTCCATTAGTATGAGAATGATATGATGTATGGACTCTTTTAGGAACTATAGATCCTATAACGAGAGAACAATTAGATCATTTAGATTTATTTTTAACGGCAATATGATTACTAACTTGAGTATGATCTTGAAAACTTGCAAGGGACTTATTTGATGCCTGAATCAAAAAAATTTCTGACCATTTAGGAATAGCTGTTTCTGAGCTTAAAGCTATAGCACTTCAAGTAGCAAGTGAATATAAAATTACATCTTTGGAAGATCTTCAAAAACTAAAGGGCAGATTCACTGTTGAGGGTTTTCTAAAGACAGTTAAGTTGAAAGCTTGGTGAATTAAATCGAATAAAATTATTGATGATTTGGATTATTCAAAAATAGAAGAGCTTAGAAACGGTATAGCACAAATGACAGAAAGATTATGGACTCGATGAGATATTGCAAATATTATTAAAAATCCAAAAAAAATAGGAAAATCAATAAATGAGTATAATGGTACAAGTAATACTGCTACGGTATTTTATAATTCTAATTATGAATATATTATAGTAGATGATATCACTTGAAAAGTATTCCATATAAGTGATAAAAATAATTTATCTTGGATACCTGATGATAGAATTTATAATTTAACTGATTTTTAAATATGAAAGTACAAGAAATTTATAAAAAGTATAAAAAATTAGGTTGTACAAATAAGGAAAATGATGGTTATATTAATATAAATTGAGTTTATGATATAATACACGATTTGTTTCAAAGTGAATACGTTATAACTTGATATGAATTTTTAAGAATTTTTGATAAATGAACACAGCCATTTATGGAATATAGTATATGGAAAGAGTCATGATACAGTGAAGAGGAAATATATTTAGAAATTGATAAATTAAGGAATAAACTAACTAAAACTGATTTTAAAGAAGATGAAATATACTTTGATATATTTACTTCAAATAAATAAAACAAATAAGGTAATATAAAATTACAAAACTTTGATTATAACCAAGTTCTTTCTATAGAATATCTTTATAAAAGATATTGAAATATGATTTATTTATTACTTAAACTAAATATAATGAAAAAACTTTGAATTATTCTATTGGTATTGCTTATTTCCCTTTCTACTTCTTTTGCTAATATAGAGAACATAGAGGTAGGGAAAATAGAAAACCCATACTTTTCTCTGAAAATTTTTCAAGATTATTGATTTGTTTTTGAGAAAGAAGCCTTAGATGATTTTACTTATAATTATGTTTTATCATACTGAGGTGATTCAACAATAGTTACAGTATATAATTCAATTGTAAATAAAATATTAACTGAAGAAGAGGAGAAAAGGATTTATAATATAATGCAAGACTTTAGTGTGCATGATGACAGTTTTGTTACTAAGAATGGTGTTTTAAAAAATTGAGAAACTTTATATTATTTTAGCTGAATAAAGTGAGAAGACTCTTTTCCTATGGAACTGATTTTATCAAAATGAAATATTCATTATAAAATTGAAGGAGATTTGAGGAAAGATTGAAAAGGTTTAAGGAAAGCCATAGAGATGTATAAAAAAATAAATATTCTTAAAAAAGATATAACTTTAGGAAATATGGCATTTAAGGATTTATCTTTTGGGGGTCTGAAAAATTGGCATTTAAGTTATGATAATTCTAAAGATAATCAATCTGTAGTTGCGTGTCATTTAGAAAAAAATAGATGTTTTATAGGTTTTACTGACCAAGAGTTTTCAATGTTTATATCGATGTTAGCTTCTCAGTGAGACCTTAAAAATACAAAATTCAGTGATGAAGTAGTTTTATTAGAATGAGAGGTTTTTAAGAATCAAGGAATTGAGGATATATTTATTGTCAAGTGAATGTTTAGTGAAGATTTCGTGGATACTCGTTCTTTCAAATATACATATAATGTGGTTTATTGAACATATAACTTTATATTTGCCTCAAAAGATAAAATTGATGAGCAAATTCAAGAAATTTTAACACAAATTACAGTTGATAATGAGAATTAAAGGAATGCTTTTTGGGATATCATTACTGATAATTACTTTACTAATAAAGATATAGTAGTTTGCACTAAAAATTATGATAAGTTTTTCACTAGCAGTGAAGATAGAAAGATTTTCTCTAGAATTCTTATAGTTGTAAGTATATAGAAATTAGTATAGAACTATACATAGTTAAATAAAGATATTCTTTGTTTAAAAATAAGATGAATTTTATTCAAATAGAATAAATATAAATTATACAAAAGACCTAGTTTATGAACTGCCCCCTAGAAAGTGTAATGGAAATAAAAACCCATTACACTTTTTCTTTTTGTTGAATATAATAGAGAAAAAGTATTTACTTTTTAAAACTGAATATTATGTCAAAACAAGAATATAGTCTTGAACAAATACAAGATCTCCTCAGTAATCCAAATGTAAAATCATGTACCTCAAAATATATAACCTTTAGTGATGACTTTAAACTAAAAGCATTAGAGTGAGATAAAGTATGAATATTCTCTAGAGAAATATTTTCAGAATGCGTGATTCCCAGAATACATAGTACACTCTGATATTCCGATAAGTCGTCTTAAAAATTGGAGATATAAAATGAAAAAGAAGTGACTTACATGACTTGTTGGAACTCAAAAATGAAGACCAAAGAAAGAAAAAAGTGATGTATTAAAAATGACAAAAGATGAAGAATTAGAATATTTAAGAACGAAAGTAGCATATTTAGAAGAGCTGAAAGAACTGGTAGATTGAGGTTATCCCTAAAACTCTCAAGTTCGCAATAATATATAGATTATCTCATAGTTATGATATTAAGGTACTTTGTAGTATAGCTTGAGTATCAATATCTTGATACTATAAACATAGAAAATTAATAACAATAAAACAAACAAAACAAGAGAGAGAAGCCCAAGACTACCAAAAAATAGAGCAACTGGTACTGAGATATCATAGCAAACATTGATATCGAATGATAACTATGATTCTTAAATGAGAATGAATCGTAATGAATCATAAAAAAGTTCTGAGGCTGATGAAAAAATATAACTTACTCTCAGTCATTCGAAAAAAGAATCCGTATAGAAAGATACAAAAAGCAACCAAGGAACATAGAACCTGTAAAAATATTCTTCAAAGACAATTCAGATGATTCACTCCGAGAAAAAAATTATGAACAGATATTAGCTACCTTTACTACAATGGCACGAGAGCATATATCTCTATATTGAAAGATATGATTACTGGAGAAATAGTTTCACATAGAGTATCAAGTAACTTATGATTGTGATTTGTATTGAATACTATTCATGGTATTCCTTATGTCTGAGAAAATGAAACTATTGTACACTCTGACCAATGATTTCATTATACTCATCCGAGTTACCAAAAGTTATTAAAAAAGAAAGGAATGATTCAATCTATGTCTCGTAAAGGAAACTGTTTAGATAATGCTCCTACGGAATCTTTCTTCTGACATTTAAAAGATGAAATTGATATTACTCATTGTCAGAATCTAAAAGAACTTGAAATATATATAGATAACTATATATTCTATTACAACAACAAACGTCCTCAATGGAACAGAAAAAAAATGACTCCTGTACAATACAGGAATCATCTCTTACAAAATTAATATAAAGGTCTTTTATTTACACTACACTTTTGTGGGTGCAGTTCATTAATTACGAGGTCTTTTGTATTTTAGATAAGATTCCACATAACAGTTCTCCCAATCCCCGAAATAATCACAATCAACGCCACTACCGAAGTATGAAAAAGAGTTTCTTTTCAATGAAACTACAAGAACTGATTTGAAGTAACCCAAAGTAGAGATGGAGTCATAAGTATAGACAACGGACCAAATACGATGCAAGTAGAATGACTCGCAAGCGGAACCGCGCAAATAAAAGTAAAATCAGAAATCTGAAATTACATCTACCACATAACGATCAACCCAAAACCAGTCCAATACTTCACGTGTAGCGTCCCACTATGACACGAATGTGAAACCTACTGGTACCCAGAAGACGAATGATACAGTTACACAGTAACGAACCCAGGCGTAGTAGAACTGGATAACAAAAGACACTACTATGCAGCACTCGATGAAAGATACTCACTTCTTCACATAGAGTGACTCCAAGAATGAGCCACCTTTATCTACATCCACAAAAACTGAGACCATGTAGCAACGATCCATACAACGATAGAAGCACCAGTAGAAGCAATTAGAGTTGAGAACAGTGATTTCGATAATAAAGAATGAGAAACTACTGTTACCAAAATAATCAGCTGATGATGAGGATACAAAGTCCACGAAGTAAATAGAGAAGAGCTGAGTGTATCAGTAAGAGAAGACGGAAGTGAACTCACGGTAAAATGACTCCAACCAGGAACCTTTTACTTTACCCTCAAAGACCAATATAATCAAACAGCAAACTTCCAAGTAAGAGTCAGAGACGTGAACCTTGAACTCGTGAAATATGAGCTCCAACTCAACCCATGACAAGAAGAAATAGTCTACTTCCATGAGTATTACAAAGGAATCACCAAACTCGTAAAGAACAATGAGAATGCAAGTATCTACCTCGGAGATGACGAACAAGGGAAGTACTTGAAAATAGTATGACAAGAAGAGTGAATCACGATATTCCAAGTGGAAGATGTACAGGGGAATACGAAGACCGGAAAGATTACGGTATGACCTGGAAGTGTAACTGAGCCGGAGAATCCAGGAGATCCTGTTGAACCTGAACCAGTACCTGAAGAAGGGAATACAGAAGATGAAGAAGAATTAAATAATTTCTTAAATGATTTATTTAATGAATTTGAAATACAAGAAGATGCAGAGGGAGTAGAAATAAATAGTGAAGAATCAGATGAACAAGGAACCCTTTCAGAGAAAATATGACCAGAAATAGCTGGAAAAATTGACTTATTTTTGGAAAAATATGAAAATACTATAAAAGACAGTGTATTAAATAAATTACTTGTTAGATTAGAAGAATTGAAAGAAGAAAAGTATTCAACAAAGAATAAAAATATTTTCAGATACCTACAATTAGGTTTTATACTTATAAAAATGGAAAGGGAAAGTTGAGTAATTTTCACAGAAGAAGAAAAGAAAATTTTGAAAGATCAATTTAAAGTATATTATGATACTACTATTCATACACTTGATAATGTTGCACAAGAGGTAGTTGAGAAGTTAATTGAGATTAACAATCAAATACCATATGAATTGTTTGTTCAAGAATGACAAAAGCTAGAAAGGTTTTGATGGGCTTGAATTTCATTTTGAAGTATTGTTTGTGTTTGATGAATGACCTACGCTTGAACTTATGCAATTGCAACTGATGGAGGTCTGGTTTTATGATGAGTAGTAGCTTGATGAGCTTGTGTTACTTGATGAGCTATAGGTGCTAGTGCATCCGTGATATGATGAGCTTGAGTGTTAATGCAAGCAGGTTGAAATTTTTGAAGAGGTACACAGTGACCAGTCAAAAAGAGTAATAATCAGATTCAGAAGGATATAGAAAGATGAAAAACTCCAAAGGATGTGGATAGGATTGATTATGCAAGGTTATCAGAGCATGAGAAAGTTCATATACATTTTAAAAAAAATGACTCAGCTCTTAACATTGATTGAACTTGGAAGCATTGAAGTAAGCTTCTGTCGGCGGAGGAAGTTAAGTGGTTAAAGTCAATTTGATGGTGATTACCAAAATAATATTAATCTTAATAATATGAGAACAATTATAAAAAATTTTGTACAAGAATATAATGAATCTGTTTATGAATGGGGACATTTAAGTGTTTTTCTTTCACAGGTAGTAAAAGAGTTTGTTATTACATATAAATGATTTGACAATTGTGTAGATTTAATATTTGATGAGCTTAAGAAGGTTAATAAATTGGAAGATTCTTTCTTGACTGTTATTTTACATTTGAAGAATGACTTTACAATTAAATCTTCTAATATTGATTTTATAAAACTACTAAAGAGCGAAGTTGAGATTGAATTTAAATTAATTTCTAATGCTGATATTTATAGAGGATACTTTAATTTTGTAGGCTCTAGAACAAAAATTATTCCTTTGTTTGATGAAAACGTATCTTGAAAAGCAAACCTATTTTATGAAGAACAAATAGATTTGAATAATGATACATTCAAGTATATTTATATGGATATTTACCCTAAGGAAAATAAATTATATTACGCTAAAGATTGGTTATATTGAAAGAATCTAGATTACGTGATTCAAAATAACTTGCATATTGATTAATAGTTTATGTCAAAACAAGAAATGATAAAACTTACATTTAAATACTTAAAGGATTGGAAGGTACGTAGTGATAAATTTAATAAAATTTATCACAATGAGGTTTCTTTAGAGTGATTTTTAACACGAAACCCATTATTACAAGAAGATATAGAATTATCTGAGTTTTTGGATAACTCAGACTCTATTTATACATGTTTAGTAGAAAGAAATTTTGAAGATAAATTTTTAGTTTATTATCCTTTGACAACAAATTAGAATAGCGAAAGAAGTAAGACGCTGATGAGACAGAAGTGAATGATACGAACTCTATATAAACAATAGAAACATCATAGAGCTCAGAGAATACAGAAATGCCCTCAGAATAACAGGGCTCATGTCGTGAGAACTCACCGTGCACACCAAATCAAGAATCTGAAGCTACCTTACTCATATATTTAGAATCAAAATCACCCCAATCCCACCACGCATATTCAGATGTGAAGTCCCACAATGAATAGAATGTGAAAGCTACCTCTACGAAAACCAAGAATGATACGACTGGAAAGTATCAACCCCTTGAATCGTCCACCTCAGCAACGAACGCTTTTTTAACTGGAACAACCAAAAAGAAGACAGACTCAAAATAGCAACCCTCCAAACATGAGAAACCGATGTATACATCTATAGATGAACCGATCACGTTGCAACGGTAGAAGTAAAAGTTCTCCCAAAAACACCCCCAATCCGTTTCCAAGAAAGTAGAATCAGAATCAAGCAACTCGAAACAGCAACTACGCAAGTAATCAGCTGATGATGAGAATACGCAAGAGATGAATATGATTCAACCCTTATCTGATTCTGAGTAGAGAACGACGGAAGCGAGATACATATCAGAGGAATCCAACCGTGAACGACTCACCCAAGTATCAAGGACCAATACAACCAAACCGCAACGATAGAAGTCATAGTAGAAGACCTCAATCTTGAACTGGTTAAATATGAATTCCAACTAAACCCTGGTCAAGAAGAGACCGTATACTTTATAGAGTACTATAGTGAGATCACCTCACTCGTAAAGAACAATGAGAATGCGAAGATCTACCTCGACCAAGACGAACAGGGGAAGTATTTGAGAATAGAGTGAATAGAAGAGTGAATCACGATATTCCAAGTAACGGATGTCGAGTGAAATTCTAAGACCGGAAAGATTACAGTATGACCTGGAAGTGTTACAGAGCCGGAGAATCCTGAGGAGCCTGTTGAACCTGAACCAGTACCTGAAGAAGATGAGACTCCAGAGGAGAAAGAGTTGAGGGAGTTTTTGGAAGAGTTAGAGAATCTATCAAATGGAGTACAGGTAAATGCACTTACTGAAGAACAGCAAGTTTCTTTGGAGGAGTATAAAGTAATAGTAGATGCTATTATAGTAAAATTCAAAGCAAAGAATTTTAGTGATGCAAGAATATCAGCTGCTATTACAGCAGTACAAAATGTAAAAGATATTATTTCTACTGGAACGAGTACGAAGAAAGAGTTGTATGTGGAGGTGTTGGATTATTTGATAGGAGGGTTGCAAGAACTATTAAATATTGAAATATCACAATTTAAAAGTTTACTCCTACTGAATGACTCTGAAACACAAGAATTACAGAATATAATTGCATTTAATATAGAATGAGAATACCAAGAAGTATGAGTGATTTTTAAAGATGAAAATGGAAGCTACATAAGGCAAACAATTGAAAAGGATATAGATGGTTATTATATAGTTCAAGCAGATACAAATTTGTGTACTGAATGTATAAGTGAGTTCCAACCATATATTATAAATAATGTATGAAATTATATTTATCCAAATGGTCTATGAAACTATTTAAGTTTTTCTGATGAGAATAAATTTAGAAATATTGCAATAGTTGAAAATAATGGTAATATTTGAGTAGCAAGTGATGAAGAAATAATCGAAATTGCTGGAGTAAGTTACTGGAAGAATCTTTGATTAGCTACCCAAGATGTTTGAGTATTTTTATTTCTAAATTTAGTATGAGTTTGATGAGGTGCAGTTGATTTTAAAATATCATCATATATGTTATCAAAGTTTATGTATTGAGATGGAAGTGATGATTATTATAATACTAATCATTGGATTTCAGAAGAAGTAAAAAATGCAAGTTGGTATGATGATAAAAAAGAAGAAGCTCTTTTAAAAAAGAGTGAATATTTGGATGGATCTATATGAGAAGTAATCGATATTGATAAAAGTTCTAATTATGAAGATACAGAAATGTATAAAATAAAAGATGTAGATAACTTTAATAGGGATATGGACTTTAAACTTGCATTTTGAAAAGTTAATTGGCAGTCAGAAGTTGTTCATTATCAAGATGGATTTTATTTAAAAATTAATATAGATGATGAATATGACTTTAATCCGAGTTACCATCAAAATTCTTGATTTGAATGAGTTCTTAAGGATGTGTTAAATGCTTGGGGGACTCATTATGAAGAAAGGGGATATTGAAAACCTTATAATTGGGAAATAGAGATATTAGAAAAAATTTATTAACTAATTTAGATTTATGAATAAAGAAAAATTTGAAAGGAGAGGGAAGAAAGTATTATTATATATATTGTTTTGAATAGTTATACTTTTATTTCTTTTAGTTACATATTCAATTTATGAAGATAAAAAGTATCAGGAAGAACTGGAAAGAAATATGTATATTGTAGAATTATATGGGGAAATTGGGAAATATCGTATTTGAAAGAGAATTAGCCCATGAGTATGACTTGATCCTGACGAATACTATATTGGTATTTGTGATTTTGAAATTAGGAAATGTTTAGAATGGAGATTAAAATGAATAATTAATACAGATAAACATATATATGGATACATATATAATGATTATTACTTTAGTAAAGACTATAATAACCCTAATGAATGACATTATATACTTATGTGAAAAGAATATCCAGATCCGAAAGTATTTGAAGATTTAAAAATATTTTGAATATTTACACAAGAAGAGGTGAACTTTTATTCTTTAAATGAGTTAAAAGATTTACCTGAAGAACAACAGGAAATTCTCTTGAATTTAAAAGAAAGACCTAGGTTTCTGTATAAGTAATAAAAGACTTGCATTCAAAATGCAAAAAAAAACCACTGAGTTCACTTACAGCCACAACAGGAGAATCACCAGTAGAAGCAATTAGAGTTGAGAACAGTGATTTCGATAATAAAGAATGAGAAACAACCGTTACGCAAGTAATCAGCTGATGATGAGGATACAAAGTCCACGAAGTAAATAGAGAAGAGCTGAGTGTATCAGTAAGAGAAGACGGAAGTGAACTCACGGTAAAATGACTCCAACCAGGAACCTTTTACTTTACCCTCAAAGACCAATATAATCAAACAGCAAACTTCCAAGTAAGAGTCAGAGACGTGAACCTTGAACTCGTGAAATATGAGCTCCAACTCAACCCATGACAAGAAGAAATAGTCTACTTCCATGAGTATTACAAAGGAATCACCAAACTCGTAAAGAACAATGAGAATGCAAGTATCTACCTCGGAGATGACGAACAAGGGAAGTACTTGAAAATAGTATGACAAGAAGAGTGAATCACGATATTCCAAGTGGAAGATGTACAGGGGAATACGAAGACCGGAAAGATTACGGTATGACCTGGAAGTGTAACTGAGCCGGAGAATCCAGGAGATCCTGTTGAACCTGAACCATTACCTGAAGAAGATGAGACTCCAGAGGAGAAAGAGTTGAGGGAGTTTTTGGAAGCTCTATCTAATGAAGCTGAATGAGTACAAATAAATGAACTTACTGGAGATGAAGCAAGACTATTACAAGAAAAGAAAATACTCATTGATGATATAGCTGGGAGAATAAAGATAAGTAACCTTAGTAATACAAAGATACAAGGCTTTATACAAAGTATATCAGAATTAAAAAACAGACTTTATGCTTTAGAATATTGAAAGAAAGAATATCATTTTGAATTACTGAGTTATTTATGAGAAGCATTAGAAAATATACTTAAAGTAGAAATAACGAGTTCAGAATATACTCCAGAAGTAGAAGACTGATACATTTGATGATTCTACTTCACCATAGATAATCCATACGGAATTGAAGAAGCCTGAGTAGAGTACTATAACTCTACGAGTTCATCAACAATTGATATGGTATGGAAAAAGCAAATACTAGAGAATGAGAAAGATTGAGAATTTGCGACTTTCATTTTACCAAAAACTAAATATACTTTGGTGAGATGATATGTGGTAGATAAGTATGGAGTGAAGAAATATACGAATGAAGGAGGACAGATTATTAGTTCAGAGGTAGCTCTTTTGGAATATTATGAACTTGTTCAAGAAGAAGTTTCGGTAGACTGAGTTGATGTTGCTTTTCTTCCACTTCTCCCAATAGCAGTTTTTGTTTGATGATTTGGAATTTCTGTATATTCTAGTTACAAGTGTGAAGAACAGTTAGAACTTTGAGAATGATGGGTGAATCTTTCTTGTGCAGTAGCTGTATGAACAACTGTTGTTTCCCTTGCAGGTCTTTGAAGAGCAGTTGTAAAGATTGCAGCAGTTAAATTAGCTGGAAAAGAATCAGCAGAGTTAGTAGCAAAATCTATTTGAAAGAGTGTTGATGATGTAGCTAAGTTAGCAGACGATACTATATTTTCGACTTGGCAACAGGTTCAATCTCATGCATTGAAGGATGGAATAGATATGACAGAACATGCCGCAAAGAAAATTATTACTAGAGAATCAAGAGGAGTTTCTTATAAGAAGGTTAAAGATGTATTTAGAAATGGAATTAAATATTGGAATCCTAGTCAACAGCAATATGTAATGGTAAAATGAGATATTGCTTTGCCATTAAGTCAATCTTGAAATTGAAAGATTGTTTCAGTTTTACCAGAAATTACAGAATCTTTTAAAAATAGTTTAATAATTAAGTAACTTTTTTATGTCTTTATACTTATATGATAATTCAGTTAAGGAAAAATTAAGTCTTTTGATAAAGCTTATAGATTTATATAATAATAAAAGTTTCAGTTCAGATGAAATTCACCACTTATTTGAAGTATTTGTTACCTTTGATATAGTAAAAGATAAAAATTTTGAATGACTCAGTATTATTGAAGATATTAAAAATACTGTAAATATAGATTTTTGATTTTATACGAGTAATAAAGAGGACTTGGAATCTACTCCTGAGTTATTTTGAGAAGATGTTCTAGAGGAGAAACTATGATTACTGAAGGAAAATATAAAAATATATTTGGAAAAGTATCAATGAGTTCATAATTAAATAATAGAATGTATGTTTGAAAAGTTTGAACAATTCGAAAGTAATAAAAACTATATGAATTGGTTGAAAATATATGGTTTTCCTTGAAAATATATTAGGGATGCTTTGGGTTTTGTTTATTAGTTGTTAAAGATAATAATAATATATATTAAATATAATTATGAATTTTGATCAGAAATTATCTTTTTATAAATTAGAGTTGAGAAAATATTCATTTATTCCTTCTATTGCAATTACAGCAATAGAAGAATGATATGAAAGTGATAATCTTTTTATATGTGCAGGGATGACTGAATTAGACAATTCTTTTGAGTTAGAACTATATTTTAAAAAAGCTTTAGGTGAATTAAATATTAAATTACCAACTAAAAAAAATGCTTTTTATATAGTTGCCTTATTTTATTTGAAGTGAATATTAGAATGAGCAATAGGTTTTGTAGATGGAATGCATTTTATAGATGGAATGCATTTTATAGATGAGTATCTTATAGATAAATGATTCTTTATATTTTGAGAAGATAAAGATCATGCAAATGATTTTAAAGAGTTGCAAAGTATTCGGTGAGGATATATTCGATATATGGACTTGCAAGACTATATTTATAAGAATGAATTAGTTTGAGGTAAAGATGCTAAAAAAGTACAAGAAGAGTATAAAAAGAATGTATTAGAAGATATAAAAAAATATGTTGAAGAACGTTCATCTTTCAAATAACTTAACTCTTCATTCAGTAAAGTATTCAAATTATCACTTACAAACTTCACCAATTTTGAAAACACACTTTCTTGTACCGAGAAGGACTGATAAATAAGGTATTTAAAAACATCTTCTTTTTAGTGTTTAAATATTGTATATTAGTTTTTAACATAAAAATAAAAAAACTTTCAAAATTTAATGCTAATTTAATATGTTATTAGTATAATAAAGATTCTTTATGATTAATTTTTGTTTATGAGTATTTATCCAAAGCATTATAGGTATTTTAAAGAGATGGTTAATATATTAAATTGAACTAATTTAGTTAAAAATTTAGAGTTAATATATAGATCTCATTTAGAAGAAAAAGAGTGCTTTAGTAAAAATAAAGAATTACCTTTTTGAAATAATTTATATACAGCTCAAGCAATAGAATTATTTAGGGAGATATTAATAAATTCTTCAACTTGCATTGCTTCTGGTTTAGATAATAAGACTTTTTCTAATGTTATTTGAAATTACACAAGTTGCAAAGAACAGCTTAGTAAGAAAAAAATAAAGAAAAGTGAAAAAAATTGAAGGCTTAAATGAGATATATTATATCCATTAAGCCATAAGCAATTTTGGTACCAGAGAATAGAGAATGAATTGGTAAATCATTTAAACTATATATATAATTATTATAAATCTATTTGATTTGACGACTATATTAAAAGTAAGATATGAATAAGTCTAGAAAGATTATTGATAGTTGGTTTTCTTATTAGTCATGTAGCAGAAAAAAACATGTATATAGATTTAGAAAGAGAGTGACAGTTGTTTGATAAAGAAAGGGATGTTATAATTAACGAATATAGCATTGAATTAAATGATTTAATAGGAAAATTATCTAATGAATATAAAAATACTTCTGTTTTTAATGATTTAACAGATTTAGAGTATTATTGATTATGAATTATTTTTGATAAACCATTAATAAAATTTGATTGAAAATATATGTGTTTATTTCCTGTTTTAATGCTTAATAGAGTTACTAATGCTATATACCATTTATTTGATAGAAAATTTAGAGATAAGGAGTATTGAGATATAAATGAAGCCTTTATGGTATCTTTATTTAAGAAGTTGAGGACAGTAAATGTTTTACATACAAAAGATTTTGAGGATGAATACCTTGAGCATGATAAACCAAGTAATCCAGATGTTATTATAGAGCAATGAAAGTATGTTTTATTTATTGAATGTAAAAGTAATTGTATTACATATAATTCAATACAAAATTGATTATCTGAAAGTGATAAGACTAGAATAAAGGGTAATATTAAACAAATTTATAAATCAATTGCATTCTATTCTGACTTAGAGGATAAAGAGAAATATTTTTGATTAATTAAAAAATGAGAACATTTGATAGTTCCTATAGTATCATATGTAAATAATCCATATCTAGGTTTTTGAGATTATCTTTCTGAGTTAATCAATGAAGTTATTGAGGAAAATAATGAAATAACAATAGATATAGTTTTAAAACATCCGCTCATGATAGTTTGAAATAAAGATATCATTTATCTACTTAATATATTAAATTCAATATGATTAAAAGATTTCTACTCTTTAGTTTATTTATACTAAAAATGTTTAATAAACTTAGTATGGTTACTATCTAATAATCTGAACTGTGTTATTAAGCAAATTTGTTAATTTTTCTTTAAAAATAGGGCTTAATGGTAAAAAGTGGGTGGCTGAGAAGTTTAAATTTTCCCATATAAGAGAGCTAAAATTAGTTTAATTTTTCTCTCTTTTTTTAGTCATCTATGTAAACTAACTTTAGCTTTAATATGACCG
>Ga0228627_1000248_pt1 | contig 36006 bp, 32 predicted proteins | sample 33DmetaG_FD_190483 | JGI IMG/M metagenome (GOLD analysis project Ga0228627, IMG submission 190483) | Seawater microbial communities from Monterey Bay, California, United States - 33D | ecosystem: Environmental > Aquatic > Marine > Coastal | place: USA: California | collected 2016-09-28 | reverse complement strand
TTTCGTAGTTTTCAAGTTTTATTGGTTCAGCCTTGACCTTTTGTTTCTTTTGGGTCAAGCCAAAAGATATAAGAAAAAACTTTTTTAAGTTACACTATTAATTGCTTTCCCCACAAGTTTTAGGTTTGATCCCTTAACTGCTTATTCGGCAATCAATATATAGTTTGTTTTCTTTCCTTTTCCAATAAGGATATACTTATCATTGATCAGGTCTTCACTCTTTATTAAGAACTCATCATTTACTTTTTCTTTGTTCACTGATATTGCATTTCCTTTTAGTTCTCTTCTAGCTTCTCCGTTTGATTTTAAGAAGTTTGTTTCACCGGATAAAGCATCGACAATTGATAAACCGTTTTTAATTTTATCTTTAGTTACAGTTGCTTGAGGAACCCCTTCAAAAACTGAAAAGAAATCTTTTTCTGATAACGATCTTAAATCGTCTGAAGTAGATTTTCCAAACAAGATGTTAGAAGCTGAAATAGCAGTTTTTAGAGCGTCATTTCCGTGAACACGAGTTGTTACTTCTTCAGCGATAGCTTTTTGGAGTAGCCTTAAATGAGGAGCTTCATTGTGTTGCTCTTCTAATTGTTCAATTTCGCTTTTTGAAAGTAAAGTGTAGAAGCGAACCAGTTTTTTTGCATCATCATCACTTGCATTTAACCAAAATTGATAAAAAGCATAAGGTGATGTTTTTTCTGGGTCTAACCAAACTGTTCCAGATTCTGTTTTTCCAAATTTTCCGCCATCAGATTTAGTTAACAAAGGACAAGTAAATGCAAAAGCTTCACCGCCTGTTTTTCTTCTAATCAATTCTGTTCCAGTAGTAATGTTTCCCCATTGGTCTGAACCACCAAATTGTAGTTTACAATCGTAATTATTGTATAGGTGAACAAAATCATTTCCTTGTAAAAGTTGGTAGGAAAATTCAGTAAATGACAATCCTGTATCTATACGTTTTTTTACAGAATCTTTTGCGGTCATATAATTAATGGTGATGTGTTTTCCTACATCACGAATGAAATCAATAAATGACATTTCTTTCATCCAATCTAAATTATTAACTAATACGGCAGCATTCTTTCCGTTTTCAAAATCCAAGAATTTTTGAAGCTGTTTACCTACACCTGCAATGTTTTTATTTAGTGTTTCTTCGTCTAATAAGTTTCTCTCAGCAGATTTACCTGATGGATCTCCAACCATTCCTGTTGCGCCTCCAACTAATGCAATTGGTCTATGACCTGCAAGTTGTAAGTGTTTTAAAAGCATTATTGGTAATAGGTTACCAACATGTAATGAATCTGAAGTAGGGTCAAAACCAACATAACCAGTGGTCATCTCTTTTAAAAGCTGTTCTTCGGTTCCAGGCATAATATCCTGAACCATTCCTCTCCATTTTAGTTCTTCTATGAAATTTGTAGGCATTATAATGAGTTTATTTTAGTATCTATTCAATTCCAAATAATTCTACTTCAAAAATTAATGGCATATCGGCTTTAATTGGACCGTTACCACCTTGAGGAGGTCGAGATCCATAGGCCAGTTGTGAAGGAATGAAAAACTGATATTTCGATCCAACAGACATTAATTGTAACCCCTCAGTCCACCCTGGGATTACTTGATTTAATCCAAATGATATTTTTTCTCCTCTTTCAACTGAACTATCAAAAACTGTCCCGTTTGGAGTTGTTCCATGATAATGTACGGTTACTTTAGATGTTGGACTAGGTTTGTTTCCAGATCCTTCTTTGATCACTTTGTATTGTAAACCTGAAGGAGTAGTGATTACACCTTCTTTGGTTTTGTTTTTTTCTAAAAATTCTATTCCTTCTTTTTTGTAATTAGGAGGTGTAGAAACATTTAGCACTTCAAGGTCAAAAACTAAATCAGAATAGGCTGGCATTGCTCCTTCTCTTCCTTTTTCTCCATAAGCTAAATGATAAGGAATGTATAATTTTATTTTCCCTTTTTTGCCTAATATTTCAAGCCCTTCTTCAAAACCAGGAATCATCCTGTTTGTTTTAAATGTAAAATCTAAAGGAGTGTTTCTGTCATAAGATGAGTCGAACTGTTTTCCATCTTTAAAGAATGTTCCTTTGTAGTGCAATGAAATGGAGTTTCCAGCTTCAACTTTTTTAGGACCTCCAGGGTTTTGTATGATATAAATTAATCCCGATTGAGTTTGTATTGCATTTGGCTCTTTTTTCAAAACTTCTTCAAGGAAAAATGAATTATACTCTTCTTTTGTCATGGATTGTATTTTTTCCATTAACTTTTTTTCTTCCTCTATTTTTGTCTGAATACTATCGTAAACTTGTTTAAATACTTCGGTAGCGTTCCATTTTCTAGCATCTCTACCTTTACGGATAATTTTAAGGTGAAGAATAAAGTCGTTTTGTTCAATGGAATCTACCACATCCTGACCTTTTATTACGTGACCGAATACAGTGTGTCTTCCATCTAAATGAGAAGTAGCATTGTGGGTAATGAAAAACTGACTACCATTTGTGTTCGGTCCAGAATTAGCCATAGATAATACACCCGCACTGTTATGTCTCAAATCAGTGTTCAACTCATCAAAAAAGCGATGTTTAGGCCCTCCAGAACCATTTCCAGAAGGATCTCCGCCTTGAATCATGAAGTTTTGGATTACTCTATGGAATTTTAAACTATCGTAAAAAGGACTACTGTAAACACTATCCAAAGCAGTGAATTTACCTTCAGCTAGACCCACAAAATTAGCAACAGTCATAGGTGTTTTTTTATGCTCTAATTTACAAATAATTAAACCTTTATCTGTTTCGAATTCTGCATATATTCCATGAGGTAACTTGTCTTTTTTCCAAAAAAGAAGTTGGCTATTAACTTGAAAAGAAAATATTATTGAACTTAGTATAACTAATAAAATTTTTATCATTGTCGAGTTATTTAATTTTGTCTAATGTCTAATGTCTAATGTCTAATGTCTAATGTCTAATGTCTAATGTCTAATGTCATTCTATTTCCTCGAAGTCATCAAATTTGTCAACATCTTCTTTGTTTTCTATATCGTTATTAATATCATTATTTTTTTTGCGACTAAACATCATATTCAATGAAGTGAGTAGTTTTGAAAAAAGTGTAACTATAAAAATAAAGCCTATTACTTTAAAAATAAATCCAAATATTGGTGTGCTTTCAATATCAATAATGCTGTCATGAAACCAAAGGGAAAGCTTGTTTTCTGCATATTCAGGAAAAAACATGAATCCAACAAAAACGGATAAACTAAATATGATAATTGCAACTTCTGCCTTGAAATTAAAATGCTTCTTAGGTATTGGTAGGTTTTGACCTACAACTTTAAAAAGCTGCCTTTTTTCTTGTTGGTTTTGAAGTTTACTTACAAAATAAGTTAAAAGCATAAGTGCTATCGTTAGAAGTTGATTGATGTTTAATTGGAAGGATTCGTAGCCAAATAAAAATACTACATCGACTAATAAAAAGTACTTAATTACTTTAATTATATATGCTTCTAATAAATTGTTGTTTTTTCCTCTTAGTAAAGAGTAGCCAATATTAATAAATCCCCATATAAACCCAAAAATGGCGAAAACTACTCCGATTCTAAAAATAAAATTAATTAATTCCAATTGATTCTAAAATTTATCTGTTTTAGTAAACAGTAACATTTTGGTTTATGATGTAATGTTTACAATGTAAAATTAATAAATAATAGCAAAACTCCATCTTTTTTGAAATTTGATTACTTATCTTTGGGGATGTTCAAATTTAATGAAATGATGAAAAAGGTATTATATAGTTTATTATTTATAGTTGTTGTAAAGTCTTCTCTGTTTGCTGAAGAAGGTATGTTAATCCCTACAATTGTATCAGCTTTTGAGTCGGATATGCAGGCGATGGGTATGAAGTTAACAGCAAAAGATATTTATGATGCAAATAATTCCAGTATAAAAGATGCTATTATCCATTTTGGTGGTGGATGTACTGCTGAAATAGTTTCTGATAAAGGATTGATTTTAACGAATCACCATTGTGGTTTTTCTCAAATTCAGTCTCACTCTTCGTTAGAAAATGATTATTTAAAATATGGTTTTTGGGCTAAAGATTTAAGTGAAGAGTTAGCTAATCCAGGATTAACTGCTGCTAGAATGGTAAAAATTGAAGACGTAACTTCTTCCGTATTATTTGGTGTTAAAGAAGAAGATTCTGAAGAATTAAGAAGCCAAACAATTAAAAAGAATATTAAACAACTAATAAAAGATTTCACATTAAACACTCACTATACAGCAGAGATAAAGCCGTTTAATTACGGAAATGATTACTATGTTATTATAAAAGAAACGTTTAATGATATTCGATTGGTTGGAGCTCCACCTAGTTCAATAGGTAAGTTTGGAGGGGATACAGATAACTGGGTTTGGCCAAGACATACAGGTGATTTTTCTGTTTTTAGAATCTATGCTAATGTAGACAATAAACCTGCTGATTTTTCAGAAAATAATGTACCGTATACTCCTTTGCATTTTCTTCCAATTTCAATGAAGGATAGAAAAAATGGAGATTTCACAATGGTTTATGGTTTTCCTGGTTCTACTGAACAACACTTAGTTTCTGGACATTTGAAATATATAATAGAAAAAGAACGTCCAGCAAGAATTTCAATGCGTGAAAAATCTTTATCTGTAATCGATGCTGCAATGCGTTCTTCTGATGCTATAAGGATTAAATATGCTGCTAAACAAGCTCGAATTGCAAATGGTTATAAAAAATGGATTGGACAAGTCGGAGGCTTAAAAGAATTAGGAGCGGTAGATAAAAAAATAGCTTTTGAGAAAGAGTATAATCAAAGAGCAAACTCAAAACAAGAATGGAAAGAGAAGTATGCTTCAATAATGGATAGCATGAACCTTTTGACTTCAGAAAAAAGCAGTATGGATTTTGCTTATGTGATGGCTATAGAATATTTGTATGTAGGTTCAGAGTTATTTGATTTGGCCGGTGTTTTGAATAGTTTAGAAAGAAATCACCTTGCCTTATCTGAAAAAGGTGAGCTGGATGCTAAAATATCTGAAATGATTACTGGTGCAGATGGATTCTTTAAGAATTATGATGTTAATGTAGACAAAGAAATATTTAGACTACAATCTAAAGAATATTTTGACGTAATAAAAGGGTATGAAGATATAGATACGGATGAATTAGTTGAAGAAATCTTTTCAAAATCTATTTTGGTTAACAAAGAGCGTTATGTTAACTTTTTAAAAAGTTTTAAATCGAAGAAAAGTATCAAAAAACTAAAAAAAGACAGTGGTTACAAGCATTGGAATTTAATCTTGTCGGATTTTAGGGCTAATTCTTTAGCTGGTGCAAGAGCATTTAATCAAAAGATGGATGTTTTTCTAAAAGTTTTTCTTGAAGGTAAAAAGTTAATGTTTCCAGAAATTAAACATTGGGCAGATGCAAACAGTACTTTAAGGATAACTTATGGTAAGTTAGAAGGTTCTTCACCAACGGATGGGATGAAATACATTGAACATACAACAACTAATGGTATCCTTCAAAAACACCAAACAGGAAATCCTGATTTTGAATTGTTACCTGAGTTAGTTGATCTGTATCAAAAGAAAGACTTTGGAGAGTATGCTCAAGATGGAGATTTATGGGTTTGTTTTACTGGTTCTAATCACACAACTGGAGGGAATTCTGGATCTCCTGTGTTAGATGCAAATGGATATTTGATGGGACTAAACTTTGATAGAAGCTGGGAAAGTACAATGAGTGATTACATGTTTGATGCGAGTAGGTGCAGAAATATAGTTGTAGATATTAAGTATGTACTTTGGGTAATGGATAAGTATGCAGGCGCGAAATACTTAGTGGATGAAATGACTTTGATGAAGTAGGTTATTTAAAGCTTCGCCAAATACTCTTGTTCCCACTGTCCTTTTGTTGGGTGTAATTCTTTTTCGCATTGTAGGTAATTTAAATCCATAACAGTAGAATACCCTGCTCTTGAAATTACTTTATTAGCTTTTAAGATGATTTGATCACAGGCTCTCCAATCTATGGATAATTGAACCGTTATATTATTGGATATATGACTAGCTTTTAAGTTTTGTTGAGGAGTGATAATGATTGTCTTATCAATTCTTTGTTTAGCGGCTGAAAGTTGTTCTAGAAAAAACTGTTCTCTATATGGTGATGGCCCACTAATAATTACTGCTGTGTAATTTTCTTTAATAGTTGAAGGGTATAAACTAAAACGAGAATGTATACCTATGTAATAAAGGTTTTTGAAGTTTTTATTTGTACTTAATTTTCCTGCATGTTTAGAGTGCTCATTGTCAAGTACCCAAATGTAATTGAACTTTTTTAATAATTGTCGATGTAAACTGTTTACACCTTTAAATAAAAAGGGTAGAGGAAGGTTTAGTTGATGCGTTATGAATATAGAGGTACATTTTTTTTTATAAAATCCATACCGATGGTCGGAAATACAAATGTCTATGTCGTGTTTTTTGATTAGGTGTTTAATTTCTTTTTTTTCTTTTTTTAGTCTGCGATTTAATTTAGGAAATGCTAAAAGTAAATCAATTGCGAAGTTTCCATTTCCTTTGAACTCAAATGGATAGTCATCGTGTTCAATAAATTCTATATCTGTAAAGTATGCTTCGAAGACTTTTCTTTGTGAACCTGAACATGCAATGAAAAGGTTATTCCCTTGATTTTTAAGTTGGTGAATTATTGAAATGGATCGAGATACATGTCCCATTCCCCAATTAAGAGCAGAAAATAAAATACGTTGGTTGTTAATCTCTTCAGGCTTCATTTGAAAGTCCTAAATCAATATTGTTTCCACATTTGAAGTTCTCTTTTGGGCAAGCTTTATGCCCATGTAAACCACATGGTCTACAAGCTAATTTTTCTACATCCTGTTTGATCTCAGAATCATCAGATAATGGTCCAAACCCAAAATCAGGGACAGTTGAGCAAAAGAAACTTGTTACAGGTGCATTCATAGCTGAAGCGATATGTAGGGGACCCGAATCATTAACGAAGTTTCGAGTTGCATTTTTCATTAATGCAGCAGATTCTAGTAGGTTCAATTGCCCAGCTAGGTTAATCCCCATTTTACTTTCTGTTTGCTCAATAATAGAATTACAAAAATCTACGTCTCCTTTTCCTCCGAGTAAATATATTGTTCCAAATTCGGTGTAATAATTGATTAACTCAACCCACTTTGAAACGGGTAATTGTTTGGTAAACCATACTGAAGCAGGAGCAAAGCAGAAGTAGGTTCCATTTCCAATTTGATCAGCTATTAAAAAGTCATCTTCTGATGGAAAAAGTTCGGGTCTTAATTTTTCTATAGCACCAAACTCTTTAAGGATACTCAAGTTTCTTTCTACTTCATGTTTTCCATTACCGATTTCATGGTTAAACTTTTTTGTGTATAAAAACGAAAAAGGATTTTTGGCAAAACCATATCGTTTTTTTCCTTTTGAAAGTCCTGCAATTATACCTGAACTACCAAACCGATGAAGATTGATAACGAGATCGTATTGTTCTTTTCTAAACTTTTTGATAAGGGATATAATTGCTTTTATCTTACCATTCTTTTTATCAAAAGTGAAAACAGAATTTATCTTTAAGTTATTAGCCAGTAAGCTTTCATTTCCTTTCCTTACTAGAATATCAATTTCTGAAGATGGAAATAACCGTTTCAATTCCGAAATAACAGGAGTTGCTAGAATCACATCACCTAAGAAAGCTGTCTGTATAATTAATATTTTTTTCACTAGACAAAATTAAAAGTAAAGTTGAAAGTAAAGGGGGATTATCTAATAAGATTTACTATTCCTCTTTTAATATTCTGAACTCCATCTCCACCATTTAGTTTCAGTTGGTAAATATACATACCTTCTATTGCTTTTTTATTAGAGTTCATTATAGTGCCATCCCATCCTTCACGATAATTACCTGTTTGATAAATAAGCTGTTCCCAACGATTGAATATTTCCAAAGAATAGGATTCTATTTCAACAAATGAGAATACTGGACGAAATATGGGGTTAATGTCATCTCCATTTGGTGTGAAAGAGTTAGGAATATATATAATCGGCTCTATTGTCGGACAAATTATATTTGACTTACTCCTTTCTGCTTTTCCATAAATATTATTACCTTCAATAGCCTCAATATAATAGCAAGATTTACCTGAGAAATTAGTTGATACAATTTGATCGTTATAAAAGTATTGGTTGCTGTTTAAATGAGCATAAGGGGTTGGTTCAAATACTCCATCATCTCCTTTATATAATTGATATTCTATTAGTGAACCTTCAAAGGAATCATAAGAGCTCCAATCTAGGAAATGAGTTAAGGAATTATTTTCAGAGTAACTTTTTAGAAAAATTGTTTCGGCGACATTAGAAGAGTCTCCCACATTATCACAACTGTCAATAACCACTACTTGATAGCTATAAGATTGCCTGTTAGGTTTAACTTGATTATCGGTAATTGTAATACGATTAGATGCTGGAATTATCCTTTGAAACTCTTCAAAAACTCCTTCTTTATTTTTCTTTTGGAATGATAGTTCTTTTACACCATTTGTTAATTCAATAAGATGCTTTAATTCTATGTTGTTATTTTCAACAGAAACAGATTCAATGTAATTAATAGAAGGTTGAGTAGGCGCAGAAACAAAAACACTAACTAAGTTGGAGAATGCTTCAATATTGTTGATCGAATTTGCTTTTATAGCAAATGTATAGTTTTTAAATACCTGTCCAGTATAAATGTATTGTAGATATTCTGTTGTGTCTATATTTTTCCAAATTCCATTTTCGTCTTTTAGGTAGATGATGTAGTTTGATGTTTCCCATCCTGAATACTCGTTCCAATTTAAAGTTATTTTTTTAGAGCAGACATCTATGCTTGAAGTACATAAAATACTAGAATTGATCTCTCCTTTTGCAGATGTTTGAAAAGTTGAGCCTGTTCCGTTTACATAGCAAGAGTCAAAAGCAGCAATTGTAAAAGATAGACTAGAGTTTAAGTTTTGTTCCAGGTAAGTATAGTTTGAACTGTTTTGACCATATACTGTATCGAGTTCGTTGGAAAAGCCATTTTCGTCTAGTTTATATATTATATAACCGTAGGTATCACTTTGAAAAGTTGGATTCCAATTGATAGATACATTTCCAGTGATTGTGTCAAATGAGATAGATGTAAACTCTGGAATATCAGGACTTATTTTGTCCTTGAAAGTTGCTCCTTCAATATTGGAAGTGAAATCACATCCTTTATTTTTTAATTTAATTTGGTAATTTAAGAAGCTTTCACAAATGTCAATTGTATCAACAAAATAGGAGGTTCCATATGGAACAGAATCAATAAAAGTCCAGTTTCCAGAAGGGTATTCTCTATAGATTTTGTAGTAGTTGTCAAGTACTTTCGGAGAAGGGTTATTCCATTGAAGAACAGCTGTTCCATCTAAAGGATTATTCAGTTGAAGAAAGATATTAGAAAAAGTGTCGCTCATTGTAACTCCAGAAGCGAAATTGGATTGTATATAAAATGTATTTGATTGATTTATTGCAGGTATTGAAAAAGAAGTGTTTGAAATTATGCTTTCGGTTCCAATATTTCCATTTTCAAAACTATTAATGTCATAGGAAACAAATGTGTTTAGAGGATCATCTACTTGACTCCAATTAATTATTATATCTCCATTTTCTTCAGTTCGAATACAACTAATAAAGTTACTTTGGCTATATATGTTAACAGTTAAGTAAAAAGATAATAAGACAAGTATAAACTTCATGTTTTTAATAACGATAATAGTTTAAAATTATTACAAATATAAGAAAGCTTTCTTTTTTTTATTTTAGCTATTTAAATACTTATTTTTAATAAAAACTTGTTATTATTAAAATTTTATCGTAAATCATATAAAGCGTTAAAAAAAATCATATGAAAACAAATAAGAACATATTAAATTTTATAAATCATAGAATGGTTATATGTTTAATTTTTTCTTTTTTGATTTGTACACTTTCTTCTCAAACTGAATTAAATTTTAATAATGGAGTAGGAGATGGGGTTTATATCCGAGGTGGGACAGGAGCAGGAACTATTGGAGCTGTTTATTTTTGGTCTAATGTAGGTGTTGAATCTGGAGTTATTATTGATGCAGAAATAGAAATAATTTCCATTTTTGGTGGAGCGACTTTAACATCAATCGATGGTAGTTCAAGCACTCAAGATTGGGAGCCGCAAATTTCAGGGCCTTCAACTTCAGATGGTGATTCGTATGGAATAGAATTTCAAGTTCGATTTTTAGACCAGTCAACAGGTTTACCATATACATTGAGTTCTTTTCTAGCACAAGCAATCGACGTTGACGGGGGAGGTTCAGGGAGTGCTTTGAGAGAATTTACTACTTTTTTATCTCCTTCAAGTTATTTATTAGAAACTCCTACTGAGCTGACAGCTAGTATGGTTACTAATGGTATAAAGTTTAAGTCTAGTCAAAACTTATTTTCAGGTATTTCAATAGGTGCAACCGAATATATTGTTTCTTGTAGCTATACTGGAGTTAGTGAGTTTAATGTTGTTTGTGGGGTTGTTGCAGAAGGTGGAACTAGTTCTGGCAATCGTTTATTTTCAATGAACTTTCGTGATGTGGTTAGTTTTGATTCTCCTGTAAGTCCATTACCTATAAAATTATCAAACTTTAAAGGGAAAAATATAGGTAGTAATAAGATTTTAATTCAATGGGAAACAAAAACGGAAAAAGATATAGATTTTTTCACATTAGAACGTCTAGATAAAGATAAAAATTCTAGAGTTGTTTCTGTGATTAAGAGTTCAGGGAATTCAAATTTACCAATAGTTTATAATAGTTATGATTACGTAGCACCTGATGCAATAGTTTATTATAGGTTAAAACAAACAACTCTAGATGGTATTGAAACTTACTCGAATATTATTTCGGTAATTAACAAAAAGAGTACTAATGAAACTATTCGTAAAATAAATTTAATGGGAAATGATTTATTAGAAGATGAAAAAGGTTTTGTTCTAATCATCTATGAAAATGAAGAGGTTATTAAAACGATTCAGAGGTAACAAATTTTTCAATTTTAGAAGCTGCACCTTTCTGTTTGTTAATTAGGCAAATTATCTCTTTCTTTAAAACAGGAAAACTTGTTCCAAATTCTTTTATCGCGTTTATCAATTCTTTCTCGTCATGAATTGAAATGGCTATTTTATTTTCAATAAAAAAACTTGCCTCAGGGAAACGATTATGTTTTGGTCCGAATATGACAGGTAGTCCAAATACAGATGGTTCAAGAATATTGTGTAATTTTCCTGAAAACCCTCCACCTATATAGGCTATATCACCATAGTGATATGCGTTAGTAAGCTGACCTATAGAGTCAAGTATTAAAACGTTTGCACTCTGTTTTTTTGCACTCTTAGGTATGTTTGTATACCTTACAAAAGGTACATTTAATTTTTTTATGATTTGTTGGATATGGTTTTCAGAGATGTCATGAGGAGCAATTATAAAATTAAAATCAAAAAGCTGTTTATTAATAATCGGTATTAAAATAGATTCATCAGAAAACCACGAGCTACCAATAACAAGAGTTGTTTTGTTATTTTTAAAGTCTTTAATTATATCGTTTGTGACAAGCTTTTTTTTATTTTCTATTACTCTATCAAACCTAGTGTCTCCTGAAACAATACATTGTTTTATGCCAATTGAGTTTAATAATTCAAACGATTCTTTGTTTTGAACAAAAAAATAATCGAACTGTTTAAGTATTGATGGAAAAAATGTTGCTTTAGGTCTAAAATAATATTGGTCTTTTCTGAATATAGAACTAATAGAGAATAATTCCGCATTATTCTTTTTGGCTTCAAAAATATAGTTTGCCCAAAACTCATACTTTACAAAAAAGACTTTTTTAGGACTAAAGTGTTTAATAAACCTTGAAGCATTTCTTTTCGTATCAAGAGGTAGGTAGCAAGCAAAATCAACTTGATGTTCTCTCTTATTATAATGTTCAAAACCGGATGGGGAAAAAAATGTTACTAAAATAAAAACAGATGAGTCCTTTTCTTTAAAAGCATTCATGACAGGAAGTGCTTGATCAAACTCTCCTAAAGATGCACAATGAAACCAATATAAGTTCTTAGATGTAATCTTAGGTAAACTTTTGAAATAATATCTTCTACCATTAACCCATAGTTTTGCTTTTTTATGAAAAAACGATAGGACTAACAAAGTAAATCCATAGAAATAAATCCCAATATTGTATAATACTTTCATTAGTCTATATAAAATTCTTTAGGTTGTCTTTTGTAGATAGGGATTAACCAACCGAGTTTTAAACCAACTTGTATGTCAAGCATTGTACTTTGTGGGACTTCTAAACCAGGCATGTCAAAAAAGATGGTTCTTTGATTTTTTGTGAACCCTTGTTGAGCGTAAAACCCTCCGTAGAAATTAACTAGTCCATAATTAGACATAAAAGTGTAACCTATAAATTGACTAAGATTTGGACCGAAAGAGTACCTATCATAACCTTTTCTATAATTAAGCTCTAACCCTGGTATTACTTGGTCTTGTGTGTCAATTCGATATCTGTGTGATAGAAATCCTACTCCAAAATTTATAAATATTCCTGAGTTTTTGTTAGGACTAAAAATTGGGATAACTTTTCCAATTACTAAGTTTGTATTTAGTCCTCTGGCAGAAACAACAACTATACCAACATCCCCGTTAACATCTGTTACGTTTCCTTTGGAATCTAATAAGTGATTAAACATTCCATTTAATTGAACATTATTTCCATAAATAAAATTAGCTTCTACACCGTAGAACCAATTTTTTTTTGTTTTGTATCCTGCGAGAGTTCCTATATGATTTAGGAAGCCAAACTTAAGAGACAAATCTTTTTTTGTCCAATTTGCACCATAATGAACAGCTATCCATGGCGTGCCTATTGTTGAGTCTTTAATATTTCTTTGTCCTAAAACATTAAAATAGTTAATGAGAGTCAATGATAATATGATGAATAAATTTTTCATAGAAACCAAAAATAGTTTGTTTTTATCATAATAATCAATAAAAATTAAAAAATGTATTTATTACTTAATTTTTCATTGTGTTTTTCTTACAAATTGTGAATAAATCCTTTACTATAAAAAGCTTAAAGCGTTTAAAATCTATTATATTTGTTTATCAAATTTATATTATGATGTTATCAGTAGACCCAAAGTCTCTTCCAATACCAAAACTTCATCAATATCTTTTAGGAGCGGTTGGTCCTAGACCTATTGCTTTTGCATCAACTATTGATGAAGAAGGGAATGCTAATTTAGCGCCATTTAGTTTTTTTAATGTTTTTAGTGCTAATCCTCCAATTATGATTTTCTCTCCCGCTAGAAGCGGTAGGACAAATCAAACAAAGGATACTTATAATAATGTTAAAATTAACCCTGAGGTTGTTATTAATGTTGTGAACTACGATATAGTTCATCAAATGAGTTTAGCTAGTTCGCCTTACAAGCCTGGGGTAAGTGAATTTGAAAAAGCTGGTTTTACTCCAGTATCTTCTGAGATTGTGAAACCTATGAGGGTAGGAGAGTCTCCAGTTCAGTTTGAATGTAAAGTCAATGAAGTTATTGAGTTAGGAGCAGCAGGTGGCGCAGGTAATCTAGTTATTTGCGAGGTGGTTAAAATTCATATTAATGAGGCTATTCTTGATGATAAAGGAATGATTGACCAACATAAAATTGATTTGGTTTCTAGAATGGGAGGTAACTGGTATTGTAGATCAGACAAAAATTCTATGTTTGAAATCACGAAACCTATCACAACATGTGGTGTAGGTTTTGAATCTTTACCATCAGATATAAAGTCAAGTAAAATTCTTACTGGTAATGATTTAGGACAGCTTGCGGGAATTGAAGAGTTGCCTGATGAAACTGAAGTTAATGAGTACAAATTGATAGAGTTAAGTGATTTGTTTGTAGAATTAGAAAGTTCTCCTAATAAATTAGAAGAAGCTCTTCATAATAAAGCGAAGTCTTTGTTAGAGAAAGATAAATTAAAAGATGCTTGGTTAACACTTTTAGCATTTAATAACTAAAAATTTATAAAAAAAAAGTAAACATGTTTAAATTAAACGGAATTGTAAAATTAGTGAATCAAACGGTTCAGATTAGTGAGAAATTTGCCAAAAGAGAGTTTGTGGTTACAGATGCGTCAAGCATGTATCCTCAAGATATATTGTTTCAAGCTACTCAAGATAAATGTTCTTTGTTAGATGCTATACAGCCTAATGACCAAGTAGAAGTGTCTTTTAACTTAAGAGGAAGAGAATGGACTAGTCCACAAGGAGAAGTTAAGCATTTTAACACTCTTGAAGCATGGAGAATTGAAAAAGTAGGTGCTGCTGGAGGTAATATACCTCAAGGTGGACCATCTTCTATGTCTTTAGATAATAATAATTCGACTCAAGTTGCTTCAAATGAAATGAATTCAGAAAGTACTGATGATGACTTACCATTCTAGCGAGGAATAAAATATAGAATTTACAAAAAAGGCTTTTCATTTTGATTAGCCTTTTTTTATGTATCTTTCTTTCCATTTTACTTCATGAAGTAATGGTATAATCCATAATGATAAATAGTAAAAAGGTTGTATAATAATGTAGAGAGGAAGGATTATCTTTTCTGTTTTAGAGAGTTGTACTTCGGATACAGAAATGATTAAAAGATCAAGAAAGTTTTTAAAAATAAGTATGTAAAAACCGATAAGCAATTCATTTTTAGAAATATATTTGATTATCGTTAAATAGAAAAAAAGTAGTACTATTGAATTAAAAAAGATTATTTTATTATTTAGTGTATCGTTAAGTGTTTTATTTTTTGAGACCCACCTGACTCTTTGTTGATAGAAGGAATATATACTTGATGGGGATGAGGTTTTGACGATGTTGTTTTTATGATTATATAGATGGATTGAGGCTTTGTTTTGAACAAAGTCCCGTAATAAAAACATATCATCACCAGATGCAATATGCTTATGAGATTGAATACTGTCTAATTTAGTAAAAACCTCTTTGTTGAATAGTAGGTTTGCCCCACTAGCTAAAATAGGTCGTTTGAATCCAAAAGTGATTCTATTGATAATATTTAATAAATTATAGTCAAGAGAGAAAAATGATTCAAGTAGCCCGTTTCCCTTCATTAAAACAGGTAAAATATATAAATCCTTTAAGGGTAAGTTTTTTAAGTTTGTAAAATATTTTTCATTAAAAGATATATCCGCATCAAAGGTTAAAATATATTTTGTGTTTATATTCGTGTTTTTGATTCCAAATCTAATTGCTTCTTTTTTACCAATTTTGTTTTCAGGAAGATGAATTACTTTATAATTTATATCGTAACCTTTAAGATTATTTTCTATTTTAATCACTGAATCATCATTAGAATGGTCATTAATAAAAAGGACCTCTAAAGGAAATTCAGGAGACCTTTTTATACTATTTAGTAATTCAGTTATTCTTTTTGATTCATTTCTAAATGGAACAATTAAAGAAGTTGAGTTTAAGTTAATTCTTTTTGTAAAAGAATTCGTCTCGAAGTTGTCTTTTTTCTTAGCACGAAAAAGGTAAATTAATTGAGATGTTGAGTAGACGCTATATGTAATAATAAAACTAAAAGCCATTACGATTTCTTTTGTTTACAAATAAATAAACTAAATACTGAAGGTAATGCTAAGTTTATTATCCATAATAGAATAGATGAAGATAATACTTCAATTTCTCCAAACCCAACATTAGTTAATATTATTAGAGCTACTGATTCTCTTATAAATAATTTGCCAAGCCATAAAGAGGGAATTAAGGTTGTCCAAAAAAATACTTGCCAAATCCAAAAAAAGGTTTCAAGGTTAAAAGTGTTTTCAAAAGTATTTAATATTAACCAAAATTGTAGTGTAAAAATAAAATGCCTTATAATACTTAAGGTTAATATTTGAGTTCGAAAAAAAATGTTTTTAGAAATGAATGAAAAGAATAGTCTTAAGCTGTTTTTTTTATGAAAGACAGAAATTCTTGTTTTTTCTATGTAGTAATATGGGAATAGTAATAGTAGTAGAACTAAGGTTAGTAGAGAATATAAATATAAATTGAGTTCAATCTCCAAAGGAGTTTCTTCTAAAAAAACGATAGATAGTACGCCAAATAAAATACTAGCAAAAAATTGGCTATAATTTGTCAGCATAGTTCCTAAGGTTATAGCTGGACGATTCTCCCTGTTAAAATAATATAACCTACCAATGAAATTACCCAACATATTAGGAGTCAAAACCCCACTTATAATACCAGCTGAAAATGATTGAAATAATACCCAATTAGATTTTTTATTTTTTAATTGAATTAAATCTATCATTTTTATCCATTTCATCCATTCGATTCCCCAGTTAATGAATACTAGGGTGAAAGCGAATAATAAATAGTCAAGGTTTAATATCTTTAAGTTTAGCCAATCATGAAGGTTAATTTTATTAATATTTTTAGATACCAATACAATCAAACCGATAACAATTGTTACCTTGACTAAATTGAAGATTATCTTTTTATTTTTCATATTTTTATGACCTACAAGCTTGTATTAAATGATTGAAGATAAAATAATTATTGGTATTGACCCTGGAACAAACATCCTTGGGTATGGTATTATACACGTTAAAGCTAAGAAATTATCTTTAATTAATTTCGGTGTTATTCATTTAAGTAAGTTGGCAACACATCCCGATAAACTTAAAAAAATATTTGAAAGACTTGATCATATTATAAAAGAGTATAAACCAGATGAGATGGCTATTGAGGCTCCTTTTTTCGGGAAAAATGTTCAGTCAATGATTAAATTAGGAAGAGCTCAAGGAGTTGCAATAGCTGCTTCTTTGAGCAATAATGTTCCTTTTGAAGAGTACACACCTAGAAGAGTAAAACAAGCTGTTACAGGGAATGGGGATGCTTCAAAAGAACAGGTGGCAGCAATGCTACAAACTATTTTGGGTTTTAGTGAAATGCCTAAATATTTAGATTCAACGGATGGATTAGCAATCGCTGTTTGCCATTATTTTTCAAAAGGAGTAGGTGAGCATAATAAAGCAAAAGGAAACAAGTGGGAGTCTTTTTTGAAAGAAAATCCAGATAGGAAGTTTAGATAAACCCAAATAAACAAAAGTAATTTTAATTCTGTTTATTCGGATTTTAAAAATAATATTTCTTTATTGACGGAATCAATGATAGCACTATATATTGAATTTATTTCATTCTGATAAGATCCGTAATAATCAAAAGAATTTCCAAATCGGAGAGTGTCTATGTCGTACTTTTCTAAAACTTTAACTCCAGACTTTTTCATCGCTTCCCCATTATAAAAAACAATTGGTTGTTTACTTTTTATGTGAGACTCTATTAAGGTCAAATCTTTTAATATTAAGACCATTGAGTCTTTAGGAATTAAATCTTTAGGAGGATCCTTTCTTTTTATTTCAGAGGAACAACTGTTTGTTAAAATAATTAAAAATAAAAACGAAAATATTTTTATCATCCTCTGTTAAATAACAATCTTTTACCAGTAAAACCCTCATTTATATTGCCATTGTCATAAACCAAATTACCATTAACAAAAGTTTTTTCAATTGAGTGTTTGAATTTATGGTTTTCAAAAGGTGACCACCCACACTTTGAAAGGATGTTTGATTTGTTGACTTCATATGGCTTATTCGGATCAACAACGACTATATCTGCATAATATCCCTCCTTAATAAACCCTCTTTGTGATACATTGAATAGTTCTGATGGAGCATGAGCCATTTTTTCAACTACCCTCTCTAAAGAAATCAAACCTTCAGATGACTTTTCAAGCATAGCAAGAAGAGCATGTTGTACTAAAGGTCCACCTGATGGTGCTTTAAAATAAGTTTGTTTTTTTTCTTCAATTGTATGAGGAGCATGGTCAGTAGCGATAACATCAATTCTGTTATCTAATACTGCTTTCCAGATAGCATTTCTATCTGACTCAGATTTAACAGCTGGATTCCATTTTATAAATGTCCCTTTCTGATCATAGTCTTTATCTGTAAACCAAAGATGATGAATACAAGCTTCAGCAGTGATTTGTTTTTTGCTTAAAGGGATAGAATTATCAAATAAACTTAACTCTTTCTCTGTTGAAATATGTAAAATATGTAATCTAGTGTTGTGTTTTTTAGCTAAATTAACTGCTAGAGAAGACGAAATATAGCAAGCCTCTTCACTTCTTATTAAAGGGTGACAATTTATAGGGACATTTTCACCGTATTTTTTTCGGTATATTTCGGTATTTGCTCTAATTGTAGCTTCGTCTTCACAGTGAGTTGCTATTAGTAATGGAGGGACCTTAGAAAATAAGTCGTTAAGTGCAGTTTCACTGTCTACAAGCATATTACCAGTAGAAGATCCCATAAATATTTTTACACCACAAACATTTTTTTCATTTGTCTTTAGTACTTCATCTATGTTATCATTAGACGCTCCCATGAAGAAAGAGTAGTTGGCGATGGAGTTTTTAGAAGCAATTTGGTACTTATCCTCTAATAATTCTTGAGTTAATGCATTAGGAACAGTATTTGGCATTTCCATAAATGATGTGATACCACCAGCAACTGCAGCTCTAGATTCATGATGGATATCAGCTTTATGAGTTAGGCCTGGTTCTCTAAAGTGTACCTGGTCATCTATACATCCTGGAAGTATATATTTTCCTTCTAAATTATATTCAGTAGCATTTTCATCAGTTGAAATATTTTCTGCAACTTTAATAATTATACCATCTTTAATCAAAATATCACTAATGAAAGATTTCCCTTCATTAATAATTTTTCCACCTTTTAATACTAGTGTATTATTCATAATTTCATTTTTTTCATTGTCCAAACCCCTAAAAAAGCTTCTTTAAAAATGCCAGAATTCATTTTTGATAAACCGTAAAGTCTATCGACAAAAGTAATAGGTACTTCAGCTATCTTAAATCCATGTTTAAGAGCTGCGTATTTCATACATATTTGAAAAGCATATCCTTTGAAAGTTACAGCGTCTAAATTTATTTTCTCAAGAACTTCTCTTCTGTAACATTTAAACCCTGCAGTAGTGTCTTTGATACCGATTAATAAGATTAAACGTACATAAACACTTGCGAAGTATGACATTAGTATCCTTTTTAAAGGCCAATTTTTTACTCGTCCACCTTTACAATATCTCGAACCTATGCTCAAGTCTGCCCCACCTTTGGCGCAAGCATTATAAAGTCGGATCAAATCATCCGGGTTGTGAGAGAAATCGCAGTCCATCTCAAAAATGTAGTCATACTTTTTATTAATAGACCATTTAAATCCATGAATATATGCAGTACCCAGACCTAGTTTACCAGACCTTGATTCTAAAAAGATTCTATTAGCAAATTCTTTTTGTAATTTTTTTACAATAGAGGAAGTTCCATCAGGGGACGCGTCATCAACGATTAATAAGTCAAACTGTTTTTCGAAAGACATTACTTTTCGAATCATATTTTCAATATTTTCTTTTTCGTTATATGTAGGTATGACTACTATAGAATCTGACATTGCTTATATTTAATATGCTAAATTAATTAATATTTATTAAAGATAAAATCTAAATGTATAGATATAATTTATCATTGATGTTAATAATTGTTATTACTTTAAGTCTAATTCGTATATCGCTTCGTTTATTAATTCATGTTCATATCCTTTCGAGATAAGGAAACGATATATTTTACCTTTTTTTATCCAATTATTTTCATCTTTTTTAGATATCTCATTTGCTTTCTTTAGACTTAAAGTTACTATTGTGCTCCAATAATCGTCTAAATCAATTTCTTTTAAACCTTTGTTTATAGAGTAATCTGATATTTTTTTTAATTTAAGTTGATTTTTGATTTTTAATCTCCCCCACTTTTTCAATTTAAATTTACCACTTACATAGGCTAAAGTAAATCGTTCTTCATTTATGAAGTTGAACGAAATTAAGTGTGAAATGAGTTGATTTCTTTCGTCCTCATCAAAACCCCAGTCAAATAATTTCTTATCAATATCATACTGACATTTCTCTTGATTAGCACACAATGCTTCAATTTTTGCTTTAGCTTCTAAATAGGTTATTGAACTATTCATATTGTAAAAAAAACAAGAATTTGTTTATTGTAAAGGGAAAGAGTAAAGTGTAAAATAGAAAGAAGCTACTTTGTAAATGAGTAGCTTCTTTTAAACTTTTTTAAAGTGTTATCTCTTGGTTGTCATTATCAACAAACTTATATTCAAGAAGTTGGTTATCAGTAATTCCTCTCACTGGAACCCATTTTTTATATTTGAATAACCACTTAAGTTGCCTTGATATTATTCCATTTTTGAAATAAGCATCTAAATATGGGTGAACTAATAAGGTAACATGTTTTTCTTTTCTTTCAGTTAAAAGGTAAAGTAAGTTACTTTCTATTTCTTCAGCATATAATATTGAAGCTTGGACTTCACCTGTTCCATTACAGGTTGGACAAGCCTCAGAGGTGTTGATGTCTGTCTCAGGTCTTACTCTTTGTCTTGTGATTTCAACAACACCAAATCGAGATGGAGGTATGATGTTATGCTTAGCCCTGTCAGAAGACATGTGTTCTTTGATTTTATCAAAGAGCATTTTGTTGTTCTCTCTGTTATGCATATCAATGAAGTCGATACAAATGATTCCCCCCATATCTCTTAATTGAAGAACACGAGCAATTTCTTCGGCAGCTTCTAAATTAGTAGATAGGGCATTGCTTTCTTGCCCTTCAGCACCTTTTCTATTTCCACTATTAACATCAATTACGTGCATTGCTTCAGTATGCTCTATAATTAAATATCCACCACTAGGTAACGGTACTTTTTTACCAAAAAGTGTTTTTATTTGCTTATGTATTCCAAATTTTTCAAAGATATTAATCTTAGTATCATGAAGTTTTAAAATCTTCTCTCTACCTGGAGCAATATCTGTGATATATTCACTCATTTCGGTCATTAAAATGACATCGTTTACATGAATATTAGAAAAATCTGCATTGAGTAAATCTCTTAATATAGATGAAGTTTTATCTAATTCACCTAAAACCCTTTTAGGTGGAGTAGCGCTTTTTAAATTAGAGTGCATAAACTTCCATTTTTCAAGAAGATTCTTTAAGTCTTGATCTAAAAGTTCTACTTTTTTATTTTCTGCTACTGTTCGAATAATAACTCCGAAGTTTTTCGGTTTTATATTATTCATTAATTTTTTTAATCTAGATCTTTCTTCAGGATCTTTGATTTTTTGGGATATCGAGATTTTATCTGAAAAAGGGACTAACACTAGATATCTACCAGCCAAGGTTATTTCGGCGCTCAATCGAGGGCCTTTACTTGAAATTGGTTCTTTTGCTACTTGCACCAATATAGGTGAAGAAGAAGATACTATATCATTTATCTTCCCATCTTTGGGAATGTCCTTTTCAGTCTTAAAATAAAGAAGATCGGCAACATTTTGTTTGCCATGTAACGTGTCACGGGTAAATTTATTGAGAGAATTGTATTGAGGACCTAAATCAAGATAATGAAGAAAAGCATCTTTCTCATAACCAACATCAACAAATGCAGCATTCAAACTAGGTACAACTTTTCTCACTTTACCTAGGTATATATCACCTACAGCAAATTCAGTATTGCCTTTTTCCTCTTGAAGCTCAATTAATTTTCCGTCTCGTAACAAAGCAAGCCAGATACCATTTGGTCTGGAATCGACTACTAGTTCTAAACTCACGAAGACTGTATTAAATTAAATGTTTTGAAAACAGAAAAACTTAGTAAGCTGTGCTTACTAAGTTTTTAAAGCATAATCTAAAGATTATTTTTTCTTTTTATGACGATTTTTTCTTAAACGTTTTTTTCGTTTGTGTGTTGCCATTTTATGACCTTTTCTTTTTTTACCGCTTGGCATATCTATATATTTTTAATTGATTAAACTCTATATTAAACCTCAAGAATTAATTTTAAATTAAAATTCGAGATTGCGAAAGTAATAAAATTAATCGAATAATTAACGTTGCTTTGATAATAACGTTAAATTAATTTACTTTAACACTTGTTTTAACCTCTTCAACAAATGTTTTTGCAGGTTTAAAAGAAGGAATATTATGAGCCGGAATTATTATTGTTGTGTTTTTTGATATATTTCTACCCGTTTTTTCAGCTCTTTCTTTGACGATAAAACTACCAAAACCTCTTAGGTAAACGTTTTCACCTTTTGATAAAGAAGATTTAATTGAGTTCATGAAAGCTTCTACTGCTTTTAGTGCTTCGATTCTTTCTAACCCTGTTTCTACTGCGATGTCTGCAACTATATCTGCTTTTGTCATTTTATTATATTTAATTATTCAACTTTTTGATTATCAGATTGCAAAAGTATATTTCTAAAAGTTATATTTTTGTGTTTTATTAATTTAATTTTAAAAAAATATCCTTAATGATTGATTTTCAACGATTAATAACAGTTTGGTATAGACTAAATGCTCGTTCTCTACCTTGGAGGGAGACAAAAAACCCTTACTATATTTGGTTATCCGAAGTTATACTTCAACAAACAAAGGTTGAGCAAGGATTAGGGTATTATTTAAAATTTATCAATCGTTATCCAGATGTTTTGGATTTAGCAAGAGCTACTGAGGAGCAAGTTTTAAATGATTGGCAAGGCTTAGGTTATTACTCTAGAGCAAGGAATCTTCATGCTTCTGCAAAAATGATTGTAAAAGATTTTGGTGGAGTTTTTCCGATGGAGTATGAAGTTGTTCGGTCCTTGAAGGGAGTAGGTGATTATGCAGCAGCAGCTATAACTTCTTTTGCTTATGGTTCTCCATATGCAGTTTTGGATGGGAATGTTTTTAGAGTGCTTAGTAGGTTTTTTGATGTTGACCTTGCTATCGATTCGTCTGAGGGTAAAAAATTTTTTAAAGAGTTGTCTCAATCTTTACTGCCTGCAGAAAATTCAGCCGAATACAATCAAGCAATTATGGATTTTGGTGCGACACAATGTAAGCCAAAGAATCCGGATTGTTTTTCTTGTGTCTTGCAAGGTAGTTGTCTTTCTTTTTCTAATGGTGTAGTAGACGATCGTCCCGTAAAGGCTAAGAAGATTAAGACGCGTAATAGGTATTTCAATTATTTATTACTGAAAAATAAAGGTTCTTTTTTTTTAAAAAAAAGGTTAGGTAAAGATATTTGGCAGCATTTATATGAGTTTCCTATGATTGAAACAAATGAAGTGTCTAGTTTAGATGATTTAAAAGAGTTGATATTTTCTGAATTTTCTTGTTTACCCAAAAAAATGAAGAGTTTAAAAAAACATATATTATCCCATCAGCACATTTATGCTAGTTTTATTTTTTTTGATTCGGACTACTATGGTTCTTATGATGGTTTAATAAAAGTAGAGAAATCAGATTTACAAAATTTCCCTTTACCTAGATTGATAGATCGTTTCTTAAATGATAACCTGTTAGAGTAAAAATACTTTTATTAAAAAGTGTTTAATTTATTTTATATTTGTATTATATCTTTTTGATAAAATTAATCTATGGCAGGTACTGTAAACAAAGTAATTTTGATTGGTAATTTAGGTAAAGACCCTGAAGTTAGAAGGTTGGAAAATGGTTCTGTTGTAGCGTCTTTTTCTATTGCTACATCGGAAATATATACGGATAAATCTACTGGAGTTAAAAAAGAAAATACGGATTGGCATGACATTGTTGTTTGGAGAGGTTTGGCGGAAGTGGCAGATAAGTATATCAAAAAAGGCTACAAAGTTTATGTTGAAGGAAAATTGAAAAAACGAAGTTGGCAGGATAAAGAAGGTTTGACAAGGTATACTACTGAAGTTGTTGCAGATATTTTAAATATTCTTTCTAGACCTGAAGGAAGTGATAGGAATTTCAATAATCAAAATTCAGTTCCTACTTCTTATTCTAACGAAGGTACTCCAGATGCCCCATCAAAAATTGACGAACTTCTTGGTGATGATGATAATGCTCTACCTTTTTAACTCTTTAAAATGTTAACAATTTATACTCTGAAAACCTTTTTTTTTATTAAAGTTTCTTTTTTAGAAAGCTTTGAATGGTCTGGCTTTTTAAGTTCGATATTATTTGTGATAATTCTTTTGATTTTGTCAGCTTTGATTTCGGGGTCAGAGGCAGCTTTTTTTTCATTGTCTCCTTCTGAAAAAGAATCCTTAAAATCTGACGAGTCTAAGAAAGGGCAACTTGTAGCTAAGCTTTTAAAGACTCCAAAAGAGTTGTTGGCAACTATTTTAATAGCAAATAATTTTATAAATGTTGCGATTGTTATTATCACGAGTTCTATACTCTCTAAGCTTTTTAACAACGAGCATAATTCAACAGTTTATTTTTTATTAGATGTTGTTGTTATTACTTTTGTAATTTTGATTGTAGGCGAAGTTATACCTAAGATTTATGCTAATAAAAATGCATTGTCATTTTCAAAATTGATGTCTTTCCCTCTCAATTTTTTAAATGAATTACCTCCAATATCTTGGTTGAAGAAAATATTGGTGAATGGGACACAGGTTATTCAGAAACATGCAAAGAAAAAAGGGGTTAGTATTTCTTCTGATGAATTAGAACATGCTTTAGCATTAACTAAAGAAGATAGTGTTTCAGAAGGGGAACATAAGATTTTAGAAGGAATTGTGAAATTTGGAAATACTGATGTTAGACAGATAATGTGTCCTAGAATGGATGTTTGTGCTATCCAGGAAGATGAAAAAATTAAATCTGTATTATCACAAATCATTGAGTCAGGTTATTCAAGAGTACCAGTTTATAAAGAGAATTTTGATAATGTTACAGGAGTTCTATTTATAAAGGATTTATTACCACATATTGATTGTGAGGATAGTTTTAATTGGAAAGCTTTAGTTAGGAAGCCATTTTTTGTCCCTGAGAATAAAAAGATTGATGATTTATTAAAGGAGTTTCAGAGTAAAAATGTTCACATGGCGATAGTTGTAGATGAATACGGAGGTTCTAGTGGAATTGTAACTTTAGAAGATATTCTTGAAGAAATTGTTGGAGATATTACTGATGAGTATGATGATGAAGAACTTAACTTTAAGAAGATAGACGATTCGACTTATATATTTGAAGGGCGTACAGCTTTAATTGACTTGTATAAAGTTTTAGAGATTGATGGAAAAGAATTTGAGAGTCTTAAAGGTGAGTCAGATACTTTAGGAGGATTTATGGTAGAAAATGCAGGTAAAATATTAATGAATAATGAATTTTTTATTTGTAGTGATTTTAAATTAATAGTTGAAAGTTCGGATAAAAAAAGAATAAAAAGCGTTAAAGTAGTAGTTTTAGATTCTAAAGAAGAACTTAAAGAGAATTCAATCTAGATTATAGTTATGAAAAAAAACACTTTAGTTGTTGTTGTTGTTTTACTTTTTGTTTTTTCTTCGTGTGGAGATAATGAGATGCACATACCTAAACCTCCAACTTACTTAAAGCTTGAGTTGCCAAATCATGATTACGTTAGGTATAGTAATGATTGTCCATATGAATTTGATGTTTCAAAAATGTTTAACGTTAAGGATGTTTTTAATGATAGTGTTAAATCCTGTCATAAAGAGATTGAGTTAGGAGAATTAAATGGTGTTATCAATTTTTCTTTCATTGATATGGTTGAATCTTTGTCAATGTATGTTAATTATTCTAATGATAAGGTTGATGAACATAAGATTAAAGCTGTTGAGATTCTTGATACAAGAATCATTCGTGAAAAGGATCGTGTTTTTGGGACTTTTTTCGAGTTAAAAGGAGATGTTGCAACACCTTTTCAGTTTTATTTAACAGACTCAACATCAAGATTTGTAAGTGGTGTTGTTTATTTTAACAGTGTTCCAAACTATGATTCATTAAAGCCTAGTATTGATTATTTAAGAGTTGATTTGTTGAAAATTATTAATACGTTTAACTGGAAAGATTAATGAATGAGGTTTTTCTTAGTTTAGGTACCAATGTAGGGGATAGAATGTTAAACCTAAATAAGGCTAAAGGTTTTATTGCTTGTGAAGTTGGTGAGATTATTGATGTTTCAGGAGTGTATGAAACTCCACCCTTAGGTTTTTTTTCAGAATCATTCTTTTATAATATTTGTGTAAGAGTTCATACGAAATTAACTTTAGAGGATTTATTGGTTATCACACAAGAAATAGAGAAAAAAACTGGACGAAAATCAAAAACAATAAAAGGGAGATATGAGTCAAGGGTTATTGATATTGACATTATATTTTACAACGACTTGATTTTTAAATCAGAAATCTTAATGGTTCCTCATGAGCATTTTAAAAGTAGAATGTTTGTGTTGAAGCCAATGAACGATATCGCTCCTGATTTTATAGATCCGGAGACTAATAATACAGTAGGAAGTTTAATGATTAATTGTTTAGACGATAGTAAGATAAAGTTAATTGTTTAGCGTATTCATTATTTTAATACGTTTCATGTTGCTTTTTATGATTTTAATGTCTAATATTGTGACCAAATTATTTTAGAACACAACTGAAATTTGATATGAAAAAACAAACTATTACAGGATTAGCTTTTATTGTTGCAGCAGGAACGATTTTATCTAGTTGTGACTTATTAAAAGACTTACAGTACGAAGTTTCTCCTAAGACTTTGGAGATGCATGGTGACTCTGTTAGAGTAAAAGTTGACGTTGCTTTTCCTGAAAAAGGAATAAAGAAAAAAGCTTCTGTTGAGATAACTCCAATGTTAGGAACTACAGCCTTAAAATCAATTGTGATGCAAGGTGAAAAAGCAACTGGAAATGGAAGTGTTATACAATATAAGCCTGGAGGAAGTATTTCATATACTGATGTTGTAGCTTATACACCTGAAATGGAAGATGCTAATTTGGTGATAACAGGAAATGTTTCTAAAGGTGGTAAGGTTAAAACAGCTGTGCCAGAAACTGAAATAGCTGAAGGAACAATAATTACACCTTTATTAGTTAATAAAGATTTTAAAGTTATCATGGAAAAAGATAATTTTAAAAGAGTAACTGAAAAAGGGTATTCAGTTCAAATAAACTTTGATAAAGGTAAATCTGTTGTTAAATCATCAGAATTAAAAGATCAAGATATTGCTGATTTTAAAGTTTGGTTAGAGGCAGCACAATCAAATCCTAAAATAGACCTTAAAGGTTATACAATTGTAGGTTATGCTTCACCAGAAGGAGAAGAAGATAAAAACAATACATTGTCAACTGACAGATCTGAAGCTGCCAAAGAAGCTGTGCTTAAGTTAGCTAAAGCTGCTAAAAATGAGAAATCATTAACTGAGATTTATAATTTATTAGGTAAAGGTGAAGATTACGAAGGTTTCAAACTTGAGTTGGAGAAATCTGATATGAACAATGATGAAAAACAATTAATCATTAGAGTTTTAGAAATGCATAAAGACCCAGCTACTAGAGAAGCTGAAATGCGAAATATGGGGAAAACTTTCACTTATTTAGATAAAAATGTATTTACTAAATTACGTCGTTCTGAGATTTCGGTAACTTATGATAAGACAGGATACACGGATGAAGAATTGAAGGCTCTTTCTGTTTCTAATCCTGATACTTTGACTTTGGAAGAATTATTGTTTACAGCTACTTTAACAACTGATTTAAATGAAAAATTAAGAATTTATGAAGTTGCTGAAAAGAATTTCCCTAAAGATCACAGGGCGATTAATAATGCTGGAGCAGTATTGTATATGCAGAATAAATTAGATGAAGCTAAATCTAAGTTTGAAAAATCTAATGAAGTTAGTGAGTCTTCAGTTGCTACTAATAATTTAGGGGCTATTGAAGGAATGAAAGGTAATAGAAATGCAGCTAAAGAATTATTAGAAGGAGCTAAAGATGCTGGTACAGAGGTTAGTTATAACCTTGGTATTTTAAATATCTTAGATGGAGTTTACAATGAAGCTGTAGCGAATTTTGGTTCTTATGACACTTTTAATAAAGCGTTGGCTCAGTTGTTAAGTGCAACCGAAGCAGGAGCTGATATTGCAACTTTAAATGCATCTGAAGATAGTGATAGTGCTCAAGGGTATTATTTAAGAGCAATTATCTCTACTAAACAAGGAGATGTTGACGGTACAGTTGAAAATTTGAAAAAATCTTTTGCAAAAGATGCATCTTTTAAAGAGAAAGCAGCAAAAGATAAAGAGTTTTTAAGATTTAAAGATAATGCAACATTTACTGCAGTTTTGAAATAATTTTATCATTATAAAAAAAAGCCCAGTTCATTTTATGGACTGGGCTTTTTTCATTCATAAAGTGATATAACCATTCATAATAAAACTAAAGTTTGATCATTATCCATTGTTAGATTTGTATAAATTAAAAATATATTATGTCAGAAAGAAAAGTTGGTTTTGGGAGAATATTTTGGCCAAGTCTAGTTGCGGCTTTAATTGTATCTGTTTTAGGTTCTATAATTTTTGTTTTAGTAGTAGGTGGTTTTATTTCAGGGTTATCCGATGTCGAGCCTAGACCTTTATTATTAAAAGATAAGACAGTATTACACTTCACTTTAGAAGGAGAAATAGCTGAAAGATCAGATATATCCTTTAGTAAAACTAATTTAAGTTTTTCTAACACAATTGGTTTAAGTGACTTGTTGTTAGGATTAAGAACAGCTGCTGAAGATAAAAATATAGCAGGGTTGTTTTTGGATTTTAAAGGAGCTAATCTAGGTTTGTCTTCAGCAAAAGAACTAAGAGATGCAATAAATGTGTTTGAAGAGAGTGGTAAGTTTGTAGTTTCATATAGTTCTGGAGAAATGATCTCTCAAAAAGAGTATTATATTTCATCTGCAGCAAACTATAGCTATGCTTTTCCAACTTCCGCGATGCAGTTTAATGGTTTGGGTGCAGAGTTAATGTATTTTAAAAGCACATTAGATAAACTTGGAGTTGAAATGCAGGTTATAAGAGGTAGAGACAATGATTTTAAAAGTGCTGTTGAACCTTTTTTCCGAAAAAACTTAAGTGATTCAAGTGAATTACAAGTTAAAAGATATTTAAGTAATCTATGGCTTGGAATTAGAAAAGATATTTCTATTGATAGAAAAGTTTCAGTTTCAGAGTTGGATCAAATTGCAGAGGATTTGTCTATTCATAGAGCAGAAGATGCTGTCAAGTTTAAATTAATTGATAAAACCCTTTATCGAGATGAGGTAATTGATATTTTGAAAGAAAAAGCAGGGGTGAAAAAGGGGGATGAACTAAACTTAGTTTCTTTTGAAAAATACTCAAAAAAGAAATTTAAACAAGATCAAGTCTTAGTTACTGCAGATAATCCAAACATAGCAGTAATCCTTTCACAAGGAGATATTTCTACAGGGGGAGAAGGTATATCGTCAAAAGAGGTTTGTAAATTATTTCAGGATGTTAGAAATAACGAATCCATTAAAACAGTAGTTTTCAGAGTGAATAGTCCAGGAGGGAGCGCTTTAGCGAGTGATGAAATTTGGAGAGAAGTTAAATTAACCAATAAGACTAAAAAAGTAGTTGTTTCTATGGGGGATGTAGCTGCTTCAGGTGGATATTATGTTTCTACTCCAGCTTCTCGAATCTTCGCCGAATCCTCTACAATAACCGGATCTATAGGAGTTTTCGGAGTGATTCCATTTATTGGTGATATGTTGACGGATAAATTAGGTTTAACTTTTGATAGGGTTTCAACTAATAAGCATTCAGTTTTATCTTTAAATAAAAAGCTAACTAAAGAAGAATTATCTTTCCTTCAGGAAGAGGTTAATCAGATATACTTAGATTTCCTTTCAAGAGTTGCAGAAGGAAGAGGTATGACTATTGAGGAAGTTAATAGAGTTGCGAGAGGAAGAGTATGGACAGGTGATGACGCTTTGAAGATTGGTTTAGTGGATGAAATAGGAGGGATTTCGGATGCAATTAATTACGCATCTAAACAAGCAGGATTAACTACTGCAAAGGTATTGTATTATCCTTTACAAAAAGAAGATCCATTTTCGGATTTAATGGAGAAAATCCAAGAGGAAGAGTTTGCAAAGTCTACAAATGAAAACTATGTTTCAGATGAAATTTTAGATTATTACAAAAAGCTAAGGGTTTTAGACAATATAAATGGTATTCAGATGAGGTTACCTTTTTATATTAATTTGAATTAATAGTAAAGTTTAGGGATAAAAAAAGCCAATCTTTTGATTGGCTTTTTTTAGTATCAAGAATTTTTATTTATTCTTTCCTGCCAGTTCTAAAAACTTATCGTAAGAAATTTCTTTTTCTTTTAGTTTTACTGTGTTTTTGAAATATTCAGTTATTTTTTTGTCTGCTAACATTTCAATAATACGATTAGACTCTTCTTTTTTGCCTAGAAGACCAATAGCTGTTTCAGTTAATTCTTTGTCTTCTGGTGCAGGCATACCATATTGAGCAAAATTGCTTAATAGTAATTCTTTTGTGAAAGCTATAATCTCTTCATTTTCAATTTTTAGATCATTCGCTTTGAATATATCATTTTGAATAAGTTGCCACTTTAAATTTTTAGCATAAGCATCGTACTCTTCTTCGATTTGCTCTGGCAGAATAGGATTTTCATTTGAAAGTCTAATCCATCTTTTTAAAAAGCTGTCAGGTAAAGTTATTTTAGTGTTTTTAATTAAATCCTCAATGATGGAACTAGTAAGAAGCCTATCAGAATCATTAACAAACATTAAAGCTAAATCAGTTTTGATTTTTTCTTTCAACTCATCTTCCGAATTGATTTTACCTTCTCCAAATAAACGGTCGAATAACTCTTGATTTAAATCAGCCATTTCCATTCGTTTAATTTCGTTGATAGTCATTTGGAAAGACTTACTAATATTTGCTAGCTCATCTTCTTTTATACCTAACATAGCAGCTGTATCTTTTCCGCCTCGAGAAACTTTATTCGGATCTACTTTAACAACATCACCAACAACTTTTCCTGTTAGTTCTTTTTTTACTTTTTTGTCTTCAACAAACTCCATAGATATTGTTGAAGAATGCATAATTCCTCCTTCAAGAACAGAACCATCTTTATTTAACTCAACAAATTGAGCTAAAATCATATCGGTATCTTCTACTTTTTCTGTTGAAATTAACTTCCCATAGCGACGTCTTAAATCTTCAATCTGTTTAGCTATAAGTTCTTCGTCAATTTTTACTTTAGTATAATCGTATTTATTTTTAGATGAAATGTCAATTTTCAATTCTGGAGTGATTCCAATATCATAAGTAAATTCAAAGTCACCAGGGTTTTCAAAATCTCCTTTTACTTGATTTGTTTCACTAGGAATAGGGTTTCCTAAAACTTGAATTTTATTTTCGTTTATATGGTTATAAAGGGATTCGTTTACAACTTTATTTAATGTATCGGCTAAAGCTGCTTTACCATGTTGTTTTTCTATCAAAGCCATAGGGACATGTCCAGGACGGAAACCTTTCATTTTAGTTTCTTTTCTATGCTTTTCTAGAACTGTTTTTACTTTGTTGTTGTAATCTTCTGGTTTTAGTTGAACTGTTAACGTTGCGTTAACTGCATCAACATTGTGTTGAGTAACATTCATCTGTAAATATATTTTATAAACTACTTTAAACAAAAAATGGTATTAGCTAACTAATACCATTATAAAGTGAGGATAGAGGGAGTCGAACCCACACGCCTCGCGGCACTAGATCCTAAGTCTAGCATGTCTACCAATTCCACCATATCCCCATAAAAAACAATTTTTGACTATTATTGTCTTATACATTTACCGTTTCGTTTAACGGAGTACAAATTTATTTATTTATTTTAAATAAAAGAAATAAAAAAGAGTTTTTTTTCTTTTTACTTAAAATCTTCATTTGTTTTAAATTTAATTTAGTTTTAATTAAATTTATAGAATAATATAATTTGATTGAGAAATGTCATATAAAAACGTCGTTTTAGTAGACAAAGAAGATAGAGAAGTTGGAGTGATGGAAAAGTTAGAAGCGCATCAAAAAGGTTTGCTTCATAGAGCATTTTCCATTTTTATTTTTAATGATAATGATGAAATGCTTTTACAAAAAAGGGCATTAGGAAAATACCATTCAGGGGGCTTGTGGACAAATACTTGTTGTAGTCACCCTGGTGAAAATGAAGCTATTTTAGAAGCTGGAAAAAGAAGGTTACTGGAGGAAATGAATTACACATCTCATTTAGAGACGTCTTTTAGTTTTATTTATAAAGTAGACTTAGATAATGGCCTTACTGAGCATGAATTAGATCATGTTTTAATTGGCAGGTCAAACTCTAATCCTATTCTAAACCCTGAAGAAGCTTCAGATTATAAATGGATCTCAATCGATGCCGTTATAAAAGATATTAGTGAGAACGAAGGGGATTATACTTTTTGGTTTAAATTAATTTTAAAAGACTACAGAAATAAATTAGAAAAATCTTTAAATATATTACATGAAAGTTTGTAGAAGAGAAACGTTTAATGCAGCTCATAGGCTTTATCGGCCAGATTGGTCGGATGATAAAAATAAGGAAGTGTTTGGTAAGTGTAGCAACCCCAATTTTCATGGACATAATTACGTCTTAGAAACATGGGTTGAGGGAGATATTGATGCTGAAACTGGTTATGTTATTGACCTTAAGGTTTTAAAAGCATTAGTTAAAGAAAATGTTTCGGAGAGATTTGATCATAGGAATTTGAACCTTGATTGTGAAGAGTTTAAAAACTTAATACCTACTGCTGAGAATATTTTATTAGTAATTTATAACCTTTTAAGAGCTAAACTAGACCATAAATACAAACTTAAAGTGAAACTTTGGGAAACGGAAAATAATGTTTTTGAATACGAAGGATAAGAAGAAATTATGAAATCTATATTTTGGCATAGAAGGGATTTAAGGATTGAGGATAATGCTGGATTATATAAAGCTTTAAAAAGTTCTGAAACTGTTATTCCAATTTTTGTTTTTGATGCTTATATTTTAGGTGATTTACCAAAAGACGATCAAAGGGTATTATACATTTATCAACAGATTGAAAAATTAAAAATACAATACCAAAAGTTAGGAAGTGACCTTAAAGTTTTTTTTGGTAAGCCTAAAGACGTAATTTTAAACCTTGTCAAAAAAGAAGGTGTCTTAAATGTTTATACAAACAGAGATTATGAGCCTTATGCCATAAAGAGAGACTTAGAATTATATAATTCACTTGAATCTTTAGGTGTAGATTTTATAGGAGCAAAGGATCATGTAGTATTTGAGAAAAATGAGGTGTTAAAACCAGATAAAAAGCCATATACTATTTTTACTCCATACTCTAAAAAATGGAAAGCAAAGATAAATGAGTTTTATTTATCCTCTTATCCTACGTTAAGTTACGTAGAGTTTCTTTTAAAGGTAGATTTGACTGAACCTTTAGTTCCTTTAAAAGATTTAGGTTTTGATTCAAATGTTAAATCACCTTTTCCAAGTGAGGAGATTTTAATGGATATAATTAATAAATACGAAGAAAGAAGGGATATTCCTTATATAAAAGGGACATCAAGGTTAAGTTTAGCGCTTCGTTTTGGGACAATAAGTATTCGTAAATTGGCAAAAATTGCAATTAATGCCAATGAGAAGTTTTTAAATGAGTTAATTTGGAGAGACTTTTATCAAACGATTCTTTATCATTTTCCTGATAGTGTTACAAAAGCGTTTAAACCAAAATATGATAACGTAGAATGGATAAATGATGAAAGTCTATTTAAGAAGTGGTGTGAAGGTAAAACAGGTTATCCAATTGTAGATGCGGGAATGCGTGAATTAAATGAAACTGGCTTTATGCATAATCGTGTAAGAATGATTACTGCAAGCTTTTTAGTAAAACATTTGTTGATCGATTGGAGATGGGGAGAATCTTACTTTGCAATGAAATTATTAGACTTTGAACTTGCTAGTAATGTTGGTGGATGGCAATGGGCAGCAAGTTCTGGATGTGATGCGGCTCCTTACTTTAGGGTGTTTAATCCAACACTTCAACAACAAAAATTTGACAAAGAATTTAAATATATTAAAAAATGGGTTCCTGAATTTGGAACAACTGATTATCCTTCTCCAATTGTTGAACATGCTTTTGCAAGAGATAGAGTGATTGCGACTTATAAAAAAGCTTTAAATAATAAGTAAAATAAACAATTTAAAAGTAGGGATAAATGCTCTAGCTTTAGTTTGAAAAAGTAAATTAGAAATTTATGGGGTTGAATATTTTAAAAACATTGCTTTTTACTTGCTTTAGTTTTTCGTTATTAGGACAAGTTAATGAGCCTCCCAAATTAGTTGTTGGTATTGTTGTCGATCAAATGTGTTACGATTATTTGTATCGATTTCAAGATAAGTTTTCCGATAGTGGCTTTGTTAAACTAATGAAAGAAGGGACAAACTGTAGAAATACTCATTATAACTATGTACCGACCTATACTGGTCCAGGACATGCGTCTATCTATACTGGAACAACTCCATCCAATCATGGGGTTATTGGGAATCAATGGTTTGTAAAATCAAAAGGTGTAAGTGTTAATTGTGTAAGTGATGGTAATGTGAAAACGATAGGAAGTAGTTCTAACAAAGGGAAATGTTCTCCACATCGTTTATTGTCCAATACAATAACTGATCAATTAAAATTGACTTATAAAGGTTCAAAGGTCGTTTCCCTTTCGATTAAAGATAGAGGCGCTATTCTTCCTGGGGGACATCTTTCAAACGGTTCGTATTGGTTTGATAAGGAAGAAGGTAAAATGATCACTAGTGATTTCTTTAAAGAGGTACTTCCTTCATGGGTTAATGAGTTCAATACTTTAAGCTATCCTTCTAAAAGTATGTCTAATGTTTGGGAAACTTTATACCCAATATCTACTTACACCGAAAGTGAGCCAGATGATTCTAAATATGAGATTTTATTTCCGGGGAAATCTAAACCAGTTTTTCCTTATGATTTATCAGTTACTCCTGAAAAAAGAAAATATGATGTTTTTATATCGACACCATATGCGAACACTTATTTGACAGATTTTGCTATACAATCGATAACTTCCGAGCGTTTAGGCATAAGGGACGATTCTGATTTTTTGTGTATTAGTTATTCTTCTACTGATATTCTGGGACATGCTTTTGGTCCTTATTCAGTTGAATTAGAGGATATGTATCTGAGATTGGATTTAGAGTTAAGTAGATTGATAAAAACGTTAGAAGGTAAAGTTGGAAAAGAAAACTTTGTTTTGTTCTTGACTTCTGACCATGCTGTTGTTCCTGTACCTCAATATTTGGTTGACAAGAAATTACCTGGAGGTTATTTAAATTTAGAGCAAAAAATAATTGAGTTAAACGAGGAGTTACAAGTTAAGTTTGGTTCAAAGTTTATTCAGTCTTATGTAAATAATAACATTTATTTAGATGATAAAACGATTCAATTATTAGGTCTGGATAAGGAGGAGATAGTTGATTTTATAAAAAGTGAAATTAATAAATGGAAAGGTGTAAAAGAGGTTTTTACTTACAAAGATTTAACTCTTGATTGCGAAAAAAGTAAATGGGGCAATATGGTTCGTGAAGGATATGTGAGAGACAGAAGTGGAGATTTGATTTTCATACTTCAGCCTGGTTACTTAACTGAATACTCCGATAAATCTCATAAAGGTACCAGCCACGGTTCAGCATTCAACTATGATACACATGTTCCTTTATTATGGTATGGAAAAGGTATTCATGAAAAAGAAGTTTTTAGAAAAATTGATATAACTGACATAGCA
>Ga0228627_1000214_pt1 | contig 39367 bp, 35 predicted proteins | sample 33DmetaG_FD_190483 | JGI IMG/M metagenome (GOLD analysis project Ga0228627, IMG submission 190483) | Seawater microbial communities from Monterey Bay, California, United States - 33D | ecosystem: Environmental > Aquatic > Marine > Coastal | place: USA: California | collected 2016-09-28 | reverse complement strand
AATAATGGCCAAACCGAAGAAAAAAGGCGGACCTAAACAGAAGTTAAGTCCAGAGGCGAAGAAGGCTAAGGCTAAAAGAGACTTAGAGATAGCTAAAAGCCCTAGAAGAATGAAGATGAAGCGGGATAACTACGCAAAAAGGAAAGAAGCAGGGGAAAAGTTTGGTAAGCTGTGGCTATTAGGTAAAGACTACGACCACGAAGATGGTAAGTTTGAGTCTGTGAAGCGTAATCGTGGTAATGACGGTAATGGTACTAAAAAAGAAGGTAAAAAATAAAAAGAAACAATGGCAATAAACTATACATACCCAGAAAAGGGTTCTCCCGTAAGGTCAGATGAGTTTTTAATTATAGATAGTGCGGATGATTCAACAAAGAAGGTTACAGTAAGTAGTGTGTTATCTTTGACAACCATACCTGCTACAAGTTGGGGTACTATTACAGGTACATTGTCAACACAAACAGATTTACAGACTGCATTAAACTCAAAAGAAAGCACAGCGGGTGCTAGATACATTCCATCAACAGGAATTTCAGTTCAAGCGGATGAAGCTGTTGATTTATCTGATTCAGAATACGAAGACGTATTTATGATTCTACTAACTTGGACTGGAGCGGCTGGAACTATGGCATTAAATTTACCTACCGCTGGAGGAGCTAACGCAAACAGAACAATTAGAATTATATCAGACTCAACTTTTGACGCATCTGGTAACCATAAAACTAATGTTACACCAACAGGAGGTGAAAACTTAGATGGTAGCACTGATGCTTTCCTAATAAATAGAGGGTATGAAGGATTAAAGATTTGGTCTAATGGCACTGAATGGTTTATAATACAGCAAAAAGCATAAAAAATAAAACAAAAAAACAAATAATATGGTAACCCCAATATATCAACAAGGCGAGGAACTACTTTTGAACCAATTTGGGTCTAAGTACTTAGGGGTAGCAGCACACACCAATGTAAACTCTAATGAGTTTATTGTTCAGGAGGATGCAGTTATATCTGTACTTACAGGTGGGGATTCTTCAATAGCTGCTAACAATGTAGATTACAAAGCATCTATGAGTCTTAGTGGGGTTACATTAAAACAAGGGGCATTGATAGTTGCACCACAAGGGGAGTCATTCCAAAGTATGACAATAGATAGTGGTACTATAATGACTTACGACTCTGTTGTTAGTGGAACAAAACCTGTTGCAGTTCCATTACTATTAGATTCATACCCTGACGCTGCGGCAGCTTACTCTTTAAGAAAACTAAGAACTGATTACACAGGCCCAGCTATAAAGGTCAGAAGAACAGTTGGTACTCCATCTAATACAGATATAGGTTTTGTAGATGACGAGTTAGATACTGCTTCTTTACTTTCTTTTGCAAATGGAGGAGATGTTTTTGTTGCAAAGTGGTACGACCAATCAGGGAATGTAAATGATGTAGCACAAGTTAGCGCCTCTGCTCAACCTAAGATAGTTAGTAGTGGAGTTGTTGTAACTACATCAGGAAATTATGCTATTGACTTTTCGGGTGCTACAAAAACTTTAGTAAATGCAACATTTAATAACTCAACTCAAGTTAGTTCTGTGTTTACAATAGTTAAAAGCACATCTTTAGCTCCTCAAGTGATTACAGATGGAGTAGATTTGGCAAGTAGGCAAGTGTCAGGATACTATGCGGGTTCACCATCAGTATTTGCAATTAATAAAGGTGTAACAATTAAATCTGCTGTACCTATTAATACCAATATAAATTTACTATCTACATTCTTTGATGTTAATTCAGACTTGTATCTTAACGGAGAGCAAATATTAAATTCTGTAAATGCAGGAAGTCATACAAGAGAAGGCTTTACTTTAGGCTCAGGGCTTGGTTCGGCTGCATCATTTGAGGGTAGTATTTTTGAAGTTATTGTTTTTGATCAGCAAAATAAATCAAGCGATAGAGTAGGAATTGAAACTAACATAAACACACACTACACAATTTATTAATAAAAATAAAAAAAATGGCAAGTAACAGTAAGGGTGTAAACCCAAGTAGACTAATAGGAACATTCGGCTCTAAGTATTTAGCGGAAGGCACACATACAGGAGTAAATGCTTATGCGTTTATTGCACAGGCTGACACTGCAATTACAGTACTTCTAGGTGGAAATGCAAGTACAGGAGTAGCTACAGATAACTACCTGACATCAATGTCTTTGTCTGGTGTTACATTAAAGCAGGGTGCTTTGATACAAGCTCCAGCTGGAGAGTTGTTTCAGAGTATCACAGTAGGTACTAATGGTGCACTAATAGCTTATAAGTAATGCCTTTTATATCAGCATCGGCAATATCCCCTTACAATAGTATTAGGGGAGGAGCTGCGGGTCCAGCAGGAACCTTACTGTTGGATTTATATCCTGGTGCAGTAGCAGCTTACTCGGTAAGGAAACTTAGTTCAGCTTATACAGGAGACGCTATTAGGGTTAGAGTTGATACAACAGGGCAACCTACATATGATATAGGGTTTGATGCAAATGGAGATTTAGACACCGTTGACTTGCTTTCTAAAGCAGGTTCTAACAGTGTTTATGTAGATATTTGGTACGACCAAAGTGGTGAAGGTATTAATGCAACACAAACTAGTGCATCAAAGCAACCTGTCATTGTAAGCAACGGGGTAGTTAATGAGTTAAACGGAGAGCCTGCTATGAATTTTTTATCTCCTTTCTTAATGGATTTAAATTTATCGCAATACCCATTTACTTCAGGCGGAAGTGCAACGGAAAAATCAATATTTGCAGTAGCTGAAAATGATTCTACGGCTAATCAAAATCTATATAACATTGCAGATACAAGAGATATTTATGCACTAACCTATAATCGTTCAGCTAATAACACCTATGGATTTTTCGGTGCAAATTATGGAAGTATAGGCGGAAATATTACAGGACAAAATATAATTAGTTCTATTGCGATAAGTCCAAGTTCTAAAACTTTTAATAACTCAGTTGAAGGTGTTAGCAGCAACTTAGTTAGAGCAAATTTTAACGATATAAGTATAGGTTCAAGAGGAGGCTCTTACGCAATGGATGGTAACATTCAAGAGCTAGTAATGTATGAATCTAACCAATTATCAAACAGAGCGGGGATAGAGTCTAACATTAACTCTCACTACAATGTCTTTTGGAACGGCTCTCAAACAGGAATACTAGATGATTACCCTGGTTCTACAGCAGCTTACTCGCTAAGGGCGTTAAACTCAGCCTATACAGGACCAGCAATTAGAGTTACAACAACAGGAAGTGATTTCAAAGACATTGGTTTACTTTATGACGGAAGTCTGGATACAGATTCTTTACTTTCCTTTGCAGGTTCTGGTAATGCTACTGTACAAACTTGGTACGACCAAAGTGGGGAAGGTAATAACGCAGTGCAAGGAACCTTATCAAGGCAGCCTAACATTGTTGAATCTGGGGTATTAGTTACTATGTTGGATGAACCAGCTATGGATACAACCAGCCAGCCCAACAGTGGGTTTATTAATTCAAGCCCTTCTAATTTGAAGCCTGCTAATAGTTCTTCAAGTATATTTGTTTTGGGCAGAGATAGCGGCACGGCAGCTAGCACTCGCCACTTGCTTGCATATTCAAATGTTGATATTAGGTTTGCTTACTTAGCAGGTTCAAATGTAAGACTTAGGTCTCAGATTTGGAATAGTAATGGAACGAGTTTAACGACTGAAGTAAGCGCATCAACTAACATACCATTTATTGGGACTTCCATTAGAGGACAGAGTTTTCAAACGGTTTTTAACAACGGAGTTCAAGGACAAAATAAAACTGGATTACCGACTCCAAGCGCTAATACTACTGGGACTTTGAGTTTATTTAGTCTTACAAATAATTTTTCATTTGAGGGATTTTATTCCGAGTTAATATTCTACCCATCTGACCAAATAGAAAACAGAGCAGGAATTGAGAGTAACATCAACTCTAATTACAATATCTATTGGGATGGCTCTCAAGATGGTTTGTTAGATGATTATCCTAATGCTGCGGCAGCCTACTCGTTAAGAGCATTAAGTAGTGAATATACAGGTGCTGCGATTAAGGTTAGAAAAACAGTTGATAGTGTTACAAGTACCAGAGACATTGGATTGCTTTATGATGGAACACTAGATACAGAATCGTTACTTTCTTTTGCAGGTTCTGATGATGTATATGTTCAGATATGGTATGACCAAAGCGGAGAAGGGAATGATGCAACACAAGTTAGTGCGTCCGCTCAACCACAAATTGTAAGTAGCGGTTTGGTTATTGAAGTTAATAATGTTTCAGCAATTGATTTTGATGGAATTGATAATTATTTAGAAACATCTACTTTTACAGAAATTGAACAACCAACAAGTTATTTTGGCGTTTTTAAATTTGACTCAAATAAGAATCAAAATATTTTTGATAGCTCACTTAATGCCAGACAATTAGCAGGAGATGATGGCACAAATTATAAATTTTTCGGAGGTTCTACAATAACAGGAGGTATTACAAATACGAATCAAAATAGTTTTAATGGCATTTTTAATTCTACTGATAGCTTGTTTGTAAATAATACTTCTGTTGTATCAGGTAACGCAGGGACAAATGGAATAGATAAAATAGTAATAGCTTCAAATTATCCTAAAACAGGAGCTTTTTTAGATGGCAAAATCCAAGAGTTAATACTTTACCCATCTGACCAATCAGCAAACAGAGCAGGAATTGAGAGTAACATTAACTCAAATTATAACATTTATTGGGATGGAAGTCAAACAGGGTTGTTAGATGATTACCCTAATGCTACAGCAGCTTACTCGCTAAGGGCGTTAAACTCAGCCTACACAGGACCAGCAATTAGAGTTACAACAACAGGAAGTGATTTTAAAGACATTGGTCTCCTTTACGATGGCAGTTTAGATACAGCTTCTTTACTTACATTCGCAGGTGGTGGAGATGTTTTTGTAACTACTTGGTACGACCAAAGTGGAGAAGGTAATGATGTTGCTCAAGGTAGCCAATCTGCACAACCACAAATTGTAAGTAGTGGAGTTGTTGTAACTACATCAGACAATTATGCTATTGACTTTTCGGGTTCTACAAAAACTTTAGTAAATGCAACATTTGACAACTTAACTCAAGTTAGTTCTGTGTTTACAATAGTTAAAAGCACATCTTCAGCTCCTCAAGTGATTACAGATGGAGTAGATTTGGCAAGTAGGCAAGTGTCAGGATACTATGCAAACAATCCTTCAGCGTTTGCAATTAATAAAGGTGTAACAATTAAATCTGCTGCGTCCATTAATCAAAATATAAATTTACTATCTACATTCTTTGATGTTAATTCAGACTTGTATCTTAACGGAGTTCAAATATTAAATTCTGTAGATGCAGGAAGTAATACAAGAGAAGGCTTCACTTTAGGCTCAGCGCTTGGTTCGGCTGCATCATTTGAGGGTAGTATTTTTGAAGTTATTGTTTTTGATGAGCAAAATAAATCAAGCGATAGAACAGATATTGAAACTAACATAAATAATTATTACAATGTATATTAAAGGGACAGAACAAGAGTGTTTAGCGTATGACGCTGAAGTAACAGCAGGTGAAAATTACACAGGCGGAACAATTAGATGGGGAGAGCCTATTGAAATTGATGGGTTTAATTATATGCCTGTTAACGATAGGTATCCAACATCGCTGACAACGGTTTCAGAATTACCGCCTCAGCCAGACCCAGACGTAGAGCAGTAAAGTAACAAAGTAAGGGTTAAAATTAAATTTATTTGTAACAAAGTAAGGGTTAAAATTAAATTTATTTGTAGATATATAAGTTTACATAGTTTGTATATTTGTAATCAATTAAGTTTACTTGTAATAAAGTAAGGGAAGTTTCAAGTAATCCTTGACAAACAAATAGACAAAAGACACGAAAGCATATGGATAGCGATAGCCTTATATTGGTAGTAGGTGGTTTAGCTGGGGCGCTTGGGATTAAAGAGATTTGGGGCATCGTAAAAAAGAAGATGGACATCAATCACTCTGTATCTTCAAGCCATAGCAGCTACAAGCAAAAAAGAATAGAAGAACTAGAAGATGAGCTGAAAGAAGCTAATCAAACTATACTTGAGTTAACAATAAGGGTGTCTAAATTAGAAGAAAGAATGCTGCACGTTGCAAAGAATAGAGTAAAAAAGTAAAAAAATAAGTAACTATATATAACAACAATAACAAACAAAAATTAAAATGGCAAACGAAGTAATTAACTTAAACACGGTATTTAGTGGTTTCAATAGTGGAACAGACTTACAACCAAAGAACACAAGAACAAACAACCAAGGTGTAAAAATCAACGACATCGCAGGGTTTATAAAAATTGTAGATGCAGAACCAACAGAAGGTGTTGCTGGAGATATGGTAATGGTTACCGATGGGGGTAGCAGTGCTGTTCTTTATGTGTGCATAGCAACAGACACTTTCGCTACACAAACATTTACAGTAGCATAATAAACCTTAACTCCGGGTCAAAGGAGTAACAATCTAATTTAATTTAATTCAATATAATTATGTCTAACGAAATCGTTAAGAATCTAAACTTCGGAGACGAAGGTAAAAATAAAGTCTTTCAGGGGGTCTCAAAGCTAACCAAGGCCGTAAGCTCTACATTAGGGGCAAGCGGCAAGTGTGTTATGCTTGAGGACTCATCTGGAAAACCATTAATCACAAAAGATGGGGTGACAGTAGCTAACTCAATTACGCTACTAGACCCTGTTGAAAATATGGGTGCTACGCTTCTAAAGGAAGCCGCTAGACAAACCGTTAAAGAAGCAGGAGACGGAACAACAACTGCTACGGTACTAGCACACTCTATTTTAAAAGAAGCATTTGAAACAAAGGACTACAACTCAAGAGAGGTAAGGGATGGAATAAGTTCTGCCGTTGAAAAGGTTGTAGCTTACTTAGAAAGTAAAGCTGTAGATGTGAGTGGCGATATGCTAAAGCAGGTCGCTACAATATCATCTAACAACGACTCAGATTTAGGGTCAATGATAGCTAAAGCTTTTGAAGACGTTGGCGAGAATGGTGTGGTAAGTATGGAAATATCTAATGACGAGGAAACATCTGTAGAGATTGTTGATGGTGCGTCACTAGACAAGGGCTTAAAGAACCATCATTTTATTAATAACAAAGAAAAAGGTTCATGTGAGCTAAATAACCCACTGATACTAATTGTAGAGAGCAAGATACCTAACGTAAGAAAAGTTCAAAGCATCCTTGAACACGTTATTAAGAACAAGAAAGAACTATTAATCATTGGAGACGCTGACGAACAATTAGTCACAGCAATTTCAATGAACGTATCTAAGGGGAACATCAAAGCAAACATTATTGATGCACCTGACTTCGGTATAAATAAAAAGCAGACGCTACAAGACTTCGCAGTTTTAACTGGAGCTACAGTAATAAACGAAGACCTTGGAGACGATATGGACCTGATTGATGTAAGTCACTTAGGAACGTGCTTGAAGTCAATAACAACGTCTGAAGAAACAATCATTCAAGTAGATGGAATGAGTGATGACGTTAAAGACTTAATGAAGCAGCTTAAAAAAGAATTAAAGACCACAAAGATTAACGGCAAGAAACATTTACTTGAAAAAAGACTTTCAAGACTTGGAGGTAAGGTAGGAGTTGTTAAGGTGGGTGCGAACTCAGAGGTTGAACTAAAAGAGAAGGCTGACAGAGTTGAGGATTCAATTTGTGCTACTAAAGCAGCAATTAAAGAAGGTATACTTCCAGGTGGAGGGATTGCTTTACTCAACGCTAATAACAAGATTAAATCTAAGAACGTAGGAGAGGAGATATTGCTAAAGGCTATAAAAGCACCATTCCAAACGATAATGGACAACGCTGGTGTTAAGATAGGGCTTGTGAACTCAAATGAAGGTCTAGGAGTCAATGTAATAACGGGGGAGATTGTTGATATGGTTAAGTCTGGAATAGTTGACCCACTACTTGTTACAAAGAGTGCATTAAAGAATGCAGCATCTGTTGCCAATACGATACTAGCAACTGATTGTGTAATTAATAACTTAAGAGCATAATGAAAGCGGTAGGAAAGTATATGTTGATAGAGCCTGTAAAAGAAAAAGAAGTATCTACGAAGGGTGGTTTGATTTTAGGAGAGAATCACAGAGAAGATATAAGGTACAGAGAGGCTAAAGTAAAAACCATAGGAACGTTGGTTGAAGGAGTACAAGATGGGGATACCATTTATTACGACAGACACGCGGGGTTTGATATGGAAATTGATAAGGTTATATATAAGGTTATTAAAGAGTTTGACGTTGTTGTTGTTTTATGAAACGTTTAGAGGCCAATGATATAAAGAATTTAAGCTTACTAAAGCATTATCGCATTATCAGGCGGTGGGCTTGCAGAAACAATGGGCTTTCTGATGCAGATCTAGAGTTATTAATTTACCTAGACTGCATTGGTCTTTTTAACAGACTTGATTTTATAGATGGAGCTTATTCTTACAGTTGGGATAATAGAAGATGGGCAAGATTAAAAGCGGATGATTGGATAAATGTGTTTGCTAAAAGAAACAGAACAACTACAAAAAGTAATGTGTATAAAGTTTCTTTTAAAGGCAAGCAGCTAATAAACAAAATATACCGCATAATGTTAGGGGAAGAAGACATTCCAACTAGTACAAAAAGAAATGTTATAATGAAGGGTAAAAGATACTCTGACAAAGTCCTTATAAAATCAATTAAAAACGTAAACAACGATAAATCAATATAAATAACTATTATGAATGAACTTGAAATGGAGCAAGCAAGGCTAGATGGCATGGCAAAAGCCGTACAGGGGGAAGCAAAGCCAGAAATTGCAATACCGCCAATAGCTCCTGTAGCACCTATTGTTGACCCACTAGTACAAGCAACTAATACAAATTTTTCACCACGAACCCAGTTTGCAGCCAATAATATTTTTGGCACTCCAAGCGACAGAGGGCTAGTATAAATAAAAGCTATGAAAAGTAAAAAAATGGTAAAAACAAAAAGAATGTACAGCCCAGCTCAAGGGTCTGACGCGGTATGGGCAGGCCCATTAAATATGGATAACCAGCCACGAGGCTACGGATCTAGCAGTGGTTGTAAAGGCATTCAGTTGCTAGCTAAAAATATGCCAGAATACATACCAGGCCCAATCTCAAAGATTGCTAAAGGCAAGGATGGAATGGGTATGAATTAATGGTGATGGGAGACTTGAAGTTATATGCAGCCAACATGCTAGTAATGATGATTACTATGTCTGATATAGAAGTTATACTTAAAATACTTTTGCTATTGGTAACCATAGGGTATACCGCATTTAAATGGATCTCAATTGCAAAAAAATATAAAAAACACAGCAAAAAATAATATTATGCCATATAAGAAAGCAGTAAAAAAAGCAGTAAAGAAAGGGGCAAAAGCAGGTGCAAAGAAAGCTACAAAAGCAGTAGTTAATAAAAAGCTAGATAAGCTGCCACCAGCATTAAAGAAAGCAATCTTAAAAGCGAAAGCTAAAAAGAAAAAGTAAAAGCGATGGATAAGATAAGTAAACACGTATCTTATAAAGAAGCTACAAGAAGTGCAACAGCTGCACGAATGAACTTAAATAACGCTCCTGATGAAGACCAAATTAAATGTATGGGTATTTTATCAGAAAAGATATTTGAGCCCCTTAGAAAGCACGTGGGAGGCCCTATACGGATCAATAGCTTCTTTCGTTCTCCTGAATTAAACAAATCTGTTGGGGGTAGCACAACTTCTCAGCACTGCAAAGGCCAAGCTATGGATTTAGACGATTCATACGGCCATGCAACCAATGCTGAAATGTATGAGTTCATAAAAGAGAACTTAGACTTTGACCAGATGATATGGGAATTTGGCGATGATGATAACCCAGATTGGGTTCACGTATCTTACATATCTTCAAAAGCAAACAGGAATAGATGCTTAGCAGCTTATAAAGAGCACGGCAGAACACGATATAAAATAATATAATGGCATATACACAACCATCGAGTCCGTTTTTTGCAAAAAGCAAACCACCGGCTCCATCAAAAAAGAAATCTTTAGGGTACTATAATAAGGCAAATAAAACCGGGACAGGTGCTGCCGCAGGTGGCGGTATGACAGCGAAAGGTGTTGCAAAGTATAAAAGAGATAATCCTGGTAGTAAACTACAAACTGCTGTAACTAAAGATCCTTCTAAGCTAAAACCAGGAGGTAAGGCAGCAAAGCGTAGAAAAGCATTTTGCGCTAGGTCTAAAAGCTGGAAAAGTGAACGCGGTAGAGCCGCAAGAAGAAGATGGAATTGTTAATAATAAATAAATAAACATTATGAAAAAAAAGTACGATAACTCAGCAAAAGCTAAAATGATAAGAGTAGCAGCTGATGAAAAAGACAAGAAGAATGCTTCTGCCGCAGGCAAGGAAAGGTTAGATTATGATATTAAAAGCATGATCAATATGAAAGGAACTTCTATGGGATACGGTAAAATGTCAAAAAGCGGCATTATGCAGTGCGGAAGCTGTATTGGTAAACACATGAAAGGTAGCAGCGGGCTTAAAATGAGTGCGGACCTTAAGTACATGCCAGTTATGGACAGAGAGAAGGACGCGATGAAAAAAGGCGATATGTAATATGGGGTTTAAGTTATCTAACCCGCCATATAAGACCGAACCCGTCCCGGTCTATGAAGCAGACTTGGGACCTGGTGTTCTTGGACAAAGTAATAACAATGGCACTATCATAATAAATGAGAAGCTAGACCCTAAGTTTCACAAAGAGGTTATTAGGCACGAAGCTGTCCATATTAATCAAATGTCACGAGGCGACTTAGATTACGACGACAATAATATATATTGGAAGGGTAAGAAGTACTCAAAGAATAATCCCAAGATAGCTATGGCTAGCCCTGCTAATTCGCCTTGGGAAAAAGAGGCATATAAAAAGTCTAAGACTAAATATAAAGATACAAAATACAATGTCTAAAAAATTTAAGGATACGAAGCTAGGTGCATTTTTAGGTAATACAGCTCCACATATATTAGATATAGCTGGGGACTTATTACCAGATGCAGGCGTATTAGGTATGGTAAAAAACCTCATTGAGAAAGATGACAAGATTAAGCCTGAGGATAAGAAAGTAGCTTTAACAAAGACAAAAGAAATGTATGAGCTGGAGGTTAAAGACAGAGACTCAGCAAGAAGCAGAGAGGTGGAAGTTAAAAAGACTGGTAGCAAAGATATTATGATGATGCTTACGGGCATTGTAGGTTTAGTATCATTCCTATTTATCATATACGCGGTAGTTTACGAGGAAGGAGTTTTACATAATGAACTCTTTGTACACTTAATGGGCATGGTTGAAGGTGTTGTAATCAGTAACATATTTGCATACTACTATGGTAGCAGCGCAGAAAAGTAACAAAAAGCGAGTGATAATAAGAAGTAAGTAATCAAATTAAATTTAATATAATGAGAATAACAGACGAAGAGCTAGAGCTCATCAGGGAGCAACAAACAAAAATTGCTCAAATTAAGCAAGACATCGGCACACTAGAACTTAGAAAGCACGAGGTCATGGGCGTAATGCTTGATGTAAATCAAGAAGTCGAAGAAACAAAAACCACACTAGAAGAAAAGTATGGTCGTGTAAACATTAACCTTGATGACGGTACTTATACTGCTGTTGAGGAAGAAGAATCTAAGTAATGAGTAGTGTTGTAAGAAAAATCAGTATAGGATCTGATTACAAAAATGATGCAATGCACTATTCTATAGGACAGCAAGTGTATGGCGGTCATGAAATATCTGATATTCTTCTTGACGAGAAAGATAGTTCTTACAACATCTATATAAAAAAGGGTGAAGAAGTACTTCCTTGGAAAAAGTTTAATAGCAATATGGCTATTTCAGTTGAGTACGATTTACAGTATTAATGAAAAGTATTCACGATTTTATCGTAAAACCCATAGAGGGTCGATACAATAATACTGTAAAGGTTAATGAGGTTGATCTCATAGTTAACACAAGAATTGAAGAGTTTAAAAGTGTAAGTAAAGTTGCTGAAGTAGTAGCTTTGCCATTAGCTATAAATACTAAAATAAAAGTTGGGGATAAAGTCATAGTACACCACAACGTATTCAGAAGATTCTATGACATTAGAGGCAACGAAAAAAACAGTAGAAGTTTTATTAAAGAAGATATGTATGCTTGCTCACCTGAGCAGATTTATATGTATGGAGCAAATAAGACTAATCTTGATTATTGTTTTGTAAAACCTTTAGTAAGCCACGACATTTTTTCTTTAGATAAAGAAAAGCCACTTGTTGGAATATTAAAGTATGGAAACAAAGGGTTAGCCAATGTAGGGATAAATGAAGAGGATTTAGTATCTTTTAGACCAGAGTCAGAGTTTGAGTTTATCATTGATGGCGAACTATTATATTGTATGAAATTAAATAACATTGTTGCGAAACATGAACGTAAAGGAAACGAAGAAGAATATAATCCAAGCTGGGCAAAGAGCAGTTGAGGAATTAATAAAGGTAGCTAAAGAGGCTATTGTTGATTCAGACGATGACTTATCTGCGGATAAGTTAAAGAATGCAGCTGCAACTAAGAAGCTAGCAATATTCGATGCTTTTGAAATTCTAAACAGAATTGAGCAGGAGAAAGAGATGTTAGATGATAAGCCTAAAGACGACACCAAAAAGAAAAGTGAGTTTAAAGGGTTTGCAGAAGGTAGGGCCAAATTCAGTTAGTATGTACGAACAAACACTATATAAAGTTCTAGATAACTATATAAAGGCATCTACTATAAAAAAGAAAAACAGGCATAGGACCTGGAAGTATGGTTATGATGAAGACCATGACATGGTCATTATAAGTAAAACGGGTAAGATAGGAGCGATTTATGAAATACAAAATCTTAAGATAGCCTTACCTGCTGAGTTTGAAACTCATAACTTTAAAGACAAGAAGTGGTCTCACACAGAGTACCCTAAAGAATTAAATAGAATAAAAACAATCTTTGATTGGAAGGAGTACCCTGAAGATTTTAAAGAAAAATGGTACGATTATATTGAGAAAGAATTTGAAAGAAGAGAACAGGGATTTTGGTTTAATAATAAGGGTAATCCTACTTACATTACTGGCACTCATTATATGTACTTGCAATGGTCAAAAATTGATGTTGGGCCGCCCGATTTTAGAGAATCAAACAGGTTATTCTATATATTCTGGGAAGCCTGCAAAGCGGACCATAGAGCCTTTGGGATGTGTTACCTTAAGAATAGACGGAGTGGATTCTCCTTTATGTCTTCAGGAGAGACAGTTAACCTTGCCACAATATCAGTTGATTCCAGATATGGAATACTTTCAAAGTCAGGGCCTGATGCAAAAAAGATGTTTACCGACAAGGTTGTACCAATCTCGGTTAACTACCCGTTTTTCTTTAAACCCATACAAGATGGTATGGATAGACCAAAAACAGAACTTGCATATAGGATACCTGCTTCAAAACTTACAAGAAGGAAACTTGATGCTAATGAAAACCCAGAGGATCTCAAAGGGCTGGATACTACGATTGACTGGAAAAATACAGGTGACAACTCCTATGATGGAGAAAAACTAAAGTTACTTGTACATGATGAATCAGGCAAATGGGAGAAGCCTAATAACATACTAAATAATTGGCGGGTTACAAAGACTTGTCTTAGATTAGGTAGTAGAATTATTGGTAAGTGTATGATGGGTTCAACATCAAACGCGCTAGATAAAGGAGGAGATAATTTTAAAAAATTATATTATGCATCAGACGTCACGAGGAGAAACAGCAATGGACAGACTGCTTCAGGATTATATTCTTTGTTCATACCTATGGAATGGAACTACGAAGGATACATTGATTCTTATGGACTACCTGTATTCGATACACCAGAAGAGCCAGTAGAAGATCCTTATGGGATGCCAATTAAGCAAGGAGTTGTTGAGTTCTGGGATAATGAAGTTGCAGGTTTAAAAGATGATCAAGACGGGTTAAATGAATTTTATAGGCAGTTTCCGAGAACGGAACAACACGCTTTTAGAGACGAAGCAAAAGAATCTTTATTTAATCTAACAAAAATATATCAGCAGATAGATCACAACGAATCTATGGCGGCAAGCACTCTTGTTACAAGAGGTAACTTCCAATGGGAGAATGGTATTAAAGATACTAAAGTGATGTTTATGCCAAACAAAGACGGGAGGTTTTATGTTTCATGGATACCACCAATTAGTTTGCAGAATAGAATTATATCTAAGCACGGAACGAATTACCCAGGCAACGAACACTTAGGGGCATTTGGATGTGATAGTTATGATATATCAGGAACAGTAGACAGCAGAGGTTCTAATGGTGCTTTACATGGGCTAACGAAGTTTAGCATGGAAGAAGCTCCAGCTAACCATTTCTTTTTAGAATACATTGCTAGGCCGCAAACAGCGGAAATGTTTTTTGAAGATGTATTAATGGCATGCGTGTTTTATGGTATGCCAATACTAGCAGAGAATAATAAACCTAGATTATTATATCACTTTAAAAATAGAGGTTATAGAGGGTATTCAATGAATAGACCAGATAAAGCATATAATAAGTTGTCTGTTACAGAAAGAGAAATAGGTGGGATACCCAACTCAAGTCAAGATATAATGCAAGCACATGCTGCTGCAATAGAAACATATATAGAGGAACTTGTTGGAATTTTAGGTGATGATGAAATGGGGGATGTTTACTTTCAAAGAACATTAGAAGATTGGGCAAGATTTAATATAAACAATAGAACGAAGCATGATGCTTCTATTAGTTCCGGTCTGGCTATTATGGCTTGTAACAGAAACCGTTACGCGCCGGTAAACAAAGTAGTAAGAAAAAATATAAATCTAGGAATGAAGAGATACGACAATTCTGGGAATTATTCAAAAATAATAAATTAAATGAACGTAGGCGCAAATCCAAACAGTGTATTCCCTAGCCAAGTGGTTAGTGATGAGGAAAAATCAAGCTATGAATATGGCGTTCAGGTTGGTAGAGCAATTGAAGCAGAATGGTTTCAGCAAGGCGGAGTTGGCAATAGATTTGCTACAAATTACAATCACTTCCACACGCTTAGATTATATGCAAGAGGCGAACAGCCCGTACAAAAATATAAAGATGAGTTAGCAATAAACGGTGACTTATCTTACTTAAACCTTGATTGGAAACCGGTCCCAGTGATTTCAAAGTTTGTAGATATAGTTTCTAATGGCATAACAGAAAAAGAATACGAAATAAAAGCATATGCCCAAGATCCTGGCTCTACAAAGAAAAGGACCGACTATGCTGAAAAGATGTTACAAGACATCATAATGAAAGAGCAGCTTATTAAGCTTAAGGAACAAACAGGAATTGATGCGTTTAATACAGATAACCCTGACAAGCTTCCCGATACGCCCGAAGAATTGGCTACTCATATGCAGCTTGATTATAAGCAATCAATAGAGATAGCAGAAGAAGAAGTTATAAACCAAGTACTTGCTAAAAACAAGTTTAATGAGGTTAGGAAAAGATACAATTACGATTTAACTGTATTAGGCATAGGTGTAGTAAAAACAACTTGGAACAAAGCAAATGGGGTTGTTACAGAGTACTGCGACCCGGCTAATATGGTTTATTCTTATACAGATGATCCAAACTTTGAAGACATATATTATGTTGGTGAAGTAAAATCAGTATCGATACCTGAGTTAAAAAAGCAATTTCCAAATATACCGGAAGAGGAGCTTAAGCGCATTGAAGAAATGCCTGGCAATAGAAACTATATTACAGGCTGGCAAGGGTATGATGAAAACACAGTGCAAATATTGTATTTTGAATACAAAACTTATAACAATCAAGTATTTAAAATAAAGCAAGGTGCAAATGGATTAGAAAAAGCAATACAAAAAACAGATAGCTTTAATCCACCAGAAAACGATACGTTTAAAAGAGTATCAAGAAGTATAGAGGTATTATATAGTGGGGCGAAAGTATTAGGCAATAACCAAATGTTAGAATGGAAGCTTGCAGAGAATATGACAAGGCCATTTGCAGATACCACTAAGGTAGATATGAATTATGTTATATGTGCCCCTAGAATATATAACGGTAGAATTGATTCACTAGTGAATAGAATCACCGGATTTGCGGATATGATTCAATTAACTCACCTTAAGTTACAGCAAGTAATGTCAAGAATGGTTCCTGACGGGGTGTTCTTAGACGTCGATGGTTTAGCAGAAGTTGATTTAGGCAACGGAACAAACTACAATCCTGCTGAAGCACTTAATATGTATTTCCAAACGGGTAGTGTTTTAGGTAGATCTATGACACAAGATGGTGAATTAAACAGAGGCAAGGTGCCAATTCAAGAACTGCAGACATCGAGCGGAGGAGCAAAAATACAATCACTGATACAAACGTATCAATATTATTTGCAAATGATACGGGATGTAACCGGGCTTAATGAAGCAAGAGACGGTTCTGCTCCAGCTAAAGATGCACTCGTAGGGCTTCAAAAGATGGCCGCTAATCAATCCAACGTAGCAACAAGACATATATTGCAAGCAAGTTGTTATTTGGCCCTTAGAACGTGCGAAAACGTCTCAAGAAGAATAGCAGACTCATTAGAATATGCTTTAACCGCAAACTCATTAAAGAACAGTATAACACATTTTAATGTTGCTACGTTAGATAGTATAAAGGAACTTAACCTGCATGACTTTGGTATATTCTTAGAGTTAGAACCAGACGAAGAAGAAAAAGCACAACTAGAACAAAATATTCAAGTTGCTTTACAATCGGGAGGTATTGACTTAGAGGACGCGATAGATATTAGACAAGTAAAAAATCTTCAATTAGCAAACGAGATATTAAAGACTAGAAGGAAAGAAAAAGCGGCGGCGGCTCAAAAAGCACAACAAGCTAATATACAGGCCCAAGCACAGGCTAACGCCCAGTTGGCAGAACAAACGGCAATGGCAGAAGTTCAAAAACAGCAAGCGTTGACAGCAGAAAAAGTAAATCTTGAGCAAGCTAAATCTCAGTTTGAGATACAAAGAATGCAAACAGAGGCTCAGATTAAGAGAGAACTTATGGCCGAAGAGTTTAACTTTAACATGCAGCTAGCCCAGGCAAGAATTAAGTCCGAGTCTGAAAGAGAAAAAGAAATAGAAGATAGAAAAGATAAGCGTGTAAAAATAACAGGTACACAACAGTCAGAAATGATTGATCAAAGAAAAAACAACTTGTTACCGAAAAACTTTGAAAGTTCAGGTAATGATGTATTAGGAGGCTTCGGGCTAGAAAAGTTTGGGCCTAGATAGAATTTTTTAATTTATATTATATTATATTATGTCAGAAGAAGTAAAGCAAGAGGGCGACTTTAAAATAAAAAGTAAGCCTAAAATGAAAAAGCTTAATAAAGAAACTGAAACCATTAAAGTAGATTTATCTGCTAAAGATAAGGTTGAAGAAGAAGTTATTAAGGTTGATTTAAACAAAAACAATGCCAATAAAGAGCAAGAAACAACAGCAGTGGTTGCAGATAAACCAGCCGAAACTGTACAAGAAGTGGATACAGAAGTACCATCAGGGGAAAGCACCGTTCAAGATGAAGGGTTTGCAGGCATCCAAGAAATAACTGAAGAAGAAGCTAAAGAAGTAAAAGAAGTTGTAAAGGAAGCTAAGGAAGCAATCAGGGATGAAAAGATTACGGGTAAGCCGTTACCTGAAAATGTTGAAAAGCTTGTTGCCTTTATGGAGGAAACGGGAGGAAATGTAGAAGACTATGTTAGGCTTAATGCAGATTACTCAAACGTTGACAATGATGTACTTTTAAAAGAGTACTATAAAAAAAGTAAACCTCATCTAAACGATGAAGAAATAAAATTCCTTTTAGAAGACAATTTTTCGTATGACGAAGACATTGATGAAGAAAGAGACATACGTAAAAGAAAATTAGCGTATAAAGAAGAAGTTGCAGAAGCCAAAAGCTTTTTAGAAAACTTGAAGGGTAAATACTACGATGAGATTAAGTTAAGACCAGGCGTAACCCAAGAGCAGCAAAAAGCAATGGAGTTCTTCAACCGATACAATGAAGAAGCAAGCTTAACCGAGCAGAAGCACGACAGGTTTAAGAAAGCTACATCTAATCTTTTAAACGAAAATTTCAAAGGTTTTGAATACGAAGTCGGAGGAAAGAAATTTAGATATGGTATTAATAACCCAAGTAAAATTGCTGAGCAACAATCTAATATTGATAATTTTGTCAAAAAGTTTGTCGACGAACGAGGCGAGATAGTTAATCACGAAGGTTATCACAAAGCAATGCATGCTGCTCAAAATATGGATCAGATTGCTAATCACTTTTATGAGCAAGGCAAAGCAGATGCTGTTAAGGATGTTGTAGATAGTTCTAAGAACATATCAAACACTCCAAGACAAACAGCTGGCGATGCAGTTTTTGTAAATGGTATTAGAATTAAGTCCGTAACCGGAGCGGATTCTTCAAGATTAAAAATTAAAAAATCACAATTTAACAATTAAAAAAACAAAACAAAATGGGACAATTTTTTCCAACAGCTAACGATCCACTAGGAAAGTTTAGCTTACAACCGATGCCTACTAAAAGCGCATCACCTTCTAACTATTTAAGTTTCACCGATGGTGACAATGACTTTGCACAGCAGTATTTGCCAGAGCTTTACGAAGCTGAGGTAGAGCGATACGGAAACAGAACTCTATCAGGATTCTTAAGAATGGTAGGTGCTGAAATGCCAATGACTTCTGACCAAGTTGTATGGTCTGAGCAAAACAGATTACACATTGGGTATGAAAATGGAGCAGGAGATTTATCTGTTACTGTTACAGATGCTGCTAACGGAGCAATTACTTTAGGATCAGAGCACATTAACTCAATTAGAATAGGTGCAACTATTGTTATTCAAAACAAAGTGGCTTCACCTGATGTTGATGCAGGAAAAGTAGTTAAAGCTTATGTTAGCGGTGTTGCTGGCAATATTATTACAGCTTTACCTTACACAGAAGCTAGCTTGAACGTTTCTTTTGATACCTCTGACCCAGTAAATTTATTTGTATTTGGTTCAGAGTTTGTTAAAGGATCTGACAGAATGCCAGGTTCTTTAGAAGCTTCATTTACACAGTTCAATAACAAGCCAATTATCATTAGAGACAATTACGAAGTAACTGGTTCTGATGCTGCACAAATTGGATGGGTTGAAGTTGCTGCTGAAGATGGAACATCAGGATACCTATGGTACTTGAAGTCTGAAGGAGAAACAAGATTACGTTTCCAAGACTATTTAGAAATGGCAATGGTTGAAGGTGAGTTAAATACAAATGGAGTAACTGCAGGAACTGTTGGTGCTCTTTTAGGAGATAACTCTGGTACTGAAGGTCTTTTTGCTGCTATTACTGCAAGAGGTAACGTATACCAAAACTACGCAAGCGGTGCTGGAGCCGGTGGTGCTGGAACACGAAGTGCTTTAGGAGACTTTGATTTAATTTTGGCAAATCTTGATAAGCAAGGAGCTATCGAAGAGAACATGTTATTCTTAGACAGAGCTACTTCTTTAGACTTTGATGATATGTTAGCTGCACAAAATTCTTACGGAGCAGGTGGTACATCTTACGGTGTATTTGAAAACTCTGAAGAAATGGCATTGAACTTGGGATTTGACGGTTTCAGAAGAGGTTCTTATGACTTTTACAAGACTGATTGGAAATACTTAAACGATGCTACCACTCGTGGTTTAGTTGATAATGTAGAAGGTGTATTAGTTCCTGCTGGAACAAGCACAGTATACGATCAAATGTTAGGTACTAACATCAGACGACCATTCTTACACGTACGTTATAGAGCTTCAGAGGCTGACGACAGAAGAATGAAGTCTTGGATTACTGGATCTGTTGGAGGTGCTGCTACTTCTAGCTTTGATTCGATGACAGTAAACTTCTTATCTGAAAGATGTTTAGTTACACAAGCTGCTAACAACTTTGTATTATTTACAAAATCATAGTAGTTCATTATTGTAATGTTACCCTCGTCAATTAGGCGGGGGTAACTATTACTTTTATTTTTTTATTAAATTTTATTATATATTATGGCAACAAAAGCCCCAAAAAGAAAAGCAGTACAAGCAAGTGCTGCTCCAAAAAAAGAAATTATTATTGAAGAGACTATAGTACAAGAAGAAGCTATAGCTCACCCTGTTAGTACTGAGCAAGAAAGCGCAGATCCTAGGTGGGAAATTAAAGACAGAAGATATTACTTAACAAGCAATAGGTCCCCGTTAAGCTTTACTTTAGCTGCTAAACATTCACAAAGACATCCTTTAATGTACTTTGATGAAGAGTTAGGCTACGAAAGAGAACTTAGATATGCAACAAATCAAGTATCTCCATTTGTTGACGAACAGAAAGGGCCTGTAACATTGGCTCATATTGTGTTTAAAGATGGCGTACTAATGGTACCTAAGAAAAAACAAAGCTTACAAAAGTTATTATCTTTATATCATCCACAAAAAGGAATGACATATGCGGAGCAAGATGAGGTTGCCGAAGCGGTAGATGAACTAGAAGATATTAACCTTGAAATAGAGGCTTTAGTATTAGCGCAAGGATTAGACATAGATCATGCAGAAGCAATCCTTAGAACGGAGTTGGGATCTTCGGTTAATAAGATGACAAGTAAAGAACTTAAGCGAGACTTAATGCTACTTGCTAAAAGTAACCCAGCTTTATTTATAAGCTTAGCAAATGACGAAAACGTAGAGCTTAGAAGCTTTGGTATCAGAGCAGTTGAAGCAGGGATATTATCTATATCTCCGGATCAAAAAACCTTTATGTGGGCATCAAATGGAAAGAAACTTATGACAGTTCCTTTTGAAGAGCACCCATACTCTGCACTAGCTCGTTGGTTTAAAACTGATGAAGGCATGCAGGTATATTCGAGCATAGAGAAAAAGTTCGGATAACACGTAACTATATTTATAAGGGTAGACTAGCTTGAATGTTGGTCTACCCATATAATAAAATAAAATAAAAATATGGCAATAAATGTAAATACCGTATATAAGACTGTACTACTAATCCTTAACAAGGAGGAAAGAGGCTATGTAACTCCAGATGAGTTTAATAAGATCTCAGCACAGGTTCAATTAGAAATATTCGGCAATTATCACAACGATTTAAATCAACAATTAAGAGTGCCGCAAAGCGATACAGACTATGCTGATCGTGTAGCCTCAGTTGATGAACATTTGTCTATATTTAAAACAGAGGGGCCCGCAACATATGTTCCTACAGCTGGAACAATACCGGCTCATTTTTCTTTGCCAACCACAGATATTTATGGCAACACAGTAGAGCTATTCACATTGGGGACTGTATCTTATAAAGAACAAGTTGAATTACAAAGGCTTCAAAGAATGGAGTTCTACAACATCCAAAAATCTCCCCTAACAAAATCCACAGAAACATACCCAACATATTTGCTTGAGAACGACAGACTTTATGTGAAGCCTGATACGGTTACTAGCCAAATAAATGTAAACTTTTTAAGAAAGCCACTAGACCCTAGATGGGGATATTACATTGGCAGTGTTGGGCAATTTATTTATGATACAACCGCTTATGGGGCAGACTTAATAAATACTGGTACTGGCACTTTAACAAGTAGCATCACTACGGCTTTAACACTGGGCGTTGCAGGCACTTATAATAGCATCGTTACTACAGGCGGCACTGGAACAGGACTTATAGTAAACGCAACTGTTTTTTCTGATACCGAAGTTAGAATAGATGTTGCTACAGCAGGGACAGGGTATATTTCAGGAGATGTGGTTAGTATTGCGGCAGGGTTATTAGGAGGTACTAGTACACAAGTAGACATCACATTAACCGACGCTAATTTTAATGCTAACAGTACTTATGGTTCTACCCAGATAGAATTAGATGTATCAGAGCAAACAGATGTAATACTTAAAACGTTGTTTTATTTTGGTGTTGTTGTTAAAGACCCACAAATTATACAGGTCGCAGCAAGCCAAGTGCAACGAGAAGAAATGAACGAAAAAAGCTAATAAGATATGCCAAATCCAAATGGTGGCTTAATCACCGAAACTAATTCACAATACTACGCTGGGCAGCAGACTTTTACAGGTACTGGAGCTCAGTCAGACTTTGTTTGCACATTTAATACTGATTTAATTGCAACTATTCCAGGGGTTTCTAATACAAATTTTTCTGTAACACTTAGCGGAATTGTTGTAACTAATTATCAATTAGTAGGAAATGATACTATAAGATTTTCAGCCGAGACACCTCCAGATGAATTACCTCCTAATGGGTCTTCTATAGTTGTAAGCCTTATTGAGACTGCAAAAGAAAGTAACTATGGAGGTTACCAATACACATCGTTAAATGATGTTATCAATAACTTTATGGTTGCTTACATTGGAGCAGGTAAGCTTATCCCAAGTGCTAAGAGAACTGATATAATATTTCACGCAAAACGTGGGATGCAAGAGTTTAGTTACGATACACTAAAAACAATTAAGTCACAAGAACTAACCATATCTCCAAGTCTAACAGCAGTTATACCACAAGACTATGTAAACTACGTTAGATTATCTTGGATTGATGCGTTAGGTGTAAAAAGAATTATATATCCAAATACAAACGTTACAATAAACCCAGCAGAAGCTCCTGAGCAAGACTCAACAGGCCAGATACTTCAAGATAACCTAGAAGAAAACATAGATACAGATCCACCACAAACAGTAGAAAGATGGAGAGAGGCTGACACCAAAAAGATAACAGGACTTTACAATGCAGATTCTTTGAATGAGGGATATGATATAGGCGACGAATATGTTGGAAATATTTATTGGGGCGCTGCGTATGGGCAGAGATATGGGGAAGACCCTGCACTAACTCAAACAAACGGGTGGTTCGGTATAGATGAAGTAAGAGGAGTATTTACATTCTCAAGTAATTTAAAAGATCGTTTGATCGTCATAGAGTACATCTCAGACGGCCTAGCGTACGATTTGGATACTAGGGTCCCTAAAATGATAGAAGACGCCATGTACGCCCATATAAGCCATGCGATCATTTCTACACGCATTAATCAGCCAGAATATATTGTTCAGCGACTAAAGAGAGAAAGAAGTGCTAAGCTAAGGAATGCAAAAATAAGATTATCTAATATTAAGATAGAAGAGCTTACTCAGCTTATGAGAGGCAAATCTAAATGGATAAAATAATATAATATGCCAGAAATTAAAAATATATTTGTTGGGGCTAAGATGAACAAAGATCTTAACCCAAGAATGATTTCAAATAAAGAATATATAGATGCAAGAAACGCAGCAGTAATAAATTCTGAAGGTAGTGATTCTGGCTTGCTCCAAAATGTTAGTGGCAATTCAGAATTAACAGATTTTGATTTAGTAGGAACTAATTTAGAAATTATAGGATTTTTTATAGACACCACTAGTAATAGAATATTTGCTTTTATAACAGATTGGAATGATGTGTCTAATGACCTACTATCTAACTTTGCTTCTGCAAATTCTCACCATTATATATGTGTATTTGACACAAGAACGAATATAGGCACAACTTTAGTTAGTGGCAGCTTTTTAAATTTTTCTAAATCGCATCCAGTTGTAGGAATTAATTTGCTTGAAGATTTATTGTTTTTTACAGACAATAGGAATCAACCAAGAAAAATAAATATAAAAACCGCCCTTGCTAATACAAATTACTACTCTAAAGAGGAGCATGTGTCTGTTGCAAAATATTACCCTTATGAACCTCCACGTCTTGTAAAAGATAGAGGGGATGGTAGTCTATTAGTAAACAGCATATTTAGTATTACAACAAATGTTACTGGTATAGCCGATGGGACATATACAACGGGCACTTTCACGGTTGCCCCGGCAGGAGGCTCTGGCGCTGAATTTGAAATAATAGCGGCAGGGAACCTAGTTACTACTATTAGAGCAGTTACTGCCACTACTTCTGAAAAATACTATGTTGGAGCAAACTTTTCTATAGGTGATGCAATAACCATACCAAGTGGCACATTAACAGGCCAAGTGGGCAATTTAGTTTTTGTAGTTAAGGATGAAAACATAGCAAAAGAGGGGACAATGAAAGACGTTGTTTCTGAAAATCTTGTAGCATCAATAACGTCTACAGTAAACTCTGTTACTGGCTCACCAACAACTTCTTTAGATGTGCCAAATGGTATTAATCCAAACTATGTTGGCGCAACTATAACACAAAATACAATAGGGGCTACTGAGCAGGTTACAATATCTAGTATAACAACTGCCGCCACTGATACAATTACGATAAATAACCCAAATTTAGTAACGTTTACTACAGACGACATAGTCATAGGCGCAAACCCATATTATAATCCAAGCTTTGATGGAGACTCTAACTTTTTATCAGACAAATTTGCTAGATTTAGTTATAGATTTAAATATGACGACGGAGAATATTCATTAATTGCACCATTCTCTCAGATTGCATTTATACCAAAGCAAGACGGATATTTTTTAGAAAGCAGTATTCCAATAAATGTTAATGATGATACAGCTCTTTCTGATGAAAACGAAGCTATAAAAAGTACTATAATCAGTTTTTTTGAAAACAAAGTTAATTCACTTGAGCTTATTATAAATATGCCAGAGGGAATTAGCGCTGTTAAAGATATAATAAATGATTTAAAGGTTTCTGAAATAGATATACTTTACAAACAATCTGACCAAAATATAATAAAGGTTATAGATACCATTGCTAGAGACGCTATTTCAACTAATTCTTCTTCAAAATTATCATATACATATAATTCTCAGCTACCCATAAAAACATTACCATCTAATGAAACCACAAGAGCTTCTGACAAAGTGCCTATTAAAGCAAAAGCACAAGAGATAGCTGGTAATAGGGTTATGTATGGTAATTATTTGGTAAGGACCGCTAGGCCAACCTCACTAGATTACTCTATATCTTCAGGTGAGAAGTCAGAGTTAGGCCAGCTAAATTCAGTTAATGAAATAGAGTACCCCAACAGTATATTAAAACAAAATAGATCATACAAAGTTGGTATAGTTTTGGCTGATAAATTTGGCAGGCAATCCGATGTAATAACGTCAACAAATTCAACAGTGTATACGCCATACATTGGGCAAAATCCTGATTATATAATTAATCCAAATGGGGCAACTACTCCACGAACATTAGGGCAGGTATACAAAGGGGATTCATTGAAAATAAATTTCTTATCAGAAATACCTGAAACAATAACATCGGTTGGTTATGCTGGGCTTTATAGCGAAACAAACCCGACTGGCTGGTATAGTTATAAAATTGTAGTACAGCAAAGAGAGCAAGAGTATTACAATGTATATCTTCCTACAATTTTAAATAATAACCCACAAGACTCCGCGGGCGTAACCTCTACTAGCACCGCTTTTATAACATTATTTTCCGATAATATAAATAAAGTGCCAAGAGATTTAAAAGAGGTTGGCCCATTAGACATGCAGTTTTCAAGCTCTGTTGAATTATACCCAAGAATATCAAACTCAACATTTGAAACAAGCGAAGCAACAACACAGCAAATAAGTGCTAGTAGAACACCAGATAAAGTTATATCTATTGGGACTAGAGATGATTTAGGATTAGATGTTACTTTAGCAGGAGCTGATTATAATACATCACCATTTTATAGTATACCGTTAGCCCCAGACGCTGGCACTGCTACTAACAATAGAGTTGTTAACTTAGGGTCAAACCCATACATTGGCAGTATTGCAACAGAAAAAGAAATTGGAGCTGTAGGAGGGGATGCTACAACGGTAACATTTGAAAATGTAAGGCTTAATGTTTATGAAACGGAAGCCGTTGAATCCGCATTAGATATATATTACGAAACAAGTTCCTCTGGATTAATATCCGAATTAAATACAGACGTTAAAAATAGTCTTTCAGGCTTAGTTCCTTATGAAATATCTGACTGGACATTTGTTTTAAAAGAAAATTACAATTCTAACCAAGCCATTAGTACAGTGCCTTTTGATGTTTTAAATGCGTCAGGCGTATCATTAACATCTTTATATGGAACCAATGTAAGCGTTGAAATACTTTCTGTTTTTGATGGTAGCGACACAGATGTTACTAGCAAGAATTTATTTAAAGTTGTTCAGCTAATGTCAAATAGATTTGAATTAAGAACAGGGGACTTTAGCGACAATTTTGTTTATCTTTCACCAGCAGATGCTTATCTAATAAATTTTAAATTAATTAATATCAATGCGGGCATTGAGTATACCTCTACTTACTCTATATCTTCAAATGTAAATAAGCTTGAAAATTTACCTGTTACAGAATCTACTGGAGCTAGCGTTGAAACCGCAGCTGCTGATTATGCAACTCAACTTAGAATCCCCATCACTTTTCGGGATTTTTTTGGTAACTTAATTACCCGGCGTTTTCGTATTGTAAATCCAACATACAAAATAATAAACTGGAACGGCGCCAACGTTTTTGTCCCGCCACAATCTGGGCCAGGATGGGTAAAATTGCAAGACTTCCAGTTTAACAATGGGGCGTTTAATAGTGCTTTCCAAGATGAAGGGCTTAGTATTTCTATTGATAACCGGATTGACCGTAATGACGGTCCTGCAATACTTAACTTCCCAGATATAATTACCCCCAATATTAGAATATCATTAACATTTATGCAGGAGGCGCTAGGTGTTGTCGCTCCAAGCTTTCTTGATACAGCTAGAGATTATAGTGATAAAATTAGGTTAAGAAAAGTTATTGAATCTGGTGTTATTAAATATAGACTAGAATACTCCTCCCTACTAAGACCATATAATGAAAATGCTAAATCATACCAAGCTATCTACGTAGAGCCACCAGTAGGAGTACGCCAGGTGCCATTTGAAGTATTTCTTAGCGTTTCTGATGCAAATGGATTAGCTGGTTCATTGGGTATGGCTACAGCAGACATAGATGATAGCGTAAGATCTTTATTTAAATACAAATTTTATTTAAGCGATTTAGTTTAATTAAATATAAAATATACTGTTTAAAAAATAAATAATGCCGTTAACAAAAGAAATAACATATTTTAATTCTTTCTTGGCCAAAAAAGTGGTTGAAGATAATGGGTCTAGTGAAGCTGGAAAAGCTACCTGGCCCGCATTGCCTTGGAACCCTACTGGGTACCCTACATTCCCCCTTTTAGCTGACGCCACACACAATGCTTATAATTGGTACATAGAAGAAGCTAGAATACGGGGTGGTTATAATAACACGACTGTAGACTTCGGAGCTAAAGCATTTATAACAGAGTCAGAGGATACAGAACTTATTCTTGGCAATGGTATTATATACTCTGGTCTATATAACTCAAGAACCGGGTTTAACGAAACAAATGTTTTTTCTACAGGAGAAAACATAACAAAAGAGGTTGATCCTAGATATGGCAACATACAAAAATTATATACAACAGATACGAACTTAATAATCTTTCAAGAAGATAAAGTGAGTAACATGCTGGTAGACAAAGATGCAATTTATACGGCTGATGGCAACGCGGCCCTTACAGCATCTCAACTTGTTTTAGGGCAGGTAAATCAATACACCGGGGAGTATGGTATAAGTGATAACCCAGAATCATTTGCATTTAAGGGTTATAGAATGTATTTTTCTGACAAGAACAGAGGAGCAATAATGAGACTTTCAAGAGATGGAATTACTGAAATAAGTGCATATGGCATGAGAGATTTTTTTCGTGACACTCTTGCTAACATTTCTGAGCAGTTCCAAACAAAAGAGATTGTGCTTTCGCTTCCTGGTTCGCTAGAGCCTCAGCCCGTAATTCCTGGAACCCAAATAAATTTTAATGATTCTGAGTTTAATACTTTTAGTGAATTAGAATACGGTATGGAAGTTGTTGCTGGGGCTTTTGAGCCAAATGGTTTGTATGTTATTGATATAAATACAAATAGCAGACTTGTTACATTTAATGGAACTATTACATCAATAACCCCGTTTGGGAATGTAACATTTTATAAGCCGGTTAAGGACAAAATTGTTGGGGCATACGACAATTACTATGATACTTATGTTGTGTCAATGCAACAATCAGATTTATCTACATATAATACCTTATCATTTAATGAAAGCAATAACGGGTGGAGCAGCTTTTGGGATTACGATCCTGCTTTTGGGGGCACATTAGATAATATTTATTATACAACAAAAGGTGGTTCTATATGGAAACATTACGATGAAAGTGTGATTAATAATAGAGGAACTTTCTATGGAGTATCATATTCCACTTCTGTTACATTATCTTTTAACCCGATGGTGTCTATCTCTAAAAACTTTAACACTGTAAACTACGAAGGCACAAATGGGTGGCAAGCAGATTTCTTTTTATCAGATCCAACAGGCAAGCTATTATTGGATTCACAAAGGAATGATTATAAAGACGAGGCATCGTCAGTAAGAAGCTACGAAGAAGGTGCATATGTAGAAGCGGGAGTTACTTATCGAGTTGGATTTAATATAAAAGAAAACAAATATATGGCTAACTTAGTAAATAATGGCGTACAAGTAAATGGAAATGACAACATCCAATTTGGTATGCCTGGACAAGTAGCATCAAATATAAGTATGAGTGGTATAAAAGGATTCTATGCTACAGTTAAATTAAGTACAGATAACACAACAGATCTTGGTGGATTTAAAAACTTATTTGCAGTGTCATCAAATTTTGTAAAATCATAAAAAAATAAATAATATGCCAATAGGATTAGGAATAGCAATAGCATCCATAGCAGGCCCAACGATACTGAACGGCATTGTGGGAGCGGTTAACGGGCGTAAAGACGAAAAAAAAGCTAGGACAGCAAGAAGAAACTTAGACAAGACTTTGCAGGGCTTAGAAGAAAAAAGGCAAGAAATTATAAATCCATACGAGAATGTAACGGATTTATCTGGCAACTTAAGTAATGTTTACGCAAACCTAGGTGTTGCGACTCAAGCCGCTGAGATACAGATAGAGCAGACAGACATTGCTTTAGCAAATACATTGGATACGATTAGAGCCACAGGTGGTGGTGCAGGTGGTGCTACAGCATTAGCTCAAGCGGCATTAGCAAGCAAAAAAGGTGTTGCTGCAAACATTGAAAGCCAAGAAGCGACTAATGAAAAGCTAAGGGCTCAGGGAGAGCAAGCATTACAACAACAAAAAATGCAAGAAGGTATACGACTACAATCAGCAGAAACAGCCGGAGACATGTTTGTGTTTGAAAAAACAGAACAACGACAATTGGAAGGGTTAGACAGAGCACAAGCTATGATAGATGAGCAAAGAGCAAGAGAGATGCAAGGCAAAATAGATAAGAGAGCTGCTTTTTCTACCGCAATGTCTGGATTAAGTAGTAGCATGGGATCCTTAGTGGGAGCAGGGATTACAGGTGGAGACATAGCAGCGGGAGGAAGTGTTAAGCGCCAGAAGAGAAAAGATATAAAAAATATTTCCTCGATACCTAGCCGCGGTTATATAGAAATGTAAAAAATAAAAATAAACATGGGTACATATAGACAACCAGCATCTTTGGTGGATACACAATCGGGTAAAATATCTAGGCAGGCAACAAAAGAGGGATTTGCGGCTATTAGCAAAGTAGCAGCAATATCAATAGCTCAAGCAGAAAAAAGGGAGAAGAAAGCAAAGGAGATGGAAAACGCTGAAAAACGAATTTGGGAAGCGGCCGCAATAGCCCAAGGTAAGGGTAATGCTTTGCTAGATAAAAATAAGATTGACGGAGCAAGCTTAGGGACCGGTATAAGTAGTGTTATAAACGAACAGGCAAATGCAAGGATTGAAAATCTTAGATTATCTACTAGCGATCCTAGATACCAAGAAAACCTTAAAATAATAGGTAGCACACAGCAGTTTATTGAGGGCTTGCCATCTATGCTCGAGGGAGGAGTTTATATGGAAAGCATGATGCAGGACGCTATTGCTAATGGTGTTGGCAATAAGCCTGGACAAATTGCTTTTGGATCAATGACAGCAGCGGAGCTTGAAGCAAATAGCCAAACAAGCCGCGTTGATCTAGGCTGGGCAACTTCATTCGAAACCGTTAAAGACGAAAATGGTAATTACGGGCTTTATACTGTTGCAAAAAAAGGTAATGATACTGTAAGAAACGCTATTAATTATATTCCAAAAGATGAGGATGGCTCAACACAATACAATTTTGGAACTTATAGAATAGTGCCTGACGCTAGTAGCGAGACTAAAGCTATATTGATTAAGGAGAAAACTTTTAACTCGGATGGCACACCTTCAGATCAATATCTTGTTAAAACTCAAGAAACGATAGGTAACGAAGTATATGATATTACACGTATTAATACAGATCAACTTTTAAATCAATCAAATATTCCGGCCAGTGTAATAGGTCAAAAAATAATAAGCAATGGTACCGAGTCAATGGTAGACTATATGCAATCTAAAGGTGTTTTAGATCCTAATAATCCTGATCCTAAAGGTAGGATTCGCGGGTTCCTGCCTTATAAAGTAGATGCAAGTGGTAATGTTGTGAAAGAAAATGGAAAAGTAGTATTTGACGAATGGGTGCAGGTTACAGATGACAACGGACAATTTGTACAAGATGCAACACAGTACAAAGCAAATACTGGTCATCTAAGCGATGAGCAGTACGATAAATTTATGCAGTTTGTTGAAGTAGCCACAGCGGCTGACAATGGCGTATTTGCGCCAGAAAAAAGAGTACTTGATGGTGCTGCAACTGAAAGACTTAGAAAATCTAGAGCTAGTGCAGCTAAGGGTTATAAACCTACAGATATGCAATCAAAAGCTACTAAAACGCAAGGTACAATTGATAGAGCATTTGAAAATTTAAAATCTAACGTTGCTGAAATACGGAAAATAAAAACCGCTAAAAGTGGCTTTCCAGTTAAAGCATCGGACATAGATGAGAAAGAAATAATAGATGCTTTTAGAAAAGAGATGGGTGGTTTAATTACTAAAGGTCTTAACTTTAAAATAGAAGACGGTAAATTTATACCTTTTAAAGAAACAATGAGAGCAGGCAAAGAAAAAGGCGAGACTACTATAATTGAAAACCCAATATTAGAAGAGGGGTATAATATATTTACAGAAATGGATAAGATAAAAACTTATTTAGAAGAAGAATTTATACCAATAGAAGTTAAAACAGAACCGGCTTCTCCACCACTAATATATGGCCCATATTCTAACACAATATCCACAGGAAATAAATTATATTAGTATGAATGAAGAAATTTTATTAAAGTTATATAATGGGGCAACTAAACATTTTGACATGCCCAGTTTTGAAGCCTTTAAAACGGATATGTTAGATGAGGAAAAGCTCATTAAAGTTAGAGAAGGTCTGGCTAATTATTACGACATACCTGATATTGCTACATTAAAAAAAGATCTAGGGTTTAAGCCGGGAAAGAAAGATGTTGTTGTGGAGGAAGATGTGGCCGCAGCAACGGAAGAAGTTTCAGCATCTGGGGTTGGACCTTTAGCGTTAGAAGAAGAGGATCAATTTGATATTGGTAAGCAATTAGCGCCTTCAAAAACTTTTACTCCCAAAAGCCCTAAGCTAAGGGTGGAAGTTGATGAAGTTGACTTAGACGAAGAGGAGCTAGTTCCACTATTAACAAATAAATTTAAGGGGTCAGGTTATACGGTTGCAGAAGCTATACCAGGGGCTGATGGAATACAAATTACCAATGAAGTTACCGGGAACTCCGAGGTTTTTTCTATAGACGAATTTACAAAAAAAGGTGATGAGGATTCTGCTAATAAAATAAATAAATGGCTAGAATCGGAAGAAAGTTTTTCCACTGATTTAGCGAAGCAAGAGAAGACTAGAAAAGAAAAAAATGATAATTATTTTAATAGCTTAGACCCAGAAGAGCAAAAGGCTATAAACGAAGAAGTCAAAAAAAGAATTTCTGGGAGTGATAAAAAATTAAAAGAAGAAAAAGATAAGATTATAGAAGACATGTCTTACCTTGATAAGCTAGGCGTTGATGTTAGATCCGGTTTGTCCAGGTCTGGAGAAATGATCTCTTCGATTGGAGAAGGCTTGTATAACGTTTTTGCATCACCACAAAATATAGTTGCCGCGCTTATTGATGAGCCAGCGCTAGCTAGAACCGCTGCTGAGTTTAAAGAAAAATATAATATAAATAACGTAGCTCTTGAAAATTACGGCAAAGAGAGAGAAAGACTAGCAAAGGTTGCTGAGCTATATAATAAAAATGAGTATCAATATCAAGGGGTAGCAGAAAGCTTTTCAGAGGGCGAAATAATGGATGGGTTTAAGCAAATAGGTTCAGGCCTTGCAGAAAGCGCACCTATAAGCATTGCGATGATGTTAGGTGGCTCAACAACCTCTATGCAAAACCTAGCATTAGGGTCCACAGTAGCCTTTATGGGGTCTGAAATTGAAGAGCAGCAAAAACAAAATCCAGATCAAGACCCGCTTATTTCCACTGTAAAGGGTGTTGGGTTAGCCGCTGCAGAAACAGTATTTTCGTCAATAAATGCTAAGGCTTTTACTAACTTATATAAAGGCTTAGTAAGAAAAGAGGGGGCGAAAAAAGCAGGAGAAACTGTATATAAAGGTATAATGGAAATGTACGAGTCTATGCTTAAAAAGTTTGGTGCTCCTGTTGCCGCTTTTGGGGAGGGCATTGAAGAGGTTGCTACTACCATGACTCAAAATTTAATTAATGATGTACCTTTAATGGAGAACACTATGGATTCTTTTATATTAGGGACATCCGGAGGAACTATGTATGGTGCTCCAGTAAATGCTATAAATGTGGCTAATAAAATACCACAAATGATAGCTAATAATAAAATAAGTAAAGAACTAGTAAATGGTGGATTCCCCTCCGCATATGACGCATTAGGAAAGGGTGGCGATATTACTGATGCAGCAATAAAAATATTTTCTAATAAAAATTCTGTAGCGGTAGCAGATAGCAAATTAGATGAGGAGCTATCTAATGGGGAAATTACTGAAGAAGAGGCAAACCAAGCAAAACAGAAAGTAAGAGAAATTAATTCAATATCAAGTTCTATAAATCCTTTAAAGTTATCTAGTAATGCTAATACAGAAGCTATAAAGCTTATTGTAGAAAAAGAAAACCTTAAGAAAAAAATAGAACAAGTAAATGAATCTGCATTAACAATTGAAGAGTCAACTCGAATTAAAGAAATAGATAGTAGGCTAACGGAGGTTGTACAAAAAGATAAAGTAGAAAAAGCAACCGCTAAAGGGACACAAGCATTAGAACAATTAGAAGGCGTTACAGTAATATCAAAAGAAAATAACCAAGAAGTTGAAGAAGTATTATCTCAGCTTGTAAAGGAAGGAAAATTAGGAGAAGGTACAGATATAAAACAAGCCGCTGGGGAGCAAGCATTAATAGCGCAAACACTAAAAGATGGGTCTCAAGTTATAATAATTAACAAAGGACAAGCCACTAAAGATAATGCTACTAAAGTAATAAACCACGAAGGGGGGCACGCTATACTTTATAATGCAATAAAAAATAATCCTGCTTTGCAGATTGAACTTGGAAAATCATTAAAAAATCACTTATTAAGCATTGATGCTAGCCTGCTTGAAAGTAAAGAGCCTAATGACTATGCAGCCCGCCTAAAGCAATATCAAGAAAGCTCAGAAAATGTTAAGGCAGAAGAATCATTAACGTTGCTTATTGATGCAATAAATAACGGTCAAGTAAAGCCTAATGATAGCGTTATTGCTAAAATAAAGGATATATACAGAAGAATAGTTCAAACATATTTTGGAGCAGATATTTCTTTTGATAAAGATGTAGACGTATTTAATTTCTTAAAAGATCTTAATAAAAGTATTAGCAAAGGTAAACTTACTCCTGCTCAAAAAAAGTTTGCTAAAGGTACTGTAGCGGGTAAAATTGTAGAAGTATCAATAAAAGAACAAAGAGTAGCGGACGCCTTAAAGGAAGGTAAAACAACAGTTGATGCACTACAAAAATACACCTCATCAACTGATTCAAGATACGGCTATGCCGATATAATTGATAAAAATGGTCGCAGCGCACGAATAGAGCTAACTAAAGAGCAATTTGAAAGGCTAAAAATTGGAGACCGTAAAAAAGCTGGTATACAAAAAGGGAAAATAGAGGAAGCAAAGCAAAGATTGCCTAAAGGTAAAAAATCTCTTATGGATGATTTAGCCGGAATAAAACTTTCTAAATCATTAACCTCTGCTCAAGAAACTGAAATCAATAAAATTGGCAAGCAAATAGATGATCTATATGATAAAAGGAATATTGGCGAGATAAGCTTTAGCGAATTTGAATCTCAAGAAGCAGCGCTAGAAGCTAAAATTAAGCAGATAGAAGAGCAAGAGCCTACAGAAGCTAAACCTGAGCCAAAAGCAAAAGAAGGAGCTAAGCCTGTAACAGAAGCTGGGAAAGCGGCGTCTGAAAAAGTGCAAAAGATATACGAAGAAAAAGGCGTGGATGGAAGCTTTGAAATAATAAAAGAGTTTGGGGGTATGGTCGCCGGTCTTGTTAACAAAAGAGAGAACGCTCCCGGATTTGACAGACAATTACTAACTGACGAAATAAATACAGGTAAAGGAGGCTTAATAGATTTAATAAGAACCTACAAGCCTGAATCAGGTGTTCCACTTGCGGCATATATAAATAAAAATTTACCATTAAGAGCAATAGCTGCATCGGAAAGAATATTAGAAACAGAGTTTACAAAAGATATTGAGGGGGAGGGTATGCGAGGTATAGCATCAGACGATGTATTACCTTTTGAATCCACTAGCACAGCAATAGAAATTGCAGAAGAAGATGCTAGGGTTGCAGATTTAATAAAACCCGCTGAAGAATTTATTGCAGATGAAGTTGCATTAAACAAAGTAATTGATACCATAGAAGAAATAACTAAGGATATACCAGCTAAGGAAAGAACCTTTGCAAAGATAGGAGTTAAAAAAGACGATGCAGCTTTGCTAGCTGTTTTAGAACCTATTTCAGAGGAACTAAACATATCGGTTAAAAAGCTATCTGATAAGAAAACTGTATTTAATAGAGATGACTATAAATCGGCTAGGGTGTGGGCTAATGAAAACATTGATTTAATATTAAAGCTACTACCTAAGGGAGCAATACCTCCAGGCGGTTTAACTAGTAAAGAATTACAAGGGTCAGCTACTAATTTACCTAACAACATACTACAAGAGTTATATAATAAAAACCCTAGGTTTACAAAAAAGAATGGGTTAGCACCATTTATATTAAAAAGAGGTTTAGATAAGACAGACGTTTTAAAAGCGTTTGGTATGGACGCAAATGGTGACTTAATGGTTACTGTTGACGCATCGGGAAGAGGTAGAGAGAGCAAGACACTACAAGGTATGATAAACCTTATGTCTAGATTATCTGCAAATCAACTGATTAGAGAATATGGCGATGTTACAGCTCAAGAGAAGCAAGATATAGCTGCCGGCAAAGCAGACATAATGTTCAGTAAAGCAATCGTGCCAACAAAGGAAAAAGCAGATATAGTTTCTGCATTAGACTCCGAAGCCGTTAAGAGTATATTTGGAAGCACTAATAAAGATGCATTCGAATCTATGGCATCAAAAATTAGGAACACTCCTGATCTTAATTATGATAAGCTTAGAAAAATAATATTAGAAGCTACAAAAAATACTTTAAGCGCTAGACAAAGAAGAGCTTTTGAAAGAGCGCTATTTGAAGCTGCGACACCTGATATAAAAACTTTTAATAAAATATTTGCAGAATACAGAAAACTATTTAAATATGAACAACAAATTATTGGTTTTTCAGTTGCTAAAAATGTATTAAATAAAAACTTCAATACAGCAAAAGGTAAAGAAGCAAAAACAGAAGCTATAGCACAGTGGTTGAAAATTGTAAGTAGATCGATAAGAACATTAGGTATAGATGGTAATACTACAAATGAAAAAATATTTAACAATATTTTATTAAAAGCAATACCAAATATTAAAGATTACGGCTTTGACTTACTTACCGAAACAAAAAACGGCAAAAAGCTTACATTTATTACTTTAAATGAAAATAAACTTACAGGCCTAGCAGATATAACAGAAGTTAAAAAGGACTTTAAAAACAATGTTGAAAGAATAAACAAAGAGGCGAAAGAAGCACAAAATTTCATTATAAGTCAAGTAGAAGGATTAAGTGAATCAGAAGCTATAGGGTTTATTGCTTTAATGACTGCAGACCAAAGGGGAGCGGTAAGGAAGTCTTCATCAGCAGGCTTTAGTGTTATTGGCGAAAATATAAGTAATTTAATATTAGAGCATGAAACTACAGCTTTAGAGATACAACAAGAGTACGTTAAGTTTGCTAAAGGAGATATAAGCGAAAAGCAACTAAGAGAATTTTTAGCAAAAGCAAAAGTTAACTTAGTAACAAAGGAAATGGATGCGGCATTAAATTCTGATAAGTCTATAATAGGCAAAGCAAGATATGAAATTCCTGCATTTTTAGAATTAAAAGAAAAGGCTAATATAGATACAAATGAGGATATTAGTCCTGAGCTAACAAAATCTAAAGAGAAAGCTGCAGAGGGAAATAATAAGGCTTTGCCAAAAGATTTACAATTGGAAGGTAAACCTACTGTTCAAGAAACCATCGACAACGCTGAAACGATTCATGATAATGAAGTAGAGCAACAAATAGAGTTCAACAAAAAACAAAGTCTTAGCAAAACGTTTAACGATATAATAGAAAACAAAACAGGTATACCGAGTAACAGAGAAGTATCTACAGCAAGAGCAAAAGTAAGAGGTGATGGAAAAGGTAGATTCAAGTTCTTTATACCGCCTAGTGCAGAAGACTTTATAGGATTATTGTATACAACTTTAGGTAAAGGCAAAGTAGGAGACGCACAAATGGCTTGGTATAAGGAGAACTTACTAGATCCTTATGCAGCAGCAATGAGAAATATAAGTGCTGCCAGAATATCTATGATGAAAAACTACAATGCTTTAGTAGATAAATTAGATATAACCCCTAAAGACTTAGCTAAAAAAATACCAGGATCTGATTTTACAAGAGAACAAGCTGTACGCTATCACATATGGACTAAGCAAGGTGATACTATTCCTGGAATAAATGATTCAGATAAAGCCGAACTTGGGGAGTTTATGAATAAAAACCCCGAGCTTCAACAATTTGCGAATACATTGGTAGCACTCACAAAGAATGAGGGGTATGCTAAGCCAGAAAAAAGTTGGACTACAGGAACTATAACCACAGATCTTTTAGAAGTTCTTAATACAGATACTAGAGTAAAATATTTACAAGTATGGCAAAATAATGTTGATGAAATATTCTCAAGTGCCAACCTTAATAAGCTAGAGGCTGCTTTTGGTAGTAACTATAGGGATGCACTTGAAAATTCATTAGATAGAATGGAAAGTGGTAGAAATAGAGCTCCAAATATGGATAGATTAACAGGTAGATTTATGGACTACCTTAACGCATCTACTGGTGTTATTATGTTTTTTAATACTAGATCTGCTATTCTGCAAACAATATCTTCAATTAACTTTATAAATTGGTCGGATAACAACCCAATTGCTGCTGGAAAAGCATTTGCAAACCAGAAACAATATTGGAAAGATTTTAAGTATTTATTTAATTCTGACTATTTAGTAGATCGTAGAGGTGGTCTTAAAATGGAAGTGGAAGAAGCAGAAATAGCAAACTTGGCTAAAAAGGGCGGACCTAAAGCTGTAATAGCAAGGTTACTACAACTTGGGTTTACACCTACACAGATAGCGGATAGTTTTGCAATATCTTCAGGTGGCGCAACTTTCTATAGAAACAGGATTAATTCATTAATGAAAGCTGATGATACGATAAGCCAAGCTGAAGCAGAACAAATTGCTTTCGATGATTTTAGGGAAGCAGCGGAAGACTCACAGCAGTCAAGCCGTCCAGATAAGATTAGCCAGCAACAAGCGGGCCCATTAGGGCGTATTATATTAGCTTTTGCAAATACTCCTGCTCAATATGCTAGATTAACAAAAAAGGCTGTCTTAGACCTTAAGAATGGACGTGGGGACGCTAAAACAAATATATCTAAGATAGTTTATTACATGGCTGTGCAAAACCTTATATTTACTGCTTTACAGCAAGCATTAATTGGCTTAGCATTTGATGACGAAGATGAAGAGGGTTTAACAACTGATAAAACTATTAATGTTGTAAATTCAATGCTAGACTCCCTACTAAGAGGTATTGGTATTGCTGGGGCTGTAGTATCTACTATTAAAAATGTAGGTCTTAAAATTTATAGAGAAAGTGAAAAAGATAGACCTAAATATAGTAATGTAGCTGATGAACTATTAAAAATATCCCCACCTATATCTTCTAAATACGGCAAAATAAAATCAGTTGGTAGAGCTTTTGAATGGGATAAAGATAAAATGAAAACAATGGGATTTGATATACAAAACCCTGCCTATTTAGCGGCAGGTAATACTGTGGCGGCTGCAGGTAATATCCCATTAGATAGATTAATTAGAAAAGCCCAGAATGTTGAGGCTGCTATAACCGAAGACATGCACGCTTATCAAAGAATAGGCTTAGTATTAGGTTGGGATAAATGGTCACTCGGATTAACAAAGAAAGAGCAAGAGGCAGAAAAAAAGGCTAAGAAAAATAGATCGATTAAATTTTTTAGCAAAGGGGGGAAAAAAATAGGATCAAAGGGAATAAAAGTAACAACAAAACGAATAAAGTAATATTAGCTATGAAAATATCACCAGCATGTAAAGCAGCAGCGAAAAGAAAGTATAAGGTATGGCCAAGTGCATACGCGTCAGGGTATGGCGTAAAATGTACAAAGGCAGGTGGCCCTAAAATGAAAAGTAAAACAAAAGGGGGAGGAACAACAAAAGCTTGTTTACCAGCAGCCAAGGTAGCATCTATGAGCAAAAAAGAAAAGGATGCTGTAGTAAGAGCTAAGCGTACAGCAGGTAAAAGCGGTAAAAGGGAAAGATCTGAAAAAAGTAATGTTAAAGGAG
>Ga0228627_1000202_pt1 | contig 40275 bp, 36 predicted proteins | sample 33DmetaG_FD_190483 | JGI IMG/M metagenome (GOLD analysis project Ga0228627, IMG submission 190483) | Seawater microbial communities from Monterey Bay, California, United States - 33D | ecosystem: Environmental > Aquatic > Marine > Coastal | place: USA: California | collected 2016-09-28 | reverse complement strand
TTAAGCCCTACAGCGCCGATGGTACTGCATTTGTGGGAGAGTAGGTCGCCACCTTTTTTTTCTTATACAGAAATCAAATAGCGAATATCCAAGTGGGTATTCGCTATTTTTTTTGGCAGTGAGCGAAGGGAAAAATAGAATTAATTATTATTGTTTTGTAAACTATAACTTATATATTTGCAGCCGCTTAGCATATTTGGCGTGGTAGCTCAGCTGGTTAGAGCGCAGCATTCATAATGCTGAGGTCGGCAGTTCAAGCCTGCCTCACGCTACTAAAGTCTTTACAATTTATTTGTAAAGACTTTTTTTATGTATTTTTTATAACTGAGCATTCTTATTTTAAGAGGTGTTATTATTGGTTAATTTCTCTTTGGTATTTCTTAATGATTATGAATGAAAAATAGATAATAATTAGCTTGTAAAAAGAATGATCTATAGGATGTAATACGCAATAAAATAGTTTTCTTTGTTAATAAACATAAATTATAGAATATGAGACTAATACATTTAACTTTTTTAATTATTGTAATGATGATTTCAGTAAGCTGTAAGAATAATGATAAGCCTATTATTACTGATGAGAAGGGGCAGCATTTTGGTGAGATGATTAGTGATGTAGGAGTAATTTCTTTTAGCGAATTAGTTACTAAGATGGATCAATTTGATGAAGTTGAGGCTGTTGTAATAGGTAATGTAGGATCTGTTTGTCAAGCTAAAGGTTGTTGGATGAATATAGTAGATTCTGATGGAGGCACTAGTGAGGAAATGTTTGTTAAATTTAAAGATTATGGATTTTTTATGCCACTAGATATAGCAGGTAAAGATGTGATAATGAGGGGCAAGGCTTATAAAGAGGAAACTTCAGTTGATGAGTTGAGACATTATGCAGAAGACGAGGGAAAGTCAGCTGAAGAAGTGGCGGCAATTACAGAGTCAATAATAGAGTTGAAATTTATGGCTGATGGAGTTATTTTAAGGCCATAGTCTATTCATAAATTTATGAGATCAATTTTATCGATTATTGCTGGTGTATTGGTTGGAGTATTTGGAGTCTTTTTAGTCAAGATGATTAATTTAAGTCTTTATCCTAATCCTGTTGATTTGAATGTTAGTGATCCTGATTTAGCTGTGTTTGTGTTGATAATTATTGCTCATATATTAGGTGCTTTTATTGCTGCCTTTATTGCGAGTATGGTAGCTCGGACTAAACGCTTAAATGTTGGATTACTTGCAGGCGCTATTTTATTGTCTTTTACAATATGGACCTCATTTTCAATTGGACCGCCTAACGTAGTTTCTATTTTAGATATAGTGGGAACATCTCTAGCGGTCTTTTTAGGTGCAAGAATGGGTGCATCCAGGATTGTTGATTGATTAATTCTGATTTTTTAGATCGTGAACATATGAGTACAAAAGGTCAATTGGAATAACAAAAATTTCTAAGAGTTAGTTGAATGATTAATCAAAGATCTAGCTTTGTGAGAAGGTGATCAATATGATTTTTTATTATCAGTATAATAATATAGATCACGAAGTGCTTTAATCATGATTCTGGTGACAGCACTGATCACAGGTATTTTAAACATAATATTTTTTGATACAGGATTGATTGGAGCAAGTGGAATAGTGTTTATACTTTTATTACTAGTTTGTTTTACAAATGTAAATTCAGGAGAGATACCAATTACGTTTAATATTAGTAGTATTACTGTTGATGAACAAGGTAGTATTGCAGTCACTTCGAAAAGATAGTGTTTTGAGGTTTCCTTATATTGTAGGAGGAGTTTGTGGAAGTATATTTGGATATGTTGGTAAGAAGATCAAACCTACCTTATAATTATACCTTAAGGAACTAAGAAATATATTTTCTATCTTTTCTTTATGAATTCTAGTCTTGCAACGTCCTTCTTTGAGCTAAATATTTTATCCAATATCTTAGTTACAGGGAGAGTAATGTTTTGTAACAGGGTAGAGATTCCATTTAGTGGCTCTCCTTCTTGTCTTTTACTAGTATTGAGACCTTTTCTAATTGCTCCTGACACGAAATAACTTGAACGTATATTAATATACTCAGTCGAAGCTAATTCGAAGCCATTCGGCGCTACTAGGTCTGCGTAGTATTGTACAGGTCGTGCATAGCATAGATCATCGCCTTTGATAACTGAATCAATCTTTTCAAATAAAAAAATCTTATCCTTACTGACTCGGCATATCTCATCTAGTATGGTAAGCATCATTTTATCATCAGTATTGTGTTGGAGAACAGTAGCTGTAAATACTATATCGAAAGTGTTATCTTCAAAAGGAAGTGAAGTACCGTCTATCTTGACTAACTCTACAAAATCATTATTGTTAGATCTAGCCAATTCGATCATTTCGGCAGATATGTCTGCTCCTACAAGACGAGCAGGATTTAGCCGCGATAGTTCCTTTAGATTACCTCCTGGGCCATTGCCTATTTCTAAAACTGACTTTCCTTCAAAATTAATAGCCTTTAGCATTTCAAGAAAACGCTGACGCTTATACCTATAGAATGGTTCGTCATCCCCAGCTACTACGTTACGTCCTTCTCTAGATTTGATCCTCTTTGCTACATCTGACCAATAGCTCTCTGGATGATATGATGGTTTTTTACTCACAGTAACACTTGCTTTCTTCTAGAAATATTTCAAAGCACAATTATAGTGAATAATATGCTGTAAATACTCAATAATCGTAATAGCTATAAAGGAAAATATCGGATTGAGCTGAAGAGACGTTGTTGTATCAGTAATTTTTTCAACTAGTGAAAAGTTGCTATATCTTGTTAGTTTAATCTGTTAATGCTAGTTCACCGAAGTTTTAGAGTTATATGTGATATTCAGTTCCCACTTTACGCTGTAAGATTTGTTTATTGGTATCAAAGAAGGGGACTGTATGAAAATATTTTATATCAAATATTACTGCTATATTTTGTCCATTAGCCTAATAGAATCTTACATGTATGATATGAAATTCTCATTTAGATATTCATTTATTCCTTTGTCAGTATAAACATCTTGTTTCGTCATTTTATATGGAAGACTTTATATATTAACAATGTCGATAAATATTAATTAATTTTCTTTTTCAGTTCTTCAAATATATTGTATTAGGTTATTTGACTTTAGAAAAGGTACGTCATTTTTAAAATACATATTTTTTCTGTTTGTTGATTGTTTCTTTTCAGTCACCGTATGATAAGACGCTAACTGATAATTTAAAGAACAAGTATTTAATTGGTGCTTAACTTTTACATAGAATATAACTGTACAATATGTGACAGTTCGTTTAGATGATGCTATGATATACCTCTAAAGTCTTTTGAGCAGTTATTATTTTTGAATACTTACTGACATTTAATTGAGCTTCTCTTGTAATACGCTTATTTAGGTCTGGATTATCTAAGAGTAAAATGATATTCTTTGCTAGATTTTTACTATCTCCTACTTTGCTCAGTAAACCAGTATGGTTATGTGTTATAAGTTCAGGGATACCTCCGGCTATAGTACTAACAACAGGAACTCCTGTAGCTTGAGCATCCAATATACTAGTGCCTAAGCCTTCCATTTTGGAAGGGAAAAGAAAAATATCTAGCTGAGAAATCATTAAGTATGCTTCGGGTATGTATCCTGTCAAGATAATGTTATTCTTCAGACCATTTGTATTTATTAGGTTAGTAATCATACTTTGTTCACCTCCATCGCCGCCAATGATTAAGAAAGTAATATCATTTCTTTGTTTCAAGACTTCCGCGGCGGTAGCAATAAAAGTAGGATAGTCCTTGTGATTAGCTATAGCTGAGACGTTAGCAACTATTTTGTGATGTTTGGGAATATTATATTTTTTTCTAAAGTCTAGTTTACAATACTGTTTGAATTTATTTAAATCAACACCGCTATGAACTGTAACTATTCTTTTACTAGATGCGAGAGACCCAGTAATAATCTCATTTATTTTATCAGAGACACAGATGATTTTCTTGATTTTTGGATAATTATATTTGTTTAGAGAAGATTTGGAAATTGTAAAATCTACTCGTCTGCTCACCACACTTGGACAATCTAATCTGAATAGAATGTATGATAAATATAGAAATGTATGAGCATGAGAATCATGAGCATGTATGATATCAATATTATACTTGGATACGACGTTCTTAATTTTATTAGCTACCCAAGGATTTACAGAGATACCTTTGTTATAGGGAATTGCAATGCATTGGTTCTTAATCTGATTATGATCTGCAATAGGAGCATTAATTGGATGCATGAGTATATTGATATGTCCAATTGTTTGCAACTCATCTATAAGATAGGCAATCTGTTGTTCGCCACCTCTCCAGCTATTTGCAGAGGATATATGTAAGATATTCATTATCCTCTTTTCTTTAAATGATTATAATGTTGAATAGCAGTTCTTATCATCCGTGCATCCATTTTACTAATGATGTAGCCTTCTCTTCCATCTAGAAAACCCAATTTTAAAATGTAGGTACGCAAAAACTTAAAAGTAGGACCAAGTAATCTTTTCAATACACCTATTGACTTGCCACTATGCAACCACGACTCCGCTTTCAGTTTTCCGTATTTCGTAGACTTGGTTTTATGGTCTTCGACGCTATTATAACTATAATGTAATAACTCTCCGTTCAATTCTTTTAAGTTAATGCCAGAAGGATAAATTAATGCTTCGTGAACAGGATCTAGATTCCATTTGGCAATGGTTTTATGAAAAAACCTAAGCTTCCAAGCTGGATACCAACCACAGTGACGGATCCACTTTCCATTATAGTTGACAAGACTTTTTATTTTGTAAATAGTGTCACTATTCTTATCTATATTATTAATATGATTTGCTAAATCGTTGTCTAGGATTTCATCGGCATCAATGGACAAAATCCAATCATATCTTGCTTTGCTGTTGCCAAAATTTTTGTTAGCGCCGTATCCTTCCCATGGCATGTGAAATACTCTAGCTCCTGCTGCTGTGGCTAGAGATACAGTCTGATCGGTACTACCGCTATCTACAATTATAATATCATTAGTAATAGGTAGTATTGACTCTATACATTGTTGTATAAGCTTTTCTTCATTGAAGGAGATAATGACAGCAGATATGTTATGATTACCGTTCATTTGCGGTAGCTATAAAATGAGGGTTGAGCAAATTCTCTTTATTATAAAGTAGTGGTGTTCCGTCTACCTGAGATATATGTCCTCCTGACTCTGTAAGTATTATATGAGCTGCAGCCGTATCCCACTCCATCGTAGGAGCTAGTCTTGGATATAATTCTGCTTTACCTTCAGCTAGCATCAAAAACTTCAGTGAACTTCCTTTAGATATTAATTTTGGTTGAGTATAATCATTCAAAAATGCTTGTGTAGCATCATTGAGATGAGATCTACTGCAGACAATTTTAAGATGACTATCAGTTTTATGATACTTGTTAGCTACTAAAGATACAAGTTCATTGTCTTTGATTATGTAGGCACCTTGTTCTTTTATAGCATAGTACATTTTGTCCAATACAGGAGCATAAACAACTCCAGCGATAGATTTCTGATTATGAATTAGTGCAATATTTACAGTGAATTCTCCATTTTTTTTAATGAATTCCTTAGTGCCATCAAGAGGGTCTACCATCCAAAAGTATTCAAAATTCTTACGTGCGTCGTAGAGTATTTCTTTATTTTCCTCGGATATTATCGGAATATTAGGAGTGATCTTAGCTAAACCTGCACAGATGACTTCATTGGCTGCTTTGTCTGCTTTGGTCAACGAACTTTCGTCTGACTTATATTCAATACCCAGATCATTGCTTTCATAAATATCCAGAATAACCTTACCCGCTTTGTAAGCTATATCGATAAGTTGTTCTAAATGTTTTTTGATCGCTTTAGTAGTCATATCTATTATATCAACGAGTGTTAAGGTACTATTGTATTGATATTATATCGCCTTAGTTAAAAATTATAATACAAAGATACAATGACTATATCAGAGTATACTTAGAGAGTTATATAGATCTCCAAACTTTTGTGCAATACTTACTTCTGAATACCGCTTCTGTGCGTATGCCCTTATTTCTGTGATGTCAAATTCATCGTATCGATTAAGGGTGCGGTCAATATCGTCGGCTAATCCTTCCGGAGTATAATTTTTCGAAAGGTGTCCAAGGGTCTCATTGTTTTCTGCAGTGATTCCTCCACTTTCATTACATAAAACAGGTAATCCACTAGCCCAAGATTCTGCTATTACCAAACTAAAGCTTTCGTATCTACTCCAAAGAAGGAAAAGGTCATGCTCTGTCATCAGTTTTGGAATTGCAGTATGTTCGAGGGGACCTATGATCTTGATATCCAGAAGATCTATTTTATGACGTTTGATTAATCTTTTGACGAGCGTTATATTACTGTTTCCAACAAGCGTTAGACTTACATCTGGCCTCTTATTTTTAAGAATGTTAAACCCTTTTAAAAGATCTATTATGTTTTTTTGATCATTATCCAACGACGATATATGTAGAAGTTTGGAAGGTGAAGGTGACTTTTTGAGAAGTGTTTCAAAAAATGGATTAGTTACTACATTAGGAATGACATTTATTTTTTTTACAAAGCATTTCGCAGATATTGATTCGGAATGTGCTGAACTTACTGGACACACTATATCCGCTTTCGAAATATATTTATTGAGGTGCCAAAAAATTAATTTCTCCTTGATAGAAAGCTTTTCTTGCTGGTAAATAGTACTGTGCTCTGTGAAAATCAATGGAATTCTATAGTTTTTCGCTAGTGCAGACGAAAGAGATAATCCAGGAAATCCAGCATGGCAATGAATCGCAACAGGAAGACCATGATCTTTGATGATGGTGTTAATATCCTGATTGGCTAGTGCATGATATTTGGAGTAGTTAGATAATGATCCTGCTCTCTGGAATAACCTTTTATACACTTTACAATTCTCATAGTTCGAGATTTGCATTTTGACAATTGGCTTATTTATAGCTTTGCCGAAGTATACTATTCCACATACTTGAGTACTAATACATCGAATATGGCGATCCACAAAATCACCTTCGTAAGGAGACTCCTCGTGTGGATACCAGCTGGCTATATGCAATATATACGTGTCATGCATAATTTACATATTCGATGTATTAGTTATAATCTATTGGTTATTAAGTATAAGTGGAAGACCACCTTCTGCACCACCTATTATCACTGTTTTGGTGTTAGGACTTTTAGCGAGCTCTAGAGTCGCTTCTATACCTTTGTCCTTTAAAATCTTATCAGTAAGTGAAGCGTTTAATATTCTATTTGCGTCTGCTTTGGCCTGAGCCTCTATTATTCTACGCTCTGCTTCTTGTCTCTCTCTATCTAGTTTATATTCATACTGTAGAGATAGCTGCTCTTCTTTTAGTTTCTGCTCTATGGCTTCTTCTAGTTTTGCAGGAAGTTTCACAGATCTGATTAGTACGGCATCTATGATGAGGTGCTTTGGACCGATACCGTCTGCTGTTTGTTGAAATATCTCATCTTGGATAGCTTCTCTTTTAGTAGAGTAAAGTTCTTCTGGGAGATACTGGCCGATTACTTCTCTAGTTGCAGATCTGATCTCTGGCATTAATATTCTTTTGACATATTCAGTACCGATCTCGTCATGCAGATATCCTATTTTGTCAGGCATAGGCGAATATCTATACGATAGTTCCACTGAGATATTAAGACCATTCTTAGAGAGTACGTCCATGGTTTCGAACCCTTCATTGGTACGTACATCATAGATAAATACTTTATTCCAAGGCATGATTATGTGGAATCCTTGATCATATATGTTGTCTTTGTCTAGTCCGCCACCAAATCTCTTAAACTCAACCCCTTTTTTACCAGGTTGGATAGTGAGAAATGTAGTATTGGAAAGTATAGAAAAAATAAAAATCAATAGGAATGCTAAAATTCCGTATTTAATTATGTTGGGTGGTAATTGTTGTTGATTAGCCATGTTTATTACTTTATTTTGTTATGTTTTACTTGTGTAACATATTAATGAACACCAACAATGTTGGATGTACTATTTGTAACAGAGAGTACGTAGATAAGGTTTCGTAACATCTACAAAGTATAACAGAGATTCGAAGAGGTACTACAATTTGATGTTGAGCATACATTTAAAATGACCCTTTGGACACTTGTCGAAGCCCAGTTTATTACAAGGGCGACAGCTTAAATTGGTAACCTGATGATCTATCCCCTTTTTCATGTCGGTAGGAAGATACGCATACATGCCAAACTCAGGAATAGTGCTGCCCCAATAGGTGTGAATTTGCTTTTTGAACGCTGCGGCAATATGCATCAATCCAGTATCGCCAGTATGAACCTCTGATGATCCTTTAATAATGCTTGCAGATACAGCGAGAGATGTTCTTCCCACGAGATTAATAATCTTGACTGGATGTTCATTTGCTAGTGATATAGCTTCTTCTGAAACATCTCTACCACCCAGAAGAATGATTGGTTTGTTGCTATTGAGTATAATTTGTGAAGATATTGAACTGGGAATCCGCTTAGTAAAGTAATTGGCGCCCAAAACTAAGACCTTATACTGGTTGATATGCTTTACAATATTCTCAGCTTCTTCTTGATCAGAGGTTGATATAAAGTAATCTAAGCCTCTACCGTCATTGATGACATTGAGTCCTTGGATACCTTCAAAATACCTATCTACTATATGTTTTTCTGGTAACTGATTGATCTTGAGATTGACTTTGAGCCATTTAGCAATATTCAGTTTATTGAATGTATAGCTTTTGATACCTAGTCTTAGTTTCACTTCTTGGGTACGCAGATTTTTATGCAAATCAATAATGTAATCATAATACTCTGTTTTGAGATCAGAGATTACTTCAGATACGTTTTTATCAATGCCATAGAGCTTTGTAATATAGGGATTATGCTGAAGTATACCTTTAAAACTATTCTTAGTTAGAAAATGCACTTCTACATCTAACTGCTGTGATATACAACGAATGACAGGAGTAGTCAAAACGATATCTCCGATAGAGCTAAATCTGATTAAAAGTACTTTTGCTGACATAGTTTGCAAAGATGGTAAAATGAAAATGCCCACTATTAATTAGCTAGCATTTTTTTAATTCATAATATTGTGTTTTTAGGCCTATTGCTTAACTAGCCTTATAGTTGCAAATTGATTACCTAAAACTAATGTTACATTATATAATCCTATAGTTAACTGTACAATTGGGAGGTAGCTATTATGTTCTCCATGGTGGGTATATGTATTATGAGATGACCTTGTCAGTAATTAATCCGATGAATCGGATTTGAAAGTAGTTGTGCATTAATTAATTATTTGATCTTAGTGGTGAATAACTTTAAAAGCTACTATGTGAATGATAAATACAGCTAAAGATATGTTAATTAGGTATTTTAGACGTCGTTTCATTTCAATATGGATTACATTTAATTAGTTCTAAAGTAGATGGTATGAAATTTTCTGTATATCATTGTACAGCAATATTTGCTCAGAGAACAAACAAATGAATTCGTAATTCAATAAAAATATTAACAATGAAAAAGATTTTATGCGTACTTACAGTTTTTCTAATGGCTGGAACAGCAATGAATGCTCAAAAAAAATGTACTGCAGCTGAAATGGCTAAGTGCAAAAAAGACGGTGTTGAATCCGTAAAAACTGATGCTACTGCTTCAACTGATGCTTCTGAAGCAACAAAAGTAGCTTCATTCTTAGTAGAGGCTGATGCTTTGGCTAAAGCAACGGAAGACATAAAAAGAGAAGAATGTGCAAAATCAGGAAAAGTAGCATACTATGAGAAGAGCACATGTGCTAAGTCTGGTAAAGTAAGTTGGGAAGAAGTAAATTACTGCGATAAAAGCAAGAAATTTACTAAAGTGGCTTCTGCATCTATGGAAAGAGAGACTATGGTAAGTGAAGTAAGCAAGACTGTTGATGTTGTAGTGCCGGTAGCTGAGGCAAAGGCAACTAAAAAAGGATGTTGTTCTAGCAAAAATGCAGCTAAAAAAAGTTGTTCTAGTAAAACTGAGAACTCTAAGTAAGAGTTAGTTGAAAATAAATTTTTTAGGCCTTATCGCATTTGCGGTATGGCCTTTTTTGTATTGGGATCTCCTAAATGAGTCATTTTGTTTCAAGGTGTCGGCATAAGGTCAGGAGACCTATATCACAACAATATGCAAAAACCCCTAGTTTAATTTTAGGAATTGCCAATTGAGCTCTTAGTTTCTCGACCGCGAGCAGAATTCTTACTTCTTAATCGGATGTATACCCATAAGTCTCTTAACTATCTCATAAGCGGCAGGACAGACAAGTGTATTTTGAGCATTCATGCGACTTCTTCGATGGAATCCAAATTGTGCAGTATGAGGATATTCTCTGCAGGCAACTGGTCTTACTTCGTAGATTTGGCAGGTGTTGTCTTTATTTAGAAAGGAACATGGAACCCCATTGATCATTAGTGACCCATCGTAATCTTCTATCAAGAATTTTTTGATGAAAGTCTTTGTAGGTACTCTTAAGTACTTAGCAATACGCTTAACGTCTGGTCTTGAGACTATTGCGGGCGTAGTTTTGCAACAGTTGGCACATTTGAGACAATCTACTTTATCAAATACTGTATTGTCTAGTGATGCTGCTGATTCATCAACTGATCTATTTCCCTTTAGAGATTTGAGGAAAATCAGATTTTCATCGTATTCTTCTTTTGCATGATTTTTCCAGCTATCTACTATCTCTTTCATTGCATAAGGATAAGTAATTTTTTAAAATAGTATTTGAGCAAAATCACTAATACTTGGATTTGTCTTACAAAAAATGGAATGGAATTTTGTGATTATATTACATACCACTTTGTAATATTCGTTAATCTTTGAGGTGATTCCTTCAGTCATATTGTTTTTCCAACAGGCAATTGTGATATAGGTAAAGAGTAAATCTATTCGAGTAGTGAAAAAAAAGACCCAACTAACTTGTTAGTTGGGTCTACCTAATCTCAGTGAACTAGAATAAAATATAATTATCTAAAATTATCTAGTTCATCATATTATGCTTTAAACTAATCTCATTTACCTTCTGAAGACACTTATGCTTGTTTAGTCCAGAATCCCAGGTTGTATATAGTTTGTATTTCTTACCTACATTTACTATTATTCCAGATATGTCCTCTGAAGTAGCAGCTGCCCGTGCTGCGAATGTACCGTAAACCGCATTTGTCAGATGTTCAGTTATTTCAGGTACCTTACCTTCAAACCTTTTGAGTCATCTTCTTTCTGCATAACTGTTTACAATTTTATAGGGCGTCGTCGCTAGGGGCTGTCTTTGCTTTAGGAGCTGCTTTTGCTTTAGGAGCTGCTTTTGCTTTAGGAGCTGCCTTTGCTTTAGGAGCTGCTTTTGCTTTAGGAGCTGCTTTTGCTTTAGGAGCTGCCTTTGCTTTAGGAGCTGTCTTTGCTTTAGGAGCTGCCTTTGCTTTAGGAGCTGCTTTTGCTTTAGGAGCTGCCTTTGCTTTAGGAGCTGCCTTAGCTTTAGGAGCTGTCTGTTTATCAGTTAGAGCTGCTGCTCTTTCTGCTTTCGTTACAGCTACTTCATCAAGAGGTAGTATGTTTACGTATGTTCTATTATTTCTTTTTTTTACGAAAGATACTCTTCCTTCTATCATAGAGTGAAGAGTGTGATCTTTACCTATATCTACGTTTACACCAGGGTGGAATTTTGTTCCTCTTTGTCTTACGATGATACTTCCTGGCTTAGCGTATTGGCCTGCGAATAGTTTTACACCGAGGTACTTAGGATTACTATCCCTTCCGTTGTCCGTAGAACCAACACCTTTTTTGTGTGCCATGATATTTAACTTTTTACTGAATTGCCGAGTTATCGACTCTTCTATTATTAATTGGTTGTCTTAGTGAAGCTTGAACTTATCCTTTGATAGAGTCGATCTTGATCTTCGTAAATGATTGTCTGTGACCATTCTTTACTTGGTAACCTTTTCTTCTTTTTTTCTTGAAAACGATTACTTTGTCTCCTTTCTGGTGACCCAGAACAGTAGCACCTACAGAGGCTCCACTTATTACCGGCGTGCCTACAGAAGTGTTGTCTCCATTGATCAACATATGTACGTTGTCAAATGAAACATTATCACCTTCTGATGCTTCTAACTGGTGGACGAAGATTTCCTGACCTTCCTCAACTTTGAATTGTTGACCAGCTATAGTAACGATAGCTAACATAGATTTATGTTTGATGTTAATTAAATAAAATTATTTCAAATGGAGTGCAAAGGTAATATTTATTCCTCTATTCTGCAAACATATTTATTGTTTATTATTAAGGAATAAGTCCCTGAGTATGAACGTTTTCTTTAATTTTTTTCGCCTCTTTTGATAGTGAGATTGATTTTCTTTCCTTCTTTTTTACAAAGATGATTGCTTATTCCTTCTAAAGAATACCATTTTGTAGATCACCATCAATATTTAACTATCAAATCACTTGCACGTATTTGTGCTTGGATTGAGTTTTAGTAAAGAGTACTTAAAAGGAATAGAAAAAGAGTTCTTTGCACTTATTGCTTAAAGTTTTTTTTAATTAATGCCGCGAATACTCATAATCTGTAGAGTGAGGACAATCCGTTTGATAATTGAAACTATCCTTGTTGAAGAAATAGAAGAATAATTAAGAAATTTGACTTTTAAGAGATAATTGTATTTTGGTATTCTTAAAACTAACATTTCGATGGCACTAAAAAAAGACCTTACACTTACTGGGTTGACGATGATAGCGATTGGCGCTTGCATAGGGTCAGGTATATTTGTTACTCCCGCATCTACTATGGAGGCAGTTGGTCATCATGGATGGGTGTTGCTGATATGGGCAATAGGTGGATTGGTTACATTTTTGGGAGCGATGACTTTCTCAGAATTGGGTGCTAGGTATCCCAAGTCTGGCGGCGTATATGTTTATCTTAAAGAGGCGTATGGTGATATCTTCGGATTCTTATACGGATGGATAATATTGTTGATAGTCAATACTGGAGCATTAGCGGCTTTAGCTACTGTGTTTGCTAATTATGTAGAGTTCTTTGTGGAGTTATCTGCTACATCGAAGTATATTATTTCAATAGGAACTATAATAGGACTGACTTTGATCAATGTAATAGGGGTCAATATATCTCAGATATTTGCAACTGTTTTCACTAGTTTAAAATTGATTGCACTATTGATTATTATTGTAATTGGATTGTACTTTTGGCCTACGACATCTGTGGAGACTAATATGAACCTAATGAGCCATACTCCAGATAACCTATTACAAGGAATCTTGGTAGGTTTTGTAGGTGTATTTTGGTCTTTCGGAGGATGGCATCACGCTACTTATCTTTCGGGAGAAACAAAAAATCCACAAAGAAATGTGCCGAAAGCAATGCTCATAGGAACACTGGCTGTCACTACTGTTTATTTGCTTGTAATTTTCGCTTATATGCAACTGATCTCTGGAAGCGATATGGTTTTATCTGAGAAAATCGCTGGTGATGCTATGGCGCAGGTAATTACTGGTGGGGGTAAGTTGGTTACGATAGCGATTACGATATCGATATTCGGTACGATTGGAATTTATACTATGACTGCGCCTAGGATTTATCATGCTATGGCCAAAGATGGATTGTTTTTCGATAACTTGGCGAAGCTACATCCTAAGTATCACACGCCGTATGTCGCTATGTTACTACAGATGATTTGGGCTTGTGTTTTGATACTGGTTTGGGGAACTTTTCATAACTTAATGACATTCGTCACTTTCATGGATATCATATTCATGTCCTTAGCTACAGGATCTATTTTTATATTCAGATATAGAGATACAGAGAATGATGTAGAGCCCGCTTATAAATTAGGTGCGTATCCTATTGTACCTACTATATATCTACTAGTGACTTTCGCTTTTGTGGTTAATACTTTGATAGCATTGCCTGCACAGTCTTGGGCTGGGGTAGGGATACTGCTGATAGGGGTTCCTGTTTTCTATTACTTTAAGCGAAATTCTGAAAAAGAAACAAAGCGATAGACACAACGTGGTTAAACTCAGACAATTAGCATTCTTTTTCATATTACCTAATTCAATGATATCTATTACGCAAATGCCCGCACTATTCAGTAGTTTTGCGAAAAGGTTTAATATAATAAAATAAATAACAAATAAGATGGATAATAACGGAAGTGGCGACATCAGTAAATGCCCATTTATGGGTGGTTCTCAAAGCCAAACAGCAGGAAGTGGTACTGCAAATAGAGATTGGTGGCCTAATCAACTCAAACTCAATCTACTTCGTCAGAACTCTGAGAAGTCAGATCCGATGGGTCAATCTTTTGACTATGCAAAGGAGTTTGAAAGTTTAGATTTAGCAGCTATCAAGAGTGATATTGTAGATCTTATGACTACTTCACAAGACTGGTGGCCTGCAGATTACGGTCATTATGGTCCTTTCTTTATACGTATGGCATGGCACAGTGCTGGTACTTACAGAATCTTTGATGGTCGCGGCGGAGCAGGAGCTGGACAACAGAGGTTTGCGCCGCTTAATAGTTGGCCAGATAATGGTAATTTAGATAAGGCTAGATTATTACTTTGGCCAATCAAAAAGAAATATGGAAGAAAGATATCTTGGGCAGATTTAATGATACTTGCAAGTAACTGTGCTCTTGAGTCAATGAATTTCGAGACATTTGGATTCGCAGGAGGACGCGCAGATGTTTGGGAGCCAGAAGATGACGTGAATTGGGGAACTGAAAGAGAATGGTTAGGAGTCAATAGATATGGAGAGAATAGGTCACTTGAGCAACCATTAGGAGCATCACACATGGGACTTATATATGTCAATCCTGAAGGACCAGAAGGCAATCCAGACCCTATAGCAGCTGCGCATGATATAAGAGAGACTTTTGGCCGAATGGCGATGAATGATGAGGAGACAGTGGCATTAATAGCTGGCGGTCACACATTTGGTAAGGCTCACGGTGCCGGCCCAGATAGCCATGTAGGGGTTGAGCCAGAAGGAGGGAACATAGCAGATCAAGGTCAAGGTTGGTTAAGCACATTCAAGACGGGTAAAGGTGCAGACACTATTACTAGTGGACTTGAAGGTGCATGGACGAGGACTCCAGCGGAATGGAGCCATGATTACTTTAAGCATTTGTTTGATTATGAGTGGGAACTAACAAAAAGCCCAGCAGGAGCACACCAGTGGACTCCAAAAGATGGTGCAGGTGCAGGTACTGTTCCAGATGCGCATGATCCAGCAGTATCACACGCACCATTTATGCTGACTACAGATCTGTCTTTGCGTATGGATCCAGCTTACGAGAAGATATCAAGAAGATTCTACGAGAATCCTTCTGATTTTGAAGATGCATTTGCAAGGGCATGGTTTAAATTAACTCATAGAGATATGGGGCCAGTAAATCGTTATCTTGGAGCAGAAGTCCCGTCTGAAGAACTGATATGGCAAGATCCTCTTCCTGAAGGGGGTAATGATGTGAGTGAAGCAGACGCAGCAGCTCTTAAGAATTCTATTCTTGCAAGTGGACTATCTATCTCAGAATTAGTATCTACAGCATGGGCTTCAGCATCTACATTCCGTGGATCAGATAAGCGTGGTGGTGCTAACGGAGCAAGAGTTAGATTAGCTCCTCAGAAAGATTGGGTAGTGAATAACCCAAATCAACTATCTAAAGTAATATCTACCCTAGAGGGAATCCAAAGTGCGTCAAGCACTCCAGTATCTCTAGCAGATCTCATAGTACTCGGTGGATGTGCTGCAGTAGAGCAAGCAGCAAAGAATGCTGGATACAATGTATCTGTGCCTTTTACAGGAGGTAGAGTAGATGCTACACTAGAGCATACTGATGTAGAGTCATTCAGAGCATTAGAGCCAGTAGCAGATGGATTTCGTAATTATGTAAATAGTAGACATACACTTACTGCAGAAGAATTACTAGTAGACAAAGCTCAGTTACTCTCATTGACAATTCCAGAAATGACTGTGTTAGTTGGAGGTATGAGAATGTTAGATACGAATTTTGATGGATCAAAGCATGGAGTATTTACATCAGAAGAGGGAAAGCTTACTAATGATTTCTTTGTAAATCTATTGGATCTTACGACGACTTGGAAAGCTACATCTGAAGCGGATAAAGAATTTGAAGGTCGTAATCGTATGACTGGAGATTTTCAATGGATAGGAACTAGAGCAGATTTGATTTTTGGTTCCAACTCAGAATTAAAAGCTATCGCAGAGGTATATGCTACTGATGATGCCAAGGAAATGTTTGTTACTGATTTCGTAGCTGCATGGAATAAAGTGATGAATCTTGATAGATTTGATCTCTCATAGTTATTAGACGCAAAAATAAATAGTAAGAGGCTATCCTGTTAAGGATAGCCTCTTTTATTTTGTACAGAAGATTGAGCTCAAAAATTACTTATTGGTATTTTTACGCTGACCTTTATATCCATACATTTCTTGTATCTTGCCTTGATGAATAGCGACCAACTTATCCACGACTTACTTTATAGGTCAGTTTACAGGATATACGAGGATAAAGAATTGGATAGTAGATCTAAGATGAAAGCGCTCTTTCATCTATTCACTATGTTACTGGAGGAAGCTACTAAGGATGAGGAAGTTAGCTTCACTACATTATTTTCAAGGATTGCTTATACAGGCTCTGTACACCAGTTAGAATCACAGTTGCTATACTATCTACATACTTTTCGTAGGGCTAATGAGCAGAGTAAGCTTACCGAAGATAATATCTTGCACTACTTAGACCTAGGATGTTATGTAATCAATACAACTACAGCCGCTGTATGGGAACCGAAAAATGAGAAAGAGTTTGATCTGCCAGCGGAGGCGATTCAGTTTTTTAGAAGGGAGCAACGAGATGTGGTCCAGTTTAGACCGCTGATAGAGTGTCTTGTGACGGCGGTAGATATAGATGCATTTACATTGGATTTTATCGATGAATCCGATGGATCCATAATAGAGAAAGCTTACTTCGATATCTCTGATAAGAATGAAATATTTAATAGAAATATACAGGCGCTGAATAAATTTTATGAGATGCCGATTCATGCTAACCTTGTAGATATAGAAATATTGGCAGATGGTAAGTATATACCTAAGGCATTAGTCATTAAACCAGATCATTTGGTAGATGTTACTGCGGTGGCAGAGACATTTAAGTACTATGGTACCGATGCGCTATTGTATATGGTCAACAAGTTTCGACAAAAAGAATCTTCTCCTCCTCTCATGATTGGTAATATTGCTAATTACTTTCTGGATGTGTTGGTGTCCAATCCAGATACAGTTTACAAGGAATTAGAACCTATGATTTTTCATATGTCTCCAATCGAATTTACCTTATATGATGACCAGACGTTAGTCGATATCTTACGTAAGATTGAGATCCATTTTTTGCATTTGCAGAAAGTGGTCAAAGAAGATTTTGTTAGACATAATATAGATCGATCCAAGAGTTATTTAGAGCCATCATTTCTGAGTAGAGCTTATGGTCTCCAAGGAAGACTAGATATGTTGCACTTCGACGAATCTACTCAGAGATACGATATCATAGAATTGAAGAGTGGTAAACCATTCAGAACGAATACTTATGGACTTAATAATAATCATTATGTGCAGACGCTTCTTTATGATCTATTGATCAAATCTGCTTTTGGATCAAAGTTAAAAATCAATAGTTATATACTTTATTCTGCCTTGGATATGGATCAATTAAGATATGCTCCACCAGTAAAGGCACAGCAGTACGAAGCGATGCGAATCAGGAATGACCTCATGACGCTAGAGCAAAATCTAGGAAATACACATCTGCCTAAGAGCAATGTTCTGTCCTACCTAAAGCTAGATCACTTTCCTAAGGCTAGTGGATATGATAAGAAAGCCGTAGAAGAATTTGAAAAAGTATATGCTAATTTAGATATAGTCGAGAAGGCATATCTAGAGCATTATGTAGCCTTTATTGCTAGAGAACAATCTCTATCTAAAACTGGGGAACATGGACTCAGTAATAGGAATGGACATGCAGCGCTGTGGCTAGAAAATATGGAAGAGAAAGAAGAGCGATTTGCCATATTGAATAATCTACAAGTAATCAAGAACGATGCGGAGAATGACCCTCCGACTCTAGTATTGAAAAGAGGACTTAAGACTAACCCTTTGGCTAATTTTAGAAAAGGGGATATCGCAATATTATATCCAGTTGATGAATCGCTGCGTGGGGTACTGAGCAATCAAGTATTTAAATGCACGGTGCTGGAGATCGATGAACACGAGGTGACTATTAGGCTGCGTAGTCAGCAATATAATCATGGTATATTTCGCAAGTATGCACACTGGAATATAGAAGAAGATAATATGGATAGTGGCTTCAATACGATGTATAGAAGTCTGTATAAGTTCTGCATCTCTCCAAAGCCATATCGAGAATTGATACTAACCAAGGCAGCTCCTAAAGTGGCGGTGCAAGGGCCATCAGTCGAGATAAGTGAGTTGACAACACAGCAAAATCAGGTTCTCAATGAGATGATTGGTGCCAAAGATTATTATCTGCTTTGGGGGCCTCCAGGTACTGGGAAAACTAGTGTAATGCTGCGACATCTTGTAGAATATATCTCCCAGGAACAAAAGCAAAACGTACTTGTACTGGCATATACTAATAGGGCTGTGGATGAAATCTGCACATCTCTAAAGAGCATCAGTCCAGAGGATGAGAATCTATTTATAAGGATGGGTAGTAGTTACTCCTGTGGCGAAGAATATAAGTCAACATTGCTTAGAAAGCGAATAGTAGGTATGAATAGAAGATCGGAGATATCGAAGCTTATTTCTAATACTAATTTGTATGTAAGTACAGTATCGAGTATCATCAATAGAACAGATCTCCTTAAGATGAAGCAGTTTGATACGATCATAATAGATGAGGCATCGCAGATATTAGAGCCTATGTTAGTTGGATTATTGTCTCATGTCAAGCGATTTATTTTGATAGGTGATCACAAGCAATTACCAGCGGTTGTGGTCCAAGGTGAGTCTAAGACTAAGGTAGCAAATGAGGTATTGATAGAGCGTGGAATAGTAGATCAGAGGATGTCATTGTTTGAGCGATTATATCTAAGGTGTCATGAGCAAGGATGGGAGCATGTCATAGGTATACTTTCTCAGCAAGGTAGGATGCATAGGGATATCATGAAATTTCCCAATCATTATTTTTATGATGATCAACTATCCTTGCTTTCTAAGCTGACAAGGTTATCTGCTGAAGAATCATATCTTGTCAGTGATGCGCATCCATGGATAAGTGAGCGATGTATATACATTGATACTCCTGTAGATAGTTATTACAGCTGGAAGACTAATGATCCAGAAGCTAAGCTGACTAGACGACTCATAGAAATCTATCAGTCAGAGTTTATTAGCAATAATTTAATGCTATCCGACGGATCTCTCGGAGTCATAACACCCTATCGTGCACAGATCGCTATGATCAAGGAAGAAATCAAGGATATGGATCGTGTAGAGACAAACAAAATTACTATTGATACTGTAGAAAGATATCAAGGAGGAGCACGTGATATTATCATTATATCATTATGTACCAATAAGTTGAGTCAATTAGACTCTTTAGTATCATTATCATCGGAAGGTGTAGATCGCAAGCTCAATGTAGCATTAACTAGAGCTAAAGAGCAGATCATCATATTGGGTAATAGAGAGATACTTTCAGATAATCCTACTTATTTGAAATTGATTGATAGTTATTTTCAACTTAATTATGATGATGTAATTAATAGTATAGTTTAACTGATTTGTACGATTTTATAATTCATGTAAATCGGATTTGTAGCAAAGAAAAAGAGGCATGACATTAAGTTATAAACTTCATAGGTTTAGATTTTAGTTTTAAGGAAACATAAGTTTGTAGTATATAGGTTTAGTCGGGAAGTAGATTCTAATTTCTGATATCTTTTTTGAAATAAATTTCTTCTGAAATGGATGTTATACAAAAAGCAATAGTACGATATAAGGATAAGTACAATATCACAATTAGAGAAGTGAAGAAAGATGAAGGTAGAGTCATTATAGAAATATCGCAAGACAAAACTCTTGACAATAAATATCTGAGTGCTCAAGAATTAAGAGAAATTGCAAAATCACTTTTTGTTTCTGTTCACGATAATTTTCATATTGGTGCCATTGAGTATGTCCCGTTAGCTCACGATAAGGTAGATTTCAAATGGCTCAAAGCACAATTGGCTGATCATTCTATGAAAATCAAAACTTTGGCCAATACATTAGGCATAAGAAAATCTATTATTGCTGACCATCACTCCGGAAAGAAAAGGATGACTAATGAAGAGCAAGCGATGTATTATTACTTTTTCAAAAGTATGTAGCTATTCTTAACGAATAGAAAATATGCTATTATTTTATTGTAAAAAAAATGTGATCTAGAAGATTTTTACATTCCTAATCTATCCCAATAAATTTATGAGTCTGTAGACTAAGCTTCCATTGCGGATAACGCATACAATACTCTACGCACTTGGTAATATGTGCTGCTTGAGACTCATCATCAAGAGGTTGAAGATAGTAGTGTTCAAAATCTAAATGAGAATATTGCTCTGGATCATTTTCTAGCTGCGGATAGACAAGCTTGAGTTCGTTACCGTAGGTGATTATGATTTTAGAGTCTGCCTTTGGACTGACACATATCCAGTCGATGTCATTGGCTAGCTCTACAGTGCCATTAGTCTCTATTGCGATTTGAATATTGGCGTCATGTAAGAAGTCTACTAACGCTTGGTCCAGCTGCAATCCAGGCTCTCCACCTGTACATACTATAAATGGATGCTGCCCCATATCAGTCGGCCATAGATCATATACTATAGCGGATAGTTGTTCTGCGGTATACTTACCACCGCGCTCACCATCTGTACCCCAAAAGTCCGTATCGCAGAATTTGCATATAGCCTTTTGGCGATCTTCTTCTCTACCACTCCAAAGGTTACATCCGCTGAATCTTACAAATACAGCAGGTCTACCTGTATGGTATCCTTCGCCTTGAATAGTATAGTATATCTCTTTGACTTTGTACATCTCTCTTTCTACTTACGCTTATAATGTGTTCTGTATGCGAAGATATAAGTAGCAAAGGATATTTAGTAGATAGGAGTAAATATTAACAAACTAACTTGATAGCTAATTTTAGTGTAGGTACAGAGTAAGAAAGATGGTGAAATTTAGTTTTAATGTATAATTACTCTCAAATTCCCATTCTTTCATACTCGCATACTCTAATTATAGAGATTTTCAAAGACCCAGCCGATTCTGAGCTACGTTCAGAAGTAATCACAATCATTACTTTAGATAATATGAGCGTTTTTTTTGATACTAATGATATTTTGCTATATTTGGTCAACCAATTATTTGGTCGACCAAATAATATCCGCATAAATGCTAGATAGATTTAGTGAAATAAAGGTAGAAAGCCCAGTAGATAAGATCATCCGTCAAATAAGGACACTGATTACTAACGGTGAGTTAAGCCCTGGAGATAAACTGCCGCCAGAAAGAAAGCTTTCAGAAAAATTTGGTGTAGGAAGATCTGTAGTGAGAGATGCCATAAGAAAGCTAGAATTTTACGGAATCGTCAAAACACTACCTCAATCAGGAACTGTTATTGAAGGAATGGGCATCGTTGCATTAGAAGGTTTAATCACCGATGTCCTTAATATAGAAAAGACAGACTTCAAATCATTAGTAGAAACAAGATTACTCTTAGAGATAGAATCTGCTGGTAAAGCAGCAGAAAGAAGAACTGTGGACGATATAGCAATTCTTGAAAATGCATTGAATGCATATGAAAAGAAAATAGCTAGGGGATTATCCGCTGTGGAAGAGGATTTGCTCTTTCACATCAAAATAGCTGAAGCTAGCGGAAATTCGGTATTAAAATCTTTAATGTTAATTATTACTCCAGATATTGTCAAAAGTTTCACCGAACTCAATGTGTGTAAAGAAGACCGTGTGCAGGCTACGTTGGAAGAACATAAAGGGATTCTTCAACAGATTGTGGCACAAAACCCTCTTGGTGCAAGAGAGGCAATGAGAAATCACCTTAAAGATATAATGGACTTTAGCAAAGAGAGGTAAATGCAACTTTCATGCTTTTAGTATAATAACACTTAATCAATAACTTAAAAATGAAACCACAATGAAATCTAATCAGAACACGAGTTAAGATCTCCTTATCAGCAAAGAAAATGGATTGATGATTACTCACCAATCCACTATTCTTCAAATTCAACAATCTTCAAATGCTAAGTATTGCTACTTAGTAAAATTTTGTTCATGAACCAACATGGACTTAAAAAACTGTTGTCTATGAAAAAATAACACAGGAATAAAATGATTTCTGTGATTACGTCAATCAAATTAACCAATTAAAAATGAATTTAATTTTATTAAATCGCAAAAAAATCCTAATTCACTGTCTTTCGTTGTTATTATTGATGACAGTGGTTTCTATTTCTGATGTTTCGGCATCTAGCCATGAGGCTAACACTGGGACTTTAGTAGATGTAAAACCTATTACGGGTAAAATAGTAGATACGAACGGAGAAGCTCTAATCGGTGTGAATATCACTAAAGCGGGTACTACATTAGGTACAATTACAGACATCGATGGTAGTTTTACTATGGATGTAGAAGAAGGAGATGTCCTGATAGTAAGTTATCTTGGATATAAAGAACAGATAATCACTGTAGGTCCAGATAATGATTACAGTTTGGTAATGTATCAAGATTCCAAACTGATAGATGAGATCGTTGTAGTTGGGTATGGAACGCAAAAGAAGTCACATCTTATTGGAGCTGTATCTACTGTGAAGGGTGCAGATGTTGCAGCCATTCAAGCAAGTCGTGTGGACGAAGCCTTAGCTGGTAAATTGGCTGGTGTTTTGATTCAGAATCAAGATGGTGCACCAGGTGCTGATCCAAAGATTCAGATAAGAGCAGCTTCATCTATTTCAGGTACTTCTAATCCTCTGATAGTAGTAGATGGATATCCGATATCAGGAAGTTTGGCGACTGTTAATCCAAATGACGTTCAAAGCATGGAAGTGCTAAAGGATGCTGCTTCTGCCGCTATATACGGTTCTAGAGGAGCCAATGGTGTGATACTTGTGACTACCAAAAAGGGAAAATCAGGTAAGCCAACAATAAATTATAATACATATGTAAGTACATCTAGTAAGTATAGAGGTAATATACTTAAGGACGGTAAAGAATGGGCTAGTCATTCGCGATCTGAAATCGCTGCTGGAAACTGGGATTTATCTCAAGTTGATCCGACTTTTGTTGAATTTAGGTTAAATGCTTATGAAAATTCTCCAGGTACTACTAACGTAGAAGACTGGTTATTTCAAAGTGGTTCGAGTATGAGTCATGATATAAACATCAACGGAGGTACAGATGATATGGATTATTTCGCTTCTGTAGGCTATTTAGATACGGAAGGAGTTGCTATTACACAAGGATTTAAGAGATACAATGCTCGTTTAAATCTCAATGCGAAGTTGAGTGATAGGTTTAAAGCGGGTTTAAGTATGAATGGATTTGTAAGTGATAGAGATATGTTGGGTCATGATATTAGAGATCTTTTAAGAGCATACAGTGTTCACCCAATTTACCATACTGCTGAGTCTATCGCATTTGTTCAAGGTTTGGATCAAGAAGCTCAGGCTTTAGGATTATCTGACTTTGACTCTGGATTTAGAGGAGGTGATGATGCGCAATGGAATAGTAGTATCTACACCCTCCAGCCAGGTATGACAGCGCAGGATTGGCATTATGGAAGAGCAAATAATGGTATAGGTGGATCAGGTGATGCAGGGCCAGCTACTAAACTTGACAATACTGACAGATGGCAAAAAACGCTTTTCGGTAATGTAAGTTCTTATCTACAATTTGGAATTACTGAAGACTTAAACATTAAAACTGTTTTAGGTGCAGATGTAAGAGATACAAAAGACTTTTTCTGGAGAGGCCTTGAGTTTGATTCAAGAGCTCGTTCTACTCAGACAGCATTGAATGAGTCAAATGTGAAGAGATCTTCAATACTAAGCGAAACTACTTTGAATTATGCAAAAGTAATGGGTAGCCATGATGTTTCTGCTGTAGCTGGAGTTGAATTCCAAAATTTTTATAATAATGGAATTACTTTATCAGGAACAAATGTTCCTTTCGGTCAACCACAAAACTTTGCGCTCTTAGATCCAGCTGACGTTTCAGTTTCAGAGAGAGAGGAAACGATTTCAAGAAGAGGTCTTTTCGGAAGAGTTAACTACGCTTTTGATAATCGTTATTTAGCATCTGTTTCTGTAAGAAGAGATGGAGATTCAAGATTTGGAGCAAATAATAGATATGAAATATTTCCAGCCTTTTCTTTAGGTTGGAATGTACATAATGAGAGTTTTTATAACTCAGACTTTTTAACTGATTTGAAACTTAGAGTGAGTAGAGGTTCATTAGGAACGACTTCATTCTTAGGTGCTTATAATTCATTGAGCCTACTAAACCCTCAAGCTTCTATCTTTGGAAATGCATTCTTGATTCCATCAGATATAGCTAACCCAGATCTTACATGGCAAACTAATACCGAGACAAATTTTGGTGCTAACTTAGGTTTCCTTGAAAATAGATTTACAGTAGGTGTAGATTATTATACATCGATTATTGAGGATATACTCATTAACCAAAGTGTATCTCAAGTACTAGGTACTACATCAATAGCACTTAATTCTGGAGATGTCAAAAGTTCAGGATTGGAATTTGAAGTGGGTGCAGCTGTAATCAATACAGGTGACTTCCGTTGGAATGTCGCAGCTAATTTTTCTACAGTAAATAATGAAATCACTGATTTGGGTGGATTGGACGAATTACCGAGAGCTCAATATGGTCAGAGTGGTAGAGGTCCAATTTTTAGAAACTATATCGGTGGATCAATTGGAGAAATGTGGGGATTAGAAACTACAGGTAAAGTCGAAATGCTATATCTAGAAGATGGAACTAGACATCCTAATAATAGTACTGGAGAATCTTATGTAGTAGATCAAAATGGTGACGGAGTCATAGATGCATCTAAAACAGTAGAAGAAGGTGGAGATTTAGTTAAGATTGGACAGAATACTCCAGATTTTTACTGGGGATTCAACAGTCAAATGTCTTACAAGAGTTTTGACGTTTCTATGCAATTCCAGGGAGCACAAGGTGGAGAAGTTTACAATATAGATCCTCTTTACTACGGTTCACAATGGAGTGGAAGACTAGTAGATACTTTTGATGAAAATGATGACGGTGTTGCTGATCACAATGGACAGCATTACATCGGAAACAGAAGACAAACTGATTCTGGAATTCAAGATGCATCTTATCTAGCATTAAGAAATATGACTATAGGCTATAGCCTTGATCCTAGTTTGTCAGGTAGAGTTGGCTTAGGTTCTGTAAGAATTTATGCTGCTGCGACTAATTTACTTTATCTAATGGGTAGTGATTATACGTCATATAATCCTGAAGGTGTAGAGATTACAAATAGTGGTTTTGCAGGTCCAACAACGTATGGTGTGCAAGTAGGTGCAAGTCCAATAGTAAGAAGCTTTACTTTAGGGGCAAATGTTAACTTTTAAAAGAATAAAAAAATGAAATTATTATATATAATATTAGGGTCATTTCTGTTTTTAACAGCTTGTGACAATGACTTGGAACAGTTCCCATCTAATGTTGCTAGTTCAGACTCTTTAACAGATTATGACGGAGTATTAAATGCTGCATATTTTTATCAACATGCATCTGCTACTCCGTTGGCAGTAATGGGAGATTTTAGAGCAGACAACGCTATTATGATAGAGGAACCGTATCCTTCTTTTGACCGATTTAATAGTGATTTGGTTGTAATGCAAGATCAGTTTTTTGGTCCGTTTTACACAGGTCTGTATAAATCAATATTAAGTGCAAATAATGTAATTGAAAATTCAACAGATGCTTCTGAAGTAGGCCAAGCAAAATTTTTAAGAGGACTTGCTTATTTCAAATTGGTAAAAGTATTTGGTGATGTAACAGTAAATCTATCCGCAACACCGAGTGTATCAGATGATCTTACTAGACAGGCAGCCAGTGATGTTTATAACAACGTAATTATTCCAGATCTCCAAGATGCTATTACTATGTTAGGAACTCAAGTATCCAACGGTAGAGCTTCTAAGTATGGAGCTCAAGGAATGTTAGGTAAAGTATTTATGCAAATTGGCGATTATGCAAATGCAGCAATAAATCTTCAAGCTGTTATTAACGGTGCTGGTGATGCGGGTATTAGTCTTCAAGCAGATTTCAATAATGTTTTTGGAGTAGATAACGATTTAAATTCTGAAGTTATATATGCTACTCAGATATCAAGTTCTATAGTAGACGAATATGGTTTTTCTGAATTTTGGTCATGGTCAGGAGGACTAGATACAAAATCTTTAATGCCATTGGATGCAGATTTGATTACTGCTTTTGATGCAAGCCCTGGAGACCTAAGAAGAGATCTTACTATTGATGTAGATCTTATGGCATCTCCAAAGTTTCCACAAACAGGTGGTCCTGATCATGATTGGATCGAACTAAGATTGGCTGATGTAATTCTGTTATACGCAGAAGCATTAAATGAAAATGGTGCGGCATCTGCAAGTGTATTAAGCTTATTAGATCCAATAAGAACAAGAGCGGGCCTAGCAAATTTGGATGCGAATGTCCTTATTTCTCAGGCAGCTGTAAGACAAGCTATTCAAGACGAAAGAAGACTAGAGTTAGCTTTCGAAGGTCAACGATGGTTTGATCTTGTGAGAACAGGAGCAGTAAGTGCTGAAATGGGAGAAACAATCGATAGTAAATATCATATTTTTCCAATTCCAGAATCAGAAGTACTTGCTAGTCTTGGTGTGATTACTCAGAACGAAGGATATTAATCTATCTTAGAAAGTGCTTCTTTGACCTAAAAGTTACAGCTTCAATTATAGTAAACTTTTTCATACTTTTAATGTATCAGAGGTCTAGCTTTAGACCTCTGATCATTATTTTTAGTGACTATTTAGAATCATAAAAAAGATTATTCTAATCTAAGTCAAAACTTTCGTCTGACAGTATGTAGTATAGATAATTACAATCCATTAGAAAGAGAAGAGTCCAATTTTTCGTTAAACGTTAAGTGTAGAAGATTTGGATTACATCAAATTTGATTATGGCCGCCAAGTAGAATGAGCAGCGTTGGCAGAGATGATTAATCAAATTTTAAAAAATCCCCAGAAATGGAATATGTACCTCTTGGTTGGGTTATTAAAACTAAAAATAATGAATATTAAAATCATAAAATCGTTATTTCACTCCTTTTTAATTGCAGGTTTTATTTTAGCATTTGTTCGTTGCTCCGAGACGTCTGAAAAGTCTAGTATTGCAGATGCAAATACTACTCTTTACCCGAGTGAAATTTTTTCATTTTTAGATAAATTCAAATTGATTTTGGGCGATGGTACAAATGCAGGGAACCCAATTGATTTTGAGAATAAAAATTTCTTTTACACCGCCAAAGATGGAGGTCAAAATTGGGTGGTCTACAAGACCCCAAATGCTGGAGATACACATGGAACATCCAACAATACCAGAACAGAATTAGCACAATCAAAAAAATGGTCAGCTATGTCAGAAAATAAGATGACAGCTACTTGTAAAATAATGAACGTATCACCAACAGGTGATGCTCGAGTGGCAGCTTCTTATTCTGTAGTCATAGGCCAAATCCATAGTGCTGAAGGGCATGAGAATGAACCGTTTAAATTATTCTACAAGAAATTTCCAGGGCATAAAAAAGGTTCTGTTTTTTGGAACTATGAAATTAATACTAAAGGTGAGGACAATTCTGGAAGATGGGACTTTTCCTATCCGATATGGGGCTATGATATGTCTGTAGTAGGAGAAACTCCAACTGATTTTCCGCCAGAACCTGAAGATGGGATTGAATTAGGAGAGGAAATGGCGTACGAAGTGGAAGTGAAGAATGGTTTGATGAGATTGAAATTTATGTCTAAAGGGCACAAAACTAAAACATTCACAAAAAATCTAATTGAATCGGAATATCCCACTAAAGCGGATATGCCTGAACAAGTTCGAAATTTGTTCGTACCAATTGGTCAAGATGGAGTTGAGCGAGTAAAGGCATACTCGGATGAGGGCTTATTTTTTAAGCAAGGATCTTATAACCAAACGAACGGAAAAGATCCGGCGGTCAATAGAGTTTGGTGTGCTGGTGCTGAAACCCATGGTGGGGATGTGCAAAAACAGTTTGCAGATGGAAACTATGCAGAGGTCTGGTTTAAATCAGCAAGTTTCATAGTCAGCAATGATGCTGTATCGAATACTGGATATTTTGCTGCTAACGATGGGTTAAGTAAAAAAACAGTTTATCCTAATGAGGTTATCCCTTTTATGGATAAGTTTAAAATGTTATTGGGTGACGGAACGAATGTTGAGGAACTCGGTGAGTATGAGCACAAATATTTTTTCTATACTGTTATTGATGGTACTATGCGTTGGGTTGCTTATAAAACACCAAATTCTGGAGTTACTTCAAAAAATTCGAGTAATACAAGAACTGAATTACAGGAAAAAAGAAATTGGACTCCTAATGAAGGAGGTAAGTTGACAGGCACTTGCAAAGTCATGCACGTTTCGACATCTGGTGATGCACGAGTAGCAGCTTCCTATTCGACGGTTATTGGTCAGATTCACAGTGGAGAAGGACATGAAAATGAACCATGTAAAATATTTTATAAAAAATTTCCAGGTCATCAGAAGGGTTCTGTTTTTTGGAATTATGAAATAAATACTGCAGGTGAAGACAATTCAGATAGATGGGATTATTCATATCCTGTTTGGGGGAATGATATGTCTGTTGTCGGTTTGAGCCCAACCGATTTCCCAGAAGAACCAAAAGATGGGATTGAGTTAGGAGAAGAGTTTAGCTACGAAATCAATGTCTACAAAGGTGTGATGTATCTGGCCTTTACAAGAGAAGGACACGCAGCGGTTCGATTTACTAAAAACTTAGTACAATCAGAATATACAACAAAGGCAGATATTCCAGAACAAACCAAAAATCTATTCTTCCCAATAGGCCAAGATGGCGTGGAACGAAAAAATGCTTATGCGGGTGAATTGAATTATTTTAAACAAGGGGCTTATAACCAAACGAATGGAAAGGCTCCGGAAAAAAATATGGTTTGGTGCGCTGGTGCAGAAACTTACGGTGGGGATATCGCCAAGCAATATGAAAATGGAGATTATACGGAGGTTTGGTTTAAGGAAGCAACAATAGGTTCTGGTTTAGCTCCAAAATAAATAATTAAGGAAATAGAATTTAGACAGAATATGAAGAGAAAAAGTATAAAATATATCTTAACCGATGAAATCGAATGGGAAGGACTCGGAGGAGGCGTCTCTAGAAAATTCTTGGGATATGATAATCAGATTATGATGGTTCAGGTGAAGTTCGACGAAGGAGCATTAGGATCACCACACCAACACTTTCATACGCAGGCAACTTATGTTGTTTCTGGGATATTCGAATTTGAAATCGATGGTGTAAAACAAATCTTAAAAGCCGGAGACGGTGTATATATCGAGCCTAACCTACTGCATAGTGCGGTGTGTCTTGAAGCTGGAATGTTAATAGATACTTTCAGTCCCGTAAGAGAAGACTTTTTGGATGGGTCTAATGTAGCATATTTCGAAGATAAGAGTTAGTGATTTTTTACAAAAAAATAGAAGATGAAGACTAAAGGATTAAGGTGGTGGGTAGTAGGATTAGTCGCTTTGGCAGCAGTTGTTAACTACATAGATAGACAAGCTTTTGGAGCACTTTGGCCTGTTATAGCGGCCGAATTATTTCCTGGAATGGGACCAGACGATACAAAAGCAATCTACGGAACTATTTCCGCAGTGTTTATTTTAGCTTATGCAGCAGGTCAAACAATCTTCGGTAAAATTTTTGATTGGATTGGAACAAGGGTTGGTTTTGCTATATCTATTGGAGTTTGGTCTCTAGCGACAATGATGCATGCCTTTGCTCAAGGGGTGATCAGCTTTTCAATATTTAGATCGATATTAGGTCTAGCTGAAGCAGGTAACTGGCCAGGAGCAGCTAAAGCTAATGCAGAATGGTTTCCTACAGAAGAAAGAGCATTTGCGCAAGGGATATTTAATTCAGGAGCTGCGATTGGAGGAATAGTAGCATATCCGATCATTGGATTATTATCTATTTATTTATCCTGGCAAGCGATATTTATTTGCGTAGGTCTTATCGGATTTCTATGGTTATTACCTTGGCTATACATTGTAAAAGCACCACCTCAGAGGCATCCATGGCTTTCTGATGATGAGAAGAAATATATTCTTTCTGGTCAAAAAAATCAAGAATTAGATAAAGATGGAGAGTACGATGAAGGTTATAGTCCAGATACTAGTGAATTATTAAGTCGTAAAGAAAGTTGGGGTGTGATTATAGCATCGGCAGCTATTGATCCTATATGGTGGTTATTTATTGTTTGGATACCGATTTACTTAAATGAAGTCTTTGGAATGAATGTAAAAGATATAGCTTTTTCTGCATGGGTACCTTATGTAGGCGCCATGTTTGGAGCTTGGTTTGGTGGCCTATTAGCACAAAATAGGTTGTCTGCAGGTTGGCCAGTAGACAAGACAAGAAAAGTCGTAATTACTTTAGGGTGCTTAATCATGGTTCCATGCTTTATGCTTCTAAAAGAGCCAGGTTCAGCCAGTAACGCTATATATATTATGGCAATACTTTTATTTGGTTTTCAAACAGCGATTGGTAATATACAGACGCTACCCAGTGATATGTTTAGTGGAAAAGTAGTAGGTACTCTATCAGGATTTGCTGGGACAGCTGCTAAACTTGGCGCTTTTGGTTTGACTGCTTTGATACCCATATTGACCGCTGGAAAGAATTTTACACCTGCATTTTTAATAGGTGGAGCACTAGCTTTAATAGCACTGCTTGCTGTCTGGATTTTATGTCCAAAAATTGAACCATTGAAACCAAAATTGGAATTGTAGATTGAGAATTAAAGCTTAATTGAGGAATAGGATAAAATTAAATAATAAAAAAGAAAAATAATTAAATATGAGTGATAAGAAAGTAGCCATAGTGACCGGAGCCACAGGAGGAATCGGATTTGAAGTAGCAAGGAGATTAGGTGCTGACGGTTATACTGTCATATTGAATGGTCTTAATGATGAAGTAGGAGCGAAAAGAGTACAAGAACTTGTTGCTGAAGGAGTCGATGCTATATATTATGGATTTGATGTAACTAATGAAGAGGAAGTAACAAAGAACATCGTTGCCATTGGAGAGAAGTATGGAAAAATTGACACTCTTGTAAATAACGCAGGAGGGCTCGGAGGAAGATCAAGATTCGAAGTGATGACTACAGAATTTTACAGAAATGTAATGTCTCTAAACTTGGATTCTGTGTTTTTTACTTCAAGAGCAGCAATACCTTTTCTAAAGAAAGGAGAGTATCCTTCTATAATTAATTACACCTCTAATGCGGCTTGGAATGCAGGTGGTCCAGGAGCTGGAATTTATGGTACATCTAAAGCTGGAGTACATGCAATTACAAGAGCATTAGCTAAAGATTTAGCAGAATATGGCATTAGAGCCAATGCAGTATCTCCGGGTACAATTGATACACCATTCCACAAGCAAATTAAGTCAACGAAGCCAGAAGTTTTTGCTTCATGGGCTAATAATATTATGCTTGGAAGATTAGGTCAGCCAGAAGATGTTGCTGGAGTTGTAGCTTTCTTAGCGAGTAAAGATGCTTCATTTATTACAGCGGAGACAATTCAAATTGGTGGAGGTCAAGCATTAGGAATATAAATAAAAAAAGTAACTAAGTTAAGATGGGAAAAGTAGTAACGTTTGGAGAAATTATGCTGCGACTAAGTTCACCAGGATTCGCTAGATTTTCGCAAGCTAATAGCTTTGATGTTGTATACGGAGGAGGCGAAAGCAACGTAGCCGTATCACTAGCCAATTATGGACTTAATTCCGAGTTTGTAACACGATTGCCTAATAATGATTTAGGCGAGTGTGCACTCATGGAAATGAGAAAACATAATGTTGGTACGCAATATATAGAAAGAGGAGGTGAACGTTTAGGAATATATTTTCTAGAGACAGGAGCGGTAAGCAGAGGTAGTAAAGTGGTTTATGATAGAGCACACTCGAGTATGTCTACCATAGAAAAAGGAATGGTGGATTGGGAGAAAGTTTTTGATGGAGCAAGTTGGTTTCATTGGACGGGTATAACTCCAGCTATTTCTCAAGGTGCAGCAGATACTTGCTTAGAAGCCATAAAGATGGCTAACAAGTTGGGTGTTACTGTGTCTACAGATCTTAACTATCGAAAAAAACTTTGGAAATACGGTAAATCACCGATGGATATTATGCCTGAACTAGTTGCTGGGTGTGATATCATATTGGGTAATGAAGAGGATGCTGAAAAGCACTTCGGTCTGCATCCAGAAGGTGTAGATGTGACACATGAAGGCTCTGTGGATGGTAAAGCATACTTGTCAGTACTTAAGCAATTGATGGATATTTTTCCTAGAGCGAAGAAGGTGATAACTACTCTTCGTGGATCTATATCTGCATCTCATAATACATGGTCAGGAGTATTGTATGATGGTAAGACATTATACGAAGCTCCAGGATATAATATTACTCACATCGTAGATCGAGTTGGTGGTGGAGATAGTTTTATGGGAGGATTGATCTTCGGACTTATGCAATACAAAGGAGATGATCAGAAAGCGCTAAACTTTGCAGTGGCAGCATCTTGTTTGAAACATACTATTAAAGGAGATGCTAATCTGGTGACTATTGAAGAGGTAGAGAAGCTAATGAGTGGCGATTCAAGTGGACGAGTAAGCCGTTAAGAAAGATTATAGATAAAGTAGAAATACAAAAATACAATGGCTAGATTTAGCAGAATAGAAGTGGCAAATGTTATGAAAAGTACTGGACTAGTTCCATTGTTTTTTCATGATGATATTGAAGTAGCAAAGAAAGTAACTAAGGCTTGTTACGATGGTGGTGCTAGATTACTAGAGTTTACTAGTCGAGGCGATTTCGCTCACGAAGTTTTTGGAGCGCTATCAAAGTACTGCAATCAAGAATTACCGGAAATGGTGCTAGGTGTTGGATCAGTTACTGATGCTGCATCAGCTTCTATGTATATGGCATTAGGAGCTAATTTTGTGGTGACACCAGTTTTTCGAGAGGATATTGCAATTGTCTGTAATCGTAGAAAAGTAATGTGGTCTCCTGGATGTGGATCACTTACTGAAATATGTAGAGCCGAAGAGTTAGGTTGTGAAGTAGTAAAACTTTTTCCTGGAGGTACTTATGGACCAGGATTTATAAAAGCGATCAAAGGTCCTCAACCATGGACTAGTATCATGCCTACAGGTGGAGTATCACCTACTGAAGAAAATCTAAAAGGATGGTTTGATGCTGGTGCTACTTGCGTAGGTATGGGTTCAAAGTTAATCACTAAAGAAATGGTGGCAAAGGGTGACTATGCAGGTATACAATCTAATTGTGAGAAGGCAATGGAGGTTATCAGAAAAGTCAGAACCTAATCCTTCATATTATCAAACAGGATAAATATGAACTTGAGCAAAAGTAAAATGCCAATAAGTATTGCAAATAGTATTATTAAGTACTCTGTTGGTATGGATTTATATACCAGATTACTTGACTTTATTTAGTCTGTAAGCTTTCGCAACACTCCAAAGTGCAAGACAGAGTAAACCTATATACTTAGCTTCACTTGCTAGTACTTTGATTCCCTCTATTTACTAAAAAAAGTTTTGTACTATAAAGGGAGCTATATTAGATAGGAGGTCATTTTTGACCTCCTATCTAATTATTAGTAATTATTCAGAAATCCAAAATAAAAAAAGTTAACTCTTCTTTTTGAAAAGATTGAAAAATGTAAGTTTATTCAGTTTTTATGAGTTTTATCGATTGACTTTCAACTTTCAATAGATATACGTTAGGAGGTAATGAAGATAAATCGATTGTATTAATTTGAGAATTCAATTTACCACTAATTACTAATTCACCAATTCCATTGTATATCCTATAATTATTGCCTTGTGGAAATTTTACTTCAATGTTAAGCTCCTGATTAAAAGGATTCGGAAAAACCTTATAATTTTCAGCCTGTCCATTATTTTCGTTGATAGATAAAGCTGTACAATCAATTAATCCATTGATATCGTAACGTGAAACAAATTGCCAAATCTCTTCGCTTGCATCGATCGTCATATTCCCAAAACTTCCAGGCCAATCATGTCCTCCTCCTATCACCTTTAATTCCTCCACATAGGCACAACCTGATTCAGTAGACCAAGTATATCGCTCTACAGAGGGGCTTACAGTATTCATGGTTGCATTTGGATTGCAAAGATTATGGGTTGCCCAATAACTATGTGTTGCTGCTGCGGAAAGATAATATTCTATTCCAAGATATGTAAGTCCATTGTATGGAGAGGTTGTGTCATCCGTACCAAGTATTGAAAGAATTCCAGTGGGATGCACCGGAAAGCAAAAACTATCTGGATTGGCTTGCATGGTTCTTGCTACTGGAGCTATAGCTGCAATTTTGTTATTGAGTTTACAAGCAAGCTCAAAGGACATATCACCTCCTAATGAATACCCACAAGCATATATTCTGTTTTGATCTATCTGGTAATTACTAGCAATCGTATCTATCAATGAACTAATAAAGGGCACATCATCAAAAGTGCCTGGGACTTTAGGAATCCAGTTGAAAGAGTTTCCATCACTTGGGTCTGGGCGTGCTTGAGGATAAACAACAATAAAGTTTGCCGTATCAGCGATAGGACTCATATCTGCGATAGCAATATGAAAAGCAATATTGCCACCACCTCCATGGAAATTGAATAATAAAGGAAAACTGGTAGTTCCATCATAACTTTCTGGAACATAGATGCTATATTCTCTTGTTAAACCATCATACTCTATAGTTTCGCTAATGTATCCTTGAGCGAAGCTCACATGAATACTAGTAATCAATATTAAGACTGAAATAAGTCCTTTAGTTGTTATTATTCTAAAATTATGCTTCATTTTATATTGTTTTATAATTCAAATATAAAATACCCTAGTCTAATATTTCTCCGAAAATTAAGTAAAGCTGAAAAAATGAAGCCTGAAGTAGTCTTGTTTGAATTTTAAATTTCTATTTCGATTTGCCAAGCAATGTTCCTATTTGGATTTTTTGTATGATCGCTAACTAATTGTATATATTACCTTTCAATGTACTATATACTTTGTTATGGGGTTTTTATTTATTGGTCATAAAATTCAGAAACAATAAAAACAGCAATTTTTTGTTTGAAATCTCTTCTTGATCTAGAGTGAAATATTCCGCTGATAATAACATCAAAAAATGCTCTTGCAAGAAAAATTTCAATAATTGGAGTGGGTTGTGTACAAATTATTCCCAAGGAATCATCGAGTTACTTCCTTCAAAATTAGAGGAAGTTTACACTCGTTACTTAAGTATTATTCGGTAAGGAGAAATGGATATCGTCCAAGGTAAGTGGATCGTCAATAGAAGAAATTGTGCTGCAACTTTGATTAATAGGGGGGAGACCTATATTACTCTTCATAGAAAGCAGTTAATCTTTACATTCAAAATTGTAAAGAATGCTAAGGTTGTAACGCCAATGGTCAATTCATCTGGCATTGAATGTGATACATTAGATATAAATTGTATCATACTTTAACTAAACCAAAGAATTGTTCTTCAGTTTTCTCTTCAACACTTTAGCCAAATCCCTTAATGGAGCTCTATAACTTTCCGAAATTTCTTAAGAAGTTTATTCCATTGTTTGACTTGGCTTTTTAAGTAAAGGCTACCATAAAGAATGCAGCAGAGAAGATAAAAGTGAAAATTATTTTAGCTTTCATAATTCGTACAGTGTTGTTAAAATTTAAAATAAAATAGTAATAAGTATAAATATGTAGATTACATATTATAATTATATCAAATATGATGCTAGGTTTTTTAAGTCATTAATTTTTATATCTGCTTCTATCTCTGTATTGTTACCATCGAGCACTAATACTGTCGTCATATTTAATCTCTTACCAAATTCCATATCACTTAATGTATCACCTACCATAATGCTCTTTTGAAAGTCGATATTTGGAAATTCCTCTTTTGCTTGCAAGGCCATTCCAGGATTAGGTTTGCGACATACGGGTTCAAATACGGCGAGTTGAGGACAGTAATATATCTGATCTATGCGGCCATGTGCAGCGTTGATACCATCCATCATGAAGTCGTGCACAATTTTTAGTTCTTCATGTGTCATAATCTCTTTGTCGATACACTGCTGATTAGTTACGATTACAACAGTATCGAATAGTGGTGAAAGCTTAAAAATACCTTCTAAGGCATTGGGTAGAAACTCGAATTCGCCAATATTTTTAACGTAATCATCTTTGAGCCTACGATTGATAGTGCCATCACGATCAAGAAATAAAGTCCAAGATGAATCTATAGCTAGTTTGTTATGCATGTAGTTAAAACTTACTTCCATGTACATTTAGTTCAAACCGAACTGGTTTTGGCAAATAAATTGAATACGAATACGTGGCTGTGGAATGATATGACCAGTATAATTGTATTCATCAGAGTTATATTAGAATATTCGAAGTAGAAAAGTATCTATGTATTGTAGATTCAATCAGTTCATCGAAAAATTCAAATAATAAATGTCTACCAAGTTTTAGCCATTTCTTATGGTTATAATTAACTATTGAGCAAATAAAAAAAAGGCTGTCCTTTTTACAGGTCAGCCTTTACACTAATTTTGCTTTTTAATCATGGAGATAAGATCACTATCTCTCAACTCTCAATCACCTATTAGGCATTAAAAGAAGTACCACATCCACAGCTTTCGGAAGCATTAGGATTGTTGAATGCAAAGCCTCTGTTGTTGAGTCCGTTCAACCAGTCTACTTCCATGCCTAATAAATAAATACCATGGGACTTTTCCATAAATACTTTTATACCATTACTATAAGTAACAGTGTCTTTCTCCTTTTGCACGTCGAATCCTAAAACGTAGCTAAATCCACTACATCCTCCACCTTTTACACCTACACGTAGACCGTACTCCTCAGGAACGTTTTGCTCGTTCATGATTCGCTTAAGTTGGGCTACAGCATTGTCAGTCAATACGATTGATGATGTATTTACTGCTTTATCTATTACTTCACTCATAGTATTAATGTTATCTATTTCTGCTAGTTCTAACGTATATTACCTAGCATAGTTCTATTAATAAAAACAAATATAAGGTAGAAAATTGGAATAGGGACATTTTTAGATGTCAGTATTTATTCTCGGTACTTTGTTTCAAGTCTTAGTATTGTAGTCATCAAGGTGGAATTGATGCAAAATTATATTTCAAGTCCTTAAAAAAAAATCTACATTCTCTTGATTAAAGATGCTTCCTTACATCAATCCAAGGTATTCCAGCAGCATCAGCGGCTTCCATCCCTTTCTCTCCATCTTCAAACACTAGACAGTCTTTTGGATCTATGCCTATATGTGTAGTTCCTTTGAGCCATATTTCAGGATGTGGCTTTGGATTGTCAACATCATCAGCAGATACTACTAGATCAAAACAATCTAAAATCTCAGCATCTTGTAAGGCTCCTATTGCATTAATTCTGCTTGATCCAGTACCTATTGTCATAGGTATCTTACCATAATAGTGTCTTACGATCTGGATGATCGGTTCGATTTTTTTGATCGGACCAGCATTAGCTTTCAGTTTTCTATACGTCGACTGCTTCAGCTTTGTGAAATCATCAGTATTAATCTTCCAGTCATTCTCAGATGCTAATTTCACTATTAGCTGTCGAGTCGGTATTCCTGCATTGATTTGTATCATCTCTGGAGTGATAGGTAATCCATAATGAGTTCCTGTTTGTACCCAAGCATCTATATGTATCTGCATATTATCTACTAGCGTACCATCGAGGTCAAATAGTAATGCCTTCACTTCATTGCCAATCTCTATACCACAGCTAAATTTCATATTCCTTATTTAGGGCAAATGTATTGATTCTGTGGTTAACAAGTGTAATACCGTTTGTCAACTAAATTTCAATTTTTAACCGTGGCCTGATTCTAGGGCGAAAGTGAACTTTCGCCAAGCAATTGATAAAAAATCTCAATTATGCCATAGCGCACATTCTACTTATACCATCTAATCAACTACCTTAGCCACTATTATTAAACGTAATTACATTAAGTGGAAACATTCTTAGAAATACTCAAATACTCAATACCTGCGCTAATCGTATTCGCTACCATATATACTATCATGAAAAAGTATATGGATAATCAACACGCCCTAGAATCGCTAAAATTCCGTCAAGGACAAAACCAAGATATACTACCTCTCAAGCTTCAAGCCTATGAGCGACTTATGTTGCTATGCGAACGTATCTCTATTCCTAATTTGACATACAGGTTGGCTAATAAAGACATTAGTAAAGAGCAGTTGCAGACTGCCATGATGATTGCCATACAGCAAGAATATGAGCATAATTTGACTCAACAGATCTATGTATCAGATAAGCTCTGGGATATTATTAATCTAGCTAAAGATCAAACGATTCAACTGATCTCCAAAGCATCTGAAGGTATGCAAGCTGGAGATCCTCCATCAATGCTTTTAGAAAGAGCTACTAGAATCATGGATAGTATGAATATGAATCCATTGGAGCAAGCTAAGGCTGCTATCAAGGAAGAGATTAAACAATTACTCTAATCACTCAGAATAACATTGCTATATGATTGCTGTTAAAAGATTATTATACTTATCCATCGCTGTAGTACTTCTCAGCGGATGCTCCAAGAAGCAATATGTGCACGTTGCCGATATCGATACGGACTATATTAGAGTCAATAGGTATTCCGCTAAAGAAGATAAAAAGGTAAAAGACATGATCTCACCATACAAAGAGCAGCTTGATGCTGAGATGAATGTCGTATTAGGGGTTCTAGCAGAAGATATGGTAAAGTCAAAACCTAATTCTAATCTTGGAAACTGGTTTGCAGATTTGTTACAGACCACTGCCAATACAGAGTTTGATGGATACGTCGACTTTGCAGTACAAAACTATGGAGGACTAAGAGTACCAGTAGTCGCTAAAGGAGATCTTACGGTGGGAGACATTTACGAAGTGATGCCATTTGATAATAAGTTAGTGGTACTTAATCTGACTGGAGAGAAAACACTAATGCTGCTCAATCGTATTGCAGATTACGGTGGATGGCCTATCAGTAGCAACTTGACATTTACTATTGAAGATGAAAAAGCAACGGATATTGTGATCAAAGGTGAATCATTCGATATCAAAAAATCTTATCGAGTGGCCTTACCTGATTATACAGCCAACGGAGGAGATAGATGTACTTTTCTCAAGGAGGAGCCGCAAGAAGATAACGACAAAATGATTAGGGATTTAGTCATAGAGTACTTCCAAAATAATCCACCATCGGACCCAATAGTTGCTCCAACAGGAATAAGGATTAGGTAAACCCAATTCCAGCTTTAAAAAAAACAAATTCTAATAGGTAACCATCACATCATGAATAGAAGAGTATTTATACAAAAGGCAGGACTAGGATCACTTGTAATGAGCAGTGGAGCATTTCCATTGATGGCGATGCACGATCCTAATATTGCTCGACTTACTATATTACACACTAATGATGTACATAGTAGGGTAGAAGCATTTCCAATGGATGGTGGGCGTAACGCAGGTCAAGGAGGAGCGTCGAGGAGAGCCTCTCTAATAAAGAAAATAAGATCCAGAGAAGAGCATATATTGTTACTTGATGCTGGAGATATATTTCAAGGGACTCCATATTTCAATTATTTCGGTG
>Ga0228627_1000198_pt1 | contig 40648 bp, 38 predicted proteins | sample 33DmetaG_FD_190483 | JGI IMG/M metagenome (GOLD analysis project Ga0228627, IMG submission 190483) | Seawater microbial communities from Monterey Bay, California, United States - 33D | ecosystem: Environmental > Aquatic > Marine > Coastal | place: USA: California | collected 2016-09-28 | reverse complement strand
AATTGGTGATTTTAGTTTTACTAATCAAGAAGGTAAAACAATAACTCAAAAAGAAATTGAGAATAAAATTTTTGTTGTTGAATACTTCTTCACTACCTGCGCGACTATTTGCCCAAAGATGAACATACAAATGCAACGACTCAGTCAATATTACAAAAACAATGATGGAATTAAAATTTTAAGTTTTACTGTAAACCCAGAGGTTGACACTGTAGAACAAATGAAGAGATATGCTGACGCCCACAAATCAGACCCTAATCAATGGCACTTTCTGACAGGAAGTAAGAAAGACTTGTACAAATTAGCTAGAACAAGTTTTTTCGTTTTAAAACCTGCAGAAGCTCAAAATCTTGGAGATGCTGGTAATGACTTTATCCATACAAACAATTTTGTTCTTGTAGATCGAAAAAAAAGGATTAGAGGTTATTATGACGGAACATCTATCAAAGAAGTTACTCAATTAATAAGTGATATTGAACAACTTTTAGAAGAAAGATAAATGCTAAAAAAAGCTAAAAAACTAAGTTAACAAGTAGAACATTTTGTAATTTTATAAAAAAATAAAATATTATGTATCCAGAAGAATTAGTAATACCAATGAAAAAAGACCTAACGGAAGTAGGTTTTCAACAATTAACAACAACTGACGAAGTTGACCAAACAATTAAAAACTCAGAAGGGTCATTATTAGTTGTAGTCAATTCTGTATGTGGTTGTGCTGCAGGCAACATGAGGCCAGGAGTAAAATTATCATTAGACTCTGATAAAAAACCTTCAAAATTAACAACTGTATTCGCAGGAGTAGACGGAGAAGCAGTAAACCAAGCAAGAAAGTATTTTTTACCGTATCCTCCTTCTTCACCTTCAATTGCATTGTTTAAGGATGGAAAGTTAGTTCATTTTATTGAGAGACATCATATCGAAGGAGGCTCTTCTCAAATGATAGCTGAAAATTTAAAAGAAGCATATAACGAATTTTGCTAATTCTTTCTTTCTCGTATTTTAATAAAATTATAAACTTTAGCAACAAAAAAACAGTTGTTTATTAAGCAATTGTAGATTAATAAAAAAAATGTTATATTTGCTAACGTTAAATATTTGCGTTTAAAGCTAGATAAACTGCAAAAACATAAGGAAATTAGATGAAATTTACACTTACATTACTGATTTTAACCTTGATTAGCGCTGTTTCATACGGAGCCCTTTCTATTGAAGGGAGTTATCAAGGAAAAAACCTATATGTTCAAAATCCAATGGATGATGACGGATTCGGTTACTGTGCTACTAAAGTGACAGTAAACGGAGATATTATGCCTGGAGGAACTAACATGGGGGCTTTTGAAATTGATTTTTCTATGTTTAATATCGCTATTGGTGAGCCAGTTTTTATTGTTATAGAACATAATGATGGTTGTAAACCAAAAATCTTAAATCCAGAAGTTTTATTACCAAGAAGTACATTCAAAGTTTCATCAATTACTGTAAATAACAATGGATTTCTAGTTTGGAACACTACTGACGAAAGAGGTAAACTTCCTTACACCATCGAACAGTATAGATGGAACAAATGGGTTAGCATAGGAGAAGTTCAAGGAAAAGGTAATGTCGGTTCAAATGTATATGAATTTCAAGTTGCCCCTCATTCTGGTGAGAACAAAATAAGAGTTGTACAAGTTGATCACTCTGGAGCAAAAAGAACATCTGAAGAAGTTGGATTCGAGTCCAAAGTTGGAGTTGTAAGTAAAAGCCCTACGAAAGTTAAAAATGTAATTAATTTTTCTTCTGATGGTAAACCAGTTGAAACTAGGTACGAAATATTTGATGCTTACGGTAGTATCGTTAAGAAAGGTGTTGGTAGTTCTGTAAATTGCGAAAATCTTATTAAAGGTATCTATTATATTAATTATGATAATACAAACGAGAAATTCATTAAGAGTTAATCTTTTAGAAAATAACGTAAACCCTGAAGATATATCTTCAGGGTTTTTTTATGTCCTATAACTATGATAAAGAAAATTGAGCACTTAGGTATTGCAGTAGACAATATTGATGCATCTATAAAAATCTATGAAAAACTACTTGGTACAAATTGCTATAAAATAGAAGAAGTAAAGTCAGAAGGAGTAAAAACTGCTTTCCTTCAAGTAGGAGAGTCTAAAATTGAGCTATTAGAAGCAACCGATTCATCTTCACCAATTGCTAAATTTTTATCAAAAAAAGGCAAAGGAATACATCATATTGCTTTTGACTCTTCAGATATTGAAGAAGACATTAAACGACTTAAAAGTGACGGGTTTGAGCTTATCCATCAATCCCCAAAAGATGGTGCAGACAATAAGAAAATAGCATTCCTTCATCCAAAGTCTACAGATGGAATATTAATAGAACTTTGTCAAGATAAATAAGTTGATAAAAAAGGTTTGCCAAATCAATTGACAAACCTTCTAAGAGTTTTTAATCGTTTTAAAATATAGTCTAGTTAATTTCTGAAAAACCTGTAAACTTCACTAATGCTTCTGGAATTTTAACTCCAGATTCAGTCTGATGATTTTCTAATAATGAAGCTACAATACGAGGTAATGCTAAAGCACTCCCGTTTAATGTATGGCATAAATGGTTTTTCTTATCTGAACCTTTAAACCTTAACTTTAATCTAGAAGATTGGAATGTATTAAACATAGAAACAGAACTTACTTCCAACCATTTCTTTTGAGCTGCTGAAAACACCTCAAAATCATACGTTAATGCAGCGGCAAAACCAGTATCACCTCCACATAACCTTAACACTCTATAGTGTAGGCCCAATTTCTCAAGTAACCCCTTTACATGACTCACCATATCTTCTAATGCTTTATCTGAATTAGAAGGATGTTCTATACGAACAATCTCCACTTTATCAAATTGATGAAGACGATTTAACCCTCTTACATCTTTACCATAAGAACCCGCTTCCCTCCTAAAACAAGGCGTATAACCAGTCATTTTAATTGAAAAGTCATCTGAAGGTAACAATACATCTCTATAAATATTTGTGAGCGGAACCTCAGCAGTAGGTATTAAATATAAATCATCCGCATTGATATAATACATTTGTCCTTCTTTATCAGGTAATTGACCCGTTCCATAACCACTAGCCTCATTTACCACTAATGGTGGCGTAAATTCTTCGTAACCAGCTTTTTCAGCTTCTTCTAAGAAAAAAGAAATCAAAGCACGTTGTAGTTTAGCTCCTTTACCTTTATAAACTGGAAAACCAGCTCCAGTAATTTTAACACCTAATTCAAAGTCTATTAAATCGTATTTTTTTGTAATATCCCAATGCGGTAAAGCAGTAAAATTAAACTCAGTAGCACTACCAATTTCTTCAACTGTTACATTATCTTTTTCACTTTTCCCTGCTGGTACAATAGCATTAGGTACATTTGGAAGTTGGTATAAAAGATCAATTATTTGTTTATCAAAATCTTCAACTTCCGTTTTAAGTTCGTTTTCTTTAGCTTTAAGTTCAGAAGTCTTCGCTTTAATTTTATTGGCTTCCTCTTGTTTTCCTTGCTTGAAAAGCATTCCAATCTCTTTTGAGAGAGAATTAAGTTCTGCAGAAGTTTTCTCTAATTCCGTTTTACCATTTCTCCACTTCTGATCAACTAACAACAAATCATCAACGATAACAGAAGCGTCAAAATTTCTCTTTTTCAAGCCCTCAATAACAGCTTCTTTTTCAGTACGAATACGTTGTATCTCTAACATTTATTCTGAATTTAATTGGGTTATTTATTTCTTTTTTATTTCACAAAATTATTGAATCCCTTGCATAGAGCAAAGGTTAAAGTATAGTCCTTTTTTAGAAATTAACTCATCGTGTGTCCCCATTTCTTTAATTTCACCTTTAGAAAGTACAATTATTTGATCCGCATTTCTAATCGTACTTAAACGATGAGCTATTACCAAAGAAGTACGCTCTTGCATTAATTTATCTAAAGCATCTTGCACTAATTTTTCAGACTCTGTATCTAAAGCAGAAGTTGCTTCGTCTAGAATCATTATTGAGGGATCTTTCAATACAGCTCGAGCAATACTCATGCGTTGTTTTTGACCTCCAGATAACTTATTTCCTCTCTCTCCAATATTAGTATTGTAACCATTCTCAAGATTCATTATAAAATCATGTGCATTAGCGATTTTAGCCGCAGCAATAATTTGTTCTTCACTTGCTTCGTTTGTTCCAAAAAGGATATTGTTTTTGGCTGTCTCGTTAAATAAAATAGACTCTTGAGAAACTATACCGATATGACTTCTTAGCTCTCTAATAGAAGCTTCTCTGATATTTACATCGTCGAAAAGAATCATTCCTTCAACTACATCGTAAAACCTCGGAAGTAAATCAGAAATAGTTGATTTACCACTTCCTGATTCTCCTACTAAAGCATAAGTCTTTCCCTTTGGAATAGTAAAGTTTATATTCTTTAAAACATACTCGTCTTTGTACTTAAAAGAAACATTTTTAAAAGTAAGACCTTTTGTAAGTTCATTTAGTTTAATGGGATTTTCAACTTCAATAATTTTCTCATCCGTATTTAAAATTGTATTAATCCTATCAATGGAAGCTTTTGTTTTATTCATGTAGCCAATAGAGTTCGATATTCCTTGAATTGGACGAAGTAATTGAGAAAAAACAACAATAAAAGCAATAAATTTTTCTCCAGTTAAATTTGATGTCCCATCACCATCTAGAATCATACTACCTCCAAACCAGACAATACATACCATTACAAAAGCACCTAAAGTTTCATTTAAAGGAGAAGATAAGTCTTTCTTTCTAAAAGTTTTAGTAATAAGTTGTTGGTGTTTTAAGTTAATTTTTTTGAAACTATTTAACACCTCAGGAATAGCATTAAACGCTTTAATAATTCTAATTGCTCCTAGTCCTTCTTCGATTGCAGAGTTCAAAACCCCCATCTGGTGTTGTCCTTCCTTAGCAGTTTTTTTCAAACTCTTTCCTATTCTACTTATCACCAATGCAGAAATAGGTAATAAAATAAAAGAGAATAAAGTCAAAGAAGGGCTCCAATAAAGTAGTACGCTAATGTGAATAACGATTGAAATTGGCTCACGATATACTAACTCTAAAACACTGACTACTGCAACTTCTACTTCACCAACATCGCTATTCATCCTTGACATAATATCTCCTTTTCTCTCTTCTGAGTAAAAAGAAAGAGGAAGGTGAAGAGCTTTATCAAACAACTTATTTCTAATATCCCGAACAACCGCCATTCTCATTTGGGATTGATGATAAACGGCACCATAACGAAAAAAATTCTTCAAGAAAAAAGCTGAAATAACAGAAAGACAGACAAATAACAATGCTTTTTTAGGATCTTCAGCAACCATACTTTGCATAAAGTAATTGTAGTACTCAGAAATATATTTAAAAAATTCTATGAATCCTCCTGAATAAATTGGCTCTATTACTTTTTGAACTTTTTCTTCAGGATCTAAAAATATTATTTGTAAAAATGGGATAAATAAGATCAATGAAATTATATTAAATATTGTAAATAATAAATTACATACAATTACTAATACAGCAGTCATTTTGTATGTAAAAGCATACTTATGTATTTCGAAAATTTCTTTCATTGTGATACTGTGTCGATTTAAACACCTTAATTAATTACTCTCCTAAAACACAAATATAAGTTTTTGTTTACCTTTTTTGATTCCATAGCCAACAATTCTTTACTTTTGTAGTATGGGATCAATAAGACAAAATAAAATTGAAGGGGTTATCTTAGAAGAATTATCTGTTCATTTTCAAAGAAATGCACGTGAAATTTGTTTAGGTGCAATGGTGACTGTTACCGTGGTGAGAGTTACAGCTGACTTATCTCTTGCAAAATGTTACTTAAGTATTTTTGCAGGTCCAGATAAAAATGAAGTAATTGAAAATATTCGTGAAAATTCAAAATCAATAAGAGGCGAAGTTGGGAAAAGATTAAAAAACATGCGTAAAATTCCAGAATTATTGTTTTATATCGATGACTCCTTGGATTATGCTAGTCAAATTGATTCTCTTTTGAAAAAGGGGTAATAAAACTTATACTAAACTTTATTATCATTAACGTTTCTTTATACATAGCAAGACGTTATCTTTCTTCAAAAAAAAAGAAGAATGTTATTAACTTAATCACACGAATATCTGTTGTTGGTATCGCAATAACTACTGCTGCATTAGTTATTTTACTTTCTGCCTTTAACGGAATTGAAGCAATGATTGAAAAACTTTACTCAGAGTTTGATACAGATATTGTAATTAGAAGTAACCATGGTAAAACATTCAAGGAAAAAAGTCTCAACTTAATAAGTATTATTGAAATAGATGAAGTAGAAGAAGTTTCAAGAGCTGTAGAAGAAATAGTTGTTTTGAAAAAAGAAAAGAAGTGGGTAAATGCAAAAATATTTGGAGTAGATTCTTCTTATCTGTCTATAGCAAATGTAAAAAACCACCTTGTAGATGGAGAAGCATTAATTGAACAACAAAATATTCCAATGGGAATAATTGGAGCAACTCTTCTTGACAAACTAGAAGGGTATATTCCAGATAATAGTTACGAATCATTGCTCATTTATGCTCCAAAAAGAGAGGGAAAGGTAAGAATAACGTCAAACCCATTTAATTCTGAAAGAATCATGCTTTCTGGAAGAATAAATTATAACAAAGAAGTTAATTCAGAATCCTTGATCCTACCACTAAAATTTGCTCAAACCATTCTAGACTATACCTCAGATTTAACAGCGGTTTATGTTGACGTTAAAAATGAATATGATAACGAGGATATTAAAAAGAAGATAAAAAAAGCTATTGGAGATAGTTTTTCTGTAAAAACCAATTATGAAAAAAACGAAATTATTTTCAAAACGAGTAAATCTGAAAAAATTATTGTTATTATCATCCTGATTTTCATTTTTATACTATCAGCCTTTAATCTCGTTGCATCTTTAACAATGTTAATTATTGAAAAAAAAGATGACATAAAAACGATAGGAAACATTGGACTTAGTAAGAGTAAGGTTTTTAAAATATTTTATTATGAAGGTATGTTGATAGCAATTAAAGGAATTGTGATAGGTTTAATTATTGGATATACTATTTGTTTCATACAATTATTTGGAGGGATTTTAGAGATGCCTAATTCTAATGGCGAGATTTTCCCAGTAAAACTGAAATTGTCTGATGCATTAATGATACCTATCCTAGTATTAACCTTAAGTTTCTTTGCCTCTTATTTGCCTTCTAAATACTTATTAAAAACAAACTATGGAAAAGATTCTATTTAAATCTTAATCCCATTAGTTGTATTTCTTTATATTTGTTTATTAATTAATTTTTTATTAAAATTTAAATATTTATATGAAAATTCTATTGCGATATCTCCTATTTATCTTCATTTTAATGTTGGGATTGCAATGTTCACACCGACCTTATCAACCAAACTATAATACGAAAACAAATCATAATGCAGTCGTTAAAGAACGTAACAGAATGGTTACTCGACAAGCTAAACACGAAATAAAGAGATCTAACAAACAAAGAGCTAAAGCAAGAAGGTCTCGAAAAGCTAAACGTGAAAACAAAAAAGCTGCTAAATACGCTAAAAAATTAATCAAATAATTTTTTGATATAGCATAATCTATAATACTATGAAAGCATATGTTTTCCCTGGACAAGGGGCTCAATTCAAAGGAATGGGGAAAGAACTTTATGATAATTCTCCAAAAGCACAAGAAATGTTTAAAAAAGCCAATGAAATACTTGGGTTTGACATTATGAAAATAATGTTTGATGGAACAGATGAAGAGTTAAAGCAAACTAAAGTTACACAACCTGCAATTTTTTTACATTCAACAATATTAGCAGCATGTTTAGGTGATGCATTCCAACCTGACATGGTAGCAGGGCATTCACTAGGAGAATTCTCTTCTTTAGTCGCAAATGGGACATTAACTTTTGAAGATGGATTAAGTCTTGTTTACCAAAGGGCTTTAGCAATGCAAAAAGCATGCGAACAAGAAGCTTCAACAATGGCTGCCATTCTTGGTTTAGAAGACAATATCGTTGAAGAAATTTGTGCTGGAATAAACGGAGTTGTTGTTGCTGCTAACTACAACTGTCCAGGACAATTAGTTATATCTGGAGCATTCCCTGCAGTTGAGGAAGCATGTGATAAATTGAAAGAAGCTGGAGCAAAAAGAGCTTTATTACTACCAGTTGGAGGAGCATTTCATTCTCCATTAATGGAACCAGCTAGAGAAGAGCTTGCTCAAGCTATTGAAAAAACAACCTTCAATACACCATCTTGCCCAGTTTATCAGAACGTAACAGCTTCAGCAATATCGGATCCAGCTGAGATTAAAAAGAACTTATTAGTTCAACTTACAGCACCAGTAAAATGGACTCAAACAATGAAACAAATGATGTCTGATGGTGCTTCAGAAGTTATTGAAGTTGGACCAGGAAAAGTATTACAAGGTTTATTCAAAAAAGTTGATCGTTCATTTACTTGCTCAAGCGCAACAATATAAATAGATTAAAATTTACATACATGAAAAGCTGTCATGACAGCTTTTCTATTTTTAACCTCTTTTTTTGGAGAAAAAATCAACCATCAAATCGCTACATTCCTTTTCCATAAGTCCATTAGAAACTAAAGTTTTTGGATGATATAGACTATTCTCAAACCTACTCGCTCCACGTTTATCATCACGTGAACCAAAAACTACTTTATCTATCTGAGACCAATATAAAGCTCCAGCACACATGACACATGGTTCAAGAGTGACATATAAAGTACAACCTTTTAAATATTTCCCCCCTAAAAAATCGGCAGCAGAAGTAATAGCTTGAATTTCAGCATGAGCAGTTACATCGTTTAGTTTTTCTGTAAAATTATGAGCTTTTGCTATGATTTGATTATTAGAAACAATTATTGCACCTACTGGGACCTCTCCAAGGTCATAAGCTTTTTTTGCTTCAAGATATGCTTGTCGCATAAAGTATTCATCGTTATATGGCTGTATCATCCTCTAAAAATAATGAATAATTAACTACCTAATAAATAATTATTATTTTTATTTACATTTGTTTCATGATGAAAAATGGAATTCCATATTTAAAAAAAGGAGACTTAATTATTATAACCTCTCCTGCAAAATTCATTGAAAAAGAACATGTTGTTTTCTCACAAAAATATTTAGAATCTAAAGGGTTTAGAGTGAAAATAAGTCCTCATTGTCTAGGACAAAATAATTATTTTTCAGGAACAGAACTGGAAAGAAGAAGTGACTTTCAAAAAGCAATTGATGATCCAGAAGTAAAAGCAATACTATGCTCAAGAGGTGGCTATGGAAGTGTAAGAATAATTGACGATTTACAATGGGCAGCTTTTTTAAGGAACCCTAAATGGATAATTGGATTTAGTGACATCACTTACTTTCATAATAAAATCAATGGTTTTGAATTACCCAGTATTCATGCAACAATGCCATTAAACTTTTCAACCAATACAAAAGAAGCACTAAATTCCCTTACAAGTGCTTTAACAGGAAAGTTAGATGGTTATAAAATAAAATCATCAGATTACAATAAGCTTGGAAAAGGACAAGGTACTTTAATAGGGGGGAATTTATCGATATTACATGCTTTAATTGGAACAAATGACGACCTTGATTATGGAGGCAAAATACTGTTTATTGAAGACTTATCAGAAAACTTATATGTAATTGATAGAATATTATATTCATTCGAAAAAGCAGGAATTTTCAATAAAATTAAAGGTTTAATTGTTGGAGGAATGACAGATTTGAAAGACACCGAAAAACCATTTGGAAAAACCTATCAAGAAATCATATTAGATAGGTTTACTTATAACCGAATTCCTATTTGTTTCAATTTTCCAGCAGGACATATTGATAACAATCAAGCTATCATATTTGGTAAAACAATCAATCTTGTTGTAGAAAAAGACAATACAACATTGGAGTTTTAAACAAAACACCGATTCTTAATTAAATTGAGTCTAAATAAGGCTTAAAACGTGATTTATGTCATGTATCTATTAAATTTGCAGTATATAATACAAAAATATCAAATCTATGAGTAAGTCAGTTCTTTTAAAATCCTCTATTGCCAAAAAATATTGGATGGCAATAACAGGATTATTTTTATGCCTTTTCTTGGTGGGGCACCTACTAGGAAATCTTCAATTATTTTCTGGTGGAGAAGCTGGAAGAAGAGCGTTTAATGCGTATGCCTATTTTATGCAGACAAACCCTTTTATAAAAGTAATGTCTTACCTGACGTACTTATCTATTCTTTTCCATGCAATTGATGGAATAATGTTAGCAGTTCAAAATAAAAAGGCAAGACCAGTTCAGTATGCTATGAATAATGCGAAAGCAAATTCATCTTCGGCATCTAGAAAAATGGCTGTTTTGGGCTCTATCATCTTTATTTTTATCGCTACCCACATGGTTAACTTCTGGGCTAAGATGCATTTTGGAGGATTAAGTTTACATAAAGTTGAACTTTCAATTCCAGAATCAGAAGAAAAGCAAGAATTATACTTAACAACAAATGGAAGCTTTTTATCTCCAGAACAAGTAGAAGTAAGGGATGGAAACCAATTTTATGACAAACAATTTGGTCTAAAATTAGGAGAAGGCTACAAAGATCTTCATTCAAATGTAATGGCATTTTTTAGTGGAAAAAATGTTCATGGTGTAGGAGGGAATAAATTAGCATGGTTAGCTGTGTTACTTTATACAGTATCTATGGCGGTTTTATCTTTCCATTTAATGCATGGATTTGCAGCAGCATTTCAATCACTAGGTGTACGTCATCCAAAATACACTTCAGCTATTGCAAATGCTGGAAAAATATTCTCAGTAGTTGTTCCTGCTTTATTTGCAATTATTCCATTGTATATTTTCTTTTCATAAGATAATTAGACTTTAAAAAATTTAAAAAATATGTCAGTTTTAAATTCAAAAATACCCGCAGGACCATTAAGTACAAAATGGGCTGATTATAAAAATAAAATACGTTTAGTAAACCCAGCCAACAAAAGAAACGTTGACGTTATTGTTGTAGGAACTGGATTAGCTGGAGGCTCTGCAGCTGCTTCTTTAGCAGAGTTAGGATATAACGTTCAAGCATTTTGTTTTCAAGATTCACCTAGAAGAGCCCATTCAATTGCTGCACAAGGTGGAATAAATGCTGCAAAAAACTACCAAGGAGATGGAGATTCTGTTTTCAGATTATTCTACGACACCATCAAAGGTGGAGATTACCGTTCGAGGGAAGGAAACGTTTACCGTTTAGCAGAAGTTTCTTCTTCAATAATTGACCAATGTGTAGCTCAAGGGGTTCCATTTGCACGTGAATATGGAGGTTTATTAGACAACAGATCATTTGGTGGAGCTCAGGTATCTCGTACGTTCTATGCTAAAGGTCAAACTGGGCAACAATTATTGTTAGGTGCTTACTCAGCAATGTCTAGACAAATCGGAAAAGGTAAGATCAAAATGTACAACCGTCACGAGATGTTAGACATCGTTTTAGTAGATGGAAAAGCAAGAGGTATTATCGCAAGAAACTTAACAAATGGTAAACTAGAGCGTTTTTCTGCTCATGCAGTAGTAATTGCTTCTGGTGGTTACGGAAACGTATTCTTCTTATCTACAAATGCAATGGGATCTAATGTGACTGCTGCATGGAAAATACATAAAAAAGGGGCTTACTTTGCAAACCCTTGTTTTACTCAAATTCATCCAACATGTATTCCTGTTTCAGGAGATCATCAATCTAAATTGACATTGATGTCTGAATCGTTACGTAACGATGGAAGAATATGGGTACCAAAGAAAAAAGAAGATTCACAAGCAATTAGAGAAGGTAGACTTAAGCCTACAGATTTAAAAGCTGAAGATAGAGATTACTACTTAGAAAGAAGGTATCCTGCTTTTGGTAACTTAGTACCACGTGATGTTGCATCAAGAGCAGCAAAAGAAAGATGTGATGCTGGGTTTGGAGTAAACAATACAGGTGAAGCAGTTTACTTAGATTTTGCTTCTGCAATTGAACGATATGGAAAAGAGAAAGCAATTACTATGCATTTGGATAATGCTTCTCAAGAAATAATTTTAGAGTTAGGTCGTGAAGTGGTTAAATCTAAATACGGGAATTTATTCCAAATGTATTATAAGATTACCGATCAAGACCCATATACAACTCCAATGATGATTTATCCAGCTGTTCATTACACAATGGGTGGAATCTGGGTTGATTACAACTTAATGACAACAATTGAAGGATGTTATGCAGCAGGAGAAGCAAACTTCTCAGACCATGGAGCAAATAGATTAGGAGCTTCTGCATTAATGCAAGGTTTAGCAGATGGATATTTCGTTTTGCCGTATACAATTGCTGATTATTTAGCAGATGATATTAGAACAGGTAAAATTTCAACTGAACTTCCTGAATTTGAGCAAGCGGAGAATGATGTAAAAGCTGGAATTGAACGTTTAATGAATATCAAAGGAACAAAATCAGTAGATCACTTCCACAAGCGTTTAGGTAAAATAATGTGGGACAAAGTTGGAATGGCAAGAAATGCAGAAGGTCTTCAAACAGCGATCAATGATATTCAAAAATTAAGAGATGAATTTTACCAAGATGTAAGAATTCCTGGTTCAATTGATTCTTTCAATCCAGAATTAGATAAAGCAAATAGAGTTTCTGACTTCTTAGAGTTAGGTGAGTTAATGGCGAAAGATGCCTTAACAAGAGAAGAGTCTTGTGGAGGTCACTTCCGAGAAGAACATCAAACTGAAGAAGGAGAAGCAAAACGTAACGATAAAGACTTTACTTATGTTTCCGCTTGGGAATATACAGGTAAACCTTCAGAAGCAGTTCTTCACAAAGAAGAGTTAGTATTTGACGAAATCAAGCTTGTTGAAAGAAATTATAAATAATTGACAAATCATTTAGATATTATTTAATATAAAAACATTAAATTATGAAATTAACATTAAAAATTTGGAGACAGAAAAGTCCTAATGACAAAGGTCAGATGGTAACTTATCCAATAGATAATATAGATGGTGACATGTCATTTCTTGAGATGTTAGATATTTTGAATGAAGAGCTTATAGTTAAAGGTGAAGAACCAGTAGCATTTGATCATGATTGTCGTGAAGGTATTTGTGGTATGTGTTCTTTATTTATAAATGGAGAAGCACATGGCCCTGATAGAGCAGTTACAACTTGTCAATTACACATGCGTAAATTTAACGATGGTGACACTATATTCATAGAGCCATGGAGAGCAAAAGCATTTCCAGTAGTAAAAGATTTAGTTGTAGATAGAGGTTCGTTTGATAGAATTATGTCATCTGGAGGGTTTGTATCGGTTAATACTTCAGGAAATACAGTTGATGCTAATGCTCTTCCAATTCCTAAACAAGATGCAGATAAAGCTTTTGAAGCAGCAACTTGTATTGGTTGTGGAGCATGTGTAGCATCTTGTGTAAATGCATCAGCAATGTTATTTGTATCTGCAAAAGTATCTCAATTATCTTTATTACCACAAGGTAAAGTTGAAGCTCAAGAGAGAGTATTAAACATGGTTAAAACAATGGATGAAGAAGGATTCGGAAATTGTACGAATACTGGTGCATGTGCTGTTGAATGTCCAAAAGAGATTTCTTTAGATAACATCGCAAGAATGAACAGAGAATATTTGAAAGGAATGATTTCAGCAGAATAATTTCAATATTAGAAAAACAAAAAAAGCCGATTCAAAGTTTGAATCGGCTTTTTTTGTTACAATAAGAATACTATCCATGAATCGTCTCTTCTTTACCATAGTTAGCAATAACTTTAGTTTCAAATTCAATCCATTCTTTCCATCTCTTATCAACATCAATACCTTCCCCATACTGACGTGCAAAACCTAAAAATGTTGTATAATGTCCAGCTTCACTAATCATTAAATCACGATAAAACTTAGCTAATTCTTTATCTTCTATATTTTCAGATAAGACTTTAAAACGTTCACAACTTCTAGCCTCAATCATAGCTGAAAATAATAAACGATCAACAAAAGCAACTTCTCTTGATGCGCCTTTTTTCATGAATTTAACTAATTCATTTACATAACTATCTTTTCTTTCTCTCCCAAAAGTTAAACCTCTTTTAATAATAATATCATGAACCATTTGAAAATGCTCAATTTCTTCTTTAGAAATTTCAAGCAAAGCACTAACCAACTCAGGCTTTTCAGAATTATTAATAATTATAGTAATACAATTTGTTGCGGCTTTTTGCTCGCACCAAGCGTGATCAGTTAAGATTTCTTCAATATTTGATTCAACAATATTTACCCATCTAGGGTCGGTAGCTAATTTTAATCCAAGCATAATAACAGTAATAAAAAAGGGGAATCTTGTTAAAAGATACCCCAGTTAATAAAATATTTATAGTAGTCTATAAATTAATATAATTCTAATTTTAATGCTGAACGATAATCTTTTACTTCTTCTCTATTGATTTTATGTTCTGCATTCAACAAAAGATTTAATAAATAAACTAAGTTTTCTTGATCTTCTATTTCAATAGGATATTCATTTCCTTCTTCATCTTCATCAAATTGCCCTTGAACACTAAACGCTTTTCTATCTTCTAAAAATTCATAAGTCAATCTTAAAACCTTAACGACTAAGGGATCTTCTTCTTTTAAAGCTAACGTTCTTAGCGCTTTTAAATCATCGATTAAACCAGAAGCTAAAACTCCATCCTTTTCAACTTTAGCTATAATGCTATCCAATTGTTTATTTGCTGTTGCCGTTTTCATTTTCTAATGTAAAATTTATAAATAGAATTTCAGATATTAATTCCTTTTACAAATGTAATGAACTTGAATGATAAATAAACAATTTGACAATTTTTTTGGGAGTATTTTATATGTTAAAACAACATAACCAAATAAAAGTAAGAATAAAGGCTATAAATAAATATAGCCAAAAAGATTAAACATCTTGAAAATATTAGTAACTTTGAGCTCTCAAAATAAAGGATTATGTCGTTTGGAGTAAAAATATTTTCTGGAAGAGCAACCAAAGATTTAGCAAACAAAATTGCTGAAAACTATGGTGTTTCACTTGGAAATGTGATTGTTACTGATTTTAGTGATGGAGAATTTCAACCATCATTTGAAGAAACTGTTCGTGGACAAGACGTATTTATTGTACAGTCTACAATGCCTCCGTCTGACAATCTCTTTGAGCTATTATTGATGATTGATGCTGCCAGAAGAGCATCCGCAAGAAAAATAATAGCAGTAATGCCGTATTTTGGTTTTGCACGTCAAGATAGAAAAGACAAACCAAGAGTAGCAATAGGTGCTAAATTAGTAGCAAATATGTTGATGGCTGCCGGAGTAGATCGCATAATGACAATGGATTTACATGCCGATCAAATACAGGGATTTTTTGAAGTACCAGTAGATCATTTATTTGCATCCACAATTTTCTTTGATGAAATGAAGAAATTTGATACAGGTAATTTAATCATGGCTGCTCCAGATGCTGGAGGTACAAAAAGAGCAAACTCTTACGCAAAAAAATTAGACATTGGATTGGCTATTTGCCATAAATCTAGAAAGAAAGCAAATGTAGTTGCAGAAATGACTGTTATTGGGGATGTATCAGGTAAAGATGTCATATTAGTAGACGACATGTGTGATACAGCTGGAACTTTAACTAAAGCAGCAGATTTATTCATGGAAAAAGGAGCAAAAAGTGTTCGAGCATTTTGTACACATGCTGTTCTTTCTGGTCCTGCTTTTGAAAGAATTGAAAAATCAAGTTTAACAGAACTAATTGTTACAGACACTATTCCTTTGAAACAAACTAGTTCAAAAATAAGAGTTATTACAGTCGCAGATCTTTTTGGAGATGTAATCAAACGACTAGTAAGTAACGAATCAATAAGTTCACATTTTATAATTTCATAATAAAAACAAACAAATGAAAGTTGCACAATTGAGCGGTTCGCCAAGAGCGAGCGTAGGGAAAAAGGATGCTGCCCTTACAAGAAAAAATGGACAGGTACCATGTGTACTTTATGGATCAGGTGAGCAAACTCACTTCGCTGTAAAGACAGTTGCTTTAGAAAAATTAATTTTTTCTCCAGAAGTTTATCAATTTGAATTAGAAATTGATGGAAAAGTGAAAAGAGCTGTTGTTCGTGAGTTACAACAACACCCTGTTAAAGGAACAATTCAACATGTAGATTTCCTTGAATTAGATGACAAAAAACCAGTAAGAGTTGCTCTACCTGTTAGATTAACTGGAGCTGCAAAAGGTGTAATGTCAGGAGGTAAATTAATGCAATCTTACCGTAATGTTAAATTAATCGGTCTTCCTGGAGCAATCCCTGAAGCTATTAATTTAGACATTAGCCCATTGAAAATTGGAGATTCAATTCGTATTAAAGAAGTTGAAATTCCAGGAGTAACTCTTTTAGAACCAGCAAACTCAGTAGTTGTTGGTGTACGTATGGCTCGTGGTGCAGTTAAACCTGAAGGTGAAGAGGAAGAGGAAGAAGCAGAAGCTTAAAATTCCTTTAATTAAAATATCAAAGCCGATTCAAATGAATCGGCTTTTTTGTGTTTCATAAATTATTCTAATTTCAGTTATTTATCCTTACTTTTGCAACTGATTTTTAAACAAAAAAAATGTTAATTCAAGTAGTTAAATCGAAAATACATCGTGTAAAAGTTACTCAAGCAGACTTAAACTACATAGGTAGTATTACAATTGATGAAGACTTAATGGAAGCCTCTAATATAATTGAAGGTGAACGTGTGCAAATTGTCAATATAAATAATGGAGAGAGGTTTGAGACTTATGTTATTAAAGGGGATAGAAAATCAGGAACAATATGTTTAAACGGTCCTGCTGCAAGAAGAGTTGCTCAAGGAGACACCATCATTATTATAGGTTATGGTTACATGGATTTTGAAGAAGCAAAAGCGTTCAAACCTAATCTAGTCTTCCCAAATGAAGAAACTAACTTGTTAAATTAATGTTTAAAAACCGACTATTTAAAATATTAAAAACAGTACTGCCACTATTGCTTGGAGTCTATTTAATTTGGCATTCATTCTCTAGTTTATCTGAACAAGATGAAATTCAATTTTACAAAGCAATAAAAGAAGCGAATTACTTTTGGATTATAACAGCATTAATCTTTAGTGTTGTTGCTTTATTCTCAAGGGCCCACAGATGGAAATATGCACTTGAACCAATTGGTCATAAAACAAATTTTTGGCATCGATATCATGCAATAATGATTGGATATCTAATAAATTATACAATTCCAAGAGCTGGTGAAGCTTCAAGAGCAGCAATGTTATACAAATCAGATGAAATTCCTTTCACTACTTCATTTGGGACCATAATAGCAGAGAGAGCTGTTGACTTTATTGTATTAGCATCGCTTGGACTTTTAACTGCATTTCTTTCTTACGATGACTTTTTTGAATTAATCGGACAAATCAAAGAGTTTGATTTTGGTTCCACGAAAGAAGACCATAGTTCCCCAATTCCTTGGAAAACAATTATTGGTTCAATATTAATTACTTCTTTTTTTATTGGACTTTTCTTATTTTTAAAAAGTAAAAAACTAAGGGCTAAGATTATACAATTCGGGAAAGAAGTTATTTCTGGACTTTTTTCAATATTTAAACTAGATAATCCAAAGGGTTACTTATTAAACACAATTATCATCTGGGTATCTTACCTATTGATGTTTGCACTTCCATTTTACTGTTTGGAGGAGACCTCTAATTTTCCTCTTTCTGGTATATTTTTAGGCTTCATAGCAGGTTCAATCGGCATTATTTTGACTAATGGAGGGATAGGAACTTATCCAATATTAGTTGGTATTGTTGTGGCTTTCTACATAGGAAAAGATCATCCAGAGCATGCATTTGCAATCGGTACAGCTCTTGGTTGGATTATTTGGTTGTCTCAAACGTTGTTAATGATAATTTTGGGCTTAATCTCGTTAGCACTTATTCCTAATAACTTCTCTAAAGAAAATGAATAGACTATCATACGTAGAAAATAAAATCTGCTCCATCGAAAATGCAGTTCAAAAAATTGCCGTTTGGAAATTAAAAGGGGAAAAAATTGTATTTACAAATGGTTGCTTTGACATTCTTCATAAAGGTCATGTTACCTACCTAGCAAAAGCAGCAGATTTAGGCACTAAAATGGTTGTTGCATTAAATACAGATAGTTCAGTTAAAAAGTTAGGAAAAGGAGATGAAAGACCTATCAATGATGAAAAAGCACGCTTAACTGTTCTTGCTTCTCTCGGTTTTATAGATTTAGTGATACTATTCAATGAAGACACTCCACTTGAAATAATAACAGCTTTACAACCTAATATATTAGTTAAAGGAGCGGATTATGACCCAAAAGAAGTTGATCCTTCATCCAAGAAATACATCGTAGGATCTGATATTGTAAAACAAAAAGGAGGAATTGTTGAAGTGATTTCATTAGTCGATGGATTTTCAACTACTGGAATTGTAAATAAACTAAAAAGTTGAAATCAACAGAAAACCTAGGGTAAAATGTTATCTCTTATTAAAAAAACGTTCAATCCTAACTTCCGGGTCTAATTTAGCTCCTTCGGTTAAATAATCAACAAACTCTTTAGCTAATAGAGGAGCAATCATATATCCTTTTGTTCCTAAACCATTGAAAATAGACAATTTACTAAATTCTGTATGTTTTCCTACTATTGGTCTTCTATCTGGTGAAGTAGGACGTATACCAACTTCATGGCTTATACACTCATACTTTTCTTTGCTTAGAAAATTCAACTTATCCAACAACTCCGCCCTACCTTCTTTGGTTGGTCTTAAATTATCAGTTTCCCATACATAAGTAGCACCTAATCTAAATTTATCATCACCAATAGGAAGAAGGAAACATTTTCGATTAAGCGATTCATGTTTAGGAAAATCTTTTGAATAGAGAGTTAAAACTTCCCCTTTTGTTGATTCAACAGGAAAATTATTAAACCAAGGGTTGTTATTATTCATGGAACCTTCGCAAAAAATAATATGGTCGTAAGTTCTCCCATTATATTCTCCAACTAAAGGGTTTACTGAATTATAGTCAAATGTTTCATTGATTAAATCTCCATTTAAACTTATCCACCTTAACGTATTTTCTAAAAAAGATTTTGCATCAATAAAGCTAGAGTTTTTTATCCTACCTGTTCCAAATTCATTAATTGTTAAATCATAATTTTCATCTTTATCGTTTATAATTTCCATATAACTCTTAAAGTCAACCCTTTGCTGCTTTTTTAACCAAAGTTCTTTTTCGTGTTCAGAAGAAAAAATTCTTCTAATTGGGATAGGGATAAAAAATTTGGCATTTGTTAAAGCTTCCAACTCTTTATAAAAGGAATTCAAATACGGAATAAAATCGTCTACTCTCCAAGATTTTGTCATTCTCCTAAACACTAAAGGGTTAATTTGTCCAGCAGCAACTAAAGAACTATGATTAATACCACTGTTAACAATCGTTACTTTTTTACCTTTTTTAATTAAATGAAACGCAACTGTAATACCCGATAAACCTGCTCCTACTATTAAAAAATTATCCTTTCCCATTATTTTGTTAGTGCTAAACTTATAATACTAATACGAATTTCGGGATATTTTTTATTAATCATACTAATTATTACCTCTAAAGTTGAGCCAGTTGTTATCACATCATCAATAATTGCAATATGCTTATATTTTTTAAATTGATTTAAATCAAAAACATTTTGGACATTATCCCATCTAGAAGCTTTATTATTTTTAGTCTGAGTTGAAGAGTTTTTAGACCTTTTTAAAAAAGAGTCATCAACAATTATATTTAAAAAATCACTCACCCCATCAGCTAAAGCTTTACTTTGATTATAACCTCTTTTAAATTGTTTCTTATAATGAAGAGGAACAGGAATTAAAGCATCGACATCTTTAAACTTATCGGTATTTAATAATGAGGCACCTATCTTATTTCCAAAAAATAAACCAATTTCTTTTTTATCGCTGTACTTTAAAGCATGAATAAGATTTTGTTCTTTTTTACCTTTTTGAAAGTACAAATAAGAATATGTTTCTTCTAATTTAACTCTACCCCAAAATAATTCGTCTAATACCGTTGGTTCAGAATATTTCTCAAAGAAAGTATAATTCAATTCATTCTCACAAAAAGAACAAATAAATTTTCTATTATTTATGAGCTCCTTTTCACAGATTAAACAAATATTAGGAAATACTATGTGAGATAAATCTATCATCCATTTATTTGTATATTTTAAAATGTTTTTCAGCATAATTAGATAGTTAAAGGGTATACAACTATATACACATTTTAATGTTTAAAACAACATCTTTTTTCTATTGACAAAGGTAAAAAACTTGCATAAATTTATGTAAAAATACTAAAAGCCTTTGTATTCAATTAGTTGATGAGTTTTAAATATTTATCGACAAAGTATACAATAAACACTGTGAATATCTTTTGATTGGTGTTGAAAAGATGTGAACTGTTTGTTATGAAAGGCTTTGCAAAAAAAATGTTCATAAGCTAAAAGTGTTTGTGGATTTCTTTACTTGTTTTAGGAAAGAAAAATGACAATTTTTGTAGTCTCAATTACAGAGTAGAAAGCAGTTGTTTTATTTCATGAATTCAGAAGAAAGAAACACTGACAATTAAAGAAAATAAAACCCAAAACAAGGCGCAAAAAACCTTGTACAGATAAATTTTAAATTAATAAAAAGAATGACACAAGTAGAACCAATTTTAGAAAAAAACAACAGTAGATTTGTTCTTTTCCCTATTGTTCATGATGACATTTGGTCTTTTTACAAAAGAGCAGAGGCAAGTTTTTGGACTGCAGAGGAAATAGATTTATCTCCTGATTTAATTGACTGGGAAAATAAATTAACTGAAGATGAGCGTCATTTCGTAAAACATGTATTAGCATTTTTTGCAGCATCTGATGGAATTGTTAACGAAAACTTAGCAGAACACTTTTTATCAGAAGTTCAATATACAGAGGCTAAATTTTTCTATGGCTTTCAAGTTGCAATGGAGAACGTTCATTCAGAGACATATTCATTATTGATTGATACTTATATAAAAGGTACAGCAGAGAAAGCTCACTTGTTTAATGCAATAGATACATTAGATTGTGTAAAGAAAAAAGCAGACTGGGCATTAAGATGGATTGATGAAGGCTCTTTTGCAGAACGTTTGGTCGCTTTTGCAGCAGTTGAAGGAATTTTCTTCTCTGGGTCATTTTGCTCTATCTTTTGGTTAAAGAAAAGAGGTTTGATGCCAGGATTATCTTTTTCCAATGAATTAATTTCAAGAGATGAAGGATTACATTGTGATTTTGCTTGTTTATTATACAATAACCACCTAAACAATAAGCTTTCTAAAGAGCAAGTTCAAAAAATCATTACTGATGCAGTTGAAATCGAAAAAGAATTTGTTACAGATGCTATACCTGTTAGGTTAATAGGAATGAATAGTGAATTAATGGGGCAATACATTGAATTCGTTGCAGATAGGTTATTAAATGAACTTGGAAATGAAAAAGTTTACAACACATCAAATCCATTTGATTTCATGGACATGATCTCCATACAAGGAAAAACAAACTTTTTTGAAAAAAGAGTTGGTGAATACCAAAAAGCAGGAGTATTAAACGGAAGTGATAAAGACGCTGGTTTTTCAATGGACGAAGATTTTTAAAATTATTATAAAAAACACGAACAAACATGTACGTAATAAAAAGAGACGGTAGAAAAGAGCCAGTTAAATTTGATAAAATAACAGCTCGTATCATAAAAATGTGTTATGGTTTAGACCCTTTAGTATCTCCTGAGGCAGTTGCTATGAAAGTAATTGAAGGAATTTATGATGGTGTAACTACAACAGATTTAGATGATTTAGCAGCAGAAGTTTCAGCTGCTAAAACAATTGACCACCCTGATTATGCTCTTTTAGCATCAAGAATTGCTGTTTCTAATCTACATAAAGAGACTAAGAAAACATTCTCTGATGTAATGGAAGACTTATATAACTATAATGATCCTAAAACAGGGGAAAGAGCATCCCTATTGGCTGATGATGTTTATGAAATCATAATGGAAAATAGAGATATTCTAGATTCTAATATAATTTATGATCGTGATTTCAAATACGATTATTTTGGTTTCAAAACATTAACTCGTTCTTACTTAATGAAGTTGAATGGTGAAATAGTCGAGCGACCACAACAAATGTTGATGAGGGTTTCAGTAGGTATACACAAAAATGATATCCAATCTGCAATCAAAACATACAACATGATGTCTGAAGGATGGTTCACTCATGCAACACCTACTTTATTTAATGCTGGTACTCCAAAACCACAAATGTCTTCTTGCTTTTTATTAACGATGAAAGAAGATAGTATTGGTGGAATTTATGATACATTAAAAAATTGTGCTAAAATCTCTCAATCAGCAGGCGGAATAGGTTTATCAATACATGATATTCGTGCTAAAGGTTCATACATTAAAGGAACAAATGGTGAATCAAACGGGATTGTACCTATGTTAAGAGTGTTTAACGATACAGCTAGGTATGTAGACCAAGGTGGAGGAAAAAGAAAAGGATCTTTTGCAGTATATATAGAACCATGGCATGCTGATATTTTTGACTTCTTAGACTTAAAGAAAAATCATGGTAAAGAAGAATCTCGTGCTCGTGATTTATTTTATGCTCTTTGGATACCGGATTTATTCATGAAACGAGTAAAAGAGAATGGTAACTGGACTTTAATGTGTCCACATGAATGTCCAGGTCTTTCAGATACTCACAGTGCAGAATTTGAAGCATTGTATACAAAATATGAAGAAGAAGGTAAGGGAAGAAAAACAATGAAAGCACAAGATTTATGGTTCAAGATATTAGAATCACAAATCGAAACTGGAACTCCTTACATGTTGTATAAAGATGCTGCCAATGGTAAGTCTAATCAACAAAATTTAGGTACTATCAAGTCTTCTAATTTATGTACAGAAATTATTGAGTACACATCACCAGATGAGATAGCTGTTTGTAACCTTGCATCAATTGCTTTACCAAAATTTGTAACAGAAGAAGGTACTTTTGATCATGATAAGTTATTTGAAGTATCGTATCAAGCTGCAATAAACTTGAACAAAGTAATTGATGAAAACTATTACCCGGTTGAAGAAGCTAGAAATTCTAATGTACGCCATCGTCCAATAGGTCTAGGTGTTCAAGGTTTAGCAGATGCTTTTATCTTAATGCGTTTTCCTTTTGAGTCAGAAGATGCACGTAAATTAAATAGAGAAGTATTTGAAACCATCTATTATGCAGCAATGACTGCATCGAAAGATTTAGCAAAAATAGATGGTCCTTACAAATCTTTTGAGGGGTCTCCTGTATCCAAAGGTATATTCCAGTTTGACATGTGGAACACAACACCTTCATCAAGATGGGAGTGGGATTTATTAAAAGAAGAAGTTAAAGAACATGGTGTAAGAAATTCACTATTGTTGGCACCAATGCCTACAGCTTCTACTGCTCAAATATTAGGTAACAATGAGTGCTTTGAGCCATATACATCTAATGTTTATACAAGACGTGTATTATCAGGAGAGTTTATTATTGTAAATAAACACTTACTGAAAGATTTAGTAAAAGAAGGATTATGGACAAAAGAGATGCGTCAAACAATTATGTCAACAAGTGGATCGATACAAAACATCTCTTCTATACCACAACACTTAAAAGATCTTTATAAAACAGCTTGGGAAATTTCTCAAAAAGCAGTAATTGATCATGCAGCAGACAGAGGTGCTTACATCTGTCAATCTCAATCACTGAACATTTTTATGGAAAATGCAAACTTTGGGAAATTAACATCAATGCATTTTTATGGATGGGAAAGAGGTTTAAAAACAGGAATGTATTATCTTAGAACAAAAGCAGCAACAGATGCAATTAAGTTTACTGTTAATAAAGAGATGGTTTACGATGAATCTAGTATGAAAGCGAAAAAAGAACAAGATGCTATTGCGTGTTCTTTAGAGGATCCTGAAAACTGTGAAATGTGCTCTGGTTGATAACTAGAACAATAAAACAAATAAAAAAGGTAGTATCCGTTGATACTACCTTTTTTATTTAACACAAAGAATTGAATAAGTCTTTTAAGTGTTTAACTTGTAGTCTAAACACTATTTAGTATTTTTACATAAAAATATTCAAAATTATGGGTTGTTCTAATTGTAGTTCTGAGGGTGGAAGTCCTCGTGGATGTAAGAATAATGGTAACTGTAGTTCTGGTGGATGTAACAAATTAGAAGTGTATGATTGGTTGGCAAACATGGTTTTACCGTCAAATCAAACACCTTACGATATAGTTGAAGTACGATTCAAGAACAGTAGAAAGAATTTCTACCGCAATAGTAAAGGTCTATCTCTTCAAGGAGGAGATGTAGTTGTTGTTGAAGAAACATCAGGATACGATGTTGGGGTGGTATCTATTGTAGGAGAATTAGCCAGAATACAAGTTAAAAAGAAAGAAACAAATTTCAAGCCAGTAGAGGCAAAGAAGATTCATCGAATAGCTTCACAAGAAGATATTGATAAATGGGTTAAAGCAAGATCTAAAGAGAATGATCTAATGCAACGCTCTAGGAAGATGGCGATCAATTTATCTCTAGAAATGAAAATTTCTGATGTAGAATATCAAGGGGATATGTCTAAAGCAACTTTCTATTATACTGCTGAAGGAAGAATTGATTTTAGACAATTGATAAAAGATATGGCTGAAGCATTCAAGGTTCGAATTGAGATGCGTCAAATCGGTTCAAGACAAGAAGCTTCAAGACTAGGGGGTATAGGATCTTGTGGAAGAGAGCTTTGCTGTTCTACTTGGTTGACTGACTTTAGATCGGTATCCACTTCTGCAGCAAGGTATCAACAACTTTCATTAAACCCACAAAAATTAGCTGGTCAATGCGGAAAATTAAAGTGCTGTCTAAACTATGAACTAGATATGTATATTGATGCAATGAAAGCATTCCCTAAGCCTGATACAAAACTAAGAACAGAAAAAGGAAATGCTTATCACATCAAAACAGATGTCTTTAAGAACCAAATGTGGTACGTCTATGAAGGGGAAAGTAATTCTGGGTTAATAGTACTAACTCCAGAAAGAGTAAAAGAAATTTTTGAAATGAACAAGGAAGGAAAAAAACCTGCCGAACTAAACGATTTCGTTGCTCAAATTGATATACCCCTACCAGATTATTCAAATGTAGTTGGACAAGATAGCTTGAATAGATTTGAAAATTCTTTTAAAAAGAAAAAGAAAAAGAAACCAAAGTCAAAAAACCCAAATAATAAGACGTCTGTTAAAGTAAATAAAAACGATGTTGAAACTAGTAAGGTAAGTAAAACAGCTCCAAAGAAAGTTTTAAAAAAACCAATTCAGGGACAAAATAACAAAAAACCGAATGAAGATGTTATAGGAGAACAAAAATCTAAACCATATAAAAAAAGAAGAAACAATAATAACAGAAACAAAAACACTAATCAAGTGAACGATGAAAAGAATACTAGTTCTTAAGTTTATTACGTTATTAGCAATTACTATTTTATTTAATAGTTGTGGAAAGCAACCATTTTATGAAAAAGTTTATTCTTTTGAAAATAAGGGATGGAATCAACAAGTTAAACCTTCTTTTACGATTGATATAAAAGATATAAATCAAGAGTACAACTTTATTGTGACTCTTAGGACAACAACTGATTACAAATATAGTAACCTTTGGATTTTCATGAACACAAAAACTCCAATAGGGGAAAAAGCAAGAGAACCTTTTCAAATACCAATTACTTACCCTGATGGATCATGGGTGGGAACTAAAACAGGAACAATTGTTGAACATTCTCTTCGGTTCAATAAAAGAAAAATGCCAAAAGCCGGTAAATATACTTTTATATTAGAACAAGGAATTACAGAATCAGATATAGATGAAGTATTAGATATAGGTTTTAGAGTAGAAAAAATAGAAACCAAAAAACAATGAATATAAATCCTTATTGGATTAATAAGAAAAATTTTATCGTACATTTGTATTATGAACGCTTCCAGTTCATAAATGAAACCATTACTTTCTAAGGAGAGTAATGGTTTTTTAGATTAAATTATTATTGCATTTATTGGATAAATATCCAATAAATGAAAAAAATATTAATTTAAAATGAGGCAAAACTATAATTTTCAATACATTATATTTTTGGGGCTAAAATTGATTAATAGTCATTAGTTATGATAATACGCTTTAAATTTATATTATTACTGAGTTTCTTAATTGGACATCAATTAATTACCAAAGCACAAACTATTGAAACAATAGCTGGCACACAAGGTTTAATTGGTAATATGAACGGTAACGTTTCATTGGCTACTTTTAACAATCCTCATGGAGTTGAATATGATCACCAAGGAAATATATTTATTGCAGATAGATATAATCATCTAATAAGAAAAATCGATATTAATGGCAATGTTACTACATTCGCAGGTAGCGGCTCCTCCGGAAGTTCAGATGGTCAAGGAGAAGCGGCAAGCTTTAACGAGCCCTGGGGCTTAACAGTGGATTCAATAGGAAATGTTTATGTAGCAGATACAAAAAACAATAAAATTAGAAAAATTACTCCTACTGGATATGTAACCACTCTAGCAGGAGCGGGTTCATTCGGAATAAAAGATTCTCCTAATCCTTTGATTGCAACTTTTGGAAACCCAACTGGAGTAGCAATTGATAAAAATGGTAACCTGTATATAGGTGATCATTTAACACATTTAATTCGAAAAATTGATACCAACGGAGAAGTAACCACTTTAGCCGGAAATAGAAGTTACCCTAATAATTATGGTCTCGTTGATGGGATTGGTCAAAATGCAAGATTTAATAGACCATATGGAATTGAAGTAGATAAAGAAGGGAATATTTTTGTTGCAGACGAATGGAACCATGCAATTAGAAAAGTAACACCATCAGGAATAGTGTCAACAATAGGCGGTAATGGTGTAATAGGTTCTCAAAATGGAAATTTATCCACCTCTTCATACAATTACCCTTGGGATGTTGCAATTGATTCGCTTGGTAATGTTTTTGTTGCTGATGGATTTAATTATGTTATTCGTAAAATCGACCTTAATAATATATCAACTAAGTATGCAGGAATAATGGGTGTAACTGGTGCTATTGATGGAGATGTACTTAATGGTACATTCAATGGTGCAACTTCTATTTCTTTTAATAAAGAAAAAACGTCACTAATAGTTGGGGATGCCTACAACCAACTTATAAGAAGAATTTATTATGAAGACATAGTAAGTCCAGTTATTAACTTCACAAACAGTAGCAATAGTGCGTTACAAGTTTGTGAAAATACTGCTGTAAATATTGAAGTAAATGGTACATTTTCATCTTATGAAGTCTACATTGACAATAATTTAACCAATACAATAAGTTCTAATTCAACATCCTTAAACTTTTTACCTATTGGTATTCATACTGTTATTTTCAAAGGACTTAAGGGTGGATATTCACCATCTAACTCCAATCAATTAACAATCGAAGTAACACCAAATAATACGTTTGATTTACTAGTAATTCCTTCTACTGATTTATGTGAAGGTGATAGTGCTACAATTAAAACATCAGACTTATCCGTTGTAACATGGAACACAGGAGAAATAAGTGATGAAATAATTGTAAAAAACGACGGAGAATATTACGTAACATCAATAGAAAATCAATGTTTAGTTAAAAAAGATACTTCAACAATTAATTTCCACCCACTACCTGATCCAGTAATTCTGAAAAGTAGTAATGGCCCATATTATATTGGGGATAGTGTTTATCTTTCTGTATCTGGTGGAAACAGTTATTTATGGTCTACACAATCTACAAGTAATCAAATTATTGTAAAAACTTCTGGAAATTATAGTGTAGAAGCAGATAATGGTTATGGATGTAAAGTTACTTCAGAAACAATTTCTTTCAACTTTGAGGAACGCCCTTTCCTACTCACAGTATCTTCTCCAAATGGAAATTATTTTTGTTTTGGAGATAGTGTAGAAATATATGCTAACCAACCTAATAATCTTCAATGGTATTTAGATGGAAATATGCTGAATGGGGAAACAAATGACACTCTAGTTGCTAAAGAGAAAGGGATATATAGTTTCTCTTTTGAAACTCCAACTGATACAACACTCTTTTCAGAAGGAAAACAAATATTTGAAAATAGCTTACCTGAAATTGATTATACCTATGAAATAATCAATAGAAGTACTTCAGAAATTAGTATAGATTTTGTACCATCCAATCTAGAAGGAGTTTTATATGAATGGGAAATAAACGACGAATTAATATCTGAAAATCTAAATTTCAGTTATGATTTCAAACAAAATAACATTAACGATGTGAGCTTATCCATATCTAATGTTGAAGGTTGTAGAAATACTATCACAAAGAAGATTGAAATCGTATTAGATGAACCTATATTTGTTCCAACAGGGTTTACGCCAAACTTTGATGGTCTAAACGATGTAGTTTATGTAAGAGGAGTTTCGGAAAATTCGACAATAAATTTTATGATTTTCAATGAATGGGGACAATTAGTATTCAGTTCGGCTTCTGTTGAAAAAGGATGGGACGGTTCTTTTAATGGTAATATAGCTAATATGGGCAATTATACTTACATGTTACAAGTGACCAAATATAATATTTCCAAAACCTATAATGGTATAATAACACTTATTAAATAAAGAGTTATGGGATGGAATAAGATATATTCAATTGTTATACTTCTATTTATTATTTTAGGAAGTAATGTATCCTTAGCACAACAGGGACATTTCACACAATTTTATAATGCTCCCTTATTTGTAAACCCAGCAGAATCAGGTTCGGAAGATAATGTTAGAGTAGGTTTCAACTTTAGAAGGCAATGGCCATCAATAGTGACTGGTTTTACTACTAGGGCTGTAAATGCTGATATGATGATAGGCAAGTTAGGTTATGGATTAGTAGTATCGACAAATGATGCTGGACAAGCAAGCTTAAATAGAACTAATGTATTATTCAACGTTGCTCACCATGTAAATTTGAATTCAAAAAATAGATTAAGCGCTGGGATACAAATCGGCTTATCTCAATATTCAATAAATACTTCTGAGCTAAAATTTGATAGTCAATATATTTCAGGTAATGGTTTCAATAGTAACAATGCAAGTGGAGAGAATTTCGGTTCAAATAGCACCTCTTTTTTAAATACTGGATTAGGATTATCCTTTAGAAATAAATCGAAATGGAATCCTACAATATCTTTGTCAATAAAAAATTTAATTGAGCCTAGAGTAAATTTTGTAGCACTTGGGAACAATACCGCATTAAGACAATTAAATATTTTTGGAGAAGTGAACAAGAAAGTATCTCCTAAGGTTTCCTTAATACCTTATTTATTTTTTGCTGCACAATCAGAAGCATCATACCTCCAATCTGGATTAAAGTTTGGTTATGAACTTACATCAAAAGAACAACTTGAAATTGGATTAGGTCTATTAAAAAGAGATGCGGTTTTAGCTTATATTGGTGTACCCCTTAAAAACATTAAAATTGGCATGAGTTATGATTTAAACACTTCTAAACTAAGTCCTGCTACAAACGGTATTGGTGCATGGGAATTCAGTATATCTATCCGATTTAAAAATAAACTTATCGATAAAAAGAATATAGAAAAATTAAAAAAAGAAGAAGTAAATAGTTTAAATTTCAAACCTAAACACATTTTTGAAGTTGGAAATAAATTTGCCTTATTGAAAAAGATAGATTTACCAATAAATCCACCTAAACCGAGTAAGGAAGAGTTGAAAATAATGCAAGCAACGATTTCTAATAAAATTGAACAATTTGAACCAATTGAATTTACTACAATTTCAGAAGAAGAGAAAGTAAACCATTATTTTGTTTATTTTGACTCTGATAAGTCATTAATTAAATCAGAATACAAAGTTGAATTAGATCGCTTAGTAACTGATTTAAAGAAAATGGGGGGCTTTAAAGTACTGGTTTATGGACATACAGATTCAGATGGAGATAGCATGTACAATATTTACTTAGGAAATGCTAGAGCAAAACAAGTAATGTCTTATCTAGTTGAAAATGGTATATCTCTTGAAAATATAGATACATTTACCTATGGAAAAACAAGCCCAGTAGTTGCTAATACAACTGAAGCATTAAAAGCAAAAAATAGAAGGGCAGAGATATTAATTATCAGAAAATAAAACTTATTCTTCTAAGTCTTTTAAAATCTGAGTTACATCTTCTTCTGTTGAAGTAAGTTTATGCTTACATAGCTTTATTAATTCGGCTGCTCTTTTAACCTTTAAAGACAGTTCATCAACAGATATTTCTCCTTCCTCAATATCTGCAACAATAGTTTGAAGTTCTTCAAATGCTTCTGTATAATTTATTTCTTTTGCCATAGTTTAAATTTAATTATTCTTTTTAAGGTTAATAATTTCACTTTCAATTTCTGTGTCAAAAGTTTGCGTTAAAATTACATCTCCAACATTAATTTTAGATTCTTTAGAAATTGTTTTTCCTTTAATTGTAGTAATAGAATACCCACGTTTTAAAACTTCTCTAGGATCCATTAACTTAATAGATTGTTCTAATTGATCTAATTTATTATTACTAGATAATAAATTTTGGTTTATTACTTTAGATAGCTTTTCAAGGGTTCTATCTAGTTCACCTTTATGAGTTTTCACTTCAAAATTTATATTTTTTATCGTTGAATCAAATAAAGAATCTATTTTGATATGTTGATTAATAAGACTCTCTTTGGAAGTTTTTCTAATTGATTTATGAGAATTTGTAATTGATTCATGCTCCAAATGGAGAATGAACTTCACATTGGATTTTAAAGCAGAACTAGAACGAAATAATAAATTTTTTGTTTGTTCAACTCTCTGTGAAGTAACATTTTTAAACAGTTTAACGGTAGAAGATAAAGCTTGATTTGAATTCTCTAACTTATTTTTTGCGTAAGTCCGAATAACTTTAGAAGCATCTTTTACAGGAACAGCGAACTCATGAAAAGTTTGAATTAAAAAGTCTCCAAGTTCTGTCGGTGTAATTGCATTTCGGTATGCTATCATTTCTGCAACAGTCAAATTGGTAGAGTGACCAATACCTGTTAAAACAGGTAAAGGGAAAGATGCTACCGCTTTACAAAGTTCAAAATTATTATAGCAAGAAAGACCTACTTCTCCACCTCCTCCCCTAACAATAACAACAACATCGAAGTAATCTTTTACTTTCTCAATCCTTTTTAGTTGTTCTTGAATAGATTGCACTGCTACATCTCCTTGTAAATAAGCTTGAAATAAAAAAGTTGTAAAATGGTAACCCCATTGATTTGTTTCAATCACTTTTCTAAAATCCGATAATCCTTTACTAGTATCTGCTGAAATTAAAGCAACTCTTTTAGGTAGTAATGGAAAATCAAGTTTCTGATTCAAGTTTAGCAAGTTCTCTTTTTGTAAACGCAATAACGTTTCCTGCCTTTCTCTTTGAAGTTCACCTAAAGCATAATTAGGATCAATGTCTATGATTTGAAGACTTAATCCAAAAGTTTCATGAAATACAATTTTTACTAAAAGTAACAGTGTAGAATCTTCTCTTAATGGCTCTTTAACAACATTAACGAAATTCTTATTAATTCTTTGGTAATTTTGTTTCCAAATAGACGCATTCATTTGAGCAACTATTTTACCATTTTCTTTTTGTAAGAGCTCCGGAAAACAATGTCCACTAGGGTATAGATTTAACTTATGCATTTCCGCCTTTACCCAGTAAGTCTGCTGATAGCGTTCTTCTAATGTTTTACGAATAGAAGACGCTACTTGCTTTAGAGAAAATATTTGACGGGAATCAGACATTTATTAGTAACTCATTTCAACTGTTTCTCTAACAATTGCAGGAGTAATACTTTTGTGTTCTCCTATACCTAACCATTTTCTTTTCGTAAAACGACTTTCAATTTCTTCAGCAGTTCCTTTATATTCATCGATATAATCAGAAAGACGTGTTGAAATCTCTAAAGAATGGAAAAAACTCTCCATTTTTTCAATTCCTTTAGTTGCTTTTTCATCGATAGAGCCGTCTGTAACACCAAATACACGTTCAGCAAATTGAGCTAACTTTTGTTTTTTAGTTTCAAAGTTTTTTCGATAATGACTTGGAGCAATAATCGCTAATGTTCGTGCATGGTCAATTCCGTATAATGCTGTTAATTCATGTCCGATAGCATGTACTGCCCAATCCGTTGGAACACCTTTTTGAATTAAACCATTTAAGGCCATCGTGCAACTCCACATGTAGTTTGAAGCAATTTCATGATCGAATGGTTTATTAATTACATCAGGTGCAATCTGAACAAGTGTCTGCAAGATACTCTCCGAAAATCTATCTTGAAGATAAGCATGTGTAGGGTAGGTCATATATTGCTCTAGTACATGAGTGAAAGCATCCGTCAAACCATTTGCCAATTGTCTTTTTGGTATGGATTGAATCACTTGAGGATCAAGTATTGAGAATTGAGGAAATAATCCTGGTCCACCCATTCCCATTTTTTCTTTTGTTTCCGCTCTAGTAATCACCGCTCCTGAATTCATTTCTGAACCTGTAGCTGGCAAAGTTAGAACTGTTCCAAAAGGCATTCCTTTTTCAGTTCTTATGTGTTTGGAAAGAATGTCCCAAGGCGAATCACCATCAAACAATGCAGCAGAAGATAAGAACTTAGTTCCATCAATTACAGAACCTCCCCCAACAGCAAGTAGGTAGGTGATTTTTTGCGTTTTAATCAGCTCTAAAGCTTTTAGTAGTACATTATACTCTGGGTTTGCAGGTATGCCACCAAACTCATAAAAATCAAAGGAAGAAAGAGCATTTTTTACCTGTTCATAGATTCCATTTTTCTTTATACTTCCACCTCCGTATAAAACTAAAACCCTTGACCCTTTTGGTATTTCTTCAGAAATTTTAGAGATGATTTCTTTACCGAAAATTATTTTTGTTGGATTTTTAAACTCAAAATTTAACATAACAAACTATATAAGGTTTTTAGCTAAGATAAGGATATTTAACATCCTTTTTCCAACTAAATATGAATTTTAGATAAGTTAACAATTGTTTATGAAAATACCATAAAAAGGTTAGTATAAAAATAAAATTGCGCCTTAACTTTGTTGTGTAAGTTGAAAAAGATGAACAATACACTTTCTATCATAAAACCAGGTAAAATAGTTACTGTTGAAGGATTAACAGAATCAATATTGAAACCAAAGTTAATGGAAATGGGAATAATTACTGGAAAAAAACTAAAAGTATTGTTTAGAGCTCCTTTCGGTGATCCAATTGCTGTTGATTTAGGAGGGTATGTACTTTCCTTACGACTAGATGAAGCAAAACTTATACGAGTAGTTTAATCAATTCTTTAAAAATCTGTGTAAATTCGTAGTATGAAGGTTGCACTATTAGGAAATCCAAATACAGGTAAAAGCTCTGTTTTTAATTCACTTACTGGACTTAGACAGCATGTTGGTAATTTTCCAGGCGTTACTGTGGACAAGAAAATCGGCGAATTTAAAGTTGAGCACACTAAATATACTTTAACGGATTTCCCTGGTACATATAGTATTTATCCAAGATCAAAAGATGAAGAGGTAGTATACAAAGTACTTTCAGACTCTAACAACAAAGATTATCCAGATTTAGCAATTGTTGTTGTAGATGCGTCTAACATAGAGAGAAATCTACTCCTATTTACTCAAATTTATGATTTAGAAATCCCTACTCTATTGGTGCTAAACATGTCTGACATCGCCAAACGAAAAGGATTAAATGTTGATATTGAAGAATTTAAGAAATCATTTCCAAAAGTTGAAGTTGTAGAGACAAACGCTCGTGTTGGTTTAGGTGTTCAAAAATTAAAAGATAAAATCCATCAGTTTCAAGTTAAAAAAGGAGAATTCAAACCATTCTTATCTGGCTTTAACCTTTTAAAAATGGATGATCTTGAAGGTCAATCTTGTGAAGCAGAAAAAAGATTTTCGTTAATTAATAAACTTGTAAAAAATGTAATTTCAAGTAATACTCCTTCAAATACAGAAACTAGGAGTAACAAAATAGATAAAATATTAGTTCATCCTGTTTTTGGTTATTTGATATTTACAATAATTTTATTTTTCATGTTTCAATTCATATACGTATTCGCTTCGTATCCGATGGATTGGATTGATGAGAATTTTGGAGCTCTTGGAAGTTGGTTTGAAAATACTTTACCAAGCGGTTTATTTTCAGATTTAATCAGCCAGGGAATTATACCCGGAATTGGAGGTGTAATTATTTTCATACCTCAAATAGCACTTTTATTTCTTTTTATTTCCATACTTGAAGAAAGTGGTTATCTATCTAGGGTGGTATTTATAATGGATCGAATCATGCGTCCATTGGGCTTGAATGGTAAAAGTGTTGTCCCATTATTATCTAGTGTTGCTTGTGCTATTCCAGGAGTAATGTCAGCTCGAACAATCAGTAGTTGGAAGGAAAGATTAATAACCATACTAGTTGCACCACTAATGAGTTGTAGTGCAAGAATTCCCGTTTATACTCTGTTAATTGCATTAGTAATACCTAGTAAAACAGTTTTAGGATTTATCAACTTACAAGGTTTGGTGTTGTTTTCTCTTTATCTTTTAGGTTTAATTTCAGCATTGATAGTGGCTGTTGTTCTTCATATTGTAATGAAAACAAAAGATCCAAGTTTTCTATTGTTAGAAATGCCTTCTTATAAGTTACCTCGTTTTAGAAATATAGGTTTAAACGTTTTAGAAAAGGTTCGAATATTTGTTTTAGAAGCTGGTAAAGTAATTTTAGCTATCTCTATTTTATTATGGGTACTTGCAACTTTTGGTCCAGGTAATCGAATGGAAAATGCCATTCAAAAAGTAGAAAATCAAAATTCTTTCCAAACATTAAGTGAACAAGAAAAACAAGATAAAATATCATCTACAAAATTAGCCAACTCCTATATTGGAATTATGGGTAAAACCATTGAACCTATTATAACCCCTTTGGGGTATGATTGGAAAATAGGGATCTCTTTAATTACATCATTTGCAGCTAGAGAGGTATTTGTCGGTTCCTTAGCAACGATATACTCTGTTCATGATGATGGTGGTGAAAATCTATCTTTAATGAATAGAATGAGAAAAGAAAAAAGACCTGATGGTTCACTTGTATATACCTTAGGTACAGGTATTTCTTTAATGGTGTTTTATGTCTATGCTATGCAATGTATGGCAACATTAGCTGTTGTAAAAAGAGAAACAAAAGGTTGGAAATGGCCCTTAATACAAATGGGCTTTATGGGGGTTTTAGCTTATATCGCTGCTTTTGCAGCTTTTAACATTTTTTAGTTAATGCAATTATTCTTAGTCATATTAACTGTCTCGATAGCTATACTATATCTATCTAAGCAATTTTATGATCGCTTTTTTGCTAAAAAAACAAAATGTGATGGATGTGCAGTTAATCAAATTAATAAAAAGTAGGTTTTTAAAAGTTCTAGCTAAATTATCTGATTACGTCAAGAAGGTCCGACATAGTTTCAAACTGATAGTCAGCTAGAATTAATTTAGGTTCAGGATTATGCGTTTTTTCTGGGATACATACAACTTTCATTCGGGCTGCTTTTCCTGAAACAATTCCATTTAAAGAGTCTTCAATAACTAAACAATCTAAAGGACTAACTTCTAATTTTTTAGCTACAGTTAAGTAAACAGCTGGGTGTGGTTTACCAAAATCTTCGAGTTCAGCTGAATGTGTAAAATCAAAAAATTCACGTATGTCTAATTTCTCTAATACGGTATCAATTAAGATAGAATAGGAAGATGTAGCTAATCCTACTTTGACCCCCTCCTTTTTTAAGTGCTTCAATGTATCTACTACACCAACTAGTGGTTTACCATCGTTTGAAAGCAACTCAACCATTTTTTGAACTATTCTATCTTCCACTTCTTTGGGAGAAACAGACTTCCAGCCAGCATGTTGATGCCAGTATATTATTACCTCATCTAATCTAAGGCCTACCGTTTTTTGAAAATCTTTTTTAGTTAAATTACACCCTATTTCATCAAAAACAGCTTGCATTGCAATTTTCCAAATAGGTTCGGAATCTATTAAGACTCCGTCCATATCAAAAATTACAGCTTTAAAATTAGAAAGAGATAGACTCATTATTTAGTCGTACTCAAAACATAGTAAATATTACCACCACCAAGTAAAGAGTTATTTTCATCCGCAATATAAATTTCACCTTTACTGTTTATTGCAATTGCTTCAAATTGAGAAATAGGCTCCATTAACATTTCACTCTCTTTAACAAAAGAATTATTTTCTAATTTATAAATTAACAATCTGTTGTATGTTAAAATGTAAAATTTGTCCCCGTAAACTTCTGCTCCAGTTGAAGAATCTTTCCACCATCCCTCTTTACCAAGAACAATTTGAGTTTTTTTATCTAATTTATAAGTACCTGGTTTAGTAGGAACTGTATAACACAAACTCACTCCATCAAAAGGAAAAGCTCTACATTTAGTAAATATATACAACTCATCATTAAAAAAAGTTAAACTTTCAGCATCAAAGTATAAATCTGTTTTTTCTGGTGGGAAAGCAGTTTGTTCGTTGTATGAAATATTAATTTTTTCAGAAGGGATTAATTTTTTTGTAAGGATATCTTTCGTACTTACTTTATAAATTACTAGATCTTTCCTATCGTTATCGTTATTCCCATTATCAGCAATATATAAATATTCTTTTCCATCATAAGTTATGTCCTCCCAATCTATGTTGGTAGCACCATCAATTAAAACGGTATGTAATAAGTTACCTTTAACATCCATTAAATATAACTTTGGAGCATGCCCCCCATCATTATGTCCAACCATTATGGTTTCATTAATAAAAGTTAATCCTGAGATTTCTTTTAAATCTTCTGATAAAGTTCCAACTTTCTTCTTTTGAGCAAAAGACAAATTGAAAGAAAATAAACTTATAATTAATAAACTGAGCGTAAAATAATTCTTTTTCATAATTATGGAGATTAAACGTTTAACTAAATATAATTAATTTATTTGACAAATATGCGAACTATTTCAATTTTTCTATCGCTCACCTGTTCTATTTCTATGTCGTAATTTTCTAGTGGCAAAACCGTACCAGTTTCTGGAATTGTTTCAAGGGAGTGAATAATTAACCCCCCTAAGGTTTCGTACTCATCGGATTCAAGGAGATCAAGGTTGTACGTTTCATTGACATAATCAATATCCACCCTACCTGAAAAACGGAATTCATTTTCATTGACTTTCTCTTCTAACCAATCTTCAACATCGTGTTCATCTTTGATCTCACCAAAAATTTCTTCCACAACATCTTCTATAGTGATTAGGCCAGCTGTACCTCCATATTCATCCACTACAACAGCTATATTTCCCGACTGTTTGGTAAACAATTCTAATAACTCTTTACCAGGAATTGCTTCAGGAACGAAAGAAATAGGAAGCATAATTTGTGTGATGGATTCAGGCTTTTTAAACATTGCGAAAGAATGAACGTATCCTATAATGTTGTCTATCTGATCTCTATAAATTAAAACTTTAGATAATTTTTCTTCGATAAATAATTCTTTAAGTTTCTCTATTGATTCGTTCAATTCAATTGCAACAATCTCGGTTCGAGGTATCATGCAATCTCTAGCTTTAATATTTGAAAAATCTAAAGCATTTTGAAGAATTTGCATTTCATTTCCGAAATCTTCTTCTTCTTTTATTCTATCGCTTAAATCTTGAACGTAATGCTCTAAATCAACTTTAGAAAACACTTTTTTTCCTTCTTCTTCTGTTTCAGCTTTCAATAATTTAAGAAAGAAATTACTGACAAACATTACAAAAATAGTAGGGATATAAAGAATCCAATATAAAATCAAGGTAGGAATTGAAGTGAATTTCAAAAATCCGTTGGGATTGATTTGCACCAATGCCTTAGGAAGAAATTCAGCCGTTACGAGAACCAATAAAGTAGAGAACAAAGTTTGAAAAAAAAGGATTAATCCAGCGCTTTTTATTCCCCACTCCATAATAATTGGATCTAAAAGACTTGCTGCTGAAATACCAAAAATTACCAAAGCAATATTATTTCCTAAAAGGAGCATCGCTATAAAATGGGATTCATCTTTAAAAAATGTCCCCAAAATCCTTCCATTAATCGTTCCCTTCGACCTATCTAATTCTACTTTCAATCGGTTAGAGGAAATGAAAGCAATTTCCATTCCTGAAAAAAATGCCGAAAAAATAAGCGTTATAAAAATTATTAAAAGCTCGGGGTCCATTTAATTTTTAGAATTTAACTTTCTACAAGACATCAAAACCAATGTCTTTTCTGTAGTATGAATTATCAAATTCAATCTTTTTAGCCGATTCGTAAGACTTCTCTAGAGCTACAGATATATTTTTGCCATAGGAAGTAACAGCAAGAACTCTTCCTCCCGAAGTAAGAACTGCTGGTCCGTCTGATTTTGTACCAGCATGAAAAACAAGACTATCTGTAACAGCATTTAAACCATAAATCTGCTTCCCTTTTTCGAATGCTTCTGGATAACCTCCAGAAACCATCATTACAGTACAAGCACTTCTATCGTCAAAAAGAACATCACTTTCAGATAAAGTCCCAGAAGCAACACCTTCAAATAAATCTAAAATGTCTGATTTAAGTCTTGGAATCACTACTTCTGTCTCAGGGTCTCCCATTCTGCAATTGTACTCAATAACATACGGTTCACCTTTTACATTAATTAAACCAAAAAAGATGAATCCTTTATACTTAATCCCTTCTTTTTTAAGTCCCTTAACGGTAGGGATTATAATTTGATTTTTAATTTTTTCTTTAAAAGTAGCATCAGCAAAAGGCACTGGTGAAATTGCACCCATACCTCCTGTGTTTAAACCTGTGTCTGCTTCTCCTATTCTTTTGTAATCTTTTGCTTCTGGTAAAATCTTATAAGACTCTCCATCCGTTATAGCAAAAACAGAAAGTTCAATACCACTTAAAAACTGCTCAATAACTACTCTAGAACTTGCTTCACCAAATTTAGCATCGGCTAACATGTTCTTTAATTCTTGTTGTGCCTCTTCTAAAGTATCTAAAATTAACACGCCTTTTCCAGCAGCCAAACCATCCGCTTTTAAAACATAAGGAGGGTTCATTGTTGCTAAAAAATCACATCCTTCTTGTAAAGTATCCTTAGTGAAGGTTGCATACTTTGCTGTTGGAATATTATGACGCATCATAAATTGCTTCGCAAAATCTTTACTTCCTTCCAGTTGAGCTCCTTCTTTATTTGGCCCAATAACAGGAATATTCTTTAAATCAGAATCATTTGAGAAGAAATCGCTAATTCCTTTGACTAATAAGTCTTCAGGACCAACAACCACCATATTAATTTCCTTTTCTAAGACGAAAGATTTTAAAGCATCAAAATCAGAAGTATCTATTGCAACATTTGTTCCATGGGCTTTAGTCCCTGCATTTCCAGGAGCAATAAATAATTCTTCTAAAGAAGAGCTTTGTGCAATTTTCCATGCTAAAGCATGCTCTCTTCCTCCAGATCCAAGAAGTAATATTCTCATTTTATAGTAGTGTTTATTTACAGAATTTTAATAATGATTCAAAGATTGCTTTTCCATCTTCATTTGCAAAAAGATGATCAGCAGCTCTTTCTGGGTGAGGCATCATTCCAAACACATTTTTATTTTCGTTTGTAATACCTGCTATATTTAATAGTGATCCATTAGGATTAGATGCAGCATCTAAACTCCCTTCTTCATCACAATATTGAAATATAATTTGGTCGTTAGCCTCTAACTGTTTCAACACCTCATCTGAAGCGAAAAACCTTCCTTCCCCATGAGCGATAGGAATTTTGTATGCTCTATCTTCAAGTCCGTTTGTAATAGCGCCAGAATTTGCTCCAGGTTTGATGTAAGAATTTTTACAAATAAACTTTTGGTTATCGTTATGCAATAAAGCTCCTTCTAACAAACCTGACTCTGTTAATATTTGAAATCCATTACAAATACCAAGAACATACCCACCATTGTTTGCATGCTTTATTACTTCTCCCATAATTGGTGAAAGTTTAGCTATTGCACCTGAACGTAAATAATCTCCATAAGAGAAACCTCCAGGCAAAACAATAAAATCAACCCCTTTTAAGTCGGTATCTTTGTGCCATAATTTTTCAACTTCTTGTCCTAAAATATCTTGAAGAACAT
>Ga0228627_1000193_pt1 | contig 41092 bp, 51 predicted proteins | sample 33DmetaG_FD_190483 | JGI IMG/M metagenome (GOLD analysis project Ga0228627, IMG submission 190483) | Seawater microbial communities from Monterey Bay, California, United States - 33D | ecosystem: Environmental > Aquatic > Marine > Coastal | place: USA: California | collected 2016-09-28 | reverse complement strand
AATATATGAAAAGCAGATATTTGTACAAGAGGCTACAAAAAAGCAAAAACAAATTTTTGAGCTTTTTGGTTATGATATTCCTGAGGAGATGGCTCGTGGGTAAAGATATGGGAATTTAAGGTAATGGCGTGGTGCCATTGGTTGCAGCTTATGCGTGGCGAGTTCTTAGCGATGGAATGGATTTGGTTAAGGATAAAAGAGAATAATCAATAAATATGAATGAAGATTTTTTACCAAAATTAGCCGACAATATTGAGCTTAAATCAACCGAGGAATTAATTCCTTATGCCAAAAATGCCAGAACTCACTCTGAAAATCAGGTTAATCAAATTGCAGTAAGTATTACTGAATTTGGCTTTACCAATCCAATTTTAGTTGATGGTGCCAAAGGTATTATTGCAGGTCACGGAAGATTAATGGCTGCTAAAAAACTTGGGCTTAATCAAGTACCAGTTGTTATTCTTGATCATTTAAGTGAAGCTCAAAAGCGCGCTTATATCATCGCTGACAACAAATTAGCAGAAAATGCTGGGTGGGATGAAGAGATTCTGGCAAATGAGCTTCATGATTTAAAAGAGGAAAATTTTGATCTAGACCTTATTGGCTTTGAAGATCAGGAGTTAGAAAAATTATTTGCCAACCTCTATGAATCAGACGAAAAAGAGGAAGAAGAAAATTTACCTGAAGTTGAAGAAAAGCCAATCTCAAAAGCTGGTGATATTTGGCTGTTAGGTGATCACAAATTAATTTGTGGTGATTCATGTAAGTTAGAAACTTACCAAGCCCTTCTTACCAATGAATTAGCTGATATGACCTTCACTGATCCGCCTTACAATGTGGATTATGGTAATACCATGAAGGATAATTTAATTGGTAAGAAAAATACAAAAACTGGCAAGGAATATAAAAACTCATCAGGACAAAGAACAATCTTAAATGATAATCTTGGCGATGATTTCCCTAAATTTCTTTTTGATTGCTGCTCAAATATTTTGGCACTTACAAAGGGAGCTTGTTATATTTGCATGAGCTCATCAGAGCTTCACACTTTACAAAAATCTTTTGTTGAAGCTGGTGGTAAATGGTCAACTTTTATCATCTGGGCTAAAAATCATTTCACTCTTGGAAGGTCTGATTATCAAAGGCAATATGAGCCAATACTTTATGGCTGGAGAGAGAAAAATGATCATTATTGGTGTGGCGACAGAAATCAATCTGATGTTTGGTATTTTAACAAGCCAAATAAGAGCGAGCTTCACCCAACAATGAAGCCAGTAGAATTGGTTAAAAAAGCCATTTTAAATTCATCTAAAACTGATGATATTATTCTTGATCCTTTTGGTGGCTCAGGATCAACTTTAATTGCAGCCGAGCAGTTAAAAAGAAGATGCAGAATGATTGAATTAGACCCAAAATATGTGGATGTTATAATTAAAAGATGGCAAAATTTAACCGGTAAAAAAGCAATAAATTCGATTAGTGAAAAAAGCTTTGATGAAATTTTAAATGACAATGAACAAGGATAAGGAATTAATAAATTTAGAAGCTAAAAAATTAGTGGAAGAACATGGAAATAAAGCGATTGAAATTGTTAATCGAAAAATTGAAGGCTTAAAAAATCAGTATTCCAGAGAAAGTGACTTTGCTTTTTTGCTCCTAACAGAAGTCGAAAAATTAATCGAAAAACAAAAATAAGATCATGAAACAACAATGGAACTCTCAATCAGAGCTTACGCAAAACACCGAGGAGTTACCGAAGGGGCTGTTAGAAAAGCAATAAAATCTGGCCGAATTAGCAAAAAAGATAATGGTAAAATTGATCCTAATTTAGCGGATAGCCAGTGGTCAAAAAATACTGATCCAATTTCTGCTCCTTCGAATCCTTTATCAGTTGGCCCTAGCTATCAGCAAAGTAGAGCTATTAAGGAAGCTTATAATGCTAAATTAACCAGACTGCAATTTGAAAAGGAATCTAAAAAATTAATCTCGGTAGATGAAGTAAAAATATCAGCCTTTAATGCTGCTAGAATGACAAGAGATCGAATGTTAAATATTCCTGATCGAGTTATTCCTGCTTTGGTTGGTAAAACTGATATTTTTGAGATGAAAGAAATTTTAAAAACAGAAATAGTTAAAGCTTTAGAAGAATTATCTAAAAATGATGTATGATGATCTATATTTTAAGAGCTTTAGAGCAGGATTAAAACCAGATCCAAATTTTAATATATCTGAGTGGGCAGATCATCATAGAATTTTAACCTCTATTTCATCAAGCGAGCCTGGCCCATGGAGAACTGATAGAACTCCTTATTTAAAAGAAATAATGGACTGCCTATCACCAAATAACCCTTGTGAAAAAGTAATTTTCATGAAGGGAGCACAAATTGGTGGTACGGAATGTGGCAATAATTGGATGGGATTTGTAATTCATCATGCGCCAGGGCCGATGTTAATTGTTAATCCAACCGTCGAGACTGCAAAGAGAACCTCAAAAATGAGGATTGATCCTGCAATTGAAAATTGCCCAGCTCTTAAGAATAAAGTTAATGATCCAAGATCAAGAGATTCTGGCAATACAATGTTAATGAAGGAATTTCCTGGTGGAGTTCTTATTTTAACTGGAGCTAATTCTGCAGTTGGGCTTCGTTCAATGCCAATTAGATATTTATTCCTAGATGAAATTGACGGATATCCTGATGATGCAGCATCTGAAGGTGATCCTGTAAATTTGGCAATTCAAAGGACGGCTACATTTTCTAACAGGAAAATCTTTATGATCTCAACCCCGACTATTAAAAATTATAGTCGTATTGAAACTGCTTTTTTGGAAGGAGATCAAAGATATTATTATGTGCCTTGTCCAAATTGTGGCGAGTTTCAAATATTAAAATGGCAAAATGTTAAATGGCCAAAAGACGACCCAGAAAACGCCTATTATGAATGCAAAAAATGCAAATCACATTGGCAAGATCATCAAAAGGCAGAAATTCTTAAAAATGGTAAATGGATAGCAACTGCGAGTAATAGCGATAAAAAGGTAGTATCTTTTCATTTATCTTCGCTTTACTCGCCTCATGGTTGGGTAAGTTGGGGCGATATAGCAAAAGAATTTGCTGAGGTTCATAAAGATCCACCAAGGCTTCAGGTTTGGACAAATACCAAATTAGCAGAAACTTGGGAAGATATGTCTGGTGAGGCTATTGATCCAACAGGACTTTTAAAAAGAAGAGAAAATTTTGGCAAATATTTGCCAAAAGATGTGGCTATAATTACTGCCGGCGTTGATGTTCAAGATAATAGATTAGAATTAGAAATTGTCGGCTGGGGAAAAGATGAAGAATCATGGTCACTTGATTATCAGGTGATTTATGGCGATCCATCAACTCCTGATTTATGGAGTGATTTAGATAAAATTTTAAATCATACATTTATCCATAGTAGGAATTTGGGAAATTTTCCAATTACTGCTGTAGCGGTTGATTCAGGTGGTCATTATACTGATCATGTCATCAATTACTGCGACGAGAGAAAACATAAGAGAATCTTTGCTATCAAGGGAAGTTCTAATGGCAATGGCGTTCCAATTTGGCCAGTAAGAGCAAGTCAAAATAAAAGACTTAAAAAACCAGTTTATGTAATTGGCGTAAATGATGCGAAGGAAACTTTAATGCAAAGGCTTCGAATTGAAAAGCCTGGTGCTGGTTATTGGCATTTTCCAATTGAGCGAGACCAAGAATGGTTTAATCAAATAACAAGTGAGGTTGTAAAAACCAAATATGTTAAAGGCAGACCCGTTAGATCATGGCAACCAAGAAAAGAAGGTCAAGCAACAGAAGGACTTGATTGCAGAGTTTATGCTTTTGCTGCACTTCGTGGTTTGGTTAGAAATTGGAAATTAGATTTGAACAAACTTGCCCAAAAATTAGCAGAAATCCCACTTCGAATTTCTGATGATCAAATTCAAAAATCAAAAACTTCAAGCCAACCAAGATCAAGGCGCATAAGAAGCAAAGGAATTAGCTAAAATGAAATCTTTAGAAGAACAATTAACTGAAATCCAACAGGCAATTTCTGATATAGTAACTGGAGCTCAAGAAGCTTGGTACAACGGTCAAAAAGTCAGAAAAGCCGATCTTACAATTTTAGAAAATAGAGAAAACACCTTGCTGCGCCGACTTAGAAGAAAAAGCACTGGCGGAATTAGAGTTAGAAATATTATCCCACATGAGTAGAATTCCAAAAATTGAAGCAACTTGGCTTGATAAAACTGTATCTTATTTTAGTCCACAAAGTGGTTTAAAAAGACTGGAAGCTAAAACTAGATTAGCTATTGCTGGTGGATATACAGGTGCAAGACGAGATCGCAAACAAACCAAAAGCTGGAACACTAGTGATGGATCTGCTGATAACGTTACTCTTCCAGATCTTCCTGTCCTTAGAGAAAGATCAAGAGATTTACTCAGAAATGCACCCTTAGCTTGCGGAGCAGTAAATACAGTGGTAACAAATGTTGTAGGAACGGGCTTAAAAGTTCAATCCCACATTGATCGAGAAATTCTAAAGCCATTTTTTAAAGGCGAAGAAGATTTTGACAAATTTGAAAGAGATGCTGAGAGAATTTTTAGAAACTGGGCAGAAAGCACTGATAGTGACGCAACTAGAAGTCAGACTTTTAGTGAAATCCAGAATCTAATTCTAAGATCAACATTAGAAAGCGGTGATATCTTTATTCTTAAAAGAAATATCACCAGAAAAAATAAATCAATTGATTTAGCCCTACAATTAGTAGAAGCAGATCGAATAAATAACCCGGATAACAAAACAGACAATAGCAAGTTATCTGCCGGAATAGAAATGGATGTAAATGGCGCTCCCGTAGCCTACCATATTTGCAATCAACATCCAGATGATTATGAAAACGATAAAACCAAGAAATACACCAAAATCCCGGCCTTTGATAAATATGGCAATAGACAAGTATTCCATATTTTTAACAGAACCAGACCAGGTTTAACCAGAGGAATACCATATTTAGCACCAGTAATTGAAAGTCTAAAACAATTAGACCGATATAGCGAGGCAGAAATTATGGCTGCTGTAATATCAGCTATGTTCACAGTATTTGTAAAAAGTGAAGATGAAGAAGGTCTGGCTCCGATTCCAGGACTCTCTGATGGAGGCCAAACAAAAGACGGTGATTACAAATTAGCGCCAGGCGCAATTCTTGATCTCAATAGCAATGAGGATATTCAAATTGCCGACCCAAAAAGACCAAACCAAGCATTTGATCCTTTTGTGCAAGCTGTGCTTCGTCAAATTGGCGTAGCCCTAGAGTTGCCTTTTGAGATATTAATTAAACATTTTACAGCAAGTTACTCAGCTGCTCAAGCTGCTCTGGTTGAAGCGTGGAAATTCTTTAATAGCAGACGTAAATGGCTCTCTATTCAATTATGCCAGCCAGTTTATGAAATGGTAATAACTGAGGCTATTGCTAAAGGACAATTAAAAGCACCGGGATTCTTCAATAATGAACTTCTTAGAAAGGCATACTTAGGAGCAGAATGGATAGGTCCACCAAGAGGTCAAATCGATCAGTTAAAAGAGGTAAAGGCAGCGGAACTCAGAATCAATGTTGGAATATCAACATTAGCTGAAGAAACTGCAATTTTAACTGGTGGCGATTGGGAGCGTAAATATCCACAAATTCTAAAAGAACAGAATCTAAAAAGAGAAGCTGGATTAATTCCTAATATCAATAAACAAGATGATTCAGAGCCATTAGCTAATAAAAAGAATAAATCATAGGGGTGGGTCAATTTTAGGCGCACATGGCGGGTCAAATTTGGACGCGAATCTCAACTATAGCTTGGTTAAATCGTACTTAAATTACAAATAAAATGAATGATATTTTAAAGATCGCAAAATACTGGGCTATTGAGCCTGATTTTCTAAAGACTGTTTCAAGAGAAGCTTTATCTACAAAATCAGAAAATACCCTAGATAATACAAGATCAGTAAAAGTTAGAGATGGCACGGCAATAATTCCAATTCATGGCCCAATAACTGCTAGGAATACATTTTTCAGTATGTTTGCTGGTGGTACATCACTTGAGACTTTAGCAAAAGATTTTCGTGAAGCTATCAATAACGAGGATATAAAAGCAATTCTCTTTGATATTGATTCCCCGGGTGGAGTTGCAGTTGGTCCATTTGAAATGGCCGAGATGATTTATAATGCCAGATCGCAAAAGCCAATTTATAGCTACATTGGCAGGAACGGATCATCCGCTGCTTATTGGTTGGCTTCGGCTACTGAAAAGATAATCGTTAATCCATCGGCTTTGGTTGGAAGTATTGGAGTTGTAACCACAATCCCAGTTCAAGAGCAACCAGATCAAGAAGGCTACAAAAACATCGAGATTGTTTCAAGCAACGCAGCTCTAAAAAGACCTGATCCAAGAACAAAGGAAGGTCTCGCCGAAATAAGGCGAGAGCTAGACGGCCTTGAATCAACCTTTATTAATTCAATCGCTAAATACCGATCTATTACATCAGAAATTGTCAAAAGCGATTTTGGTCAAGGCGGTGTAGTTATTGGAAGTCAGGCGGTTAATCAAAACATGGCTGATGCCCTGGGTACTTACGAGGAGGTTTTAGCAAATCTAAATAAGAAATTTTCTATTAATTCAAATAATCAAATTATGTCTAAAGACCAAAATAAAGAAATAAACGCAAATCAAATTCTAAAGAGCGAGATCAACGCAAATTATATCAATAAAGAATTTCCTGATGTTGCTAAAGCAATAGTCAATGAAGCAGCCGAAGCAATTAAAAAAGAAGCTTTTGAATCTGGTGCAAAAAATGAGCGAGATAGAATTTTAGCAATTGAAGCTGCTTCTTTACCGGGTCATGAAGATCTAATTGAGGAAGCCAAAAAAGATGGTTCAATTACAGCTGAGAAGTTAGCTTTAAAAATCATCAGTGCAGAAAAGCAAAAAGGCAGCTCTTATTTAGCAAACACCAAAAGTGCCGAAGAAGAAATGCCAAAGATCACACCAAATGTTGAGGTTCAAGCTAAGCAGAAAGAAAAAATAGATGCTAACCTTCCTTTGGAACAAAGAGCAAAAGCACTCTGGGATGAAAACACAGCCCTTCGAAATGAATTTGGTGATGATTTTGAAAGCTATCATGCCTTCGCTAAGGCTGAAGAGTCAAACCAAGTGCGAATATTATCCAAATAATTTAATAATCAAAAATACAATAAATCATGGTAAAATTAACAAAAGACGTAACTAGAACCTATGAATTAGGTGATATTAATGAATTTCCAGTTCTTGGAGGTGAGTTAATTTATCAAGGAGGCGCAATTGGTTTAGAAGTAGCAAGTGGATATGCTAGAGGATTACTCCCGACTGATAAATTCCTTGGATTTGCCGAAGATCATATTGATGCCGTAAATTCATCTGATGGTGAAAAAAATATCCGAGTCAAAAAGAAAGGAGCTGCCGTTCTTGAAATCACAGGAATTACTTTGATTGATGTTGGTAAACCAGTCTACGCCACTGACGACAACACTTTCACTCTATCAAATTCAGGCTCAGTCTATATAGGTCAAATTTCAAGATTCGAATTTGATGAAAGAGTAATTGTTGATTTTGATTCAGCAGCCATTCCTCCGGCAATCGTTTAATTAATAACCTCAAAATAAAAATATCATGTCATTAGCAGAATTATCATCAAGGGCCATCATTGGCCGTTATTATAAAAGACTTAACCAAAAAACAGGAATGGCCTGGGTTGAGGCTTTATCAAATTATTTTACCTCAGACCAAGAATCTGAAACCTACAAATGGCTAGGCCAAGTTCCTGTCATGCGTGATTGGGTTGGTGGAAGACAAGCTAAAGGATTTACTACCAATGGCCTAACAATCGAGAATAAACATTTTGAGGCTACTTTAGAAATTCCTTTAGTTGATTTAAGACGTGATAAAACAGGTCAAATCAATGTTAGGGTTAATGAACTTGCTGACAGAACAAATACTCATTGGGCACAACTTTTATCTAAATTGATAATTGGTGGAGAAAGTACGGTTTGCTATGATGGTCAATATTATTTTGATACTGATCATAAGGATGCAACTGGACCAGTTCAAAGTAATAAAATTGGCATTACTCTCAATGATTATAAATCTCAAATTGATGGGGGTAAAGTTGGCAATCCAGATAATCCTAGTGAGGCAGCCTTGAGGCTTGCAATTCTTAGAACTATTCAGCAGATCTTGTCATTTAAGGATGATCAAGGTGAGCCAATGAATGAGAATGCTAGTAAATTCTTAGTTGTTGTGCCAACGAGCTTGTGGTATGTAGCAAGAGCTGCAGTTTCTGTTCCGCTAACTATTGGAGGAGCATCAAATGCAGTTAAAGTATTGGATGAAATAGATATCTCAATTAGTCAAAATCCAAGATTAGATTGGAGTGATAAATTTGCTGTATTTAGGACAGATTCTTCTGTTAAGTCTTTCATCAGACAGGAAGAAAAAGGCATCCAATTAAAAGCAATTGCCGAAGGTTCAGAGCTTGAGTTCAAACATGATAAACACTGGTACGGCGTCGATACTTGGAGAAATGTTGGTTACGGCTTCTGGCAAAATTCTTGCCTTACTCAATTAACTTAAAAGATAAATAATTATGCAAACTTATAAAGTAATTGGAAATGTTGCAATTTTAGGAGTTGGTCTAGTTCTTAAGCTAACTCAAGCTCAAGCCACAACCAGGTCTAATTTATTAAAGAAAAAGAAAGATGACATTTATATCGTTCTTGAACCAGTGCAGTTTAAGCAAGGTGAAATTGTAACTGTAGTTTCTGGCAATGTATCAAAGGCAGTGATGGCTAATTTGGAAGCTACTTCAAAGATTCAAAAAAAGGAGCAACAAAAAACTGTCAAATCTGCGCCAAAAAAGGATAGTAAGAAAAAATTAGACTCAGCTTCAGAAAAAGACGAAGATGAGATTCTAGATATAAATCCTGATGAGAACAATGATTTACAGTCAGAAAATGATGATGAAAAAATCATTGATAATGGAGATATAAACAATCTGCCTATTACCACTAGATCTAAATAATGAGCTTTAATTTTGATGAATTTATTAATAAACCATCATTAAAGATGTTTGGCCAAGTGGTCATGTTAATGCCGGCAAAATCTGAATTTGCACCTTTTGAAATTAGCGGGGATTTTCACGAAGATTATAAGGAAGTGAACCCTAATTTAAGTGAAGCCTCTATTAGTTCTTCAAAGGTGGTGATATTTATTCGTGATATTGATTTGCCTGATTATTATTCAAAAATTAATCAAGGTGACTTAATAGAGGTTGATAGCAAAAATTACCAAATCATTGATGTGCAAATTCACATTCCTGGAAGTAAAAAACTAATTCTTCATGAATCATCCTAGATCAATAATTAAAAATTCTATCATTAATCAGCTAAATGGTAAAACCGATGCTGAAGACAGGGTCTATGGCAATAGAGCAAAGCCTTTATTTGATCAATTTTTACCAGCAATTCTGGTTTACGCTAAGGATGAAAATATCCTAGAAGAGCGTTTTGAAACTGATGGATTTGGCCCATTAAAAAGAGAGTTAGAAATTGCTATTGAAGCAGTGATTTTAGGAGGTGATGATTTTGATCAAAAGCTAGATAATTTAGCAAGCCAAATAGAAAATGCACTTGATGGTTTTGAAATCTCAACCAGAAAATCGGACATCCTAAAACTCAAATCAACCGAGATCGATTCATCCATTGAAGGTAGTAAAATTTATGGAGCAGTAAGGCTGACATATTCAGTTACTTACCTGACAGCAGTAAAGCAACCAGATTTTAGCGGAACAATACCAACTGAAATTGAAACTAATTTATAAAAATTATGCCTAAAATAAAAATAATCTCAAACCACACAAAATATAAAAAAGATCAAATTGTTGATTTGAGTGAAGAAGAAACAATGCCTCTTTTAACTAACGGCAAAGCAATTAGAGCAAGAGAGGAAGTCTCAAAAGAAACCAAAAAAGAAAAAGATAAAAAATCTCCTAATAATGTTTGATGAAGAGCAAGGCTTCCGGGTAAATGACCTTGGCAGACGATTAGCAAATATCATAAGAATTGGCACGATCTTTGAAATAGATTTTGAAGAGGCAAAGGCCAGAGTAAAAATTGGTGATTTAGAAACTGATTTTTTGCCTTGGGTTAATTCTAATAGTGGAGCCAATAATAGCTGGAATCCTCCAGAAATGGATGAGCAAGTTATTATTTTATCCCCAAGTGGTGAGCTTAACCAAGGCGTAATTTTACCATCCCTTTATAAAAATAATGCTTCTGATGAATTGCCAAATATTCAAAGCGTCACCTATAAGGACGGCTCAAAAGTAAGTTTTGATCAAGACACCGGAAGCCTGACCTTAGATTTACAAGGTGGCATAAACTTAGATATTAAAGGAAGCGCAGCAATTAAAGTTGCTGGAAGTGCTCAAATTGAAGCAGCAAAAGTAACTCTAAAAGGCGATGTTGATTTGGGGGGATCGGGAGGACAGCCAATCGCCAGAGTTGGTGATAAAGTTGAAATCACGGCTGGGTCATCAGCTGGTCAATGGTCAATAATATCAGGATCAGGAAAAGTTAAGGCAACATGAATATTGACGATGGCAAAGATATATCAGAAATTAACCATCTGAAACAATCAATCTCAGATATTCTAACCACGCCAATTGGCAGTAGAGTAATGAGGCGAGATTATGGAAGTAATCTTTTTAATAAAATTGATCGTCCAATAAATGGGGAATTAATAGCCGAAATCTATCTTGATATCGTTGAGTCATTATTCACATGGGAGCCTAGATTTGAACTAGAACAAGTTGCAGTTAATGGAATGGAAAAAGGCAAAATTACCATAGATATTGAAGGTAGCTTTTTAAGCAATGGCGAAAAAATAACATTAGAAAATATTGAAATTACAAATGCTTAAAAATGAGCAATTTTACTCCAATAGATTTATCAAAATTACCTGCTCCAGATGTAATTGAAACACTAGATTTTGAAACTCTATTAACCAATTACATTAATGACTTTGTAGCAAGAAATCCAAATTATGCCACTCTGCTTGAAAGCGACCCTGCCATTATTTTGATGCAGGTGGTTGCTTATCGAGAAATGCTACTCAGGGCAAGAATAAATGAGGCAGCAAAGGCAAATATGCTTGCCTATGCAACCAAAGGTGATCTTGATAATTTAGCAGCTTTTTTTGGTGTAGAAAGATTAGAGGATGAAACAGATGAAAGACTTAGAAAAAGAACTCAGCTTGCCCTAGAAGGATTCTCTACTGCAGGGCCAGTTGGAGCATATATTTTTCATAGTCTATCTGCTTCAAATGAGGTAAAATCCGTATCAGTAAAAAGCCCAAATCCTGGTGAAGTTTTGGTGACAATTCTTTCAAATATAGGAGATGGAACAGTTGGTCAGGAATTAATAGATGCTGTTTTAGCAAAATTAAATGAAGATGATATTCGTCCTCTCACTGATTTAGTATCGGTTCAAGGAGCAGAAATTATTAACTACCAAGTTGAGGCGGTAATTACTGTTTATTCTGGCCCATCATCAGCGGTTGTTGAAACTGAAGCCAATGATGCTTTGCAAAAATTTATCTCCGATCGCCATGAAATTGGCAGAGTAATAGCAATATCAGGAATTTATGATGCTCTGCATGTTGATGGAGTTAAGAAGGTAGAATTAATATCGCCATTAGTTGATGTTGAAACTACTAATGAACAAGCTCCATATTGTACAAATATTTCAATATCAGTAGTCATAGATGAGTAAAAGCCTATTACCAATAAATGCGAGTCAGTTACTAAAAGATTTAGAAAATTCCTCACTTAAAGCAATTAGCTTAGAAGCATTAAATAGATATGTTACCAATCCTGATTTAGCGCCAGATAATATTTTACCTTGGCTTGCTTGGGCAGTATCGGTTGATGATTGGAGTGATAATTGGAGCTTAGCAGTAAAGAAAAATGTTATCAAAGCTAGCATTAATGTTCATAAGAAAAAAGGAACAATTGGCGCACTTAGATCAGCATTAGAAGCCTTTAATTATGAAAATATCATAGTCGAAGAATGGTTTGATTATGATGGTGATCCTCATTTTTTTAGAGTTTTTTTTGATGTAACCGAGCCAGGTTTTGATGTTGGTATTTTACCGCAGGTTCAAAAGGTAATTGATAACACTAAAAATGTCAGATCACATTTAGAAAGCCTAAGAGCATTTTTATCAGCCGAGATGGGTTTGATTAATATGGGGTCAGCAATGATTTCCAAAGAAATCACGCCACTACCTCAATTTATTTATGAAAATGATGATGAAATAGAGAATGTTTCGTCAATGCCACTAATTGCTAGTTCTTTTTTTGTTAAGGAATTAGCGACAGTTAATCCAGTTATTTATGAAGAAGATGATAATTTAGAAAATGAATCTGACAATCCTGTCATTGGTTTATTTCTATTATCTAAAGAAATAACTGTGATTGATCCAGTCAGTTACGATACGGATGATGAAATTATAAGCGATAATTCATCGATGCCAGTAGTTGGTGCATTTTTACTCTCGAAGGAAATAACAGTAATTAATCCATTATAACCAAGTGTCTTCAAACTATTACAGCATTATAACCAATAATGGTTTAATAAAAGAGGCAGAAGCTGGTCAAATTGGTGGCAATCCAATAAATTTAACTGAAATTGCAGTTGGTGATGGCAATGGCTCTTATTATGAACCAACTTCTGAAGCAACAGGATTGGTTAATGAGCTATACAGAGCTAACTTAACCTCATCAGTTCTTGATGCCAACAATCCAAATCAACTAATAATTGAAGGGGTTATTCCAGAAGAAGCTGGGCCATTTTATATTCGTGAAGTTGGAATATTTGATTCTGATGGAGAGTTATTTGCTATCGGCAAATACCCAGAAACCTTTAAATCAAATTATGAATCAGGTTCTGGAAAAAGGCTTTATATTAGGATGGTTATAGCTTTTGTAAGCACTCCCAATGTTGAAGTTATTTTATCAGAAAACATCAATTTTGATCCCAATTTTGAAGCTAATTTAAATATTGAATTAGCAAATAGGCTTAAAATATCTGAAAATTTAGCTGATTTAAATGATGTGGCTATTGCTAGGAATAACCTTGGTTTAGGAACTGGAGCTTTAGCAGGAGATGCCTCAGAAACTGAAAAAGGCATATCTCAAATAGCCGATCAATCAGAAACTGATGCCGGTAGTGATGATTTAAAATTTGTAACTCCACAAAAGTTAAAAACAAATCTGATCAACCACCCATTTACAGTGGATTTGGTTAATTACCAAGCAAGATCATATAATACTGTTTATCAGGCTAGTGAAGATGGCTATTTGGTCATTCAGCTATTTGGATCATATATGAATGCCGCCAAATTATTAATTGGAACATCTAATCCTCCAACCAGTCAAATTGGAATTTGGGGAGATGATTTAAATGGAAATACCAAAGCGGTTTCTGCCTGCTATCCAATATCTAAAGGAACATATTATAAACTAGCTCCAGCAACTGTTGGAGCTGGATCTTATGGTTTTGAAACAATTACTTTCACTTTTTACCCAGTAAAACGCAGTTAAAATGAGCAAATATATAGCATATAAAAAAGATGGAGAATTTGATTTAGATGAAGGCTTTATTGATCAAAGCTGTTTTAAAGGAAAAACCAATAAAGAAATTAAGAAAATTTTTGCTAAAGATGGCTTTGATTTGGAGATTATTGATCAAGATAAGTTTTTAGAATTAACCTCAAATCAAATTGATCCAATTAAGATAGCTAAAACAAAGAAATATGATGAAATTGAAACCTTAAGAAAATCATATCAATTTGCACCGATCATCTATCAAGATTTAGAGTTTTCGACTTCAATATTAGCAAGGCAGAACATAATTGGAATTATCTCAATTTTAAAAAATAACCCAGAATTAAGCAGTCATTATTGGAAGGATAATGATGATAAAGAATGTAATTTCATCTTAAGCGATTTTGAAAATCTATTAGCCATAATTTCTAAAAGAGACAGCAAATTATACTACATAGAAGCACAGCTTAATAATGAAATATCTAAAAACTCAGATCCGATAATCTTAGAAGAAATTAATATCAAGGAATCTTGGAAATCTTTTGAAGCAAGTTACTCTAAATAAAAATGCCTACCTATTACAGCATAATAACTAATAATGGCCTTATTAAGCACGCTGACGCTGCTAATAATTCTGTCAATTTGGATTTAACTCAAATGGCAGTTGGTGATAGCAACGGAGTTTATTATGGTCCTAATGGAACAGAAATAGCCCTACAAAATGAACTACATAGAACTAATTTAACCCATGTAGTTATTGATGAAAACAATCCAAATCAGTTAATTGTTGAAGCAGTACTAGAAGAAGTTGTTGGGCCATTTTACATAAGAGAAGTTGGGATATTTGATTCTAATGGCGATCTTTTTGCCATAGGTAAATATCCAGAAACTTTTAAACCAGATTTACCAGCAGGAAGTGGAAAAAGACTTTATATTAGAATGATTTTGGGATTTGCTTCAAGTCCAAATGTTAATCTAATAATCAATAATGATATCGCTCTTGATCCGAATTTTAGCACTGATGTAAATAACAAATTAAATTATTTAGAGAGTAAAAGTGCCAAAAATTATGTCATCAATGGTAATTTTGATGTTTGGCAAAGATCTCAAAATGCAGTTGGGGTTAACGGTTATGGTTATTTTGCGCCAGATAGGTTTGCCTTTGCAACTGCAAATGCGACGGCAAATATCTCAAGGCAAGAATTTGCAAATGGACAAGAAGAAGTTCCAAATAATCCAAAATATTTTTTAAGATATGAATTAACAAATCCAGGATCGCCAAACGCTATTCTTTATCATAAAGTAGAAGATATTAGAATTTTGGCAGGTCAAACCTGTACCTTAAGTTTTTATGCTAAAGCAAGTAGTAACATAACTTTAACGACAGATTTTCAGCAAGTTTTTGGTTCTGGAGGAAGTGCAATTGTTGATGGCAATGCCGATAAAGTTGATCATAGTGTTGGTACTTCATGGCAAAAATTTACGGCTACTTTTAACTTCTATTCTGTAACAGGAAAAACAATTGGAGTAGCTAACTTTTTACAGATGAGGTGGTATTTTCCAAATAATACCAATATCACAATTGATTTTGCCCAAATACAACTTGAAAAAGGAAGTGTGGCAAACAATTTTGAACATAGAAGCAGATCCCAAGAAATATTTTTATGCCAAAGATTTTATGAGAAAAGTTACGATTTAGAAACTCCTCCCTCATCAATAACAAGCAATGGCTATATTTCAGAAAGAGCTATTGGCTCAGATATAGATGTTAATGTTCCTTTTAGAAATACCAAAAGAGCAATTCCATCTGTGATTATCATTAATCCTGATACTGGAACTCCAGGCTATGCCAGAAATTATTCTAACTCAACAAATGTGGCAATGGGAGCTTTTTATGTTGGAGAGCTTAGTTTCAATACTGCAAAAGGAGGTCTTAGTAATGGCCAGAAATTAGCATGGCACTTCACGGCAGATGCAGAACTTTAAAATTATTTAGCGTTTAATGACTACAACATATCACAGCATTATAACTAATAATGGCTTGCTTAAAAATGCCGAAGCTGCTGCTAATAATGTTAATCTGAATTTAACTGAAATTGCTGTTGGCAATAGTAATGGAGTTGATTATGATCCCGATGGCACAGAGATTGGTTTGGTAAATGAGCTTTATAGAACAACTCTAACCCATGTTGTAATTGATGATAATAATCAAAATCAATTAATAATTGAGGGGGTAATTGATGAAGAAATAGGCCCTTTCTATGTAAGAGAAGTTGGAATTTTTGATAGCGATGGAGATTTATTTGCTATTGGAAAGTTTCCAGAGACATTTAAATCAAATTTACCAAGCGGAGTTGGTAAAAAGCTTTATATCAGGATGATTCTTGGTTTTGCTAATACTCCAAATGTGACCCTTGTTGCTTCTGATGTTAATAATGACCCTAATTTCTCAAGCTATGTTAGTAGCGAGTTAAATAATAGGCTAAAAATATCAGAAAATTTAGGTGATTTAGACAATGTTGAAACTGCAAGAAATAATCTAGAAGTTTACAGCAAAGCTGAAACTGACGATATAATTTTGAATAAAAATTATGTTATCAATGGCAATTTTGATATTTGGCAAAGAGGAATATTATTTAACTCAAACTCATCGATTACCTTTTGTGCTGATCGTTGGCAATATAAGCATGATGCAACAGGAAGCGGAACAGTTGAGAGAAAGGAATTTGCGGTTGACCAAAATGAAGTCCCAAATAATCCAAGATATTTTTTAAGACATAATCAAATCACTGCTCCAACAACTTCTTCATTATGGTTCTTACGATATTATGTTGAAGATGTCAGAAGTTTGGCTGGTAAAAATGTTACTCTAAGTTTTTATATAAAAGCAGATAAGAATATTGCTGCATCTTGTTTATTTAGGAACTCTTTTGGTAATTCAAACTACAGCAATATAACTCAATCTAATTTTAATATCACGACCTCTTGGCAAAAAATAGTTTTAAATAATAGTTATCCAGTCATTCCCGCTGGCATGACAATTGAGTCAAATTCTAGCAATCAATTTATTTTTGAGATACCTGCCGATGTTTGTGTAATTGATATTGCTCAGGTTCAATTAGAAGAAGGAAATATTGCAAGTAATTTTCAATATCGACCGATTAAAGAGGAGATATCCTTATGTCATCGATATTATCAAAAAACTTTTTTACCAGAAATAGCTCCAGCAAATAATGCAGGTCTAAGCAATTCTTTATGCGTTAGAAGCGTATCTAATAGTGGAAATAGTAATCTTAGTGTGATGTGGGAATTTAGCACAAAAATGAGAGCTACCCCATCAATTACGAGATATAATCCTGGATCTGGAACATCTGGTTATTGGTTTACAAATGATGACAATACAAGCATTCAAAGCGGTATAGAAAGCAACTCTGGTACAGATAGGGTTACTATACAGCATACCGCAGCATCAGCAAACCCTTACAAAGATTATTATATTCATGCTACAGCTGATGCAGAACTTTAAATTAATAAGAAAATTTTATGGAAGAAGAAATAACTTTTAGTCAGGTAAAAATATCAGGAAAAGGATATTTAGCCAATGGAATATTTGTGCCAGAAGATGAAGGTAACAGGCATTATCAAGCTATTAAAAAATGGATTGAAAATGGCGGAATTGTTGCTGATGAATTTACCATTGATGAGATTAGAGATAAAAAAATTTCTCAAATCAAAAGTGAAGCTGGAAGCAGGATAGTTTCTGTTTACAGCGATGTTAAGCAAAGAAATATTTTGATGTCACAAGATACTTCTCAGATCAATGATATGAATATCTTTATTCAAAAGATCAAAGATCAATCAAATCTCCTAGAAACACAGATAGCTGATATGGATTTGGATCAATTAAATAATTTTGATCCTACTTCAGATGACAATTGGAGTTAAACTAACCTTATTTTAATCAATAATTTTTTAATAAAATGCCTGAGCAATTTCTACATGGCGTAGAGGTCATCGAGCTTAATGATGGCGCACGCCCTATACAAACAGTTAAATCATCAGTAATTGGACTTGTTGGCACAGCGCCACAAGGCCCAGTAAATACGCCAACTTTAATTCTTGGTTCAAGAGCAAAAGCGGTGGAAATTTTTGGTGCAAATGATGATGCCAACAAAGATTATACAATTCCAAAAGCATTGGATGGAATATTTGACCAAGCTGGTGCAATGGTTGTTGTAATCAATGTTGCTGATCCAAGTAATCCAGCTCATTTAACAACAGGAAGTCTTGATCCTGCTAATATTACATCTGCTGATGTTGTTGGAGGAGTTGATGGAACAACAGGAGAATATAAAGGTGTTCATGCTCTTTTGGCTGCAAATAGTGAGCTTGGCGTAACTCCAAGAATTTTAATATCGCCAGGATTCACTCATGATATGCCAAGTGGCAATGCCAATCCTGTGGTTTCTGAGTTACTTGGAATAGCAGAAAATCTAAGAGCAGTTATTATTGCCGATCTTCCAAATACCAATGATACAGATGCAATTGATTATATTGGTGATTTTGGCTCTGCTAGAGTTTATCCAATTTATCCTTGGGTTAAAGTTCTTGATAGCTTAGGTGCAATAGTTGAAGAGCCAGCATCTGCAAGAGTAGCAGGATTAATTGTTAAATCTGATAATGAGAGAGGATTTTGGTGGTCACCATCAAATCTGGTCATTAATGGCATTGTTGGAATTTCTAAACCGATTGATTTCGTTCTTGGTGATGTAAATTCAAAAGCCAACTACCTAAACGAAAACAACATCACAACCATAATTCAAGAAAGTGGTTTTAGATTATGGGGTAATAGAACTTTATCAGCTGATCCTAAATGGGCATTTCTTCAAGCTAGAAGAACTGCAGATATGATTAATGATTCTCTTCTTAAAGCTCATTTATGGGCAGTTGATAGGAATATTACCAAGACTTATATCGAGGATGTTCTTGAAGGAGTTAATAATTATCTGCGTCATCTAAAAAGCATCGGAGCAATTATTGGCGGAACTGCTTTTGCCGATCCTGAGTTAAACACTCCTGATCAAATAGCTCAAGGAAAAGTGAGTTTTGATTTTGATTTCACGCCTCCTTATCCAGCAGAGCATATTACCTTCAGATCAAAAATGACTGATGATTATTTAAGCGAAATTGTTTAACTAAATTTTAAATTAACATGATTCCAAAAATATTAAAAAACTTCAATCTCTTTATTGATGGTAGAGGTTATGCTGGTAAATGTGATGAGGTAAATCCACCAAAGCTCAATATCAAATCAGAAGAATATCGAGCTGGTGGATTAGATGCTCCAATTCCAATTGATATGGGAATGGAAAAGCTAGAAGCCAGTTTTACTCTATCTGAATATGATAAAGATGTTTTAAAGCAATTTGGTCTTATTAGCGGCAATGCTGTTCAAATTACCCTTCGAGGAGCTTTGCAAGATGATGAAACCACCTCTCCAATTATCATCAAACTTCGTGGCATGTATACCGAAATGGATATGGGTAAATTTGCCGCAGGAGAAAAAGGAACCTTAGCCTGCACAATTGCTTGTAGATATTACTCTCTAGAAATTGATGGAGAACAATTAATCGAAGTCGATATCGATAATATGACCAGAATTATTGGCGGAGTTGATAAGATGGTTGAAATTCGTGATGCAATAGGAATCTAAAGAGAATCAATCTCAATAACCTTATTTCTAGAAGTTAAGCCAGAAGAAATCACAATTGCGCTTTTTCTTCACTTCAAAATATTTGGCCAATATTTCAATTACTGCCTTATTGGCTTTACCATCCTCTGGCGGCTGATTTACTTTTACCTTCAAATTTCTGTTTCCAAGCAAATCAATATTATCATCAACAACTTGGTTTTGCTTGGCATTTGGAGTTACTTTTACAAATAATTTCATCAAAAATTATGCAAACAATAGAACTAAAATACCCGATTGATTCATCAGGAGAATCTGTAGATAAATTAACTATGAGACGCTCAAAAGTCAAAGATCGTCTCATTGTAGCTAAAATGAAAAATTCATCTGATGAAGAAAAAGAAATTCGTCTTTTTGCCAATCTTTGCGAAGTAACTCCCAATATTATTGAGGAGCTAGATGAATCTGATTATGCCAATTTACAAAAGGCATATATGGATTTTTTCAAATCCGAGGGAATATAAGGCAGGCCATCATAATTCTCTCAAAAATCACTCATTGGCCACTTTCTGAAATTTTAGAGCTAACCGAGGAAGAGTTCTGCTTATTTTACGATGAAGCAATTTTAATCCAAAAAGAATCTAACGATATTTAATCATGCCCAACGCATCAGTTTCAGTTTTAATTGGCGCAGAGCTAGGCAAATCTTTTAAAGGAGCTTTTGGATCGGCAAACAAACAGCTATCTTCTCTTGGAAGGGTAATAAAAAAGGTAAGCGATAGGGTTGGTCAAATTGACGCTTTTAAAAAATCATCTAGAGCTACTAAAGAAACAGGTATTGCTTATCGTGACGCTAGGCAGAAGCTAAATATTTTAAGCAAAGAAATTGCCAACACCAACAGCCCAACCAAATTATTACAAAATAATTTTAGAAAAGCCAAAAGACTAGCTGATCAAACAAAAAGATCATTTCTTGAAACTGCTAGATCCACAAGACAAATGGGCAAAGCCCTACGCTCTTCTGGGATCGATATTAAAAACTTTAACAAAGAGCAGTCAAAATTAAGTAAAAATCTAAATGTTCTAAAAAGACGCCAAGCAAGCTTACAAAATAATCAAAATGCCAAAGATGCTAATCTTGGCAAAAGAGCAAATTACCGCTCGCAAATGGTTGATGCTGTCGCTCTTGGTGGAGCATTATATTCTGCTGTTCGTCCAGCTGTAGATTTTGAACTGGCTATGACAAAAGTTGGCGCAATTACCAATGAAGCAGCTGGTGGAGAAGGATTTAAAAGTCTAACAAAACAAGCAAGAGAGCTTGGCAGAACAACACAATATACCGCAAGCCAAACTGCAGAAGCTATGCAATTTCTTGGTATGGCTGGACTTAGCACTAATCAAATTTTAGCAGCAACTCCAAGTGTGCTTAATCTAGCAATTGCTGGAAATATGGATTTAGGGCGAACCGCAGATATTACTTCCAATATTCTAACTGGCTTCAATATGGAGGCTGAACGCACTGGTGAAGTTGCCGATATTTTAGCTCAAGCAAGTAGATCAACAAATGTTAATGTTGAAATGCTTGGTCAAACCATGAAATTTATCGCACCTGCTGCAGCTGCAGTTGGTGGAACTTTAAAAGAAACCGCTACTTTAGCTGGTGTTTTAGGTGACGCTGGAATTCAAGCATCGATGTCTGGCGTCATGCTCCGATCAGCATATTTAAGACTTGCAGCTCCTGCAAAATCAGGAGCAAAAGCTCTTGGTAAAATGAGAGAAGAAATGGGCGTTAGTGCTGAAGAAATGCCTGATGTTGCAAAAGAAGCTCTACTTGCTCAAAAAAGATTGTCAGGAATTGGAGTTAAAGTTTTTGATAATGGCAAGATGCGATCAATGGTCACCATCTTAAAAGAAATGGCTGCTGCTATGAAAGATGCATCTGATGAAGAAAAATTATCCACAATAAAAGATATTTTTGGAACAAGAGCTACTTCTGGCGCATTGGCAATTTTTAAATCTGTTGAAACTGGCAGATTAGATGAGGTGGAACAAAAAATTAATAACTCTACTGGCGCTGCCAAGGCAATGGCAAATCGGTTAAAAAACACCACTATTGGTGCATTTAAAGAATTTGGATCAGCTATTGAATCGGTTGGAATATCAATTGGATCTGTTTTGCTTCCTGCTTTTGCAACTATTGCCAGAAAGGCAGCAAATATTGCTGGCAGAATAAGTGTTTTAGCTGAAAAATTCCCTGTTCTTACAAAATATATTGGTTTAGCAGTAGCTGGATTAATCAGTTTTAAAATAACAGCAATTGCTACTGGCTATGCTTTTACATTCTTGAAAGGAGGATTTTTAGCAGCTAAAGGAAGTATTATTGCCTTCAGAACTGCAATGACTTTGATGAGTTTTGCTGTTCCAACTGTAATTACCGCCATTAAAGCGCTTGGTATTGCTGTAATGACAAATCCTATTGGTCTAATTATTAGTGGCATTGCAATAGCTGCAGGAGTTCTAATGGTCAACTGGGCTCCAGTTGGTGAGTTTTTTAAGAATCTTTTTAGTGGTATAATTGACTGGGTGCAAAAAGCATTTGCATGGGTAAGTAAATTATTAAAACCACTGGCAAAAGTGAAGGCTCTTGTTGGTAAAGGAATCAATTCTGTAAAAGGAGTATTTACTGGTGATGAAATGAATAATCAAAGCCAAATTGGTGATACAATTAAAGATTTAGAATCTGATAATACTGATTTTAGCAAGATAATTCAAACCAGTAATATTTCTAATATTGCTGGCAGTAGTAGTAATTCAAATATTTCTATCTCCGCACCAATTACTATTAATGCCAGAACTGACGCTGATGAAAAAACCATTGCCAATCAAGTACGAATAGCACTTGATGAGGTGATGCATAAATTTGCCGTTAGAAAGCAGGCATTGAATTACGATTAATGATCAGACATGGCGTTAGATTTTTTTAAAAATATCAGCAGCAAGCTAACTGTTAATAGCCTGCTCAAAATAGATATGATGATGATTTTGGGAGCTTATCGTTTTGCTGTCAAAAACTCTGCTTATCAAACCCTAAAAAGGCAAAGTGAATATAAGTGGCAGGAAGTTAATAGGCTTGGAAGTAATCCAGCTCTGCAATTTACTGGCTTTGGAGTTGAGACAGTTGAGCTTGAAGGAATTATTTATCCTCATTTTAAGGGAGGATTAAAACAAATAATTTTAATGAGAGCCCAGGCAGGACTTGGCAAACCTCTTTTTTTAATATCAGGAAATGGCTTTGCATTTGGCAGATGGTGCATTTCTAAAATATCAGAAAATCAGAGTAATTTTTTGAAAGATGGTAGTCCTAGAAAAATAGAATTCTCCATCACATTAAAGCGATATGGTGAGAATAAAAAAAGAGGCACAAAAGGAATTATTCAAAATGTTGTGAGTTCACTATGAGCATTATTTATACAACAAAGGACGGTGATATTTTGGATCAGATTTGCCAGAATTATTATGGCAGCACAATAAAAATAGTTGAGCAAGTCTTGGAAGCTAATCCTCATTTATCTGAATTAGATGCTATTTTTGAAGCTGGAGTAAAAATTATCTTACCAGAAATAACCATTCAAAAAGAATCTGAAATAGTAAAACTCTGGTCATGAAGCCAATATTTAAAGTTACAGCTGATGATAAAGATATCACTGATATTTTATCGCCAAGATTAGTGTCTTTAAATATTACCGATGAAACTGGTCTTGTTTCTGATAAGGCAGAAATCCTGCTTGATAACAGAGATAATATTTTAGAAATTCCACTAAGAGGTACAAATCTTGAAATATCGCTTGGTTATGAGAATCAGGATTTAGTTTTGATGGGAAACTATATCGTAGATAATATTGATCTTTCCTCACCGCCATCAAGGATGAGAATTATTGCCAAAGCCAGCAATACAAAGATCAAAGATCTAACTAGCAAAATTAGATCACCAAAAAGCAGATCATGGCATGAATATAGTTTGGTTGGAATAGTCAGTAAAATTGCCAAGGAGCATAAATTCACATCTCTAATTGATGAATATTTTGAGAAAATCTACATATCTCATATTGATCAAACTAATGAAGGTGATCTGTCATTTTTAACTAACTTTGCTAGAGATTACGATGCTTTTATTAAGTTCGTAGCGGGAAAGTTAATTTTTGCCAAAAAGAATAAAGGAACAACCGTTACTGGCAAAGAGCTTCCAAAATTAGAACTTTCTGAAAATCAAATATCTAGCTGGCGATTAAATATTCTTGACCGAGGCAAGTTTGGCAAAGTAATTGCTAAATATCATGATTTTGCAACAGCAGAAGAAAAGAAAGTCACCGCTGGAACTGGTGAGCCTGATTATGAAATGCGCTACACATTCACAGATCAAAATAGAGCTTTGGAAGCTGCTAAAGCAAAATTAGCAGAATTTGAGAGGGGAATAGCCAAGTTAGAGATCTCACTTCCTGGCAATCCTATTTTAAGTGCGCAGAGCAAAATAATCATACCAGATATCAAATATCTAAAAAACAAGGAATGGATCATTGAAGCCATAATTCACGATATCAGTGATCAAGGCTATCAATCCACTATTAACGCCGTAGAAAAATTTTAAAATACTAAAAATGCTTGGAAAAGAAGATAAGAAATTGAGTCAAATAACTCTCACATCAATCGAGCTAGAAGCTCTATTACAAAAAGCCTCAAAGCAAGGCGCAAGAATGGCTTTGGCAGAACTTGGGTTAGCTGATGAAGATGCGGTAATAGATATCAGGGATTTGAGGGAATTGTTAAAAGCTTTTAGAATGGCGAAAAAGGATAGTTTCAGAATCTTTGTCAGATGGGTAGTAATAGGAATTATCACTCTAATCACTGCCGGTTTTATTTCACTAATTGGTGCTAATTTTAAAATTAAATAAAATGCCAAAATATTCAAATAGATCAAAAGAAAAATTAGAGAGCTGTCATCCTGATTTACAAAATCTCTTTAACGAAGTCATCAAAAATTATGACTGCACAATTATTGAAGGTTTTAGAAGCAATGAATGCCAAGAAGAGCTTTACTGCCAAGGAAAATCAAAGCTAAAAGCAGGAAAAAGCAAACATAATCAAAGCCCATCTTTAGCAATTGATGTTGTGCCATATCCGATAAATTGGAATAATAGAATCGGATTTTATCACTTCGTTGGCTATGTAAAAGCTACAGCAGATCAGCTAAACATTAAAATCAGATGTGGGGCCGATTGGGATAATGACAATGATTTACACGATCAGACATTTTTTGATTTACCGCATTTTGAATTAATAAATTAGCAAATATGATAAACAAATTTTTACAAGATTCTAAAGGCAATAAATCTTCCAAAAGACTTTGGGGCTCAATTTTATTAACCATTGGGGTTATGTTCTCAGTAATTTTATTTGTTTATTCTCTTTATCAAGGAGCAGCAGATGCAGCAACTGCTCTTGGTATTATTAATATGTTTTTAATTTCAGGTGGTGGCTTGCTTGGAATCAGCGTGTTTGAGAAGGGAATCAATATTAAAAGAAAATGCTCGAAGGGTTAATAATTAAATCAGTGATATTTTTAGCAGGGATTTGCACCATTTTTGGCTTTGGATTTTTTAAGGGCAAAAAATCATCAGAAATTAAACAACTAAAGAATAATTTAGAAGATGCAACAAAATCTAAGAAAAGGCAGGCTAATCGTAGGGATGATAATATTTCTACTATTAAGCGCCGGATGCAAAAATACATCCGTAAATAATCTCTGTCTTTGGGCAAATCCTATCACAATCACGCAATCTGAAGTAAATTTTCTTAGTGAAGAAACGCTTCGCCAAATTGATAATTTTAATCAAGAATTTGAGGAAGAATGTGATTAAAATAGTTGATTGCTCTTGAATTTAAAGGGATTTGATTGGAAAGATGTCTAATCTAATGACTTTCTATGTTCTTCGGTAAATTTAGATGCTATCCATATAATTGTTACCGCTTCTAATCCTGATGTATAGGTTAAAAGCTGACCGAGATGCTTATGATCTGTTTTTTCAATTTGATTTTCTATTAAAACATAAGATTCATTTTCTGTGTTTTTACACAAAATATCAGCCCTAAAAGGCTCCACATCTTTTTCTTGAGCAACTAATTCAAGCTCAATCCCAATAGCGTCTCCTAATTAATTCAAGATTTTCTTCATTTGCAAGCCAGGGAGTAAATTCTTGATCCTCAGATTTCCAAGCTTTTCTCAAATCAATTTTTTTGAGTTTTGATAGCATGAATATAACTCGACTCTATATTTTTCTTTTATATAATGAAAGTTAAAAGGTTAACAAACCAATCTAAAAAATAACAAATAAATAGTAAATTAAGTCTTTAAAAAAAATATTTTTACTTTAAGATATATCACATTACTTAATTTTAACATTAAATTAAATTAAATGACAAAAACCCTAATCACCGGAATAACTGGAATGGTTGGTTCTCATCTAGCTGACTTCCTGCTTGATAATACTGATTGGGAGATATATGGCATGTGCAGATGGCGTAGCCCTATGGACAATATATCTCACCTAATTAATAATATTAACAATAAAGATAGAGTCCATTTACTATATGGAGATTTAAGAGATTATATATCAATACAAGATGTTATCAGTAAATGTAAGCCTGATTATATTTTCCATTTAGCTGCTCAAAGCTACCCAAAAACAAGTTTTGAATCTCCACTTGATACTTTTGAAACCAACATTCAAGGAACAGCAAGAATTTTAGAAGCAATACGCAAAGATGATGAGTTACGTGAAAAAACAATCATTCATGTTTGTGCTTCTAGTGAAGTTTTTGGTCGAGTTCCTAAAGAAAAGCTCCCCATTGATGAAGAATGTAGCTTTCACCCCGCTTCACCTTATGCTATCTCAAAAGTCGGCACTGATTTAGTAGGCAGATATTATGCAGAAGCCTATAACATGACTGTAATGACAACTAGAATGTTTACCCACACTGGCCCAAGAAGAGGCGATGTATTTGCTGAAAGTACATTTGCTAAACAAATTGCCATGATTGAACAAGGTATTATAGACCCAATCGTTAAAACTGGTAATTTAGATTCACTCAGAACGTTCGCCGACGTTAGAGATGCTGTGAAAGCATATTACACTTTGGTAACAAATAACCCTAAAGCAGGTGAATATTACAACATTGGTGGTACATATACTTGTACTATCAAAGAGATGCTGGATTATCTAATATCCATTTCAACTGTTAAAGGCAAAATCAAAGTAGAAACCGATCCTGAAAGGCTTCGCCCCATTGATGCTGATCTACAGGTACCAAATACTAAAAAATTCGAAAAACACACTGGCTGGAAGTCAGAAATATCTTTTGAGCAAACTATGCAAGATTTACTAAATTATTGGCGTGAAAGAGTCAAAAAAGGAGAAAATTTTCTTACAAGATAAATTTCTAATAATATGTCAAATAATCTCATAATTCGTTCTCGCTCCCCTCTGAGACTTGGGCTTGGTGGTGGTGGAACTGATATGGAGTCATTTTATAGTCAGCATGGAGGGGCAGTTTTAAATGCCACAATAGATCTATATGCGTGCTGCACTATTAAACCTAAAAATAATAATAAAATAACATTTGTTGCTAGTGATTTACAAGAGGAGTTCGAATGTGATTTAAAAAATTATATTGAACCAATAGGAGAATTAAAATTACATAAGGCAATCTATAACAGAATTGTCAAAGATCATAATAATAACCAGCCTATATCTCACAAAGTAATAACATATTGCGATGTTCCTGCTGGTTCTGGTCTTGGTTCATCATCAACTTTAGTAGTGTCAATTATCAAAGCTTATGTTGAATTATTATCACTACCTTTTGGGGATTATGATATATCACACTTGGCCTATGAAATTGAAAGAATTGATCTTGGGATGAAAGGTGGAAAACAAGATCAATATGCTGCAACATTTGGTGGTTTTAACTTTATGGAATTTTATAAAAATGATAAAACCATTATTAATCCATTAAGAGTTAGAAAATGGATAATATCAGAACTTGAGCAATCTCTAATTCTTTTTAATACTGGAACTTCTAGAGAGTCTAGCCAAATTATTGATGATCAAAGTAAGCAAGTAGAGCAAAAAAACCAAAAAACTATCAACTCAATGCTTCAAATTAAGCAAGAAGCTATTAATATTAAAGAATATCTACTAAAGGCTGATTTTGATGCTATTGCAACTTCTATTCAAAAAGGTTGGGCTGCTAAAAAACAATCATTAAAATCAATAAGTAATGATAGAATAAATAATTTATATGATAAAGTTATGAATGCTGGCGCTATGGCTGGTAAAATATCTGGTGCAGGAGGTGGAGGCTTTATTATGTTTTTAACTAGACCATCAAAAAGAATGGAAATTATCAGAATTTTACAGCAAGAAAAATATGGCCAAATATACCCCTGTCATTTTGTTGAAGAAGGTTCAAGAAGCTGGACTATAACTAACAGAAAATAAAATATGCAAAATTATATCTTAAAAGAATATCAAAAAACCAAAGACTTATTTGACAAAATCCTTCATGACAAAAAGCTACTTCTAAAAATAGAAGAGGTCACTAATGTTTGTTATGAATCACTAAAAGATGGCGGCAAGATAATGTTTTGTGGTAATGGTGGCTCGGCTGCTGATTCTCAACATATGGCAGCAGAATTAGTTAGCAAACTTTGTTATGACAGACCAGCTCTAAATGCTATCGCACTTACAACCGATACTTCAGCCCTCACTGCTATTGGCAATGATTATGGCTACATTTATTCATTTTCTAGACAAATTGAAGCTATTGCTAAAGAAGGAGATGTTTTAATTGGGATATCAACATCAGGAAGAAGTAAAAATATTCTTGAGGCTATTAAAAGTGCCAAAAATAAAAAAGTTATCACAGTTGGTTTTTTAGGGGAAGATGGTAGAGATGTTGGTAAGTTAGTGGATCATCAAATCAATATTCCGTCAAATGAAACTCCAAAAATACAAGAAGGTCACATCGCCACAGGTCATATTATATGCGCTTCAATAGAAGATAAGTTTTTTGGCAAAACTCACAATCCAAATAATAAAATATGATGCAGGCTATTATTCTTGCTGGAGGCTTTGGAACCAGGTTGCAATCAGTCGTAAAAGACATTCCAAAACCAATGGCAAATATTAGCGAATTACCTTTTTTAGCATATCTCTTTACCTATCTCAAAAATTACAATATCACTGATATTGTTTTATCGGTTGGCTATCTACATAAAAAAATCACCGACTATTTTGGAAATTCTTATATTGGTATTAATATTAAATATGCTATTGAAAAAGAGCCATTGGATACTGGAGGAGCTATTATCAACTCACTGCAATTCATTGATCAAAACCAACCAGTTATAGTTTTAAATGGTGATACTTTTTTACAGATTGATTATCAAAAGTTGGTTAGTTTTTACGATAAGAGCAACTCTGATTTAACTATCGTTTTAAGAAATGTAGAGGATTCTAGTCGCTATGGATCAGTTGAAATTGATGATAAAAATTTGATAGTTAATTTTATCGAAAAAAATATTCAACAAAAGTCAGGATATATTAATGGCGGAATTTATATACTAAATCCAAAAATATTTTCTAATTATAATTTAGCTAAAAAATTCTCTTTTGAGCAAGATTTCCTTTGTGAGCATACAGCATCAATAAAACCTTCTGGTTTTGTCTCAAAAGATTATTTTATTGATATCGGAATTCCTGAAGATTACAAAAAAGCTGCAAACGAGTTACCAAAAATAATTAAAAACAAAGCATTATTTCTTGACCGTGATGGGGTAATAAATGTTGATTATGGTCATGTTGGAAAAATTGAAAATTTTCACTTCATAGATGGTATTTTTGAGTTATGTCAGGAGGCGCAAAGTAAAGGATATTTAATAGTTATAGTTACCAATCAAGCCGGTATTGCAAAAGGGAAATATACCGAAGAGCAGTTTTTGGAATTAACCAAATGGATGGAAAATGAATTTTTAAATTACAAAATAAAAATTGCCAAAACTTACTATTGCCCTTACCATGAAAAAGCGGCCATTAAACAATATAAGCAAGATTCTTTTGATCGAAAACCAAATCCAGGAATGCTTCTAAAGGCCATTAAAGAGTTTAATATTGATCCACGAAAATCAATTATGATTGGCGATAAAGAGAGTGATATGGAAGCAGGAAGAAGGGCTAAAATTAAAAATAGAGAGTTATTTTCTGGTAAGTTTTTTAAAATATAATGAAGCAAATTTCTTGATCTTTTTATAAATGATTATCAATATTATCCGTTGATTTGAATCATAGCTTGTTTCCTATCTTGCCATCCGACATAATGCCAATAGGTCCACAACTAGGATTTTAAGATAGCGTCCAATATTAACCTTAGCCCTCTCTTAAACAAAGAGGCCATTAATCGATAGAGTTTTTTAGTAAATTTAGAACGAGGCTCGGTTCTATTATAAATTTTAATATTTTATATATGCTTGTTTTCTCTTTTATTAAGAAATTTAAAATATTCAGTAAGCCAGTTATAGATAATAAGAAACAATCGAAATTAGAAGTTAAAGCAGAGCAAAGAGAGTATAAGTATGAGTTTGCGCTTTTTACCGGATCTTTTATTAGAGATCTAAAGAGATGTTTTTTTGCGTATCAGTCTTTTGAGAAGTTTTTTTTAAATCCAGTCCCATACTTTATTTGTGTGCCAGAAAATGATCTGAAAAATTTTGAATCTTATTTTTATGAAAAATTGAGCTTAAAAGAAATTAAAGAATTACCAAACTTCTTGACCGAAAGACAGGTTCTAGAAATGGCTGGAGAGCCAGTGGAAGAGGCCTTGCAAATGAAGGGATATTATCTGCAAGACTGTATAAGGTTATGTTTTGGTCTTACAGGAATAGCTAAGCATTATTTAATGAACGATTCTGATGGATACTTCATTAAGGATTTTGATAAAAAACATCTTTATCAAAATGGTAAGCTAAAGTTTATTTTTCATGAATGTTGGCATGAGCCTAAAACAGCCGAACAGATGTCTTTATTGGATTTTGGTCATGGAAATAAAGAATTTATTAATTTAAAATTAAGTTATTTTGATTTACAGAAAACAATCAAATGCTTACTGAATCATGATGATAATAATTTTCATAATTATACTTGTACACCAAGCGCTTTTGATTCGGATGTGTTATGGGATATGAAAAACTATCTTATAGGATGTGGCTTAAAGAATTATACTAATATTATACGAATGATACCTTTCGCCTTCCAATGGTATGGTGAATATTTGGCTAAAAGTAGAAAATTAATCCCTATGCCATTTTTATTTTTTTGTTGTGAGCCTCCCGTAGAAGTTTGGAAGGTAAAGAAATCATTTTTTGATGATCCAAATAAATATGGTATACAGTATCAGTCAGTTGACTATGGCAAGGGTGGAATTGCTCATGATAGAGTCTCCCCAACTATAGTATATCAAGATGAGTGAGGGGGTCTATAGTAGAAAAATTGAGTAGCTAGAGTCCGTTGAATTAGAAATTTTCTAAATTTATAAAAATTTTTAAAATTCTATTTTCTTAAATTTACTTCCTAATCCATATCAACTTTTTAGTTTATTGCTGTTTATTTTCCTACTAAATCTCCCTCAGCTCCATATTCTTTTGATAAATCAGAGGCTTTTTCTCCTTTTCCTTAATTCAGTTATTTTGTAAATCAGCGGACTCTAACTTTATTGCAGAGTCTCTCCCGATATCTACTGCTATTCCAATGATCTACAGGAGTGCTTTTGTTTTGAATTGAAAGATAATTTAAATGACTAAATATTAGAATTTCTTAAGCTATCTTTCTCTAGATTTTTAGTGAGTTTACTTAATGAAACTTGTAGCTTTGTATATTTTGTTTTGCTCATGTTAGATATTTCATCTAAGGCATTGGAAATACCATTTATTTCATTGTAAACTACGGAATTGGATTCATCTAACTCGTAAAATCCCTGAAATGAATCTTCTAAAACAGGAATTAAGCCAAAATTCAATGCCAATAGAAAACTCCCTGTTATGTCTGTCGATTTGTATTGATGCCCTTCTGTCTTTTTTAGTAAAAATAAAATAAAGTGAGACTTTGTCAATAAGCTATGCAATTCTTTAAAGTTCAATCTATTGTGGTAATTTATAAAATCACTTCTGGGAAGATTTTTGTGTATCTTTCCTACCAAATCAAGAGAAAATGAAGGTTGTTTTTTGCTTTTAAGTTTTTCTAAAGCTAGCAATAACCCTTTATAATCCTTAGAAATATGTTTCATATTTCCAACAATAATTATTCTTTTTAATTTATTGTAGGTGGCGATATTGCTACTATTTAATTTTGGAAAAAAGTAATGTATATTAGTTTTATTTGATACGGCTCTCGACAGGGTTATGATTTTTTTACTTGAAGTAAGCCCCTTATTTTCGATTGTAAGATTGGCATGATGAGAAAGGAATAGTATATTTCCTATGTATTTGAATTTAATCATATTATATAGAAAGCTTCTGCCTCCAAACGGTCTTTCATAGATGTAGTCCGAGTTAAAAATAATTCTTTTATATCTAAATAAAAACCCCAAATTTATTAGAAATAGAACATAATTATAATCAATTTTTATTACATTAAAGATCTCATTATAAAACGGATTTTCATCATAAATTTTTGGGTGAACCAAAAATAATGTCTTGTTGCCTAATTTTTTCAAATGGTATTTCCATGAAGGTAAAACCTCGCCATGAAAATCATTTAGCTCTATAACAACAACATTATCATTTTTTTCTTTTAAAATTCTGTAAATGGCTATATAGTTATATTTACGAAGAATAGACCTTACAAAGAAAGCTATGCTATAAGCAGATAGATCGAGTTTTATTCCAAGAACTTTTATCTTTAAAAAAAAATTCTTATATTTTATAGAAAATAAACTATTCAACGTTACAAACTTTACTTTGATTTAAAAAATTACTTACATCTTTGTTTTGTAGCAAGGCATCTATATATGTTTTTGTATTGCTATTGGGGTTAAATTTGGTTCTTGCTTTTAATAAGTTCATTTTTTTTGATTTAATATTTTTAATTTTTTGTGACAATTCTAAGTAATTTCCTTGGTCAAAAAAAGTAAAGCAATCTGGAAAAAAGTCTTGTTCATACATTTCAAACAAGTTGGTTCTTGATAAAATTATTTTCCCACTATAGTTCAAATGTGTTGCGTATGAAATAGGACCCGATCCTTGCTGACCAACTTCATAATAAGGAAAAACACTAACATCCATAGCGGCAATTAATTCTTTAAAACCATCTTCATCAATAATGTGATTGGTAAAATGAACCCTGTTAGAAATATTTAATTTTATAATTAGATCCATTAAATATATCATATAGGTATTTTGCTCAACATATTGTATATGCTCTACATTTTCAGTAGTAATATTTTTCTTTTCAGTAGTAATATTTCTAATTTTTAAATTACTCACAGGATGGCAATTTGAAGACATCACGAGGTGAAAATTTTCTGGAAGGTGTTTCATGGCCTTTAATATTAGATCTACGCCTTTATATGGACCATAAAAACCATAACAACCAATATAAGTTTTATCTTTACTTAGATTGTGCTTATCAAGAATAATGTTTCTGATTTTATCATTGTTAAATTTTTCTATATCTGAATTATTGGCCGAAACTATTGGATGAAAATAGGAATCTACACCTAAAAAAGCTAACTGTTCAGCACTCTTCTTGTTGTGAACTATAATAGAAATACCATTGCTATGGTTAAATTTGTTTAGCTTGATTTTTCTTAATAAAAAGCATTGCTGCAAAACATAAGGATTATAATCTTTTCTGTTTAATAATTTAAGTCTGAACTTAACCTTGAATAATAAATATTCCAACCAAGAAAAGTTGACTATTTTGCTGTATTCACCACTCAAGCTCAATGAGTGAAATGTTATAGCAATATTAGTATTTTTAATTTTAAGAATTTGTTCCATAAATTTAAATGCCTTGCGAGCTTTTCTATGAAATAGACCTGGTTCAAATTGTACATTGATAAAATCATACAGCTGTATTTTTTTTAAAACATTAGCTTTTACCAAATTGTGAAAATCTGAATGCACTAATCTTTGATCCAATTCTATACATTCAACTTTCTTAAATTTTGTTTTAAAATCTTCGATGAGCTGTCTAGTGTATGAAGCATTACCACAATTATCTTTATATGAAGATATGATACCTAGTGTTTTATTTTTTAAATCTAATAAATTCATTATTAGTATTTGATTGTTAATTTTTAATTAAGAAATTCTATTTCTCTTAAATTTAGTACTCCCTTTAACTTCTGATTGGACATAAGAATGTCTCTAGCTCTACAGCTTTGGTTTACCATGGATGTAGAATTTATATATTTGGAATCCAAATTCAATTTTTTAGCTATTTTTAAAGCTATTTCAAATTTGGACAAAGGAGTGTCGCTTGAAATATTTATAATATCTTGTTTTTTATAACACCTCTCTTCTAAAAGTTTTATTGTAAAGCATGCCGCCGAATTAAACTCAATTACAGACCTGCGGGAATCATAAAACATGTCAATGTTTGATTTATTCTTCAATGACTCAACTATTTTGTCAAAGAAATGTTTTTTTGATGACAAAGAAGGGCCCATTAAAAGTGAATAACGAATAACACTAAATCCATACATTAAAACTATCTGTTCAGCAATAGCTTTTGTTCTGCCATATGTATTTATTGGATTATAAGAGTCGCTCTCGTTAAAAATATAATCATTTACACTCTCCCCATATATACTATCGCCAGAAGAATAGTACAGTGAGTGTATTTTATCTTTAGCTTTGCTTAAAAAATAATCTAATGATGCAACATTAATGTTCCAAGCTTTTTTAGGATTTTTCTCAACCTCATCTGGATAGATAAATGATGAAAGATAAATAAATTTATACTTAATGTCATTCCCCAACTCTTGCTTACAAAAATTATTCACATTAAGAAAATCTGATATATCTAACTTAACCCATCGTACTCTACTGTTACTGCTTTCTACTAGAGATATATTACTATTATAGGTTGCGATAACTTTTTCATCAGTATTATCAATTACATTTTTAATTAGATAAGATCCTAAATATCCACTTGCTCCAATGATTACAAACATTTATTTTCCTTAATGAATTTATCTATATTATGCACTATATAATCTATAGCTTGTTCATTTATATGTTGATGACAACCTAACGCAAAACCATTTTTCATTATATTATTTGATACATCTTGGTTTTTACCCATAATGTGATGATAATTCTGCATTACTGGGTGATTGCCGATATTGCCAGCAATTATTGGCCTGTTTTCAATATTTTTGCTTTTTAAATATGCTGAAATTTCTTTAACGTTAAAAGGACAATTATTTTTGAGGATAATAGCAAAACCAAACCAACTAGAATATCCATCTTTTTGCTCATGCTGAAAATCAAAAATATCGCAATATTTATTTAGTTTTTTTCTATAATAAGCTACATTTTTTCTTCTTTGCTTAACAAAATTAGCAAGTTTTGGTAATTGCACTTGCCCCATGCGACCTTGGCATTCTGTTGGTCTTAGGTTGTAACCTAAATTAACAAAAATAAATCTTGGATCAATATCTGGGTATTTTTTAACATAGTCTTCGTGATTATCAGCTTCTCTTGACCAGCCATGAGCTCTCATAATGCGCATAGTTTCTGTTAAATCAAAATCATCAGTAACACAAATTCCACCTTCCAAGGTTGTTATATGGTGAGAGAAATAAAAACTAAATGTACCAACTCTACCAAAAGAGCCAACTGCTTTATCTTTATAATAAGCCCCCATAGATTCACAAGAATCTTCAATGATTTGTAAGTTATATGTATTAGCTAAAGATATTAAGCCATCCATATCGCATGGATTTCCATAAACATGGACTAGCATTATAGCTTTTGTTTTGTTTGTGATGGCTTCTTCTAATTTATTTAAATCTAGATTAAATGTTTGTGGATCTGCGTCAACGAATACAGGAGTAAGGCCATGTTGAATTAAAGGCCAAACTGTTGTTGACCAAGATAAAGATGGCACAATAACTTCATCTCCTACGTTTAAGTTATTTTTGGTTAATTTATTTGCCAAAGCTGAAACTGCCAATAAATTTGCAGAAGAACCAGAATTATTCATTACTGCATATTTATGACCCATGATCTTAGCATATTGTTCTTCAAATTTTCTGACCTCTTTACCCATAGTAACATGAGTAGTGAGCATTTGGTCAACAAAAGCGTTTATTTCTTCAGCGCCGAAGGTTGGCTCATGGAGTCTAACGATTGGATTTTTTGGATCAAAATTAAAATTGTGATTTTGATCACAATAATCGGTTATGTTCGAAAAAATTAATTCTTTTTTTGTCATTTTTTTATTAAATTTTAATATCTCAATACAATTGTAAACAGTTATTTTTTAATCTCAACAACTTTTAAATAAGCTACCAAATTATAACTACTGCTAAAAAGACAAACCAATAAACCTAAACCCCCTTCTTTATAGCCTTTATTAATGACAAAGGCTTTGAAAAAACGATTTAGAAAACTAAAAAATAATGGCAGCAATTTTCTTTTTTTAATCTTTTTGCTAGAATCAACCAAATCTTTAGCTCTTAAACTAGTATAGCGATTAAAACGATTAATAAGATCTGATATATCATGATCCATATAGTGAATTATTGGTGATTTTAGCATTTTTATCTCTCCTTTCAAATTAGCTATCGGGTGAAGGCTTCTATCTTCAACATATCTCTTATTACCATTGTAATGCATGAATTGCTCATCATGTTTACCCATAACCCTTAACCAACCATATTTAACAAATCTGTTACCAACATAGTTATGCACCAATGTTTTAAAATTACATTTATCGTTGGTTTTAATATTGCTTAATATTTCATTTTTTAGATCTCCTGATATTCTCTCATCAGCATCCAACTCTAACACCCATTTGCCATGACAACTATCAAGAGCAATGTTTCTTCTTTCTCCTTCTATACTCCAAGAACCTTCAATAATATTTTCAGTATGTTTTAAGGCAATTTCTTTTGACTTATCAGTGCATTTATCCAAAACAACCACTAGCTCATCAGCAAATGATAATGTTTTTAAACATTCATCTAAATGATATTCTTCATTATGTGCCACGACTACTGCTGATAGTAGAATTTCTTTTTTACTCACCCCTCTCATCCTCAATCAATTCAAATTGTTTATTATATAAATTGGCATATTCGCCTTTGTGTTTTAGAAGCTCTTTATGAGTGCCTTCCTCTACTATTTTACCATCCATCACCACACAGATCTTATTTGCATGCATTACCGTTGAAAGCCTATGAGCAATAACAATAGTGGTTTTGCCTTTCATTAGTTTGTTAAGAGCATTTTTGATGAGATGTTCAGATATTGGATCAAGAGCAGAAGTTGCTTCATCAAGCAGAAGAATTGGTGAATCATAGAGAATGGCTCTGGCAATAGCAATTCTTTGTCTTTGACCGCCTGAGAGCATGATACCATTTTGCCCTATTTGAGTATGATATTTATCTGGCAGATCTTTGATAAATTCATCAGCTTCAGCTAATTTGGCAGCTTTGATGATTTGCTCTTCTGTAGCATTTTCTTTACCATATCTGATATTTTCTATGATAGTGTCATCAAAGAGCATAACTTCTTGATTAACCACTGACATTGATTGTCTGAGAGAGTTTATAGTAATGTCTTTAAGATCGTGATTGTCGAGGCTTATAGTTCCTGATTTTGGGTCATAGAATCTTAGTATCATGCTCATAATGGTGGATTTTCCTCCGCCAGAAGGGCCAACTAGGGCAATGACTTTACCACTTTCTATGTTTAGGTTTATTCCATTAAGAGCAGTCCTGTCATCCATATAACTAAAATACACATCTTGAAACTTTATATTACCTTTAGGATTTTTGATTATTTTTGCATTTGGCTTATCTTTAATTTTTGGTTTTTGATCAATTGTTTCAAAATATCTTTCTGTTGCTCCAAGACCAAATTGAATGCTGGAGTTCATTCCAGAAACAGACTTTAATGGTTTATAAGCCATCATCATTGCAGTAAAGAAGGAGAAAAAAGCACCGGGTGTCGTTGTTCCATTTAAAACTTGTAGACCGCCATACCAAATTACACAGGCGACACCAATGCCACCAAGCATTTCTACAAAGGGAGATGATATCAATGAGAGCCTAGATACTTTTTTACTCATTTTGATTATACTATCTATTATTCTATTCATTCTGTTAGCTTCAAATGCTTCACAATTATATGATTTAACTAATTTACCATATTGCAAACTATCATCCATTTGAGACATAAATCTTTGATTTATACCTTGGTTAAAAAAAGATAGATTTCTAAGTTTTTTACCAATTTTATAAACTGGGTATACTGCTAAAGGAAAGCCAATAAAAGCAATTAATGCCAATTCCATGCTTTGATAAAACATTACCCCAACTAGAACTACTAGAGTGACCAATTGTTTAAAAAATCCGTTTACAGCAGTAGTTATTCCGCCAACGATCATATTTACCTCCATCATGACTTTTGCTAACATTTCGCCAGAAGAAGAGCGATTAAGATCAGAAATATCAGAATAAATAAAATGGCTATAGAGTTCCTTTCTAAGATCAGCTGTAATGTAAATATTAATGTAGTTCATCAGCAGCATTTGAAAATAAGTAGCCAAAGCTTTAATGACAGTAATGATCATAATGGCCACTGGAATAAGCACTAAAACAGCAGTGTTCTTTTTAACAAAAACTTCATCTAAAGCTGGTTTAACTAAATAAGCATGAGCAGCAGTTGTACCAGCAACTACAAACATTAATAATATTGAGACAGCAAATTTGAATTTATAAGGAAAAACATAGCCCTTAAAAAGTCTTTTGGTTAGATAGAAATTGTTTTTGTAATCTGGGGCTTGAGCCATCTAAAGTGATTTATTTATAATAAAAAATTAGATTTTAAATGAATATTAAAAATTTGCAACTAAGTTTTTATTTTGAATTCATTATCAAATCCTTTTGCTTGCAAAAAATCTTTGATATCATCAAAAGAATTGATTAGATCATGATTAATCAATTTCATCATCATTGCAAAAGAATATCTTAATTTTTCAATTTTAGCTTTTTCTTGCTCAAATTGTGATTCAAATTGATAGAGAGATTCATTTACCTCTTTCATCTGAGGTTTGAATAATTCAAGGTGGTTTTGTAAAGTGGTTTTATCGTTCATTTTTTACCTAATAACGCCAGTTTTGCTTAAGCACAAATCCCCCCAATATCATCTCCTTTAATTTTTCTTAAATGTTTGCCAGTTGTTTTAAAGCAATAAGCAGATAAGCAAGATAAAATATTAACCAGAAAATTAATTGGTGACCTATGTCTTGTATGCTCTAAATTCATTTGGTTTTTAAGGATATTAAGTGATGATTCAATTAATGATCTTTTTCTCAAGAGGATTTTATCGATCATAAGCATAAGACAATTCTTCATATTATTTCTGATTCCATAGATAAACTTAAGCCCCTTTTGATAAAGATTAAGGAATAAATCATGTTTAGTATAGCCCTTATCACCATACATGCTACCAAATAATCCTTTAGCCAGCTCTGCAACTGGGGGTCTATCATCAACATTGCCTTTGGTAATTTTAACTGCCATAATTTGACCTTGATGATTAATAACCATATGTAGTTTAAATCCCAGGAACCATCCATATGATGACTTTCCAATTTCAGCTAATCCTTTGAATACTTTGTTAGAGGAGGTTCTTTTCCGATGACAGATTGCTAATTTGGTTGAATCAATAAAATAAATACCTGTTTTACCTCCTTTTAAAATATGAAGTAAAATTGTGGTTGGAATTAATAATTTAGGCATTATTTGAATAAATCTATTGTAGCTGATTAGATTGGAAAAATAAGTATTGGTATTGAATACCAATACAATAGAGATAGTAATGTTTAAATGTTCTATATCCTGAGAAGTGAAAGCAAATCATAATTGTCATCATCTCACTTAAGCTCATATTTCCTTCTCTATTCCTTTTGTTCTTCATCTTAATTAGACCTTTAGATTGATGTTTTTGATAAATTCTTAGAAAATCATCTATGAAACAAAAAATTGCAGTTATATTATTGATCATGGGCTAGAATTATTTGACATTAATAATAAGCCAAACACTTAAATTAACTATATTCTAGCCTGCTTTATTGCAAGGGGTAATGTTTATGCTTAAGCAAAACTGGCGTTAATAAATATTTAATAATGGCTTTCTAGCCTTACCTTCATGAACGCTTGGAAGAGAGTTGAAGTCAACTTATTTTAAGATAATTTTTTGAATATTTTTAGTTTGGAAATGTCATCTCAAATTCCGTCCACACACCCACCTCAGATCTACAAATAATTTCTCCTTCAAAAGCCCTCATAATTCTTCGACAAAATGGTAAACCAAGTCCTGTTCCATCTTTTTTGCCGGAGGTAAAAAAGCTTTCAAAAATCAGCTCCAATTTATCAGCTTCAATTCCATGGCCATAATCTTTAAAATATAGATAATTGCCGTCAGATTTTACCTCAGTTCTGATCTCAATTTTTGATTTATAATAAAATGAGTTTTTTAGCAGGTTAAAAATAACAAAAATCATCATATTTTCATCGCCCTTAAAAATGAAGTCATTGTCTAAATCTAAGTTGACCAAAACCTTCTCATCCTCGTTTTTATAAGAATATTGCTTGATTGCCTTTTTAACAGTATCAGAAATTGATAAATCGGTAAAATTACTCTTATCAATCTCCCCCTCCCTGATGTTAGCTAAAATCATATCAATCATTGCCAAACCCTGATTCGAACTATCAGCGATTAAATCAACATATTCTATTAATTCTTGAAGGTTAGTTTTCATTAAATCGCAACATCCTTTAATACCAGCAAGAGGATTTCTTGTTTCATGAGCAATTGAACCTGCTAAACTTTTAACCTGGTCAATTTTTGCCAGATTTTTATCTATTATATTTTTAAACATTATTAGAAAATTAAGATTGTGAAATTAAATGATTATAATAAAATAATCGAAAGTACTAATATTAGTTTTAATACTAATAAACTGTATAGTAATATTAAAGAACTGACTTATCAAGTTAATAACGCATGAATATCATCATTAATTATAAACAATGTAAAGCTGCCAGAATGCTTCTGGACTGGAATCAGGAGGAATTGTGTAAAAGAGCTGGAATTGCTAAAGCTACAGTAGGAGATTTTGAAAGAGGTGCTAGAAATTTAAGAATTGAGACGATGCAGAAGGTTGTTGGCGTATTTGAAGATAATGGCATTAGATTTGAGAGTGATAAGGGAAGGATTTTGGTTGAGCTAGTTGAAAATAGCTAAAATCATTTTATTATTCCAAGAAATAAAATTATAAAACTTTTATGAAAAATAAACTCATAGCATTCGAAAATAAAAAAATCCGCAGAATCTGGCATGAAGATCAA
>Ga0228627_1000190_pt1 | contig 41292 bp, 45 predicted proteins | sample 33DmetaG_FD_190483 | JGI IMG/M metagenome (GOLD analysis project Ga0228627, IMG submission 190483) | Seawater microbial communities from Monterey Bay, California, United States - 33D | ecosystem: Environmental > Aquatic > Marine > Coastal | place: USA: California | collected 2016-09-28 | reverse complement strand
GTTGGATATTTGCAGACGAAAAGGGAAGTAATAATGGAGATGGTCAAAATATGACTGAAGCAAAACTAACAAATGGCGTAGGCACAACAGCTAATGGAGTATCTAGCGGAATGTCTGAAGGTAATTTAGTAGGTGATGCACCATATAGTACGGCAAATGCATTATCAACTAATATGGTAGTTACATCAAGAGTCACTGGAAGTGGTAATACTCCGTAAAAAAGAATTAAAACAAGTAAATATATAAATAACAAGTAATTAACAAATAACAATTAAACAATGGCAACAACTTATGTAGTAATTAACTTATCTGATACAAACGCTGTTTTGTTCAGTCAAGTGAATCAGTCTTCTGCTCAAACAATGAGAAGAAACGTAGCAAATACTGAAGGTGTTTTGTCTTTTCAGGTAGAGCCTAGCTTTATTACAAACGGTTCGTTGACGCCTGTTGGGACTTATACTCATGAAGAAATATTAGTCTTATTAGCTACTCCAGAGTGGACACCTGCTGAACCAGGACCAGGAGAATAAATAAAACAAACAATTAAATCTAATCAAATGAAAATCAAAGAAGAAGAATTAAAATTAATTCAAGAACAACAAAAACAGCTTAACGAATTAGTCCATAACATCGGTTTATTAGAAAGCCAAAAGCATGGATTATTGCATGAAATAGCTGGTGTTAATAAAGAGATCGAAGACTATAAAGAAATATTAGAAGCTGAATACGGCGCTATTAATATTGATCTTGAAGATGGCTCTTATACTAAGATAGAAGAAAATGTCGAAAGTAATAAGGAAGATTAGTATAGGTTCTGATTACAAGAACGATGCAATGCATTATTCAACTGGTCAGGAAGTATACGGTGGACATACTATTAGCGATATTCTTTTTGAAGACCAAGACCAATCATATAATATTTTTATAACTAAAAATAATGAAGTCTTACCTTGGAAAAAGTTTAATGCTAATATGGCTATATCTGTAGAGTATGATCTTAAGTACTAGTGCAAAGCTTGTATTATTTTATTGTCAAACCATTAAATGATAGGTATGACAATACAAGAACAGTTGCTGGTACTGATCTTATTATCAACAGCGGCATTGAAGATCATAGATTTATTAGTAAAAAAGCTGTAGTAGTTTCGACTCCTGCAGCTTACACTACTAAAATAAATATAGGAGATGAATTATATATTCACCATAATATATTTAGAAGATGGTATGATCAAAAAGGCAAAGAACGAAATAGTTCAACTCATTTCAAAGATGATCTTTATTTTGTTGCGCCTGAGCAAATCTATATGTATAATTTAAAAACACATTTAGACTATTGCTTCGTAAAACCACTAAAAAACCAAAGTGTCTTAGAGAACAGAAAAGAACAACCTAATATTGGAATAGTAAAATATTCTAACAAGTCCTTAGAAGCTCTAGAAATCACACCTGGAACACTTATTACGTTTACACCTAACTCTGAGTTTGAGTTTATTATAGAAGGTGAACGACTTTATTGTATGAAATCTAATGATATAGCTTTAACTCATGAATACCAAGGAAACGAAGAAGAAAATAATCCAAGCTGGGCAAAAGGCAGTTGAGGAACTTATTAAGGTAGCAAAAGAAAAGATTGTTGACTCAGACGATGATGTAAGCGCTGACAGATTAAAAAACGCTGCCGCAACTAAAAAACTAGCTATATTTGATGCTTTTGAAATACTTAATCGTATTCAACAAGAGGAGGATATATTAAATGAAAAACCTAAAGAAGTAAAAGAACAAAAAACTTTTAAAGGTTTTGCAGAAGGGAGAAGCAAGTGAGCTACGAGCAAACTCTTTGGAAAGAAATTAAGGACGTTGTAAATCCTAAGATATTAGCTAAAAACAATAGATTTAAAAAATGGGATTATGGTTATAATTCTGATTATGATTTTATAGTAATAAGTAAAACAGGTAAAATTGGACAAATCATTGAAATACAGAATCTCAGGATTGCTTTACCAGCAGCAAATGAACCGTTTAAACGAAGTAAAGAAAAAGCGGAGCAGTATTGGGAAAAGCAAGAATACCCAAAAGAATTAAGTAATATTAAAAGTAGATTTGACTGGGAGGAATATCCAGCTGAATTTAAAGAGAAATGGTACGATTATATTGACAATGAATTTACAAGAAGAGAACAAGGGTATTGGTTTTACAATAATGGTATTAATACTTACATTACTGGCACTCATTACATGTACTTGCAATGGTCAAAGATTGACATTGGAGCACCAGACTTTAGAGAAGCAAACAGACTCTTCTTTATATTTTGGGAAGCATGTAAAGCAGATGCAAGATGTTACGGCATGTGCTACCTCAAAAACAGACGATCTGGATTCTCTTTTATGTCAAGCGCAGAGCTTGTCAACCAAGCTACAATATCTTCCGATGCTAGATTTGGAATACTTTCCAAGTCTGGAGCAGATGCCAAAAAAATGTTCACAGATAAAGTTGTACCCATATCAGTTAACTACCCGTTCTTTTTTAAACCCATTCAAGATGGTATGGACCGGCCGAAAACTGAATTGGCATATCGTGTTCCAGCATCGAAACTTACTAGAAGAAAGCTTGAATCGAATGAACAGCTTAGAGAACTAGACGGACTTGATACAACTATTGACTGGAAAAACACAGGTGATAACTCTTATGATGGTGAAAAGCTAAAGCTATTAGCTCATGATGAAAGTGGTAAATGGGAGAGGCCTGATAATATATTAAACAACTGGAGAGTTACAAAAACTACATTAAGGCTAGGATCAAGAATCGTAGGTAAATGTATGATGGGCTCAACTTCAAATGCTTTAGACAAAGGTGGAGACAACTTCAAAAAATTATACTACGCTTCAGACGTTACTAAAAGAAATAGAAACGGACAAACATCTTCTGGGCTCTATAGCTTGTTCATTCCTATGGAATGGAACTACGAAGGATTCATCGATACTAATGGACTACCTGTCTTCGTTGGAGGCAAAACTCCAATCAAAGGAGTTGATGGCTATGAAATTACAACGGGAGTTATCGAGCACTGGGAAAACGAAGTTGACGGTTTAAGAGAAGATCCTGATGGTTTAAATGAATACTATAGACAGTTTCCAAGAACTGAAGCACATGCTTTCAGAGATGAAACAAAAGATAGTTTATTTAACTTAACTAAAATATACGAACAAATTGATTTTAATGCTGAGCTTAATAATTCAGCAGCTGTTACAACAGGTAGCTTTCAATGGGAAAATGGTATTAAAGATTCAAGGGTTATATTTAGCCCAAATAGATCAGGTAGGTTCCAGATAAGTTGGGTACCACCTAAAAGTCTTCAAAATCGAGTGATACTAAAGAATGGAGTTAAATACCCTGGAAATGAACACACTGGAGCATTTGGTTTAGATAGTTATGATATATCAGGAACAGTTGATGGCAAGGGTTCTAACGGAGCTTTACACGGACTTACAAAGTTTTCAATGGAAGACGTACCGCCAAATCATTTCTTTTTAGAATATATATCAAGGCCACAAACAGCTGAGATATTCTTTGAAGATGTATTAATGGCTATGGTATTTTATGGCATGCCTATACTTGCTGAAAATAACAAACCTAGGTTTTTATACTATTTGAAGCGAAGAGGTTACAGAGGTTATTCTATGAATCGTCCTGATAAAATATGGAATAAACTATCAACCACTGAAAAAGAAATAGGTGGAATACCTAACACAAGTGAAGATATTAAGCAAGCACATGCTGCTGCTATAGAATCTTATATAGAAAACTATGTAGGATTAAAAGAAGATGGTTACGGTGATATGTACCATCAAAAGACATTAGAAGATTGGTCTAAGTTCAATATTAACAATAGAACAAAGCACGATGCTTCGATAAGCTCAGGTTTAGCTATTATGGCTTGTAATAAAAATAGGTATACACCTGTTAACAAAAGACAAACAAAAACTGTAGCTTTAGGTATTAAAAGATATGATAACACGGGTTATAATTCAAAAATAAAATAGATGATAAATACTAATTACAATAGTTCTTTTCCGGATCAGGTTGTGCCAGATGTTGAAAAAGCTTCTTATGAGTATGGTTTACAAGTAGGTAGAGCCATAGAGTCTGAGTGGTTTAGAAACGACAGAGGTTGGTACGATAGATTTAATACGAACTATAATAATTTCCATAAACTAAGACTTTATGCTAGAGGAGAACAATCTATTCAAAAATACAAAGACGAATTATCTATTAATGGCGACTTATCTTATTTAAACTTAGACTGGAAGCCCGTACCAGTTATACCTAAGTTTGTAGATATTGTTGTAAATGGTATGTCTCAAAGATCTTACGATATTAAAGCTTATGCTCAAGATCCTGAGTCTATAATGAAAAGAACTGCTTATGCTGAAGCTCTACAGAGAGACATGATGCAAAAAGATCTTATCAACCAAATACAACAAATGACAGGTCTTGATGTTTCTAAATCACAAGGTAAAGGTTTAGAGATGGAAAGCGAAGAAGATCTACAGCTTCATATGCAAATGGATTATAAAGAATCTATTGAAGTAGCTGAAGAAGAAGTTATTAATAATATATTAGCTAAAAACAAATATGATTTAACTAGAAGAAGATTAAATCAAGATTTAACTATATTAGGTATTGCAGCTACTAAAACCTGTTTTAACAGATCAGAAGGTGTTACAGTTGATTATGTAGATCCAGCAAGTTTAGTTTATTCATATACTGAAGATCCTAATTTTGAAGATTTATATTATGTAGGTGAAGTAAAACCTATTAGTTTAGCAGAACTTAAAAAGCAGTTTCCTGAATTAACACCTAGTGAACTAGAAGAAATACAAAAGTATCCAGGTAATCAAAACTATACTAGGAACTGGAGTGGTCGTTATGATGATGATACAGTGCAAGTATTATACTTTGAATACAAAACTTTTACTAACCAAGTATTTAAAATAAAGCAAACTGCATCAGGACTTGAAAAAGCATTAGAAAAACAAGATACATTTATAGAAGCACCAGATGGTGACAACTTTAAAAAGGCATATAGATCAATTGAAGTATTATACTCAGGAGCTAAAATACTAGGGCACGAAAAAATGTTAAGATGGCAAATGGCTGAAAATATGACAAGACCATATGCTGACACTGTTAAAGTTAATATGAACTATAACATCGTAGCTCCTAGATTGTATAAAGGCCGTATAGAATCAATTGTAAGCAGAATAACTGGTTTTGCTGATATGATACAGTTAACTCATCTAAAGCTACAACAGGTGATGTCTAGAATAGTGCCTGATGGTGTTTATATGGATATAGATGGTTTAGCAGAGGTAGATTTAGGTAATGGTACTAATTATAATCCAGCTGAGGCATTAAATATGTATTTCCAGACTGGTAGTATAGTTGGTAGATCAATGACGCAAGATGGTGGTATGAATCCAGGCAAAGTTCCAATACAAGAACTTGCTACATCAAATGGTATGGGTAAAATACAATCATTGATACAAACTTATGAGTATTATCTTAAAATGATTAGAGACGTGACCGGACTTAATGAAGCTAGAGATGGTACGCTACCAGACAAGCAATCATTAGTTGGTTTACAAAAACTTGCTGCCGCTAATTCAAATGTAGCTACAAGACATGTGTTACAAGCTAGTTTATATTTAACTCTTAGAACTTGTGAAAACATATCATTAAGAGTAGCTGATGCTTTAATGTTTCCAATGACTAAACAGTCTTTAATGTCTAGTATATCTAGATATAATGTAGGAACATTAGAAGAGCTATCTAGTTTAAATATGCATGACTTTGGTATATTCTTAGAATTAGAGCCAGATGAAGAGCAAAAACAAATACTAGAACAAAATATTCAAATAGCTTTACAAGCTGGACAAATAGATCTTGAAGATGCTATTGACATTAGAGAAGTTGCTAATTTAAAGTTAGCTAATCAAATGTTGAAAAAGCGTAGAAAAGATAAAGCAGCTAGAGACCAACAAGCACAACAAGCTAATATGCAAGCGCAAGCACAGTCTAATGCACAGTTAGCAGAACAAACAGCTATGGCAGAAGCTCAGAAACAACAAATACTAACTGAGCAAAAAATGCAACTTGAAAAAGCTAAATCTGATTTTGAAGTACAAAAGATGGAGAGAGAAGCACAAATTAAACAACAGTTAATGGAACTAGAGTTTAATTACAATATGCAACTTACTCAAGCTCAAGGTCAAAGTAAAAAGTCTCAAGAAGAATTTAAAGAAGATCGTAAAGACGAACGAACTAAAATACAAGCAACGCAACAATCTGAGTTAATAGATCAAAGAAAAAATGATTTATTACCGAAGAACTTTGAATCCGCAGGTAATGATACTATGGGTGGATTTGGCTTAGAGCAATTTGCTCCTAAGTAATTTTATATTAACTATTATATTATATTATGTCAGAAAAAGTAAAAGAGGAAGGTTCTTTTAAAATAAAAAAGAAACCAGGTAGACCTAAAAAACTTACCAACAAAGGAGAAACAATAAAAGTAGATTTATCTAAAAAAGAAGAAAAAGTAGAAGATGCCGTTCAAGAGCAAACAACAGATGAAGTACTTGTTCGCGACGAACCCAAAGCTAGCGAAGAAGTTTCTAAAGAAAACATCGAAGAAACAACTGAAAAACCTACCGAAGAAAGCAAAGAAGAAAAAGTAATTCCAATACAAGAGATTACTGAAGAGCCAAAGGTAGAAGAAAAGAAAGAGCCAGTTATGGAAACTGCTCCAGAGCCTGCTAAACCAGAAGTTAACTTACCTGAAAATGTAGAAAAGTTAGTTAAGTTTATGGAAGAAACAGGTGGTACAGTTGAAGACTACGTTAGATTAAATGCTGACTATAGCAACGTAGATGACAATACTTTAATTAGAGAATACTACAAACAGACTAAACCACACTTAGATATGGAAGAGGTTAACTTCTTATTAGAAGATAACTTTTCATTTGACGAAGACGTGGATGAAGAGCGAGATATAAAGAAAAAGAAACTTGCCTTCAAAGAAGAAATTGCTAAAGCCCGTAAATTTTTAGAGGACACTAAGAGTAAATACTACGACGAAATCAAGTTGAGACCCGGCGTAACTCAAGACCAACAAAAGGCTATGGACTTTTTCAATAGATACAACGAAGAACAGAAAATGGTTCAAGATCAACACAAGAGGTTCCAAAGTAACACTAAAAACTTCTTTAACCAAGAATTCAAAGGTTTTGACTTCAATATTGGTGAAAAGAAATTTAGATATGGACTTTCGGATACTGATGGTGTTGCTAACACCCAATCTGATCTAACTAATTTTGTTGGGAAGTTCCTAAATGAAAAAGGTGAAGTAAAAGATTATGCTGGTTACCACAAAGCCATTTATGCTGCTGAAAACGCTGATACAATAGCTAATCATTTCTATGAGCAAGGCAAAGCCGATGCTGTAAAAGATATGATGGCTAAATCCAAAAACGTAAGTAATGAACCAAGGACTACGTCTACAGGTGATGTGTTTGTCAATGGATTAAAAGTAAAAGCAATTAGTGGTGTAGATAGTTCTAAGTTAAAATTAAGAGTAAATAAAAATAAATAATTAAAATTTAGAAAATGGGAAATTTAAATCCTGGCGCAAATTTACCTGGATTGGAGCCTGCTCCAAAACAGATGACTTTAGCCAATAACTACTTAAGCTTTACTGATGGTACTAGAGATTTTGCTCAGCAATATCTACCTGAATTATATGAAGCTGAAGTTGAAAGATACGGAAACCGAACTATTGGTGGTTTCTTGAGAATGGTAGGAGCTGAAATGCCTATGACTTCTGATCAAGTAATTTGGTCTGAGCAAAATAGATTACACGTATCTTATGATACTGCAACTGTACCTACTACTCAAACTATAACTATAACTATTGACCCTGCTGACACAGCGGCTGGTGTTGGTAACAAGCTATTAGCTATTAAACCTTACCAAACTATTGTTGTTTTAGGTGCAGCTGGTGAGCAAAAGTGCCGTGTAAGAGACACAGCTTATGTATATGCTGGTGGTGGCGCTGGTGTTGCTAGAACTGCTACTATTACTGTAGATCCTTATGATTCTGCTGGTTTATTAGTAGCTAATGGTGGTAAATTTGCTGCTGATGACGAAATTGCTGTATTTGTATATGGTTCTGCTTTTGAAAAAGGATCTGGTACTGATTATGATAATAATGTATTTAGTATTGAACCAGATTTTACACAATACAACAACAAACCAATTATCATTAGAGATAAGTTTGAAATAAACGGATCTGATGCTGCGCAAATCGGCTGGGTTGAAGTTGCTACTGAAGATGGTACATCTGGATACTTATGGTATCTAAAAGCTGAATCTGAAACTAGATTAAGATTTGAAGATTATATGGAAATGGCAATGGTTGAAGCTGAAAAAGCTGATGCTACTTCTAATTTAAGTACTGATTTAGGATCTGAAGGTTTATTTGCTGCTGTAGCAGATAGAGGTAATATTATGGCTGGATTTGCTGCTGCTGCTGGTGGTTCTGGAGCTTTAGATGACTTTGATGAAATACTTAAAGGTTTAGATAAAGAAGGTGCTATTGAAGAAAATATGCTTTTCTTAAATAGAACTGTTGCTTTAGAAATAGACAATATGATTGCTCAAGTAAATGGTAGCACTCAAGGCGCAGATGGTAATGGTGCTTCTTATGGTCTTTTTGACAACGAAGCTGAAATGGCACTTAATTTTGGTTTCTCTGGTTTTAGAAGAGGTTCTTATGACTTTTATAAAACTGACTGGAAATATCTAAATGATTCTGCTACTGGTGGTATTGAATACGATCCTACTGGTACTCCAGGAAGAAGAAACGTAGAAGGTATATTAATACCTGCTGGAACATCTACTGTTTATGATCAAATGTTAGGTCAAAATATCAGACGTCCTTTCTTACATGTAAGATATAGAGCTTCTGAAGCAGATGATAGAAGAATGAAATCATGGATCACTGGTTCTGTTGGTGGTGCTTTCACATCTTCATTGGATGCTATGACTGTACATTTCTTATCTGAGAGATGCTTATGTGTTCAAGGTGCAAACAATTTTGTATTGTTTAACCAAGCATAAAAAGCAAAAAAATGCTAGGGCGCGAAAGCGCTCTAGCTATTTATTATTATATTATATTATATTATGGAAACAAAAAAAATAAAAAACAAAGTTAAAGAAAATACTTGGGAAATAAAAGATAGAAAATACATTTTAAAACATATTTCTCCTTTAACATATAGATTACCAAGTAAACATACAAGAAAACTTCCTTTGCTCTGGTTCAATGAAGAAACAGGTGAAAATAAAGAAATTAGATATGCTACTAATCAAAACTCACCTTTAGTAGATGAACAAAAAGGTGTAGCTACTTTAGGTCATGTAGTATTCAGAAATGGAGTTTTATTTGTAAACAAAAAAAATCAATCTTTACAAAAACTTTTGTCTTTATACCATCCTCAAAAAGGTTTAATATACGAAGAATGGGATGCTAAAGAAATAGCTAAAGACGAAATAGTTGATATAGAAATTAAAATAGACGCTTTAAATATAGCTAGAGAAATGGAAATTGACGATGCTGAAGCTATATTAAGAGTTGAGTTAGGTAACGCCGTTAGCAAGATGAGTAGTAAAGAATTAAAAAGAGATTTAATGCTTTTTGCTGAAAAAAGCCCTGAACTATTTATTGAACTAGCCAACGATGAAAATGTTCAATTAAGAAACTTTGGTATAATCGCCTGCGAAAAAGGCATTATGAAGCTATCTCAAGATCAAAGAACATTTACTTGGGCTAGTAATGGTAGAAAACTTATGAACGTTCCTTTTGATGAAAACCCATATTCAGCTTTAGCTGCGTGGTTTAAAACTGATGAAGGCGTAGAGGTTTATAAATCTATCCAGAAAAAGTTAAAATAACAAGTGACTATAATTACAAGGGGCTACATTAGTAGCCTCTTTTTAAAATATTAAAAATGGCAATAAGCGTAGATACTGTATATAAAACTGTATTACTTATTTTAAATAAAGAACAAAGGGGTTATATGACACCTGATGAATTTAATAAAATAGGTAGCCAAGTACAAAGAGAAATATTTGAGGCTTACTTTGAAGACTTAAATCAACAGCTACGTATACCACAGTCTGATGTAGAATATTCAGATAGAGTTGCTATTACAGATGAAAAAATTGCAGAATTTAAAACTGAAAACGACCAAACAGTAGCTGAAAAAACTATTGGTGGTACAAATCCTTTTACAACTCCTTCTGAGTTGTATAGACTAGGTTCAATTACTTATGAACCAAATGCTAGTACATATAAAGAAATACAAAGAGTAGGTAGAGCTGAAATATACAATATTAGAAAAGCTCCTTTAACTGCACCTACAACTAATTACCCAATATATTTATACGAAGACAATAAAGCTTTAGTTTATCCAGATACAATAGTTGATCCTACGCATGTTAAAATGCAGTATGTTAAAAAACCAACTGATGTTAACTGGGCTTATACAACTGGTAGTTTAGGTCAATTAGTTTATGACTCTGCTAATTCTATAAATTTTGAATTACATAATTCAGAGCAAACTGAAGTAGTTTTAAAAATGCTATTATACCAAGGTGTCGTAATAAGAGATCCACAAATCGTACAAGTTGCCGCATCGAAAGTACAACAAGAAGAAGTAAACGAAAAATCATAATAAATGGGACTTATAACAGAAACTAATGCTGAATATTACACTGGAAATAATTACGGTAGCTACATATATATAAGTCTAGATGATATTATAAACAACTTTATAGTAGCATATATTGGAGCTGGCAAGTTAATACCATCTGCTAAAAGAACTGATGTAATGTTTCATGCTAAAAGAGGTTTACAAGAATTTAGTTATGATACTTTAAAAGTTATTAAATCTCAAGAATTAACTATACCACCTAGCTTATCTATAATAATACCACAAGATTATGTAAACTATGTTAAATGCTCTTGGGTAGACGGTGCTGGAGCTAAGCATATTATATACCCAACTAGAGTTACTTCTAATCCAACTGAACTTCCAATACAAGATGACACTGGTGAACCTACTCAAGATCAAACAGGTGCTAACTTACTTTCACAGCAATCATTAACTGAAGAAAGATGGAAAAACAGATCTTTAACTACAGACTTTCAACCAGATGATTATAGATATCCTTTTAACGAAGGTTTAATAGGCCAAAGATATGGATTACAGCCTGAAGAAGCTCAAGTAAATGGTATGTTTACTATAAACGAAAGAACAGGTACGTTTTCTTTTTCAAGCGACTTAGCAGGTAAATTAATAATATTAGAATATATATCCGACGGTTTAGCCGTTGACTTAGATATGAAATTACCTAAAATGGCAGAGCAAGCAATGTACATGCATATAGCTTATTCTATATTGTCAGGTAGAGCAGGTGTTCCAGAATATGTAGTAAATAGATTTAAAAGAGATCGTTCTAGCGCTCTTAGAAACGCTAAAATACGTTTAAGCAACATAAAGATAGAAGAGATAGCTCAAGTGTTTAGAAACAAATCTAAATGGATTAAACATTAAGTATGCCAGAAATTAAAAATACTTTTCTAAAGTCTAAGATGAATAAAACCTTAGACTCTAGACTTATACCAAATGGTGAATATAGAGACGCTAAAAATGTTAGTATTAGTAGATCTGAAGGTGCGGATGTTGGAGCTTTGGAAAATATATTAGGTAATAGAAAGTTAACAAGTTTAAAAACAGATTTAGGTTACTTAGAAGACGCTAAAAACAACGCTAAGTATTATGCTACAGATGGAGATGTTGTTTTAAATGGTTTAGATATTATTGGTTATTTCATGGATGTAACTAATGATAGAATATTTTTATTTTTAACTGATTATGCAGATTCATCTAATGATAGGTTAAGTAATTTTGCGCCTGGAGATATAACAACTACTTATCAACCGCCAGGTAACCCGCAGCCACCACCACAAACTACTTTCAATGCTAAAGGTGCTGCTTGCTATATAGTTCAATATAACGTACTAACTAATGAAAAAAGAGTTTTAATAGCTGGAAACTTTCTTAATTTTTCTAAAACACACCAAATAATAAATATAAGTTTATTAGAAAATTTACTTTTTTGGACTGATAATAGAAACCAACCAAGAAAAATAAATATACAGAAAGCTTTTGATAATAGTTATGAGTTTTCTGGAACTAATAATCCTTACTACTATAACGAAGACCATATTTCAGTTGCTAAATTCGCACCTGTAGAGCCTTTTAGTTTTTTAGACTCTTCTGATAATAGCACGCTAATATCCAACTCTGAAGAGTATTTACCAGCTCATATAATAACAACTGGAACATATAACCAATCAACTGGAGCTATAACTCTAGCCGGAACTTACACTACCCCTTCTACTGTTTCAGATAATTTTGATTTATTTGGCAATGTCAATAATGGCGACTTAGTAACAGTAAATGACGAAAACGGAGGTTATATAGCTGTTTCAGTTGCGACACAATCTGTAAATATACAATCAGGATTAAGTCTAGGATCGGGAACTTTAAAAATTAAAATACAAAGACGTAATCAAGATTACGATGTTGACTACAAAGGAGATACTAGGTTATTAAAAGATAAGTTTTCTAAGTTTAGCTATAGATTTAAATATGATGATGGAGAATATTCTTTAATGGCTCCATTTACTCAATCAGCTTTTGTACCTAAACAGTTTGGGTATTTTGTAAACAACGACGAAGACATTACATTGCAATCAGGTAATGTTAAGTTTATGGAAAACAGAGTTGACCAAGTAAAGCTTAATACTACTCTACCTTATAGAGGAAACCTACTTAAAGATGCGTTAAAAATACAAGAAATACAAATATTAGTAAAAAACTCTGATGAACAAGCTGTAAGAGTTATAGAAGATGTTAGTGTTTCTACTTTAACAAGCTCAACTAACTACGAGTACAATTATTTGTCTACAAAGCCTATTAAAACTTTGCCAGAAGCAGAATTAATTAGAGTACACGATAGAGTGCCTGTTAGAGCTTTAACACAAGAGATTGTAAGTAATAGAGTTATATATGGTAATTTTCTAGACAAGCACAGTTCTCCAGATAGTCTGAAATATGACTTAATATATAATGAAAAAACTTATCCATCTGGATCTTCCGATAACGATGAAGCTAATAGAGATTTAACTGTTGAGTTCCCAACGCATACTTTAAAACAAAATAGAAGTTACCAAGTTGGCGTAGTATTAGTTGATAGATATGGTAGAGCTTCTAACGTTTTATTAAACAACGAAGAAAGTATTAATTCTGGTAATAAAAATTCAACAATATATGCTCCATATAGTAACTTTGGATCAGATAGCGTTAGTTTTTGGGGCAACTACATAGAATTTACATTAAGAGGTGAAGTACCTAGCAGCTTATCAAAAAAAGGCTATCCAGGTTTATACTCTGAAACAAATCCTTTAGGTTATTATAGCTATAGAATAGTTGTTAAACAACAAGAGCAAGATTATTACAATGTGTATACTCCAGGTGCTTTAGCTGGTGAGTTAATATGGGACGTAGCTCCTGAATGGAGAAGTAGTAGTGGTTCTAATATAGATTTTGAAAATGATGTTGTCGGTAGAATAAATGAATATTTACCTAGTTTTCATAGTAATAATAGAATAACATTATTAAATTTATTTGGTGATAATATAAATAAAGTTCCAAGAGAACTTAAAGACGTAGGGGCTAGTGACACTACTTTTGATAGTAGAGTATTGTTGTACAATAGAGTTAATCCAATATATTCTAGTGCAAATGGATCTTACAATACTCAATCAAGCGTTAGCAAGCAAGGAGAAAAAGTAGTTTCTATAGAGCCTTTTAGAGAGTTAGGATCTTGGACAACTACTAAAGGTAGGCAGAATCCAGTAATAAACAGCACAACAAGCAGTGAAGTTCCACAACCTTTTTACCCTTATTTTGCCACTGAACCGAATAATAATGAATATATAATTAATTTTTACGATATATTTTTTAATGCTCAATCAAATCCATTTATAGCTAAAATAGAAACTGATTTTAAAATAGGAACAACTCCAGAATATGTAAGTGAAATTGTGCCTAGCGCTACTGTAACTTCAACTACACAAGCAAAGTTAATGATAGAAAGACCTTGGCAAGATTTAGGTGTTTTTGAAACTGAACCTACAAAATCAGCTTTAGACATATACTGGGAAACATCGACATCTGGATTAATATCAGATTTAAATAATGAAGTTGTTTCTACTACACCAACAGGAGTAGAAGATACAGCTGGAAATAATACTTCGCAAGGTCAAAATATACAATATATACACACTGAAGCAAACACTGGTATATCTGATGCTACTTTATTTTTTGAATTAGTTGACGCAGGTGGAAACAAATTAACTACTGACTCTAGTTTAGCTATTGACAACGTAATAGATGGTACTGGAGCTAATAGATCTAGTGAGTTTCAAATACTAACTGATAACTCTGGTGCTGTTACTAAATACAAAATACAAACCAACTCTGAATTTGTATTTAATTCTAATGCTAGTATAAATGAAAACTACACTTTTAACTTGCTAGCTACAGATACTTCAGCATCTCCTGATCCTTTATATACTAATGCTCCTGTACAATTAATAAATTGTCAATTACAAAATATAGCACCTATTTTCATTAACCAACCTCCAGTAGTTGTTAGAGAAGATAAAGGAGAAGAGTTATTTACAATGACAGCTAACAGCTTTTTAAATGGTTCAGCTGATAATAATAGAAATAAAGAACAGCTTTTTATAACTGTTGTAGAATCTACTACAGGTGCTTTGTATCCAGAAATTTATGTAACTCCAAATACTGGTTCTGGTCAATCTAGAACTATAAAGTCTACTACACAAGCAGTTGACGGTGCTTACAAGCTTAAAATAACAGATGCTAACGGAAACGGATTAAGCACTTTATCTAATGACTTTGATGTAATATTCAACTAATAACAAGTGACTATATAAATATGGCTAAAATAAAATTCTTCAATGCTTTTGTACTTAAAAAGAATATTAATGCTACGACTAGTGGTTTAGCTGAATATGCACCTGTATTTCCTGGTTTACCTAATAATCCTACTGGAAGTACTTTTGATTACCCTTTATTTCCAAGTTCAGCTGGTAATCCACCTGGTAGAACTGATACAACTAACGAGAGAAACTGGATTATAGAAGAGTCTAGAATTAGAGGTGGTTACAATAATACGGAAACAGGTTATGGCGTTAGAGCTTATTTAAGAGAAGACTCTAATGAACAAACTAGAAGAAGTAATGCTTTAATATACTCAGGGTTATATAACTCTGTTACAGATGTTAATGAAACAAATGTATTTCCAATAGGTGAAGAAATAACTAAAGCCGTTGATCCAGTAAATGGTTCTATACAGAAAATACATGCTTTAGACAGTAACTTAGCTATATTTCAAGAAAATAAAGTAAGCAATGCTTTAATAGATAAAGATGCTATTTACTCTGCAGAAGGCGTTGGAACTCCAGTTAGTTCAACTAAATTAGTTATAGGCCAAATAACTCCTTATGTGGGTGAGTATGGCATTAGTAAAAACCCAGAAACTTTTGCTAACTTTGGATATAGAAGATATTTTACAGATAAATATAGAAATGCTGTAATGAGGTTGTCAAGAGATGGCTTAACAGAGATATCTCAATATGGTATGTCTACTTTTTTTAGAGAAGAATTTGCTAAAATAAATAACAATTTTAAAGAATTTACATTTACAGGCGTTATAGCAGGTTTTGGAGCTAATCCAGCTAGATTAACATTGAGTCCTTCAAATATTTTAACTAATTTAGAAAAAGGTATGTTAGTTTCTATACCTCAAACAAGTGGTTCACCTATTTTAGCTACTATAACAGGCATAGTCAATGCAAATATATTATACTTAAGTAACGATCCTGGAACTCCAACTATTGGTCAAGATACTACTTTTACTAAGTTTATAAAAGATAAAATAATAGGTGGATGGGACATTCACAACAAAAACTATGTATTATCTATACAGAATAAAAGTGAAGATACTGTAACGCCTGACACTTATAGCACTTTAAGTTTTGAAGACGATATAAATGGTTGGACTAGTTTCTTTACTTACGAGCCTAATTTTGCTGGTAGTTTAAAAAGCAAATACTATAGCTTTTATGATGCTGAAATATATGAGCATTATGATCAAACACCTGGGCATATTAGAAGCACCTTTTATGGTGTTACCTCTAATTCTAGTATAGAATTTATATTTAATGCTAGCCCAAGTATAATAAAGAATTTTAAAACTGTTAATTACGAAGGTAGTAACGGCTGGCAAGTTGAATCATTTTTATCAGATGCAGAAGGGTTTGATTTACAAGCAGGTTCACAACAGCAATACAACGACTCTGCTAAACTAGTAAGAAGTTATGAAGAAGGTTTATACAACGAAGGTGGAGTACCTTATAGAGCAGGTTTTAATAGAAAAGAAAATAAATATTTTGCTAACTTAATAAATAATAGCGTAGCTAGACCAAATGAAGTATTCTTTGGTGATGCTACAACAGGCATTAAAGGTTATTTAGCAACAGTAAAAGTATCGACAGATGCAACTACAGATCCAGGTGGAACTAAAGAGTTGTTTGCTGTCTCAACAGAATTTGTAGTATCATCAAGATAAAGTATTATGGGAGAATTTCTAAGCAGTCTAAGCACTGATCAAAAAGGTAATTTAATAACACAAGCAACTAAAATTGTTCCAGCTATTATTGGTTTTAATCAAGCTTATAAAGCTAAAGAACAACAACAGAAGTACTTAGACGATATAAAAACTTTAGAACAAAATAGACAAAAAGTTATAAATCCTTATGCTAATGTTACTAATCCTTATGCTAATTTACAAGTAGCTACTAAAGCTGCTGAAATGCAAGCTGATCAAACAGATATAGCTTTAGCAAACACATTAGACAATTTAAGACAAACTGGAGCTGGTGGGGCAACTGCTTTAGCTCAAGCTGCTTTAAAGTCTAAGCAAGGTGTTGCGGCTGATATACAAAGACAAGAAGCTCAAAACCAAAAATTACAAGCTCAAGGCCAACAACAAATGGAAATGGCGCAAGCTAGGGGCGCTGGTTTTGCTTTTCAAGCACAAGAAAAAAGAGATATGGCTCAACTTGATAGACTGCAAGGCATGGCAGATATTGAAGCAGCTAGAAGACAACAAGGTTTTGCAACAGGTGTCGGTTCTTTAACTTCAATGGCTAGTGGAGCTGTTAAATCTTTTATAAACCCAGAAGCTACAGACTTTGGCAATGAAAATAATGAAAGTGAAAACACTAACAACAGTGCCAACAACAATAGTGGTAGTGGTGACACAAGTTCTAACCAAAGCACTACTGGTGGATCTGGTATGAACTCTGTTTCAGGTATAAATAGCCCTACTCCGCCGGCTAATATGCCTTCTCCTTATGCGGGCGCTGTGTGGGTTCCAGGAGCAGGATGGATTTAAAAAAAAAATAAATTATGGTAGACGAAGATTACTTTGACGATTTTAACAGGAGAAGACCTAGAAGACAAGCTTATAGAGGCTCATATAGAAGACCAGGCTCAAGCCAGTTTTTTGATCCATCAGCTGACATATTAGCAGGTATTGAATCTGTTGAAAAAACTATTGGTGATAGAAAAACAGCTGTTAGAGACTTTGAAAACACCGCAGCTTTAAGAAGGCAAGAAACTTTAGATAGTCTTAGAGATACTGAAGGTATGTCAGACACGACAGCTATAGACAGTTTGCAACAGCAATTAATGAATGAAGTTGATGAGCTTTATAAGCTAGATATAGCTTCTTTTGAAGGGGATAGATCTGCTTATTTAAAGAAGGCTAGTGAAGTTAACAAAATAGTAGAAACTATACCTGCTTTAATGGGTTTAATAGACGCTGAAGGTGAGACTTTAAAAGAAAATCAATCGTCAAGCCAAGACTTCTTCAAAAAGCTTCTTAGAAGTAACGACCCTAATTATTATGACTTTGTCGATGCGGCAAGTAAAGGCGGTCCAGGTGTTTCTTTTAGAACGCAAAACGGAAACATAATAGCTCAATTAAATGGTAAAGATATTTTTAATGGTAATGCATATGTTAAAGCTAAAAAAGATGGTTTTGATTTAGTTAAATACGCAGGTGACTATACTCCACAAATAAATGAAGCAGATGCCTTGGCGTCTAAAGGTTTGAATGCTTTAGTAAGTAAAGAAGTTATACAAAAAGTAAATAAAGGAATAGAATTAGTTGGCGAGGAAAAAACAAATTATACTTTAGCTAGGCAAAAATACGAAGAAAGATTGAGAAGTGGAAATATACCTATACCAGTAAATGAATCTACATACCAGATGTTTACTAACTATGGTATATCTGATTCTGACAAAAAAGATCCTTGGGGTAAAGACTTACAAATGCAAGAACCAGCAACTAGAGAAGCTGTAATACAATACATGATAGATCAAAAGTTTCCTGAAGATGTAGTAACTACAAAAACAACTACAAAAGAAATACAAGGCCCGTCTGCTCTTGATTTAAGAAAAATGAGTCTCAAAGAAAAAGAGCAAAAACTTAAAGAAATTAAGTTTCAAAAAGAGCTTGAAGAAGAATTAGCTCCTAAATTTAAAAATCAAGTTGGTGAAAAGTATGGTCAGGATGAAACAGAAAGCTTTTTAACAGCTAGAAAAAAGTATTCAGATATTAAAATAGCTGTTGATTCTATGAGCGAATTTACAGATGAAGATGGTAACTTTACTCAAGAAGGCATCGAAGAACTAGACGCTTTTTACCCAGGCATTGCAGACAGGGATCTTAGTGATATAAACACTCCGCTAAAACTTAGAACAGCTTTAGCTAAAACGTTTTTACCAGGAGGAAAAGATGAAAAAGGAGTTGATTACGATACTTTTATAGTTATGAATAAAGACTACGAAAACTTTTTAGAAGAGCAAGAAGGCGCAACAAGTAAAGGCGGTGCTGCTCAATTTAATACAAATAAATGAACGAAGAAGCTTTAAAATATTCCTATAGTTTATTTTCTCAAGATGGCTATAACGGCTCTATTGAAGATTATAAAAATTTAATTTCTACTAATAAAGATGCTTTAAATTATTCTTATAATTTGTTTTCAAGCGACGGTTATGATGGTAGTCAAGATGATTTTTTTAATTTAATATCATCGCCTGATCCTATAAATATTGAAGATAAAGACGAAGAAGTTATATTAGAACCGGAGATAGCTAAAGTTCCAGAAGAAATAATTGAAAGAAATAAAAGATGGGATAAAGGAGAGTTTCTAATGGAAGAAAAAGAAGCTTTTGAAGAATATATTAAACCTGAAAACAAAGAAAAAAGAAAAAAGCTAGAAGCTAATGAAATATTTAGTAATCTAGAAACATCTTTAAAAAATATACCACAAGAAAAAATAACTGAAGAAACAGCTAAAAATTATTTTAAACTAGACCAAAGGCCTGTTTCTATAGTTACTGATCCTAATGTTGAACCAGATTTTTATGAAAACTTAACTTTTAAAGAATACAGAGAAAAAGGTTTAAAAGAGGGTTTTTTAACAGAAGAAGAAGCTAAGTTTTATATAGGCAGTGGAAGTAAAAGAGTAGGTAAAAAATACCAACCAATAGATCAATATTTAAGTCCAGAAAAATTAGAAGAGTATAATAATTACCAAAAAACTGGAGTTTTAGAAGCTTCAAGTGCAGGTGATGAAGCGGAAATAAAAGCAGCTAAAAATCAAAGTTTAAATAATTTATATAAAAAAGAAACTCAATTGTTTTTAAGAAATGTTCCTGAAGAACTTAAAGATTTAATGGGTCCATTTGGTACTGATAAAAAATATAAAAATGTTGAAGACGCTGCAAAAAGTTTAGATTTAGGTAGAGAAATATTAATAGAAAACAATAACAAATTAAAAGAAGATTATAATTCTTATATAGAACAAGCTAAGCCATATCAAGAAGGTATAAACAATGTTATAGAAAAAATAAATAATATTGAAAAAAATATACCAAGTGGCAATGTAAAAGACGGAACTGATACTCAAATAAAAGAATACCAAATACTATTAGCTGAGGCTGAAAAACTTCAAGATGAATATGAGCAAAAAGGATTAAATACTATTTATGATAATTTAGCTAAACAACAAAAGTTAAATGAATTAAATTTAGATAAATTTAATAATGAAACTAGAGATGTACAAGCAAAAGCTATAATAGAAAAGCAATTAGGATTGGATTATAGCTTAAGCGCTAGAACAGGCATGGCTTTAGAAGAGTTTTTTGTTGGAGGACTTTTAAATTTTGGATCTTTAACTTCTCAACTACTATTGAAGGGAGGAAAAGTATTAGCTAATCCTGCTAATGGTGCTATAATAGATAACATTACAGAATCTATAGTTCAAACAACTAGAGATTATAATTCAAAGTTAGCTGAAAAAAGAGAAACTACTATACCAGATAATATAACTTTAGATGATATAGAAAGTGAAAATGTAAACTTTTTTGATTGGTTTGGAGAAGCTTTAGCTAATAACTCACCATCTATTATAACTACGTTTGTGCCAGGTGGAGCTGCTATAAAAAGTGGTATAATGATAAAGACAGCTACTAAAGCTGGTGAAAAAGCAGCTAGAAACGCAGCTGCTAAACTAGTAACTGCTGGAACAAGAACAGCTCAAGGAATATTTTTTGTTGGTGAAAGCGGTGGTAGATATGGCGACTTAGAATTTCAACAAGGTAGAGCTTTGGAAAATTTACCAAAGTTAAAAAAGCAAATTGAAGAAGAGCTAGATCCTGCTAAAAAAATGCAGATGCAAGAAGACTATGAAGATTTAGAAAGAATATCTAATTATAGTTTTGCTCAAAAAGCTTTTACATCTTATGCTTATGGTACTGCTGCTACATTAGCAGAGACTTTAGGTTCTCTTAGAATTATAAATGGCGCAAGTAAATTAGCTTCTAAAATAGGTAAACAACAGTTTAAGGCTGGAGCTTATGCATCACCTTTAAACTTTGCTGCTAATACTACTGGTAAGGCTATATCTGGAATAAGTAAAAATGCTGGTAAAGCTATTGCTATAGAAGAAGCTGAAGAAACTTTAACGCAAGTAGCGCACAACTTAATAGATATATTAGCTTTAAAAGAGGATAAATCTATTATAGAAGGCATAGACAAAGAGTTTTTAGCTAATACTGCTGTAACTTCTTTTGCCATAATGGCGCCTAAAACTATGGGTAATACTCGTAACATGTTAAAAAACGAGTTTACTACACGCGAAGAAATATTAAATAACCAAGATGACGTAGTTGAATTAATACAGCTACAAGAACAATTTAGAGCTTTAGAGTCAGGGCCTGAAAAAACAGCTTTAAGAAAAAGAAGAAGAGAGTTGCTAAATAAATTAGCTATTGCAGATGGTATGACTTTGACCAAGTTAAATTCTATGACTAACGAAGAAGTAGTTGAATCTGCTGACTTAGCTAGACAAATGAGGCAGTTAAAAAACCAAATGTTTGAGCTTGGTAAAACTGGAGAGTTATCTGAAGGTGGTAGAAAAGCTAGAAAACAAATAGAAGATCAATATAACAGTGTTAACAAAAGAAGAGAAGATTTACTAAATAAAAGATTAAAAGAAGATAGGAGTAAAATTAAAGAATTAAGAGAAGAGTTAGGTGAAAACTTTGTTAATTTAAATGCTGAATATTATTTTGGTCTTTATGATTTTTATAAAAATGTAGCTATGACTTTAATGCCTAAAGATGGTAAATTTATAGTTGTAGATACTAAAAATAAAAACTGGAGAAATGATTTAACTGACTTAAGTAAAGAAGAATTAGCTCAAGTCGAAGCTTTTGCTGAGACAGGAAACAATGCATCTGCTATTGGTAACAATATATTAATAAATGAAAATGTAGTTATAACACAAATAGGTATATCAGGTATACTTACTGAAGCTGGCTACGCTGCGGCAGCTCCAATAGAAGAATTATTTCATATACAAAACAAAGCTAAAAATATAGTTGATAAAGACGGTATGCTAAGTGAGGAAGCTACCAAAGCTGTAGACCAAGCTATTGAAGTTATAAAAAATAAATTTGAGTTAGGTAAAATTAGTGAGCAAGATTACAATGATTTAATTTCTAGATTTAATAGATACAAAACAGGTGGTAAAGGAAAAGTTGTTTTAAAATCTGGAGAAAGAGGTAAAGCTACTGCAGATGCTGAAGAAATAATGGCACAGATGAACAATGCTGTTGCCATAGGAGCTTTAAAACTTGAAGATATAGAAACTATGCCTTCAATAAAAGACTTTATAAATGGCATATCTAAAGACATATTTGGTGACTCTAGCTGGATGTTTGATTTAAAAACAGCTAACGATGTATTTAATTTTATTAAGAATTACCAATCAAACATACAAGAGGGTGTTAAATTAGCTTTACCAGATGATGAAGATGAAATATTTAAACTTTCAAAAGCTGCGTCTGATAATGTTCAAAAAATATACGAAGACCAAGGAGTAGCTGGAGCACTAGATATTATAGAGGAGTTTAAACCTATTGTAAATAAACTTGTTCAAAAAAGAAGTGAAGCTCCTAATTTTGACAGAGAGCTGTTAACTAGTGAAATTGAAATTGGATTAATATCTAAAGAACCAAGTCCAGAAACAGGTAAATATAAACAAAGAAGTATATTAGGTCTTATAAGAGAATATGGGCCTTATGTTAAAAAACAAAAAGCGGCTGGCAAAGCAGTAGCCCCATTAGCTGGTTTTATAAATAAACAGCTACCCAAAAGAATGATTGAAGCTTCTCAGAAGATTTTAGGCGAATCATTTACTGAAGACGTATCTCAAAGAGTAGATATAGCAGCTCCTGAAGTAGAGATAGAAGTTAAAACTAAGGAAGAAAAAGTACCAAGAAGTTTAAGAAAAAAGCTTAATATTGAAAAAGGTTCTGATCTTTATAACAAAGTTAAAGATGCCGTAGTTAAAACATTTGGTACAAAGCTTCCAGAAGTCACAGATCCTAAGTTTAAGAAAGCTTTATCTGATAGCTATAAAAGAGAACTTAAAAAAGAAATTAATGCTTTAATGGGCACTAGATCAGATTTTAAAATGTTTGTGACTAACAATGCTGAAACATTATATAAATCTATACCTCAAGAAACTATTAATAAAAGATTTCAAACTTTTTCAGAGCCTGTATTAGATAAAGAAGGTAGACAAGTTAGAGAAAAAACAGCTGTTGGTAAAGGTGTGTTTAAAAAGAAACCTTTTAATAAAGAAGAATTTATTAATTATTTCTTAGGTGAAGATGTAGGAGCATCGACTAAAGGCACTAGAAAAACTGCATTATCAGAAACTATAGCAGATGAAATGGCTTTAGATGCTACAATGGAAGTTATAGAAGATCCTAAAGTATTTGAAAAGTTTAAAGAAATACAAGAGATAGAAGGTAAAGAAGTTCCTAAAGATATTAAACCTAAAATATCTGAAAAAGTAAAAAGACCTGAAGGATTCAAGTTTAATAAAGCTGTAAAAAATATTGAGGATTTAACTGTTCAAGTTAATCCAGAATTTGAAGGTGAAATTAAAAATATAGATCAATTACTAAGCACTTATATAAATGATAAAACTTACAAGCATGATAGTAAAACATCTATAGATGATTTTTTTACTGATGTAGAAAAAGTATGGGTACCTAACTTACCAAAAGACTTAATAACCAAAACAGTTTTAAGACCAAGTAATAGGATATTAGCTAAAAAAGGCAAAATTAAAATAAAAGTTGACGGTATAGAAACAACAACTGATGAGTATTTTGTTAATAAAAGAGATAATTTTTTAAAAAATAAAAAAATAAAATACGGTAAACCTTTTACTGGAAAAGCGAAAGATTATAAATATGGTATAACTTACTCAAAATATTTTGGATCAACGCCAGGAGAAATATCTAAAACTAATGAAAAAGGTAAAACAAGAGGTAAAGGTGAAAATAAAATAACTCAAAATATAAAACAAATAAATGCAATGCACTTGAGTATGCACAAGCAGCTTTGGGAGAGAGTTTTTAAGTCTATAAGAGAAAATAATAAAAATGCTAAAGCTTGGGGTAATTATTTTAGTTTAGTAGGGGTTGATGTTACGCATCCTCATAGAATGGGCGCTGAAATGCTAGGATGGTCTAAAAATCCTATTGGTTACGAAGGCAAGCTTTACGAATGGGAACACGCTATGCCAGCTACTAGAGCTTACTTGTATCTTTTAATAGCTTCTTTAGACAAAAATTTTACAAAATCTGATTTTGAAACTATGTATGATTTAGTTATTAAAAATTTTAAATTAATAGCTTTAGACAATTACGATGATAAAGTTAAAATAAAAGGAGCTGGAAGAACTACTAGTATGGGTAAAGGTTGGAGCATTGTAACAGATTCTTGGTTTAATAGGTATTTTGATGAAATTATAGGAAAAATACAAGGAGGTATAGATCCTTCTTCTATACAGGGGTTAAATAATAAAACTTTCACTGAAGAATTAGGCATAGATTCTAATGGTAATTTAACAAATAACAATATACAAAAATTAAAAAAGTTTTCTAAAAGTGTTAATATAAAAGATTTATCTAACAACGTTGTAAAATTTAATAAAAACATTACAAACGAAGGAATTATTGGATATGCTAAAACAATTGATGAAGCCTTAAAAGTATCAAGATATCCTAATGCTCCTGTTAAAAAAATTAGAGTATTTGATTTTGATGATACATTAGCAACTACTAAATCAGATGTTTTATTTACAACGCCTAACGGAACAGAAGGTAAGTTAAATGCTGAGGAGTTTGCTAAGCAAGGTAAGGATTTATTGGACGAAGGTTATGTATTTGATTTTTCTGAGTTTAACAAAGTAACCAAAGGTAAACCTGGTCCATTATTAGATATAGCTAAGAAGATACAAGCGGCTAGAGGAACTGAAGATGTATTTGTTTTAACCGCTAGAGCACCTGAAGCTCAAGTAGCTATTAAAGAATTTTTAGATAGTGTAGGATTAAATATACCATTAGAAAATATAACTGGTTTAGGTAACTCTACAGGTGAAGCTAAAGCTAACTGGATGGTTGAAAAAGCGGCAGAAGGGTATAATGATTTTTATTTTGCAGATGACGCGTACCAAAATGTAAAAGCTGTCAAAAACGCTATGTCTGTTCTCGATGTTAAATCTAAAGTTCAACAAGCTAAAATTAAATTTAGTAAATCTGTTAATGAAGATTTTAATAAAATAATAGAACAAACTGCAGGAATAGCATCGGAAAAAGTATATTCAGAAGCTAAGGCAAAAGTAAGAGGAGCTAATAAAGGTAATAAAAAATTCTTTATACCTTATTCAGCTGAAGATTTTATGGGATTAATATATCCATTACTAAGTAAGGGTAAGTTAGGTGATAGCCAAATGGCTTGGTTTAAACAAAACTTACTTGATCCATATGCTAGAGCTCAAGAAAACATATCTGCTGATAGACTTCAATTAATGGAAGACTTTAAAACTCTTAAAAAAGCTTTAGAAGTTCCTAAAGATCTTAGAAAGAAGACTGATTCAGGTTTTACTAAAGAACAAGCTGTAAGAGTATACTTGTTTAATAAAGCTGGTTTTGACGTTCCTGGTATATCTAAAACAGATTTAAACGAGTTATTGGATTTAGTTAATTCTGATGGTGTATTAAAAGTATTTGCAGATCAAATATTTAGTATAACTAAAGGTGATAGTTACGCTAAACCAGGTGAAAACTGGTTGGTTGGTACAATAACAACTGATTTAATTGATGTATTAAACACTGTTAAAAGAGCTAAGTACTTAGAGCAGTCTGGTTACACAGCTAATGCTGAATTAATATTTAGTAAAGAGAATTTAAACAAGCTAGAAGCAGCTTATGGATCTAAGTATAGAGAAGCTATGGAAAATGTACTAGGTAGAATGAAGTCTGGTAAAAACAGAATATTTAGTGGTAATAGACTTAGTAATAGGGTTTTAGATTATATAAATAATTCTACTGGTGCTATAATGTTCTTTAACACTAGATCAGCAGTTCTTCAAACTATATCTGCTATAAACTTTTTAAACTGGAGTTTTAACAACCCTATAAAAGCTGGTGCTGCATTTGCTAATCAAAAACAATATTGGAAAGATTTTGTAGAGTTAATAAATTCTGATTACTTAATGGATAGACGAAACGGTCTTAAATTAAATATAAACGAAAGTGAAATAGCTGACGCTGCTGCAACTAGTAAAAACAAAGCTAAAGCTGCTATTAACTATATATTACAAAAAGGATTTTTACCTACGCAATTTGCTGATAGCTTTGCGATTGCTTCTGGTGGTGCTACATTTTATCGTAACAGAATAAATGATTTGATAGAAAACCAAGGCATGTCTGAAGCTGATGCTAAAAAGCAAGCTATGTTAGAGTGGAGAGAAACAGCTGAAATATCTCAACAGTCATCTGATCCAAGTAAAATATCTGCTCAACAAGCTAGTGATTTGGGAAGAGTTATACTAGCATTTGCTAATACACCAATGCAATATGCTAGAATACAGAAAAGAGCTATACAAGATTTAATTAATGGTAGAGGTGATGCTAAAACACATGTCAGCAAGATCATATACTACGCTGTTGTTCAAAACTTAATATTTAATGCTTTGCAATCTGCATTGTTTGGCTTAGGATTTGGAGATGATGAAGACGACGAGAAAAAAGAAAAGATGTATTTAAGAACAGCTAACGGTATGTTAGATTCTCAATTAAGAGGTTTAGGTTTAGCTGGAGCTACAGTCGCTGTAATTAAAAACTTTTTAACTGATATATATGAAAGATCTGGAAGAGATAGACCTGAGTATGTTGACTCTATATACAAGTTATTACAAATATCTCCACCTATAAGTAGTAAAATATCTAAAATTAGAGGAGCTGCTTATCAATTTGATAGTAAAAAGCGTAGAGAAGAAATATTTAAAAAAGGATTTAACATAGATAATCCAGCATATGAAGCTTTTGCAAAAGTAATATCTGCAACTGCAAATATACCGCTAGACAGAGTGTATAGCAAAATAGATAATATTTCTGGAGCAATGTCAGAAGATGCAGAAACTTGGCAAACTGTAGCTATGTTAGCTGGTTGGCCTAAATGGAATATAATGCCTAATAGTAAAGAATCAAGTAGCTTTAGTAGAGGAAATGTTAAAATAAAAAGAAGAAAACTAAAAAGAAAAACTCTTAGAAGATAAGGAACAAAAAATACTGGGCACCATACCCAAAGTTCCTGTAACCAAAAAGGGGAAGTCGTAATGACCTCCCCTTTTATTATTTAACACCATGGGCAAAATCCGCCCGGACAGTTTTCACACATAATTGTATTTTTAAAATCTATAAGTAATACCAAAAGCAAATATAAAACCTCCACTAGCTATAGCTAAAGTGTTAGGATTTAAATTGATTTTTTGTTTATGCATAATCATATTGCCAGCTGAAAAGCTAGCTAGGCTTATGCCACCTATTATTGCTAATTTTCTCATTGTTTTATTTTTATTATAAGATAAACATTAGAAAACATTATACTTATTAAAACAATAGCTGCATATATTATAGCATCGCCTAAATGAGGTTTAACTGCTAAAGTAAATGCAGATAAAGTTACCATTTTAATAAATAAACTTCCGTACATAATGCCATAGCCGGCTTTTGCAAACCGACTAGTTAGCATTATTACCATAAATGTTATTGCAAGAACCAGTATTGCAGCAACAAATCCGTATATAGCTGATGCTATCATTTTATCTCACATCCATCTGCTCCGCAAGCAATCTCTCCAGCAAGATCTGTTTCATCTTCTGTTTCTACAATCTTACTTAAATCAACATCTTTTAAATGTTTCATAGCCATATCGTATTGTACTTTGCTTATATCTTCAAATGGTGCTTGAGTATAAGTTCCGCCGTCGTAAGGAAGTACAGATAAACCATTATAATGGTCTCTATTTTTCCACATCCATTCACCAGCTTGATCCCACTCGTTTTGTTTTAAACTAACAGTAGCTGAAACATTATGAGTGTTAGATCCTTTTCTATGGCCTGGCTTAACCCACTCAGTAGCAACCTTCTTTATTCTTTCAAGTAAATCAAATGGTGATTCATGTCTTAATATAGAATCTTTAGGTGCTTTTTGTGGTATACTAATTACAGCAGTGTCATGAGGTCTGAAAAACTCATCTTCAATTAACTCAGGATGGTTTTCTGATAAATACTTATACATTGATTCGTTTTTACCAACTCTGATTCTACGCGTATAATAATCATTATGCCATGCGTGAATACCAGATGAAGTTCCTAATGCCAGAGATGTAGTCCCAGCAGGCTTCACGGTTGTACATCTTGCAGCTGGATTAATACCAATTGCTTTAGCTGTCTTTGTATTCTCTCTTTTTACTATATTTGCAGCGGCCTTCATATCCAACGGCAGCACAGCGGCACTCGCGATTCCTGTCATTGATACACCTATAAGGGCGTCCTTCTCTGTCGTATCTCTCCATACATCTCTTAAATAATGAAAATCAGTGTAACCAGCTTGTAATGTACCTATAAAGCTTGCTTGTCTAACTCTCTCATTAAAATCATCTTGTGATTCAATATCACTAGCATTTACTTCACATAGATTACAAAACTGATATGGTCGTAAAGCTATTTCACAACATGGGTTTGTTCCCCAGTCTTTGTCATTGTTAAGGTATATACCTGGCTCACCTGATCCTGATAGCTCAACACGTTTCCATAAATCCATAAAAAAGTCTTTAGTTACTTTATGTCTCATAAGAACAGCTGAGTTGTTAGCTCTACCTCTTTGTGGATCTGTTTCCCACCAATTACCAGCTTTAGCTCCAATCATTTCGTTATCTTCAGCAGAAAACAAACTAATAAGTGCTGCTCTACGTATACCACCTGCTAAAACAGCATCTGCAATATGGCAAACAATATCGTGAGCTTCTAAAGTAGAAAGTGGTGTACCATCTTCTTTACCATCTAATATACCTTTAATTTTTAGTACACACTCTTTTAATGGTTGTGGTCCTGGCGCTTTGCCACCAGATGTAACTAATTGAGCTCCCTTTGGTCTAATATCAGAAAAATCAAACTGTACGCTAGATGATCTCTTATCGCCCATATAAGACTTCATAAGAACTTTAATTGCATCAGCCCAACCTTCAATACTATCACCAATTAAAAACCTTCTAGTTCTTTTAACATAAGGTTTATTAACTATAGGCAGTTTAGACACGTGGTGGTTTTGTACAGAATAGCCTACTCCAGTTCCACCAAGTAATAAAAACATTATCTCATGAAAACACTCAATGCTATCAATAGGTAGATAAGCACAATTATAAACTCTATTAGGCGAGATCTCAATAGGTTTGCCTCCGAACTGTAGCGATCGCATAGATGGTAATATCTTTTTGCTATACACGCTTTTGTAAGCTTCTTCAATTTCATCTTTTAATTTTGGATATTTTTTAATATGCATGTTTTTATTACGTGTAACTAACTCTTCCCAAGTTTCTCTTCTGTTTAACTCAGGTACAAATTTAGCATACTTCATGTATACTGTTATATCACTTAGTATCTTGTTGCTCAACTCCATCTTTGTTTTCTTTTTTAGTTACACTTTCTTTTAGTTGCTCTATAGCTTCGTCATAACCTGGCATAAGCTTTAAAGTTTCCAATGTACCTACAGATAAATCTCTTAGCTGCAAGTTTTCACTTAACAAATTTTGTACTACATTTGTTAAAGCTTTTATTTTATTTTGCATTTCTAGCAAAGTACTTTCTTTCATTTCCCTTGTCCTTTATATTTTTTCTTATAGTTTCTACTGTCTTTAGAATTTGATGTTTTGCTTTTAGCATGAACACCTGGTCTTTTCTTACGGGTTCTCTCTCGATACGGTGATAGTGTCAGTTTGGCCATATTCTTTACTATATTTAATTAGGTCTTTATATTTTAAACAGCCCTTAGCCTCTACGCTCCAGTCTATAAACTTTTGTAGTTTACGCTCAGCATATTTTCTTCTAGCTAGGTCTTTCTTTTCCCAAGAATTAAGTTCACGGTTTCTTCGCATTCCTTTTGATTTTGAGGTTTGTATAACGTAATGTTCGGTAAGTGTTTATGTACATAAGCTTTAAATAACTTCCAGCGTATGGGAAAAGATTCATTAGCACGTCCTTTACATTCAATGATAAAGCTATCTCCCACAAAATCTGGCGTATACTTAATATTAAGTATTTTCTTATTACCTCGATTACGGTATTCACCTTTTCCATTACTTTGTCTTTCATAAGCTTCTTGATCGAAGTTAAAAGAAGGGACAAGCTCGTAAGTTTGTCCCTCATATTGTGCTTTTATCTTAGCTTTTTTCAAAGCTATGTACATATGTTTTTCTAAACCTGATGCAAATTGTATGCCATCATGTTTAACTTTTTTAGATCTTACCGGACCTTTCTTTCGTTTAAACCGGCGCGACATGATCGTCCCAGTCTAGCTGTGCTGTTGATATTGCTTTTTCAAGATCCATTTGGCCAGCATGTGAAGGATGTGGTGGCCTGAAAGCTTCAGGTTGTTTGTCTTCAGTTAACTCTTCACGCGCAGCTTGAATATAAAGAATAGCATCCATTAATTCTTCTTGTATATCGTTTAAATAACCAGCTAGGTCTTTGTGTTTGCCAGTTCTTTCATCGTGTAATGTTCTGCCATACTTAGCATAACCAACATCAGATCTTGTAACAAACTTATCCACAACGTTCTCAACGACTGGATCTCTGAATTTAATAGTCTTACTTTTCATCTTTAACAAATGTTCCGTTAACCATTTTACCAGTTCTTTTAGAAATAACCTTGTATGCTGTATCTATACACTTTTCAATTGTTGTACCGCCAAGATGAGCCATGTTAGTTAATACAACCACCATATCGCCAATAGCATCTACGAACTCTTCTTTGTCATCTTTTAGTACTGCTCTACCTAGTTCACCTGCTTCTTCCATCAACTTACAAAACTGTGTTTTAGTATCGCCTTTAGTATAAAGACCTCTTTCGCCTGCCCAGTCTCTTATCTTTTGAAACCTTTCGCTTTCATTGCTGTCATATCTCCAGTTACCATTACCATTATATCTAGTTGTTAAAGTATCTAAATAAGCTTGGTAAGCATCTTTACCAAATGGAAATCTTTCAGCTTCTTCAGCATGAGTTTTAATTTGAAAGTATTTAGCAAATGCTTTATTATATATGTAAGATCTTTCTGTAGTGTACATGGATGTCTTAACATTATCCATTATCCAAGCAATTGTATCCATGTTGATTTCAAATTCACCATGCATCGTATCCCATGTTTTACCCATCATGTCCATTAATCTTCCTTTTAATTTAGATACTGGTACTGGAAATGTGCTTGTCTGCTCTGTTGCGTTTATATACATTTTATTTTGGTTTTTTGGTTTATTAATATATAGATCTTTATATTTCTGTCTGTCAACTCGATAGCCGTAAGACTGTTGAAGTTCTAACTCGCGGTCCGATATATAATCTATATCTGTACTTTGTTCTAGAACTTCTACTTCGTCTAAGCTGTAGCCTTGTTGGTCAACAACTCTGGATATAAGATCACGTGTAACACCTATTTTTTTACCCGGTATATGGTATAAAAAATAATTTATTTTATCCATACTTTCTAGCTCTTGATGTTAATGTATTTTGCTCAGGTAATTGGGCTTCATATAAGTGTAAGTTATGTGCAAAATGATAATATGTACCTATCTCATATCCTGTTCTCTCTGACACTAGTTCTTGTAGTTTACTGAAACAATACTGATCAATACAGAAACCAAACCAGAGATCGTTAGATCGCATCGTAACGCACATATTTAATTTATTATCAACAACTGTAAACTGTACAGCGTATGTACAAGGCGTATCATATTTATAGCTAGATATTTCTTTGCCATCATATATAGATATTGCAGCTTGTCTAGTGTTAGGATTATTCTTTAACATAGCTACAACTTTGTCTAGCTGCCAACCTCTTTCCCATTGTGCACCGTAGTTAGAATTAACCTTACCATCTTCATTAGCCATCTTTTGCCATATACTAGGTATCTTACCATATATACTACCAAGAGTGTCTATTGTAGGTTCACCAGATAAATACCATTGCCATTCAGCTTCAGCATACTCAATATTAAAGTTTCTAGCTTCATTGGTTATTATACGATCTAATGGATTTTCAATAGTAAAGCCTTGATTAAACATTGCCATTGTATTGTCAAACTTTTTACCTTCATATGGTATAACACCATAATAAAAATTAAAAGCTTCGTCTGCATTTTTAAATTTATATTCTATCATATATTTATTATCCCTTACCTTTCGTATTTAATTTGTAATAATGTCTGTACATTTCAAATAACTTAGGTAGTATTTCGTGTTTTTTATATTCTCCTGGGCTAATCATTTCTTTATTATTAGCTACAATCCTTATTTTCCATTGTTGATTTTTAAAACCTTCAGCAGCTGCTAGCATACCTATTTTTATTCCGTGGTTTATACACCAACTATATGCAGCTTCATCTTCTTTAGTTCTTTTATATGGATCAGGCTGTACGCATTTATCAACTAGTCCCAAGGCATTTTTTCATCTAATTCAGGCATTTCGTGTGGTACAAAGCAACCTGATTTAGGTTCCCAAGTAAAATGGGCTTCAGCACCGTTTTCACCTAAGTTTTGGAACTTAACTTTAAGTACCTTAACTTTAGTTGTTTTAGCTTCATAGTCTCTATGAACTAATAAACCATGATAACTAGCATCGTACCATTCGCCACCGCCTTTTATATTATACATTGTTGGCTCTTCGATTTTACCATCTTGGCCTTTATACATCTTAGTTGGATGTGCAACAATAAATACTAACACATCATACTTTTTTGCAAAAGTTTCGATCTTAGTTAAGTATTCCATTGTGTAACGGTTAACATCCTCTGTTTGGCAATCAGTGTCTCTAACTTTATTATATGGATCAATAACAAGGCATTTAATACCTTTACGTTTAACTAGCTCAGCTCCTTTACGTAAAACTGACTCTAATGTATAACGTTCCATATCAATAAAGAAAAAGTTATCATTAACATGACTTGCAACTTGATTCCATTTATCGCCGCCAATATCGCCTTTATTAGGCATATCACCCCATACTTTACGCATTAACTTATGTGCATGTAAATATGTAGGAGCATTTTCAGGAGATGCAAACGCTGTTTTCCAACCGTACTCTCTATTATAACCTACACACATTTGATCTACAAAATCTGATTTACCTGAACTAGGTACACCTGTTACAGTTATAAACTGCTTAGTATAAGTAGAAAAGATGTTATCAAAGTTATGTAAGCCTATTTGAAAACCACGTTTAAAACCATTACGAACAAAGTCTGTAACTTCGTCTTCGATGTCTCTAAATGTTGTAACGTTTTCAAGAGGTACAGGATGTGCTATTTCAATACGTGACATTAGCTCCTTAGAGCCGTGCTTAGTTAAGTATTCATTAGCATCTTTACAATCATCAAACGTAGTTATAAAACAAACCTCAGCACCAAGCCTACGTATAAGCTCTGCTTGTAAAGCTAAACCAGGTGGATCATCATCAACTGCAATAATTATTTTTTTCTTATCTTCAAAGTAATCAATACAATTATCTAAATAATCTAGGTTGTTTGTATTTAATGTAGCGCCGTTTGGCACTGACACAACTGGAGTGTAGCCAGCTTCGTGTATAGCAAGTACATCCATTTCGCCTTCAACTATAACACAAGTGTCATGACCAACAACACTGTCTATATTGTAAAATACTTTTTCAGCTCCTTTATATAACTTAAAGTTTTTACGACCATCTCTATATTTAACATTAGTTAGGTTTCCACCTACATAATAATTAAACTGAATAGTATTCTCGGGTTTACCGGTCTGTGGCATAAACTCTTTACCTTCACCTACGCCAACCTCATCTAAGGTTTGTTTAGATATTCCCCTTGTTTTAAACCAATCAATAATTTTAGATTCAACTGGCTTATGTTTAACTTCGGGTATTACATACTCACGCTCAGCTTTGCCTTTACGTTTAAATGTATGTAACTGGAAAGATTTGTCACAGTTATGGCAAGTACCGATACCACGTTCCCAATCATAAGAAGAGCATTTAGCTTTTCTATTTTCAGGTTTCCTAGAAGATGAACACAGGGGACAAATCCCCTGCGTTTTACCTACTTCTAAGCCGTGCTGATTAAAAGTTTCAATTAAGAAACCATTTATTTCTTTATCTTCGACTTGCATTTATTTGATTTAATTAAAATGGTAAATCTGGATCAGCAGCTACTGCTTGTGGTTTATTTTGTGGTTGCTGTTGTCCTCCACCTTCGTAAGGTACTTTGTCAGGGAATGTTCCATTAGTCCATAGAACTTTAACATTACCTAAATAAGTCTTAGCAGTTTTAGCTTCTCTTTCTTCCTTGGTTTGTTCTATACAAACAGGACCTTGGTTGCCAAACTGATCTGGCTCGTCATTTACTGTAATCGTAATAGGTAGGTATTTACCTTTCTTGCCTTCGATTATTTTTGATTTATCAATTGCATTTAAATTGATACTTGCTTTTATTATTCCTGCCATATTATAGGGTTTTATTTATAAAGTAATTATTAGGATCAAAATCCTTGTTGTTAAAGAACAGATCATATATTTCAGATGCTTTTTCTACCTTTTCAAAACCTGTTTTGTAAAAGTTATCTGAGCAATCATATACACCGATCTGACCTGTATTCTTATCTATAGCCATGAATAACATGTCATAGCCAAATAAGTTCTTATATACAAAAGCTTGTGAATCATAGTTATATTTTTTAGCTGACCAATGGAACTTTTCTAAGTCTGCAGTAGTCTTTAAATCAATAACTAATTTTTCACTATGGTTAACTATATCAGCTTTACCTTTCCACCAGTTGCCTGCTAATTCAGCAACGCCTGGAACTTCAAACTCATTACCTTCAGCGTGTATAAGATCACGACAAACTTTGTTGTTCATCATCTTTTCAACTAAAGCTTCGATCTTGTCAACCTCGTGTTGTAACAAACAAACTTCTCCGTCTGTTATTTCCTTGTATTGTTTTGTATTACGTGAGCTAGCTTCTACTATCTTGAAGTTTTTAATTTTATCTGGTTCAAGAATAGCAGTGTGAAAATAGCCTCCTATAAGAAAGTGAGGAGCTGATGGAGTTGGCTTTTTGAACTCAAGCGGATTTGTCATCAGTGTTCTTATATCTGAGTTAGATATAAAGTTTCTACCATATTCGCCATAGTAATGTTCATCGTCCTTCAGCTTCTCTAATATTTCTTTTATATTTTTCATAACGTCGCTAATTCTTTCTCTTGCTCTTTTGTTAATTTATATTTAGATTTTATTGCATCTAATTTACCGCCGCTTTTAACATACTCTTTTGCTTTAAGTAATTGAGCTGTTGATATAGCCGCTTGGGTAATTGTTTGTTTTTTACCGTGGCTATTAGTTGCATCTGCATCTTGTGTATCATCTATTAAAAACAAATTACCAAGTGCATATTTCTTACCATAAGAACTAGCAGCACCATAACGCTGCGGCATTTGCATACCTTTCTGATCTAAGTCGACACCTACAATTGCTACAGCTGTAATAGATTTATTATTACCTGTACCTTTTTCTTCTTCGCCATTAGATAATCTAGCAGTAACCTGCATTACAGGTGGATCAAAGCTTATTAATTCTTCTTTGATAGTTACTGATACATCTAGCTCCTTTAAAAAGGGTTTTGTAGCTTCTAGGATGTCTTCGGCAGATCGGAAATAATACTTACCGAATGAGTTAAATCTACTCTTCTTCGATTTAAACTTCGTTTGAATTTGGGTTAATTTTTGGTTTATTGTCATATATATATAATTACATATTTATTTGTTAATTTACAGATAATCAAGCACTTGCGAGTGATCTACATTATCTATTAACTTGTTTACTGCCTGCTTTTTTAGCTCTGATACTCTTACATATGCAGATACGCCTTTGATGTCTAAACCTGCTGCTATATCATTAGCAGACCATTTTTTACCATCAAGACCATAGCTTTTATTTAAAACAAATACTTCGTCAGAAGTTAAGTGTTTGTTTAATAAGCTTAGTATATAAGCATTAAGCAGTGTTTCATTGTAAGGATCTGATTTATCAGGTATTTGATAAACCATATCTTCATCTGATGGGTTAGCATCGATACTTAAGAATATACTATTAAAAAACATAGCAACCATCTTTTTATCTTTACCACCATCTTTTCTCATTTCGTTTAGCTTGTGTTCAGGTATACGCATTGTACCTCTATTTATATCAATAGCTCTACGTATGCCGCCTCTTATTCTTTTAGCTAGAAACGATTTTAAAGTTTTCTCAATATCTTCAGATTCAAATAATCTATTTCTATCTATTTTATCTACAGCTTTACATAATTGTAAACTGCCTTCTTGTATTATATCATTTATAGACATAACACCTGAAGCTTCTTGAGATGTTGCAAACTTTCTTGATATATTTTCTACTAATGGTAAGAATATAACTTTAAGTTCTTCAGGATTATAATCAACAAATCTTTTTTGTTTCACTGATTCTATAACTCTTTTAACGTCTTCTTTATATCTTACATAATTTTTAATATTATACTTCTTCATATTTTTCTATTATTTGTTCATTTGTTGAATCGTCTATGTAATAAGTATAGCCGTTTAATTCAATAAATAAAGAGTCTTTACTTCTAATATCAATTATCATTTTGTCTATTTAATAATTCTTTTTCTCTTTTGAGTTCTTCACCCATGTTTCTATGTATTGTTCTCTGTGAGCAATTTAAAACTTTAGCTAATTTAGCTATTGTAATTTTACCTTGCTCATGTGTGTATAGCATCGCGTCGTAAATATCATCTTCTTTAATACTTTTACCTTTACCAGCTATTGTACCTACAATACTTAATTTCTCACTTGTACTTAAACCTGTACCATCTTTAAATACTATTTTACGTAATCTATTTTTAGGTGGATGATCAAGATCTTCCATATATACTTCATAGATCATACTATTTAATATTTGCTGAGGTACTTCAAAAGTAATAAACCCATTGTTTTCATAACATATATGCTCAGCTAGATCTTTAAATTCATCCATTGTCAATTGAGGATTTAAATACCATAAAGTTAATAAATGCCATTTTAAAGACTTATAACTATTAATTTTAGCTTTTGTATTAAACAATGAATAGTAATCGTATGTACCTTCTTCGTAATGCCAACCCCAATCATAAGTCGATGTTGGTGTATCAGAAGAATACTTACGATATATTACTCTGTTTTGGTTTAGATATTTTAAATTTCTGTGTGACATTAGCCCCTTACTCTATATCCTTAGACCCTATTGTCACAGTTTCCATACTGCCTTGCAATGTTTTAAAAATCATATTTTCGGCTTCTATATATTCTTGAAAAGAATTAAATATTGGTTGTGTTTTTTTTGTCATAGGTTTTTTAAGTGTTCTTTATATTTTAATAATTGTTTTCTTTTTTCTAAATTAACAAGACCAGTGTCCATTGCTTCTTGAAATATTTCGTTTTGTAATTCAGCCATACGTTGTGCAACATATCTTCTATGGGACAAACACCGGCGCTTCTTTATAAATTCTTTCATCTTTATTTGCTACATTATGTTTTTCGCCTATATAATAATTCCAATAAGCTTTTATACTACATTCATTTTTAAATTCATCAGGCATACACTGAGGTGGTTGTGTAAAGCCATTATAATCTATACCAAGTGGTTCTATTTTTAACGCGTCTTCACACTTAGTTATACTTAAATGTGTTTTATTGTAACGCTTTTTATATTCATTACCTAAAGCTATCATATGGTCATACAACCAAAAATAATGATCTATACTTTCTCTAACCCATTTAGTTGATGGATGGTTATAATGTGCTTTTTTATATGGTACATTTGTATCTTCATTAAAATGATGATGTGCTGTACAAAGCATTTGAGCTGATTCTAAGATCATTTTAACAACATGTTTATTGTATTGTACCTTAGCAGCTACAACTGGATCTCTATGTAAATAAAATATATTCATCGTTCCCAACTGTATTTAGTTTTATCTCTTATTTTGTTTAGCTTATCAATTAGTTTGTAAGCAACGTCTTCGCTAATCTCATCAGCATAAAACATATCATATATTAATCTTCTCATTCGTAATTTCTTAAACATTTGTAATGTGGATGTCTGTAGCTACCAGCTTGTGTTCTTTGAAAGTAGGTAAATGTAGCACGCTGACCGATATAGTCATGAACGTTGTTAAGCATATTTGTAAGTGCTTGATAATCATAGCCTTTACCTGGTGGGCAGCCGAACTCTACGCCTTCATCATCTTGCATAATGAATTTACCTAGTGTACCTTCACGCTTGCCTTTACCTATTTCATAGCCAACAATTGTAGCTTCTGTATCGTGGAAGTCTTTAAACTTCATAAGATCCCATGATCTTGTACCTTTGTATTTACCAGATGGTGTTCTGTATATAGAGCCTTCGTAACCTATTTTAAGGTTTTTCTTGTGCATTACAACAGCATCGTCAAAGTCGAGAACTAAATTGTTATCTATAATTTGTAGACAAGATTTATTCTTAAATGATTTTTCAGCTAATAAAAATAAATATCTATCTGTATAAGTGCCTATTGTCATGCTTGCTACATCATACATATGATATTGTACTAGCTCTGCAGCTTCTGCTTTATCATTATCTGTTGGTTTTTTCTTCTTAACAAGAGATATAATCTTTTCAAAGTCATCTTTTAGTCCGTGATTGTATAGCTCGCCGTCAAGTACAGCTGTAGGGTTTTTTGCAAAGAAAGGCTTTAGAACCTGTTCAATGTGTTCTACATTCATAAACCTATTGTTAGCACGAGAGAACGCGCCTTTGGCAGTAAATAAACAGCGTACGCCATCTAGTTTTGGTTGAATAAATGCTGGGTAATCTGCTTTGTCTTCATTGTATTTATGTGCTAGCATTGCTTTAATATTTTCCACTTCCATCATTTAGTTTTTTATTTATTTTATTAATTTTCTTTAGTATAATTGCTGCTTTTTCATATTCTTCTTTACCTTCAAGAATCATCATGATAGTTTGTAACTTAGCTAGTTCACCAACTAATCTTTCTTCTTCATCCATACCAAACTTATTAGTTACATCATCTATAACAAAACCATTTTCATATAGTTTTCTTACTTGGTTATGGTAGTCTTCATCCATTTGTTCTTGCTTTTCAACTATTCTATCGAATATAAGATCAGCTAGCATTTGTATTTCTTTTTTTGTCATAATTATATTATCCGTTAGTTATCGTATTTAGTTTGTAATTATATATCTTCATTTATTTCTTTAGCTATTTCGTAAAAGTTTACTTCATCTATAAAAGCTCTAGCATAGTCTTCAATAAGTCTAGGCGTGTCACAAGTATCAAAGTTAGTAAACACACAGTCTTCTACTATTTCTTTTAAATAATCTGCGTTAACTTTTTCTTCAAATTCGATGTCACCTAATATTTCTAGGTTAATACGCCAAGTAGCGTAGTTTGTCCATCCGTTGTATTTTTTATCTTCCATACCACGAAAAGCCCGTACCTTTTGAGTACGAGCTAATGTGGAAACTAAACTACTATTAACTAACTAACAGTCTGATTAATCTCTTCTGATTCAGTAAATTCTTCCTTTAACCATTGCAGTTCTGCCATGTCAAAGTTGTAATCACTGTCTTCATTCATAATTTCTTCATATATTTTTTCTGCTATTTCTGCAAATTCTTCTAGTAGTGTATCATCAAAGTATATATCATCTAGAAAGTATTGATCTGCATATAGAGTACAATGCCCATTAGAATAGCTTATCATTTCCATAATAGCTGAAGGTATATCAGAGTCATAGTAATATACATCTTCTGATATACAAACATTATTCATATCATGAGTTACTACATATACAGAATACCCATCTGAAGTTGTTTCTTCATACGCATATATGTCTGCGCTTTGATAAGCGTTTTCATCTATTGTTAAGCCATAATACTTTTTTACAGCATCTATCATTTTTTCTTGTGTTGGTTCTTTTGGTTCCATGTTAGTTAATTTAATTTAGTATTGAGACAGTTAGTAAAATTGTATAGAGTATTAGCGCTAAAACTGCCAATATTAGCGCTAAATCTCTTTTATCTTTATCCATTAGACTTATTAATTTGCTTTATTGTATACAATACAAGTCTTTTTAGCCTTTCAGCTCTGTTTTTTATTAACATTCTTTTGTTATGTTCCCACTCATATAATGTACCTTCACTTGATATTACCTTGTGAGCAGATTTATATTGTGGATTTAGTTGATAACAGGTGTAAATACTACCGTTTTTATTTAGTAGATTTTTTCTAATATAACCTGATTTATGCTCGGATATACAATCACCTGTCGGTAATGTAAAACAAGTTGTACCTCTTTTTGTTTGAGATGGACTTGATGTATCTTTAGCACCTAGTGCTTTTAATGTTTCTAAAGCTAGTTTTTCTTCGTTCATATTTATTTATTTATTAGCCAATCACCCCATATAATGTCTTTTTGAGTAAGATCATGATAGAATACATCGCCAAATGTACATATAGATCTTATTTCGTCAATAGTTAAGTCAGAGTAATTGTTTTTGGTTTTAATACTATCAAATAGCCAGTTGACAGACTGATACTCTTCAGCATTTTCTTTCATCTTAGCTTTGATATGTGGTTTTAATTTATCGTATAACATATTTATATTATCCTTTAGTGTTCGTATTTAATTTGTAATTATTTTAAGTTTTGTAGTAATTTATGCATTATTTTACCATGATTTTCATGATAAAACTC